>Ga0105858_1000437_pt1 | contig 17897 bp, 21 predicted proteins | sample OrgsoiDNA_201062_FD_89683 | JGI IMG/M metagenome (GOLD analysis project Ga0105858, IMG submission 89683) | Permafrost soil microbial communities from the Arctic, to analyse light accelerated degradation of dissolved organic matter (DOM) -... | ecosystem: Environmental > Terrestrial > Soil >...
AGATTTTTTTTCATCGAAAACTCCAAATATATTATTAATAGAAATGCACGATACAATTGAATCGTGCTCGGTTAAGTTGAATGGTTATTATATGGTGAATTTTAGGGGTGGGTTTTTCGATTTTTTACATTGTGAATGTAGGCTTTCTAAATAATGATAGGGTGTGATGATACGCCCCCATTCGATGAAATGAGGAAGTGGCTAAATTATATTATATAAATCAGTCGTTATTTTGCGTTAGCTGAGGAGACAGGGGCATAAAATTTACGGTATTGTGACGGCGTCACTTTTAATTGTCGCAAAAATGCCCGCCGTAAAATATCGACGCTGGAAAAACCGCATTGGTCGGCGACTTGTTTGACAGCCAGCGACGTGGTTTCAAGCATTTCCCGAGCATGAGCAATGCGCTGCTGCTCCAGCCATTCGGCGGGCGTCATCCCCATTTCCTGATTGAACAACCGGGTTAAATGGCGACCGCTGACACCCATATGCTCAGCCATCGTTTGCACGTTGTGGGGAGTACGCAATGAATTCATTACCCAACGTTGCACATCTTGCAGGGCAGAACGGCCACTGACCGACGCTTTACCGTGACGGCTAAATTGAAGTTGACCGCAGGGCCGCTTGAAGAACATCACCAGTTGCGCCGCAACGCGCATGGCGACCTCACGGCCAACGTCCTCCTCGACTATTTTCAACGCCAGATCTAAGCCCGACGTCACGCCCGCGGCGGTACGCAGCGGGCCGTCACACAGAAAAATAGCATTCGCATCCACATGCACCTGCGGGTAGTCGTGCGCGAGTTTGTCGGCCACCGCCCAGTGGGTGGTCACGCGGCGGTTATCCAGCAAACCGGCGGCGGCCAATAGCAGGGCACCGCTGCACACCGAACCATAACGGGTACTTTGCTGTGCTAAACGTTGAACCGCTGTGATGATGCTGGGATTCGAGACAAAGCTGTCGAGCGCGGGCGCACCCGCCAGTAAAAAGGTGTCGAGGGGCTCCGTAAACTCCTCTGCCAGTTGTACATCGGGCAAGAGGCGCGCACCGGAGGAGGAAACAATCGGCTGGTTGTCGAGCGCCATCACCTGCAATCTATACAGCGGGCGACCTAGCTGCACATTGGCTTCGGCAAACACATCGAGCGGGCCAGACACGTCAAGTAATTGCACGCCAGGCACCGCCAGAATCACCACATTTTTCACCATCGGCCACTTTCCTCAGTTTTGCTGTCGCGTAACGACGCAATGTCTTATTTGATCGCATTACGACGATTGAAGACAATCATCATGCCGCCTAATGTTGTGCCATGCAACGTAATGCATCCACTAATACGAGGATAAAAGTATGAGCCTGAACATCAACGGCATTCGCATTCCAGACAGCAAAATGGCGCGTGAGGCCACCGAACTGGTGCGCGACACCGAGTCATCTTTGCTTTTCAACCACTCCAGCCGCGTCTATTACTGGGCAGCGTTAGCCGGGCAACAGCGTGACCTGGCCGTAGACCAAGAGCTGCTGTACATCGGCTGTATGTTCCACGATATGGGGCTGACCCACGAGCATTGCAGTTGTGACAAACGTTTTGAAGTGGATGGGGCGAATACGGCCCGCGACTTTATGAAGCAATATGGCGTGTCAACGCAGGACATCGACAAAGTGTGGACGGCTATTGCCTTGCACACCACGCCGGGTATTCCTGAATTTATGGATCCGGTGATTGCGCTAGTGACGGCAGGGGTCGAAATGGACGTGTTGGGCATTAATTATGGCGGATATGCTGACAGCATTCGCGAAGAGGTGGTCGCCGCGTATCCGCGTACGCCTGATTTTAAAGAAGACATTATTCAGGCGTTTTACGATGGCATTAAAAATAAACCCGATACCACCTTCGGCAACGTTAAAGCTGACGTGATCGCCGACAAACAGCCACAGTTTGTGAAAGGTAACTTCTGTTCGGTGATCCGCGCATCGCGCTGGAAAGGCTGATCACAACAGGCGAAATTCAATCATAAACAGTTCATTCAGGCCCGGATAAATCTCTGATATCACCTGTTTGAGCTGTTCCAGCGTCATGTTTTCTTGTTGTGCATGGCGCTGATTCAATGCGTTGAACAGGACCGGCGTGACCGCCAGAACCTCGATATTGCAGAAAAAAACCTCGTCCTCATAACGCGACACCCGCAGGTGATCGCCCACCGAGAATTGTGCGTCACTGGCTTCACGCAACGTGATGGTTTTGCGGCCAGCCAAAATGTCGGCCTCAAAACGTGAAAAGAAAGTGAAGTTCTTCATGGGTATTCCTATGGGTGATTGCCTGAAAGTCTTAATCCACCGGCCATCAGGGTAAAGGCTTCTACCGCCTTGGGCAGGTTTTTTTGCGGATCGTCGCTGGCTGCCACCCACAATGCGGCATTCAACGCCGCGCTATTCAATAGGCTGGCGGCAGCATCGACATCCACCGGCTTTAGAATGCCGTTGTTAACCATTTCGGCAACCGCCGTTCGGGTCGCCTCAAGACAAACATTCTGACTAGGCCAGCACGACGGATCGCCAAGAAACGCCGGGCCGTCCAGCAACACAATACGTTGCAGTTCGGGGTCTAGCGCCATTTCGATATAAGCCACGCCTTCGGCTAACAGTTGGTTCCAACTGTCTTTCGCGCCTTTGGCTTTTTCTTTCGCACGCTGCGCCATTTCGCCATCAACCTGCGCCACGACAGCGGCCAGCAGGCCGCGCTTGTCACCAAAATTATGATACAGCGCGCCACGTGTCAGACCGACGCTGGCGGTCAGTTCGTCCATCGAGGCATCGGCAAAGCCTTTTTCAGCGAAAGCCTTGCGAGCCGCGACAATCAACTTATTGCGGTTCTCTTCCATTGTTTCTGCACGACGTTTTGCTGCCATAGCGTCCTCATTTCATATACGCGTTGAATGTGAAATTGACATACAAACCGTATCTGTGTTTATACTCACATACGGTTTGTATATTAACCGAGAAAGCGATGCTACGCACCTTAACCGAACGAAAAGAGACCTTCCGATGATCACACGTGAACCGATTTTTCCTGCTAACCGCCATAGTTTGTATGAACAACATGGCTACTCTGCTGCTATTCGTTCCGGGGATTTACTGTTTGTGTCAGGACAGGTGGGAAGCCGAATGGATGGCTCGGCCGAACCCGAGTTTGAAACGCAGGTCCGACTGGCCTTTGAAAACCTACAGGCGACTCTGGCCGCAGCTGGCTGTGGTCTTGATGATTTGGTTGACGTCACCACCTTCCATACCGACCCGGAACATCAGTTTCCGACCGTTATGAAAGTGAAGGGTGACATCTTTCCCCACGCGCCGTACCCGAACTGGACGGCGGTGGGCGTGAACTGGTTGGCCGGTTTTGATTTTGAAATCAAGGTGATTGCGCGTATTCCTTAATTCATTCGGCTCGTTTATTCTCCGTCAGTTGACCGGGTCAGGGCTTCCCATTGATCGATCTCCTGACTCCAGCCGGCAATTTTTTGGCGCACCAGTTGCAGGGCGTCACTGCCTAACAGCAGATGTGCGGGCGGATTTGGGCTGGCGATCAAGGTCAGCATGGCGCGGGCGGCTTTCTGTGGGTCGCCCAATTGTTTGCCACTTTTCGCTTCACGCGCCTGACGGATCGGGTCGAACAGGGCATCGTAATCAGTCAAACTTCGCGGGCTGCGGACCATTGAGCGGCCCGCCCAGTCGGTACGGAAGGAACCTGGCTCGACGGCCGTCACAAAAATATTGAAAGGCGCGAGCTCTTTATTGAGAACTTCCGAGATACCTTCCAGAGCAAACTTACTGCCGCAGTAATAAGCAATGCCCGGCATGGTGATCAATCCTCCCATCGAGGTGATATTTATAATATGACCCTGACGACGCTGGCGCATAAAGGGCACCACGGCTTTCGTCACCGCCACAGCGCCAAAAACGTTTACATCAAACTGGCGGCGCATCTCTTCCAGTGGCGACTCCTCGAATACGCCTTCATGGCCGTATCCCGCATTATTGACCAGCACGTCGATGGCACCCACCGTATCTTCAATCTCAGCAATGGTTTCATCGATATGAGCAAAATGTGTGACGTCTAGAATTCTCGTGATGGCGCGGGTTGGGTGCAGGGCAGAAAATTCTTCCGCGGCCTGGTCATTACGCACCGTGCCGATGACGCAATAACCCTCAGACAGGGCTTCCATTGCCAGCGCGCGTCCAAAACCACTGCTGACACCGGTGATCAAAATATTTTTAGTGATAGACATGGTGTTCTCCAATGTAAGACAAGCAATGCCGATAGGGCATTCGACGGAGTTTAGGATATCGGGATTGAGGGAGAGTAAAGAGGCCGGTTACTCGGAGATTATTGCCTAAAACTCTGAGAGCGCTATTTCTCTGTCTGTCATCTTGCTACAGTAATATTCGGTCAGGCAGGAGAGAATGCGATGGTTATTGCAGAACATGAGCGTGCAGCATTACAGCATCAGATGGTCAGTTTGTTGGAAAAACTGGCTCCCGAGGAGGGCTACACGCTTTCTGCACTGCCCGATGTGCGCTTTCTGCGTTCCAATCGGCCTCTAAAACGCACGCCGGTTTTGTATGATCCGGGCATCGTGATTGTGTGTCAGGGAACAAAACGCGGCTATTTTGGTGACCGCGTTTATGTTTATGACGCTCAACATTACCTGGCGGTTTCGGTGCCCGTTCCGTTTACGATGGAAACGCAGGCCAGCGCGCAGCAGCCCTTATTGGCGATTTATATGCATCTTGATTTCGCCGTTGCGGCAGAACTGATTCTGAAAATCGACAGTGCGGGCGCGCAAAAATTAGCCGCACCACAAAGTATGGTGGCGAGCGTGATGGATGCGCCATTGAGCCAGTGCGTATTGCGGTTTCTGCAAATAATGGCAGACCCACAAGAAGCCACCATTCTCGGTCCCGGGCTGGTGCGTGAAATTTATTACCGGGTGTTAACCAGTGAACAGGGTGACGCAATCCGTAACGCGTTACTTTTGCAAGGGCAATTTGGCCGCATCTATAGCGTGATCCGCCATATCCACACCGCCTATAACCAGAATCTGGATGTTACACAAATGGCCCAGCGCGCTAACATGAGCGTGGCGACTTTCCATAGCCATTTCAAGCTGATAACTCATACGTCACCGATGCAATACCTGAAATCTTTGCGGCTGCATCAGGCCAGATTATTGATGGTTAGAAAAGACATCACGGCAGTGACGGCCTCGCTGCAAGTCGGATATGAAAGTGCCTCGCAGTTTAGCCGTGAGTTCAAACGCTTATTTGGCAGCAGCCCTGCCGCTGAGGTCAAACGGATGAAAGAGCATTTTGCCGTTCCGCCAGAACAGCAGGACACCGCGTTTATTTCTTCCCATTGAAACCGGCGATGTGCGTTTCTTCTTGCGAAAATCGTGCCGATATCGCGTCGCTCTCGTAGCCCTGGCGCTCGGTTAAAATCTGATACAGCTCTGGTCGGCGCCCGTAGATCCAGCGCCGTCCGGTACTGAGGGGGATCAGGGATAAATCGAGTTCGCCCGCAACCAATGTGTCGGCAGGGGCACAGGTTTCATTGATGATCCGGCCATAAGGATCGAGGATCATAGCGTTACCGGTGCGGACTTCGTCATCATCGGCCCCGACGCCGTTGCTAAACAGAATAAAAATGCCGTTATCGTGGGCGCGGGCAGGGAGCCAACGCATCAGCCATTCCCGGCCATTAATCCCACCAAATGCCGCCGTGATCTCTTCTTTTTTCTCGGCGCGTTGCTCCCATAACGCTAATGGAATAGGTTTCATGCCATAGGGGCTGCGTGAGTTTGTACCACCGGTTTGATGCGGGGCGAGTAAAATATCTGCGCCGAGTAAGGCGGTGGCACGAACATTTTCCACCAGATTATTATCCCAACAGATCAAGATGCCGACTTTAACGCCCCAAGGGGTATCGAACACCGTGTAATGATCCCCGCTACTGATCGCCTGATGTTCAAAAGCATGCAATTTACGATGGGTGTGTAACGACCCGTCTGGTAAGCAGGCGACATAGGCATTATAAAGCCGACCGTCGGTGCCTTGTTCAATCAATCCCACGCCAATCAGCATGTTATGTTTAATGGCTAAGGTTTTAATCAGCGCCAAAGACGGGCTGGTTTCCAGCGGTTCCGCCAGCGCGTTGACCTCATCGGCACTCAGTTTAGGTACGTGCCAATAGCCGGTGATGCACATTTCAGGGAAGGCCAGAATTTGAATGTCCTGCAGCGCCGCTTGCTCAATAAACTTCTCAATCATCATCAGATTGTATTTTTTGTCGCTGGCCTGATGCTGAAACTGCACCACAGCACTTTTTATTACCGTCGATTCACTCATTTCGCTCTCCCGTCAGTTCGATTAACTGGCTGGTATTACAGCAACTTCACTGATAACTTTATAATGACATTTTTTATAAAAGTGATTACCAATGGGAATCTATAACGATGAATATCAAGCTGCTTAAAGCCTTCGTTACCTTGGCAGAGAAGGGCAGTTACGCGGAGGCCGCGGCGACATTGGCCATGACACAACCAGCCCTGACCAAACAAATTAACCTGTTGGAATCACTGATTAATATCAAACTGTTTGCCCGTGGACGCCAGGGCACAGCACTCACTTCTGACGGCCTGCGGTTGCTGCCGGAAGCTGAAAAAGTGTTAAAGCAATCAGCCCTTTTTATGCAACATGCTGAACAAGTCGCGAAAGGTCATGAAGGTAAAATAGCCATCGGTTTTGGGCTATCAAGTTTCGTCTATGCGCCTGAATGTATTGCAAAATTCCGCAAACGCTTTCCTGGTGTTGATATCACGCTTGCGGATTTACCCTCCAGTCAGCAGGGCAAAATGTTACAAGACGGTGTGCTACAGATTGGGTTTGTCCGCATTCCGCCGCAACGACCGTTGAGTCACCATGTTTTGTTTGAAGACCGACTGGTGCTAATAACGCCCGAAAACAGGCCATTAACCGTCGCACAATGGCTGGAAAATAGCCCATTACTCAGATTGAAAGCCCAGCGCGGTCAGGGGTTGAATGCGCAAACCGATCTTTTTCTTCATGAACATCAGTATGATGTGGTCGCAACGCAATATGCGGAAGATATTCATACCATACTGGCGATGGTGAAAGCTGGCATCGGTGTGGCGTTGTTACCCCAAAGCATTGTGCATATTGCGCCAGCCGTTTTAAACATTATCCCGTTAGCAGGTCATACCGTTAGCTGGAAAACCGGCATTGCCTGGGATGACAGAATTGCAGATTTGATCCGGGATAACTTCATTGAAATGGTGCGGGAGAATCAAGCGTGAAAAATCAGAATGACATTATGCAGCAGATCATCCAACGTGAAACGACATTGCATCAGCCAGAATTCAGACAAGACGTACAAACGGTGGCAGCGTTGCTTCATGAAGCCTTTGCAGAGATCGGGCGGTCAGGAAAATTAACCCATCGAACAGAAGTCATCGACGCGCTGCAAAAGGAATTTGACCAGCCGGTGATACAGGCCGAGGATTTCAAACTTGATATGCTGAGCCACGAAGTGGTGATCCTTAGATACCGAAGTTATGTGTATGACGAACATCAGCAAAAGACGAAACACACGTTGAGAAGTTCAGTCTGGGTAAACACAGATCAGCACGGTTGGCAGATGCGGTTTCATCAAGGGACGCCAACGCAGGCGTGGTGAATGGCGAAAGAGCGTGACGTGGTGAAAAGCACCCAAATAGGAGTAACACAATGACAGCGCCAAAACCTCAGATTCTACGTATTCTTATCTAGGTGCGCATAATGTATATTATGTTAAATTGAATATGAACATGCATCAAGGCAACCGTATCCTTTACGCCCTGTTGTTTCTTTCCTTTCCATTACCCACGTTCAGCTCCTTATCCTGACTATCTCGATGTCAGTACATAACGAATCACTAATTCGCCGCTATCTTCTCGTTTCTCATTTTACATCGATGCTTTACAGATCCCCGACTTCGCAGCATCAATACAGATTTGCCCTGTCTGCGGGTTTACGGTCAGCACGGTTCCGGGACTCGCATGAGCGCGATTGACTACGGTGCCGTTTTCACCGGTCGTGGTTGTCACACTGGCACCACACCCAGTCAGGGCCAGAAAACCGATTAGCATTAATTTATTCATCACGTGTGAGCCTCTGTTTTGTAAACTCTGCTTATTACAAGTCTAGCATGTCACTCATGATGGACACTTTTACGCCTGCTGATACTGCTAGGTACTGACAACGCTCCTTAAATTCTATTAACTTTCACCTATCCCAACCCGACAGAATTCACCTAATCGCGTCATTTCATGATGACCTAAAACGAGGGTTTCATGTCATTTGTGATATCTCTTTCCCGTTCCATACTGGCTTTCCCTTACCGAGACATTATTGGAATCTACAATGACAACGAATACTTCACGTCCTGTTGCGCTGATCACTGGCGCGTCTACTGGCATCGGCGCTATCTATGCTGACCGTTTGGCTCGCCGTGGCTATGATCTGATTTTGGTGGCGCGTAACCAGTCACGGTTAGAAAAAGTGGCTGATATTATTAAAGAAAATACCGGCGCTGAGATTACTATCATCAAAGCAGATTTGGCTCAGTCGGCGGATTTGCGTCAGGTTGAAGCAGTACTTCGCCAAAAAGAGAGCAAAATTAGTTTACTGGTGAACAATGCGGGATTTGGATCGGTGTTCCCGTTGCTCAACGCCAATGTCGATGAAATGGAAAACATGATTGACGTTAACGTCACCGCCCTGACCCGCCTGACTTATGCCGCCGTGCCCGGGTTTGTAGCTCGAGGCCATGGCGGGGTGATTAACATCTCTTCTATTGCCGCCATCAATACGTCGGTACTCAACGATGTGTACAGCGCCAGTAAAGCCTATGTTTTGGCCTTCACTCAGTCGCTGCATCATCAATTGGCGGACAAAGGCGTTCAGGTACAAGCCGTGCTGCCGGGCGCGACGGCAACAGAATTCTGGGATGTGGCCGGAACCGCCTCTTCGAATTTGCCGGAGCAATGGGTCATGAGTGCGGAAGCCATGGTCGATGCGGCGTTAGCCGGTTTTGAGCAGGGCGAAATCGTCACGATCCCCCCGCTGCACAACGGTGATAACTGGCTAGCCTATGAGGCTGCACGTAGCGACTTGGCCACACAGTTTGGTAATAACACCCCGGGTGCACGCTATTTGAGTTAACCCAACAAGTGACCGCCCTTTTGAAAAGCTTCAGCAATGACCTTCATCACCGCTTTGACTCTGGCGGTGTGGGCCAAATCCTGATGCATCACCAGCCACACTTCATAGGGTTTTTCACGCGACTGATGGGGTAAAAGGCGAATCAATTCGGGATGCTGTTGGGCGAGATAATCTGGCAACTCGCCCAGCGCAAGCCCCGCACGGATAAAGGTTGCCAGCATAAAACTGGAATCCAGTTCGGCAACGATACGCCCCTTATGGCGTGGATTGCCGACTAAGGTTGCGCTTTGCCGGTCGGTGACTCCGGCCTGATACAGTGCAATATCATGCCCGGCAAACTCCTCCCGTTCGGTTGGTTGGCCATGCCTTGCGATATACGCTTTGGTGGCGTACAAACCCACCTGCCAACTCTCCAGTTTTTTAACAATCAAGTCTGGCTGCTCGGGGCGCAAGGTGCGAACTGCGATGTCCGCTTCACGTCGCCCCAGATCCAGTAAGCGCGTCGTGGTGCTCAGAATGACCCGGATTTCAGGGTGCTGGAGGCGTAAACGTTCAATCGCGGGGACCAAAAAATCTACCGCGAGTGCGTCGGTGGTGGTTACGCGCACTTCCCCCGCAATGCGCTCATCAGCGCCTTCACTGCGCCGCTCGAAAGAGACCGCCAGCCGCTCAATTTCCTGTGCTGTCACCAGGATCTCTTGACCTGTCGCCGTCATCACCAGACCTTCGGTGGTACGTAAGAAGAGCTTACTGCCTAGCTGTCGTTCCAAGGTACTGAGTCGACGACCCACCGTTGTCTGGTCTATCGCCAGCAAGGTTGCGGCACCGCGCAACGTCCCGGCACGATAAACCGCCAGGAAAACCCGTACATCATCCCAGTTCATTTGCTTTCACTTAGTGCTGCAAAATTGCAGCCTATCCATGCATAGTGATGCATTTTAGCATGATGTGACTTTAGGTAGCATGCCGTTCTTGTTTTACCTTTCACAGGATCAGACATGCCAAAATTATCATTCATCATTACGGTTGCCATGCTCAGCACTTTTGGGCTGCTGGCTTCCGATATCTATTTGCCAGCGATGCCGGAGATGACCCACACGTTTGGCATTGCCGACTGGCAAATGTCACAGACCATATCCGTGTACTTATTTATGCTGGCCACCGCACAGTTATTTTATGGCCCGTTATCTGAACGTTTTGGCCGCAAGCCGGTGCTGATTGTCGGCATCGCGCTTTATATGTTGGGGTCACTCGGCTGCGCCCTCACTGATAGCTATAGCGCGTTTTTGGTCTGTCGCATCGTCGAAGCCTCTGGCGCGGCGGCTGGTTTAGTGATTGGTCGTACGTTAATTGCCGACACCTGTGATAAACGGACTTCGGCAAAAGTATACTCTGTCGTTTACCCGCTGGTTTCGCTCTCCCCGGCTCTGGCGCCGGCGATCGGCGGGCATCTCGTGGCGGCATTTGGCTGGCGAGCTGATTTTATCTTCGTGGCGATTTTTGGCCTGATGACGCTGGGAATGGTGCTGTTTTTGCCTGAAACACGGCCGAAAACCGCACCTAGGTTGACATCACCTTTCTCAGGATTCAGTCAGGTGATGGCTGACCCTCATTTTCGACGTTATGCGCTGATTGTTTGCGCTATATATTGCGCCTGGTTTGTGTACCTGACTCAGTCACCGTTTTTATTTGCCCGTCAGGGATTGAGCGAAGAACAGAGCGGTTGGCTTTATGTGCCGTTAACCTGCGGGATTATCCTGGCTAACTTGGTCACTCGAAAATTGCTCGACCGCTGGCCTTACGATCGCATTGTCACCGTCGGCATCTTGTTTTTTGTGGCGGGCGGATTGGGCTATGCGGTGTTGGCGGCACTGAACGTGGCCGGTATCGCCAGTGTGATCATCCCAATGTGTTTGGTCAGTCTCGCTAATGGTTCCAGCCTGTCCTTGGCGGTGTCAGGCGCTATAAGCAGCAAACACAATAACGCGGCCACTGCCTCGGGTTTGATTGGTTTCTTACAGATGGGTAGCGCGGCCTGGGTGGCCACCGGCATCAGCGCAGAGTTTGGTGTCAGTGCAAAGGTCCTTGGGATATCTATCTTAGTGCTGGGTTTGATCGCCCTTTCAGCCTCTATAACCTGGACGAGGCGTCAGGCCCCTGAGGTGATTTAACCGGCTGGCGGGAACGGATCTCCCGCATTAAGGCCTGTGGCGGCTGACCGAGGCTCCGCAAAAAGGCGCGGCGCATCCGTTCTTCATCGCCAAAACCGGTTTGTAATGCGATTTGGGCAATGGACGAATGCCCTGCTTCGATCATCGATTTTGCCGCTTCGATCCTCAGTTTCTCCACCGCTTTCGCCGGTGAAAGACCCGTTTGATGCTGGAAAGCACGGCTGAAATGGCGCGGACTCCAGTGGACGTGCTCTGCCAGCTGTTCCACGCTCAGCGATTCACACAAGTTTTGCTTGGCAAAATCCAGCGCTTTACGCACGCGATCGGAATCAGGATCCAACTCTGACATGGTCGAAAACTGCGATTGCCCCCCGATACGGCGATGATAAACCACCAGTTTTCTCGCCACACTTTTCACTATATCTGCGCCTAAATCTTCTTTCACCATCGCCAGTGCCAAGTCGATACAGGCAGTCATGCCTGCGGAAGTCCAGATTTTGCCTTCATGAATGAAGATTTTGTCCTGATCGACGCGGATATGGGGAAAGCGTTTTTGCAATTCGGCAGATTGGCCCCAATGCGTCGTTGCGCTGTGCCCATCGAGAAGACCGGCCTCGGCCAGAATAAACGCCCCGGTGCAGATGCTGGCGACACGCCGCGTTTTGTCGGCGATACCCCGTATCGCATTGATAAGCTCAGGATGGGGTGACGGAATATCGGTGCTTCCGCCAACCATAACGGTATCAAACGGCTGCTGCCCGATAGGCTGGCTGTCAATTTTTACGCCCGCAGAGGTGGTAATGGATCCCCCTTCACTGGAGACGATATCAAACTGATAGTACGGCTCGAGGTGGCCGCGATGGTTCATTTCCAGATTGGCGATTTCAAAAACAGACAATGCGGCGAGATCCAACATTTGGAAACCGGGGAAAATAACCAGAGCCACGCGCAGGGTCATAATGTCTTCTTTCGAGGGAAATGAGTGTTAATAGACTTTGTCATGAAGTGGGGAATAAGGTCAACAAACTTCATCCAGATGTCATTTTTGTCATCTTCAGGCCACTCAGATGTCAGCAACGGAGGCATAAACTGGCCTCACCTGACCGACTGACGGTCAATTTGCCTAATCGATATAATGAAGGAATACCCTGATGCGTTTGATGACAACCTTGAGTTTAGCCGCTGTGGCACTGAGTTCTGCCCTGTCCCTGTCCGTTTTTGCTGAGTCGGCATCTGCCGCACCGGTCAAAAATATCGTGCTGGTCCATGGCGCATTCGTTGGTGGTTCAGGCTGGAAACCGGTTTATGACATTCTGAATAAAGACGGCTATCACGTGACGCTGGTGCAGGAACCGCTGACTTCCTTCCCTGACGACGTGGCCGCCACCAAACGTATTCTTGATATGCAAGACGGCCCGGCTATTTTAGTTGGACACAGCTACGGCGGCGCGATCATCACTGAAGCCGGTAATGATCCCCACGTGGTCGGTTTGGTGTATATCGCCGCCCACGCCTTGGATAACGGCGAAACGGAAGTGACCAACGGCAAAAAAATGCCCAACACGGCGCACCCGTTTGCTAAAACACCAGACGGTTTCCTGTACATCAAACCAGAAAACTACCCGTCTGATTTCGCAGCCGACCTTCCTTTGAAACAGGCGCAGTTTGAAGCCCAGGCGCAGATGCTGACCTCAGCCAGCGTGTTCACCGCTAACATTCCTGATCCGGCATGGAAAACCAAACCAAGCTGGTACATGGTGGCGAAGTCCGACAAAATCATCAGCCCGGACTTAGAGCGTTTCTACGCTAAACGCGCCAACAGCCATACGGTGGAAATCGCCGGTGCCAGCCATTCGGTGTATGAATCCCATCCTAAAGAAGTGGCTGCTCTGATTGAACAAGCCGCACAACACGCGGTGAAATAAGCTTCAATAGAGTGTCGCCCAACGTGCCGTTGATGGACTTTGGGCGACGCAATGTTAGCCATGGCGGCAACGGCTGTCCGCTGGGGCTTGCTCTCGTTCGGTCATACCGTAATCACGCACCACGTCGGCGACCCGCAAACGGTAATCCGCTAACACGTTTTCCCGCCCTTTTGACTGCGCTAACCGGTGCGGTTCCAGATTACGCCATTGCTGAACCGCGGCTTCGTCACGCCAAAATGAGAGCGATAATAGCTTTTGCGGATCCGCCAAGCTCTGAAAACGTTCGATGGAAATAAACCCGTCGATCTCTTCCAGCAGCGGTTTTAGCGACGCCGCAAGTCCCAGATAAGCATCCCGCTGGCCATCGGCCGGTTGGAGTTCAAATATCACGGCAATCATTGGTGATCCTCTTCTGTAGGAGTGAAAAACTCAGGCACGCGGGCGTTTTGTGATTCCCGCCAGCGGTAATGCCCCGTGGCTGCATGAATACCCGATAATGCCAATAGCTGAGATAAGCCGCTATCTGCGATGATTTTGGCCCAGCGCTCGCCCGGACACGCATGAGCGCCCTGTCCAAACGCATTGCCATTTTCGAGCGGTAATACCAGCATTTGTCCTTTTTCAAACGGACAACCTTTCACGTCGGTGTCACGTAAAGCAAAGCGCCGGGTATTACGAATGGGAGGAGAAACCAGCAAGACACTTTCTATTAATGCCTGACGATTTGATTCCCCCTCTTGGGCCAGAAGCAGGCTCTGGCCCATCAATCCTGCTGTTCCTTCGCAAGCCTGAAAAAACAGACCTAAAATATTGGCACGAAGATGTAACTGATCGGCGGCGTTCTCGACAAATGCAGCCTGAAGTAGGGTCAGTAATGGGCTTTTTGTCGGAATTGAATCCAGTAACCTTGCCGTGGCTGCCCCCCCTTTTTCGATCTGTTCAGCGGTTGGCCCAGGGGCAATACAGCGAACAAAATCCAACACGTCAGGGATTAATGTTTCCCAAAAAGAATCAGGGTAACCGAGCACATCGGCGATGACACAAATCGGCAGCGCATAGCAGAAATGGGTGATATCTGACGCGCGCACAGGGTGTTGAAACGTACTCACTAAGCGTTGGCCGGCGTGGTCGCTGATGCGTTGAATTTCGCGGTCATTCAGTCGTTCTAACGTGGCGGTAATGGCCCGTTTCATTGCCACCTGTTCAGGTCCGTCATTCATACGAACTAGGTGCGAGAATACGTTTTCAACCCCCGTGCCCTGCAAATATTCAGGCACCTGTTGCCCTTCAGGGCGTACGGCAAGGTGCGGATTTTCCAAGGCAGACCGGACGTGGTGTGGGCAAAATTCCATAGTGAGTCACTCCTTCAATCAACAGACCTTAAGTTTATGACTGGCATGAACGCCATACTTCGCTTAATCTCGAAGTATGGATAACACACAAATCGAAGACCGGCTGGCCGCCCTTGCGGCTGCGATGGCCGATAAAACCCGTACCCGAATGCTGTGCTTGTTAATGGACGGTCGTGCCTATACCGCCACCGAAATGAGTGCCGCAGTGGAGGTGGCGGCGTCAACCACCAGTAGCCATCTGGCCCGTTTGATAGAGCAAAGCCTGATCACCTGCGTGAAACAAGGGCGCTATCGCTATTTCCGCCTGGCAGGCCCGCAAGTGGCAAACCTGCTCGAATCGTTGATGTCGATGGTCAGTGTTGACCGCCCGGTGGTGAAAGGCTCAACACCCAGCGCACTTCAATTCGCCCGCACCTGTTACGACCATATGGCCGGTGACGTGGCGGTTAAATTGCACGACAGTTTCTTTGTTGCCGGCTGGCTGAGTGGCGAACAGGAATACCAATTAAGCCCGACGGGCCTTGAGAAACTGACAGCATTGGGCGTGGATTGCAGTCTGCCGCCCTCGCGCCGCCATTTTGCCTGTAGCTGCCTTGACTGGAGCGAACGCAAATCGCATCTTGGCGGCGCATTAGGCTCGGCGCTGTTAGCCACCTTTGAACGAAAGGGGTGGATTTTTCGTCATCTCGACAGCCGCCAACTGTCGGTCACGGCCAAAGGCAAAGCGGCGCTGGCGCGGCATTTCGCCGTCGTGCTGGATTAACCGCCGATCTATTGTTCTTATCACTCCGGTTTTGTGAGCTTTCGCCCTCTATTTGCTGATGAAAAATGGTTAATAGAGGGCGTAGCTGTTGATCAAACGTGACTCATCAAAAAGGACTGAATATGGAAAATTACGCCAATAAAAGCGGTGATTCTGCCGTGACCGGTTTCCAGATAGAAAGCAATTCGATGAAAGTACGTTTCAAGGACCACCATGTTTATCTGTATGACATTCGTCATCCTGGCCCTGAGCATTTGGAAAAAATGAAAGAGCTGGCCCGTGCGGGCTGGGGGTTAAACACCTATATCGAGAGCGAAGTGAAGAAAGATTTTTCGTCAAAAGTGATTTAACGTTCTCTTCGGGCGCAGGCTCCTGCGCCCTCTGTTATTCCTCTCAATGGGTGCTGATTTTTATTACAATCCCATAACATTTCTCTGTGACACCGTCGGTCTGAAAAGGTAGTCTGATCGCTTAATTATGTGATCGACCTTCTCTTTTTCGGAGTGATGTAATGCCCTTCAAATTCAGTCTCCCTGCCGGTTCCGCTTTGCCGTTATTGGTGGCGGGGGCATTTTTTATGGAGAATCTCGATGCCACGGTGATCGTCACCGCGCTGCCGGAAATGGCGAAAGCGTTTGGCGTGCATCCGGTGGACATGAACATTGGCGTCTCGGCCTATATTTTGACCGCCACGGTGTTTATCCCCGCCAGTGGCTGGATCGCGCATCGTTTCGGCACGCGCCGAGTTTTCTCGATGGCTATCGTTTTATTTGCGCTGGCGTCGGTTCTTTGTTCTGTTAGCACCAGTCTGGGCACGTTCACTGCCGCACGCATGTTGCAGGGTTTTTCGGGTGCACTGATGGTGCCGGTGGGGCGATTAGTGGTACTGCGCAACACTGCGAAATCAGATCTGATCCGCGCCATCGCGACCATCACCTGGCCGGGGTTGGTCGCGCCGATCATCGGCCCGCCGCTGGGTGGTTTTATTACCACCTTCGCCTCCTGGCATTGGATTTTTATCATCAACCTGCCGCTGTGCGTGGCGGCGCTCTATTTTAGTCAGAAACTGGTGCCGGCGCTGCCGGGTGAAAAAGGCGTGCCCTTTGACCTGCTGGGTTTTCTGCTGACCGGCGCGGCCTGTCTGGGCCTGATGTTTGGGCTGGACTTGTTTAACCAGCAAGGATTGGGTTGGTTGCCCGTGGCTTGCGTCGCCGCCAGTATTATCCTTGGCGCACTGACGGTATTGCATTCATTACGCACCCCGTTCCCGTTGTTACCGATGGTGGCAATGAAGATAAAAAGTTACGCTGTCACTATTTATGGCGGTTCACTGTTCCGTGTCGCCATTGGTGCCCTGCCATTCTTGCTGCCGCTGATGTTCCAGCTCGGCTATGGCATGAACGCCTTTAATGCCGGTCTGCTGGTGTTAGCAGTGTTTGCGGGGAATCTGGCGATGAAGCCTTTTACCTCCGCGATTTTGCATCGCTTCCGCTTTCGCTCGGTGATGTTAGTGAATGGGTTGATTAATAGCGCCACCATTTTTGCCTGTGCTTTGCTGACACCGGACGTGCCGACGTCTCTGACGCTGTTGCTGTTATTCGCCAGCGGCATGAGCCGTTCCATGCAATTCACCGCCCTGAATACCTTGACGTTCTCACAAGTTCCCCAAGCGCAAATGGGCGGTGCGAATACGCTGTCCAATACCGTCCAGCAGTTGTCGACCGGACTCGGGATCACTATCGGTGCGCTGTCTCTGCGGGTTGCTGAACATTTTCAGACCACGGCGACCGGCGCGGTGCAACTGGGGCAATTTCACGTGGCCTTCATCATTATTGGTCTCTTTTCCCTGGTGGGCACGCTTAACAATCTTTCCCTCAGCCCAACGGCGGGCGACGAAATTCGGCGTAAGAAAGCGCCGACCTCCTCGACCGCATCCGCTGGCAAATAACTGTTCTGAAAACCGGTGATCCCCCCTGCCGGTTTTCGCGCTTTTATGTTAATACTGGGTGCAGCTTCACACTTTTAACAGTGACCACGATTTCAGTTGGTTAAACCATTGAGGAATATTGGGATGATTATTTTTGTAACGGGTGCAACCGCCGGATTTGGTGCTGAGATTGCGCGGAAATTTGTTAAAGCGGGTCATCAGGTGATTGCGTCTGGCCGCCGTAAAGAGCGTCTGGCCGATTTGAAAGCTGAATTAGGCGATGCGCTGTATGTGGTGCAACTTGACGTCACTAACCGCGCCTCCGTCGGTGAAGCCATTGAATCTCTGCCTGCCGAATGGCGCAATATCGACGTGCTGGTCAACAACGCCGGTTTGGCCCTCGGTCTGGAAAAAGCCGATAAAGCGGATCTGGATGACTGGGAAAATATGATCGACACTAACGCCAAAGGGTTGGTGTATATGACC
>Ga0105858_1000451_pt1 | contig 17416 bp, 16 predicted proteins | sample OrgsoiDNA_201062_FD_89683 | JGI IMG/M metagenome (GOLD analysis project Ga0105858, IMG submission 89683) | Permafrost soil microbial communities from the Arctic, to analyse light accelerated degradation of dissolved organic matter (DOM) -... | ecosystem: Environmental > Terrestrial > Soil >...
CGCTGTTCTCGGTGCAGCCGGCGATTAGCGCGAACGGCACGCTGACCTACAAGCCGGCGGCAAGCGTCAGCGGCACGGCGACGGTCACGGTGTCGCTGCACGACAACGGCGGCACGGCGAACGGCGGCGCCGACACGAGCGCGGCGCAGACCTTCGTCATCACGATCAACGCGGTCAACGACGTGCCGACGTTCACGCCGGGCCCGAACCAGACCGTGACGCAGAACTCCGGCGCGAAGTCGGCGGCGTGGGCGACCGGAATCAGCGCCGGCGCGAACGAGTCGGCGCAGGTCGTCAACTTCATCGTCACGAACAGCAACACGTCGCTGTTCTCGGCGCAGCCGGCGATTTCGGCGACCGGCACGCTGACGTTTACGCCGGCGACCGGCATGAACGGCTCGGCGACCGTGACGGTCACACTCCACGACAACGGCGGCACGGCGAACGGCGGCATCGACACGAGCGCGCCGGTCACGTTCGTCATCACGGTGACTCCGATCAACCGGCCGCCTGTGGCGGTGGCCGACACCGCGACGACAACGTTCAAGACGCCTGTGACCATCAACGTGCTGGCCAACGACAGCGATCCCGACGGGAACACGCTGACGATTCAGTCCGTCTCGTCGTGCTCGAACAACGGCAGCGCGGTCATCGTCGGCAGCCAGATCAGGTTCACGCCGTCGAGCGACCTGACGCGCGGCGAGACCGACACGTTCACCTACACGATCAGCGACGGCAAGGGCGGCACGGCGACGGCGACGGTGTCCGTCACGATCATCAATTCGGCTCCGGTGGCGGTCAGCAACGCGGTGACCACCTTCAAGGGCGAGCCGATCGCGATCAACGTGCTCGCGAATGACTCGGACGCCGACAGAGACCGGCTCACCGTGATCTCGACGACGGCGCCCGCGCACGGGACGCGCAGCGTGAGCTCGAACGGCACCATCACCTACACGCCGGTGGCCGGATACGAGGGGACCGACTCGTTCACCTACACGATCAGCGACGGCAACGGCGGGACGGCGACGGCCACGATCACCGTCACGATGACGAAGCACTTCGACGGTGACGGCTGCAGCCACGACTCGCACCGCAACGGCCGTCACGACGACGACGACAGCGATCACGACCGCGACACGCGAGGCCGCTGGTAGGCCGTTCAGCGCCACGCGCGGTCGGCTAGATCGGCAGCGGCGTCGACAAGTCCAGCCCGTCGCGCTTGTCGAACCGCCAGGCGGCGTGCGGGCCGGCCTGATCCACGTAGTGCAGAAAGACCTGTCCGAGCATCACGCCGTCGTACCGCTCCCGCCAGTGTTCGCGCTCGATGCCGCGATAGAGCAGCGCGTCGCCTGGATGCAGATGAATCGCGTCGGGGCCGGCCGCGCCGCGAATCCACAGCGGCCACGACGCCGGCGGATCCTGCCCGAGGTTCACGCTCACACTGATTTCGCAGGACTCACGATCCGTGTGCGGCTCGAGCGCGTCGCCCGTGCGGTAGACGCGCACGTAGGAATACGTCGGGTACAGCCGAAGACCCGTCAGTTGCTCCACCGCGGGCCGCAGCCGCTCGAGCACATGCTCCATCACGGTGTCGGCGTACGCGCACGCGGCGCCGGGCACGTCGTGATCCCCTGGGGCGAACGCGTCGTTCGCCGCGCGCGTCCGGACGTAGCGCCACAGGAATCCAAGCAGCGGATCGGCGATCACGGATCGCATCACCGCGTACTGCTGCCGCGCGAACGTCTGCCGCAACGCCTCGTCGGTCATCGCCTCTCCATCGACGCCACGTAAGATACCTCTATACTCTCAGCGATGACGACCCAGCCGCGCCAGCATCGGGGACGCGACGCCGAATGGTGGATCGCGATCCTGGCGGCCGCCGCGGCCGCGGCAGTCCTGGCAGTCGGCACGCTCGTCGGCATGAACGTCGACGAAGACGAGCTCGGCACATCAGTGCTGACGACGATGCTGCAGGCGCAGGCCGTCTGGCACGGACATCTGCCCTTCTGGACCTCGCGGATCGGGTTCGGCCTGCCCCAGCCGGGCGCGCAGAGTTTTTTCATCCATCCGCTGATGCCGCTCTTCGCCTGGTGCGACCCCTACACCGCCGTCATGGGGCTCTACGCGGTTCACATTGTCGTCGGCGCGCTGGGCTTCTGGTGGCTGTGCCGGACGATGAAGCTGTCGACAGTGACGACCGGCGTCTGCACGGCGACGTTCCTGCTGTCGTCGCCGGCGCTGCAGTACACCCAGACCGCGTTCTACCCCACGTACTTCGTGACATGGACGCTCGCGCCGTTCGTGCTGGGACTGATCATCCGGATGCTGGCCGACGACCGCCCCGACGCGCGCATCGCGGTCGTCCTTGGCATCGCAGCCGGGCTCATGCTGGCGAACGGACATCTGGGGCACGCGCCGTTTCTGCTCGCGACGCTGGCTTTCGGTGCGGCCGCCTATCCGGCCCGCGTGCGCGAGCGCGGCCTGTGGCTGGCGCTGGCGGCCGTCATCGCCATCGCGATCGGGAGCTATCACTTCGGCACGATGCTCGACGAATACGTGCGATTCCCGTCCTCGCTGGCGCGTTGGGACGACGAAACGCTGACCGCCGGCAGCCTGTGGGATGTGTTCTTCCGCCCGCTGACGCCGGAGACCATTCGCAGGCTGATGGCCGGCCAGCCGCAACACCTGGGTACCTTCCTGCTGTGGCGCGGAACCCACGTGATCTTCTTCGGAGGCCCCTTCGCGCTGCTGGCGATCGCCGCGCTCATCGGGCAGCGCGCCGCGCATCCGTGGCGCCCGCTCTTCGCCGCCGTCGTGGGCTCCTCGCTACTGTTGATGGCGGTGTCGAGCGCCCAGCGCCTGGATCCCATCTCGGCCACGTATCTGCTGCGCGATGGGATCGTCATCGGCGGCATCGGCCTCGCCGGCATCGCGCTCGACGGGATCCGCGACGTCGGGGGCCCGCGACTCGTCGTTCACGCGATTGTCGCGGCGCAACTCTTCGTGATGGCGGCCAGCGCCGAACCCTTCGTGGCCCGCAGCCTCGATCTCGCCCGGGCGTACCGGAGCAACGGACGCGACGCCGTGATGCGCGCGCTCACCGCGCGCCTGGCGGAGCCGGGCCGGCGCGACGCGGGCCGCGTGTATCTGACATCCGCGCCAACGCTGGGGTTCGCCGACGACCAGTCGCCAACGGGCTTCGAACCGCACGTCAACTGGGGTGTCGATCGCGCGATCGTGTGGTACACGCAGTTGACCTCCGAGGGCGTGCGCGCGATCAACGGGCTCTTCAAGGGCACGTCCACGCAGTCGCTGATGCCCTCGTCCGTGATGCCGTACGGCTGGATCGACAGCGATCCCTCGCTGTCCGTGTCTGCGCCGTCGTTGTCCGTGCTCGGCATCCGTTCCGTCGTCGCGCTCGAGGGCGAGCGCGTGGCAGGCGATCTCGAAGCGGTCGAAAGCTGGCCCACGCCGAGAGGCCGGCTGCGGCTGCTCGACAATCCGCGCGCATGGCCCGGCGCGCGGTTCGTGCGCCCGAGCGCGTTCGACGGCACGCTGCCGGTGCTCCCCGGCTGCCCGCACGACCGGCTGCTCTGCCGTGACCTGACGCCGGTGCTCACGGCGGCGGAGGAACCGGTCAGCGCGGTGCGGTACGGCGAAGGGACGATCACGGTCGACTTTGCGCCGGCGACGCGCGCGCGCGCGCTGCTCGTGACCGAGATGTTCCACGAGGGCTGGTACGCGCTGGCAAACGGGACGCGCCTGCCGGTGACGCCGGCGTGGGGCGCGCTGATGCGCGTCGACGTCCCGGCGGGCGCGTCGAGCGTCGAGCTCCGGTACCGCCCGGTGTGGCAGCTCGCGCTCGCGGCCTTCAGCTGGAGCGCGACGCTGATCGCCGTCCTGCTGACCCTCGGTCCGTGGCTGCGCAGGAATTCAGGCGCATGACGGGTGCGTCTGCACCACGCCCGTACGAGCGCGCGGTCGCCTGGCTGATGGTCGCGGCCGCCGCGACGCTACTGGCCATCGGCACGCTCGGCGGCCTGAACGTCGACGACGACGAGCTGGCCACGACCTCCACGCCCTTCCACTCCGGCACCGTGCCGAAGCTCAGGTAGTCAGTCCGGCATCGGCCGTCGACATCGGCGTACGAAAAAAAGGCCCGGTTGCCCGGGCCTCTCTGATGAGCGCATCGGCGATCAGGTCGCGGCTACGACTCGTGCGCCTCCAGGCGACGCACGATCGCGTCGCGCGTTTCCTCGAGCCGGTTGAGCCGCCACGGATAGCTCAGGCGGGACACGGGCGTCTGCCGCACGAGTCGGCTCTGCATCTCGAATCCGCGGCGGACGGCCGCGCTGTCCCCCACGTCCAGGTGGAACGTGCACCCGATCAGCGCGACGAGCGCGTCGCGACTGCTCAGCGGCGTGACGTGCAGCGCCTCGCGCGCGCTCCGGCGGGGCGCGCCCTCGAGCATGAAGACGCCGGCCAGCGGCGCCGACTGTCCGAGAAACGGCAACCGATCGCTGGAGATGCGCCGTTTACTGGAGAACCGTCCGACGCTCGACGACGGCACGCCGGCCATGCCGACGGCGCGGACGCTGTCGGGATACAAGCGCGCGCCGGGATAAAACGACCCGGCGAGAAATCCGCCCATCGATGATTCGACGACCAGGCAATCGTCACACAGCAGGGGAAAACCGAGCGCGGCGACGGCCGCCGCCAGCGTCGATTTGCCGGAGCCGGTCGGCCCGACGAACGCGACGGCGCCTCGCGGCGTGGCGATCGCGGCGGCGTGCAGCACCAGCCGCGAGTCGCGGCTCAGGACGAGCGGCATCACCTGATCGAGCAGCAGGTGTCGGACCGTGGCGAGGCTGGCGCGCACCCGGCGCCAGCAGACGATCGACCGCTGCGTGAGATCGACGATGAAGTCGGCCTTCCCGTGAAACCGCAGCAGGTAGCCGCGCGGGTCACGGCCGAACGAGACCACGCGGCGTCCACCGGCGCCGCGCCAGACGTGGAACCAGGTCGACGCCGGCGGCGCGATGCGGCGCTCCGCGATCGCGAACGTCCAGTCGGGTGCCGCCGATTCCCGGCGCGCGAGCTCCGGCATCGCAATCTCGCTCGCCAGCATGACGCCGGAGATCTCGTACATGCGCGCGCTCACCGCGAGTACCCCACCGTCACCTCGGCGACGAACACCGACGCCTCCACGCGATCGCGGAAGATCGGCCGGTGGCGATCGTAGGTCGCCTGCTCGATCTCGTCGATCGTCCGGCGGCCGTCGCAGAGCTCGAGCACCGATCGGCGCGCCTCGCCGCGCGCGTTGAGGCTCGGCACGTACTCCGGATGCGTCCGCCGGAGCTTCTCGGGCTCGATCAGCATGCCGCGCAGCGTCGTGTGGCTGAACCGATCCGCCGGCACGCTCGCGTCGCCGCGAAACAGCTCTACGATCCAGCTCACGAGCACATCGTCGGGAAGAATGCGGATGACCGTTTTCACGCGGTCGCCGGGAGCGACCGCCGTCGGCCGCGCAATGGGCAGGACGACGCAACGCCGGCCGATGCGATCGGCAGCCAGCGGCGAGTTGGACATCGTGACGCCGGGCGCGAGCGTCGCGGAGAACCAGCCGCCGATGCCGCTCAGCGTCCCGGCGCGCTCGATGCGTGACTCGGCGGACACGACCACGAGCCGGTTGTCGTCGGCGAGATCCATCGAGCCGCCGCGTACTGCCGTGCCGAGCAGTTCGCCAGGCAGGATCTCGCGCGGATAGCCGCTGTTGGCGGCCATGTCGTGGAGCGGGCTCATGTCGAACCCGGCGGGCCGCCGCGACCAAAAGTCGATCGCATCGTCGACCTCGGGGGCCTCGATCGGGGCGACCCAGAGGTCGATGTGCGAGGGAACGAGGCGCGCGGCCGGCTTCAGCAGGCAGCGGCGCGCGTGGTTGGTGTTGGGGACGATGCCGGCCTCGAACCCGAAGTGGCCGACTTGATCGGTGACGAGCACGTCCGCCCGCTCTGGCAGCTCGACGTGCCTCGACCATCCGTCGATCACCGTCACGCGATTGCCGAAACCGTTGGCGCGGGCGATGGCGCGCGCCGGCTCCGCCATGCCTCCGGCGTCGATCGCGTAGACGCGCGAGGCGCCGGCGGCGCAGGCGAGGAGACCGAGGATCCCGGTGCCCGATCCCAGATCCACGACGACATCGCCGGGACGAACGACTTGGGTGATAGCGGCGCGGTACGACGACGTGCGGGAGGCGTCCGCCAGGTACTGACGGTGTTCGTCAATAATCAGCGACACGCCGGCCTACAGACACTTTTTCATCTTCGGCGCCACCTCGGTGGTCGTGGACCCGTTGGACTGGGTCAGCTTCGCGACGCTGCCGTATTCGAGGAGCTTCGGCTTGGCGTACGGCCGGCGCGTCCGTTTCCCGTCCAGGGTTGCTTCGGAGACGCCATCCTTGCGCTTCTCATCAGGACTACCCATCACACCTCCTCCAACACCGGGGAGTCAACGACCTCCCGCATCCAGACTTCGACGGCCAGGACGGACCAGAGCGGCCAGACGTCCCTAGCATAGGACGGATCGCCGGCCCCGTGGCGGGAAGAGATGCGGGCGTCCAGCCGGTGCACCGCATCGATATCGACCCACCCCTGACCGGCCGTGCGGGCCTCGCGCAGGAGGCCCGTGTCTATCCACTCACGCATGGGCGCCAGGAAGAGGTCGGACCCTTCAGGGCTCGTCAGGCGCCTGCCGACCTCGTCGGGCAGATACTCGCGCATCGCTTCGCGCAGGATGAACTTCCGGACGGCGCCGCGGCGCCGCAGATCGTCCGGGATCGCCATCCCGAACTCCATGACCCGGCGATCCGCGAACGGGTGGCGCGGCTCGATGCCGAATTCCGCGGCCGTGCGCTCGTCGCCCTCGGTGTCCAGCACGCCCGTGCCGCTCATCACCTCGCGGTAGATGTCGCGCTGCGCCATCGACGGGAAGGCGGGGTCGGGACTGTCGGGAAAGAGCCGATCCGCCAGCGACACGCGCCGGGCAAAGTCGGGGCGCACCCAGGGCGGCACGCCATCGCGGCCGATCAGTTGCTTGATGCGCTTTCGCACGGGCCTCGACAACAGCGGCCACGTCAGCGTCTTCACGAGCGCGCCGGGACCCAGCCCCTCGAACCCCGGCGACTGGGCGCGCACTTCACGCGCGAGCGTCAGCCAGTTGAGGGAGCGGAACAGATCGGCGCCGCGCGCGTCGCTGCCGCTGAACCACTCGTCGCCCCAGAAACCGGAGAACAGCACCCGCGTGCCCGACGCGTGCGCGTGACGCTTGAGCGTGTCCGACAGCCTGCAGGTCGGTGCGGCCGGCACGTCGGCGCGCTGCCGCGCAGATATGTTGTACGCGGCGGCCGGAAACGTATCGGCGCTGAACATGTGCGCGCCACAGCCGTTCTTCGCCACGACCTGGGTGATGAACGGCGTCTCGTCGGCGACGCCCGTGTTCCGGACCGACCAGGCGTCGCACGCGGTCGTCACATCGCCGCTCCGCCGGAGCGACGTCGCCAGACCGAGGATCGACGACGAATCGACGCCGCCGCTCAGGAGGACACCGACGCCGGTGGTGCTGCGCAGCCGCGCGCGCACGGCCTCGCGCAGGAGCGTGCGCAGATGCTCCGCGTACTCGCCGAGCGTCGGATACCGGATCTCCCGCGACGTGTCGATCGTCCAGTACGTGTCGGCGCGCGCGCCGTCCGCCGTCACGGTCAGACGCCCCGCCGGCGGGAGACGCTGCACGTCCGCGAACAGCGTGTCGGTGGTGCTGGTGACGACCGACAGGTATTCGCCGACCATGCCTTCGTTGGGGCGGCGGCTGATCGCCGGATGCGCGAGGAGCGCCTGCGGCTCGGACGCGCACAGGAACAGGCGCGGATCGCTGTGATAGTAGAACGGCTTCAGGCCCATGATGTCGCGCGCGCAGAAGAGCCGCCGGCGTCCGGCATCCCACATCGCAAACGCGAAATCGCCGAGCAGGTGCGCGGCGCATTCGTCTCCCCAGCATCGGTACGCGCCGAGCGCAAACGCCGCGTCGGATCGGGCCGGGAGCGTGACGCGCGCCCGCGCAAACGCCTCGTCGAGCTCCTCACGATTGTCGAGACGCCCGTCGAACACGATGGAGAGGCCGGCGTCGGCCGCGTGCAGCGGCTGCCGCTCGCCCACGGATTCGGGGGTCGTCGTCAGCAGACAGTGGCCGAGCGCGAGGGAACCGGCGGACCACACGCGTGACGCATCGGGTCCGCGGTGCGCGATCGACGTCAGCATGCGCTCCGCGATCCGCTCGTCGGCCGGCCGGCCGTCGAGATTGAACAGCGCGACGAAACCGCTCAAGAGGGGCTGGAAGGCGGGTTGACGACGACCAGGCCCTGGTCGCTGAGGGAAGACACCAGTTCGAGGACGTCCCCGGTGGCGACGGCGGAGTCGACGTCGTACTCGGCGGTCAGCACGTCGATGGCGCGCCCGACGCTCGATGACTCGGCGAGCACCATCCAAACACGCGTGCCGACGGCGTCGAGGCCGAAGTACATACCCCTAGTGAGGTGCAGGATGATCGCTTCCCCGTCCAGCTCGCGAAACAGGACGTCTTCGGGAATCGACACGAGAGCCGTGGCGGATACGCTCATGAGCATCTCCCTGGATGACGGAACGTCGCGTACGCCGTCGCGCGGGCGCCGAGCACGACGCCGCGGGCGCCGCGCTCGAGCCACGCGTGCGCGTCGAACGGACGCGCGTCGGGCCTGACGTCGGAGACACCAAAGCACAATGTCGACTCGCACCCCACGCGCGCGAGCAGGCACTGCGCGACGAGCGCTTCGGTGAGGCAGTTGGCGCCCGGCAGCAGCGGCGCGACCGCCCGCACCGCCTGCACGACCCGATCACCGGCGTTGAGACCGCCGTCATCGCGCGCGCCGAATGCCGCCGCGCGGTCGAGCACGCGACGCACCCAGTGGAACGGCAGCACGCGAATGCCCGCCGCGACGAACAGGTGCAGGAGCGCGGCCAGCAGGAGCAGCCGCTGATCGGCGCCGGGTTTGCGCAGGAATTTCTTCAGGCGCGTCATCACGCCATCATGGCACGGAAGAGGATCCGCCGCGCCGGCGGGTGCTTGAACAGCGCGCGGATCAGCGGACCGTGCTCGTTGAAGCGGGCCGTGGCCCGGACGATCGGCATGATGCCGTCCGTGTGGGCGAGCTCGAAGAAGCTGTCGATGGCGCGGTCGCTCAACGACGTGGCGACCTCGCGCAGCGCCTGCTGCGCCTCGAACTCGTCGGCCAGTTCCGCGCGCCAGGCGCGCTCGTAGGCGGAGAGGGTCTCGGCGTCGAGCCGGTCAGCGGCCAGCGCCGACACCGCGACGTCGGCGGCCAGCGCCGCGCTGAGGATGCTGTAGTGGATGCCGCCGCCGGTGGTCGGCTTCACGAGGCCGGCGGCGTCACCGATCGCCAGCATGCGATCGCCGTAGGTGCGGCCGACCGCGCCGAGCGGCAGGATCTTTACCCGCGGCGACAGGTGACGGTCCGTGACGCCCCATCGATCGGCGACCTGATTCAGCATCCGTTCGTAGCAGCAGCGGATGTTCCGGCTGGCCATCACGCCGACGCGTACGAACGATCCTTCGGGACGCAGCACGGGCACGGCCCACGCAAACCCGCCGGGCGCCACATCCTGACCGAAGCAGAGCTCGACGTCGCCGGGATGACGCGCGGGCAGCTCCCGCTGCGCCGTCTGCAGGTACGTCGTCGGCAGCCCAAAGCCGAACCGCCGCTGGAATTTGTAGCTGGCGCCGCAGGCCAGGACCGCCAGGCGCGCGTGGAGCGTGGCGCCGCCGACGAGGGCGTGCGCGCCGGCCGCGTCGGTCTCGAGCGCCGAAACGCGCGCGCCGGCGCGGATGTCGGCACCGGCGGCGATGGCGCGATCCGCGAGCGCGCGATCGAAGACCGGGCGATCGATCACCGTCGCGAGCGGCGTCGGCGTCGTGTAGTCCACCGGAATGCCGCCCGGCGACAGGAACCGGACCGTCGACAGCTGATTGAGAGTCGCGTCGTTCGGCAGGTCGAACCTGGGAAAGCTGTCGGCCGACAGCACGCCGGTGCAGTGCACCGGATCGCCAACCGTAGCGTGCTCCTCGCAGACCACCGTGCGCACGCCGCGCTCGGCGAGCCGCGCCGCCATGAAGAGTCCACCGGGGCCCCCGCCCACAATGAGGACGTCTATCGGCCTATCCATGAATGCCAGCATTATAAGCGGAGTATCAAGGGACGCGGCGATTGCGCTTTTCCCAGGCGCCGGTTCCCGTGATCCAGAACGACAGCAGGATCAGTTTCAGATCCAGCCAGAAACCGGCCCGCTTCAGATACACCCGATCGAGGCGGAACTTGCTGGTGCGCGAAATGTCGCGCGACGAGTAGACCTGCGTGAGCCCTGTCAGTCCAGGCCTGACACTGTGACGCGCGGCGTATCCCGGAATCTGATCCAGCGCGACGAGCTGTCCGTCGCCGCGCACCTCTACTTCACCGGGACGCAGCGGCCGCGGCCCGACAAAGCTCATGTCGCCGGCGAAGATGTTCCACAGCTGGGGCAGTTCGTCCATCGCGGTCGATCGCATGACGCGCCCGACGCGCGTGATGCGCGGATCGTTTTCCGTCGCCGCGACCGGCCCCGTCCGCGCTTCGGCGTCGGGCACCATCGACCGGAACTTCAGGGCGTCGAACTCACGCCCGCCGAGGCCGACGCGTCCCTGCCGGAAGAACACGGGGCCGCCGTCCTCCAGCTTGATCGCGATCGCGAGCAACACCCAGATCGGCGCCGAGACGAGGAGGCCGACGCCCGCGAGGACGCAGTCGAACGTCCGCTTGATCATGCGGCCCGCGCGACGCCCGCGACGCGCTCGAACAGGTCGTGATACGCCTGCACGGCCACTTTCCGGTCGTATTGCCTTGCCACGGTCCGCGCCCGGGCGCCCATCTCGCGCGTCATCGCCGGGTCGTCGTACAGCGTCGCGATGGCGTCGGCGAGCGCCGCCGGATCGCCGGCCGCGGCCACGAGCCCGCACCCGCTCTCGCGCGCGATTTGCGCCGGCTCGCTGCTGGGATCGGTGGCCGCGATATACGGCCGTCCCGCGGCGAGGATGCCGTACACCTTGCTCGGCACGATGAAGCCTTCGATGCCGGCCTTGAGCGAGACGAGGAAGGCGTCGGCGGCGGCGAAGGAATCGTGCAGCAGCGCCTTCGGCTGATACGGCAGGAAGCGGACGTTGCGGAGCCCGCGCGCGGCGGTCATCGCCTCGAGCGCCTCGCGCTTGGATCCGTCGCCGACGATCGCGATCACCAGCCGCTCCTTCGATCGCAGCCGGTCGGCCGCCTCGATCAGCACGTCCAGGTTCTGCGACAGGCCGACGTTGCCGGAATGCATCAGCACGAACTTGTCGACGAGGCCGTGCTCGCGCGAGAACGCGTTGTCCTTGGGTCCTGGCACGATCGCGTCGCAGTCCGCCCAGTTGTGGATCACGTGGACGCGCGCCGGATCGGCCCCCTTCTCCTCGACCAGGCGCCGCCGCATCCGGTCGCCGAGGGCGATGATGCCGTCGGCGTTCCGCAGCAGGTAGCGATTGATGCGATCGAGCGCGCCGTTGACCGCGCGGTTCTGGAAATCCTCGATCAGCGACGCCACTTCCGGAAAGATGTCCTCGCACAGGAACACGAAGCGCGCGCCGGTGCGCCTCGCCGCCCACAGCGCCGCCAGACCGAGGATCGGCGGATCGGTCAGCGAGACGATGACGTCGGGCCGGCCGAGCCCGAAGCTCGCGACCGTCGCCGCCCCGAAGTAGCTCACGTAGTTCGACGCGCGCGCCGCGAACCGCACCGGGCGCATCCGCGTGCCGTTCGCGCGCCGGATGGCGACGCCCCGATGCGTCTCGCGGCTCACCAGACGCCACCGCGATCCGGTCTCTTCACGCGCCGCGTTCAGCGATCGGCCGGCGACGACGGTCACCTCGGTGCCGTAGCGGCTCACGAGATCCTCGGCCAGCTCGGTGAGGAACTGGCCGGTCGCCGCCTGGTCGGGCCAGTACGACCGGTTGAAGAAGCACACCTTCACGCCGACGCCTTGCGGTGCGCGCGATACCAGTCGATCGTCCGGCGGAGGCCGGCGCGGAAGTCGGTGGTCGCGGTGAAGCCGAAGCGCTTCTCCGCGCGCTCGACGTTGAGCATGCGGCGCGGCTGGCCGTCCGGCTGGGTCGGGTCGAAGACGAACGTGCCGGTGAACCCGGCGAGCTCGCCGATGAGCGCCGCGAGCTCGCGGATCGGGATCTCGAAGCCGGCGCCGATGTTCACCGGCTCGCTGCCGTCATACCGCTCGGTCGCCAGGGCGATCGCCTCGGCGCAGTCCTCGACGAACAGGAATTCGCGCGTCGCGTTCCCGGTCCCCCAGCAGGCGACCTCGGACGCGCCGGCGTCCACGGCCTCGAGACACTTGCGGATGAGCGCCGGGATCACGTGCGACGACTGCGGATCGAAATTGTCGTGCGGCCCGTACAGGTTGACCGGCAGCAGGTGAATCGCGTTGAAGCCGTACTCCTGGCGATACGCCTGCCCCTGCACCAGCAGCATCTTCTTCGCGATCCCGTACGGCGCGTTCGTGTCCTCGGGATAGCCGTTCCACAGATCGGTCTCGACGAACGGGATCGGCGCCATCTTGGGATACGCGCAGATCGTGCCGATGCCGACGAACTTCTCCACCCCAGCCCGGCGCGCATGCTCCATCGTCAACGCGCCGAGCATCACGTTCTCGAAGAAGAAGCGGCCCGGCGACTCGCGGTTGGCGCCGATGCCGCCGACGACGGCCGCCAGGTGGAGCACGATGTGCGGCGTGAGATCGGCGTACATCCGCGCGACGTCCGCATCGCGCGTCAGGTCGTACTGCGCCTTCCGCGGCACGAGGACCGTGGCGTGGCGCTTCTCGAGCGCCGCCACGACGTGGCGGCCGAGAAACCCGCTGCCCCCCGTGACGACCACCCGCTTCGATCCCAGGCTCGTCATTCAGATCTCCATGCGCGCGCGCTCGACCACGTGCCGGCCGATGACGAGCACGTCCATGCTGGTCCTCAGAAAGCAGTCGAGCGCCTGCGCGGGCGTGAGCACGATCGGCTCGTTTTCGTTGAACGACGTGTTCAGCAGCATCGGCACGCCGCTCAGGCGCGCGAACGCCGTGATCAGGCGGTAGTACCGCGGGTTCGAGCGCATGCTGACCGTCTGCAGCCGTCCCGATCCGTCCACGTGCGTGATCGCCGGAACCACGGCGCGCTTGTCGGGCCGCACAGGGTACACCTGCAGCATGAACGGATCGGGCACGGCGCCGACGAAATAGTCGTCGAGCGCTTCCTCGAGCACCGACGGCGCGAACGGCCGGAACCGCTCGCGGAACTTGATCCGGGTGTTGATGATCTCGCGCATGTCGGCGCGGCGGGGGTCGGCGATGATGCTGCGGTTGCCGAGCGCGCGCGAGCCCCACTCCATCCGTCCCTGAAACCAGCCGACGACGCGACCGGCGGCGATCTGGGCGGCGGTCCAGTCATCGAGCGCGTCGTCGTCGCTCCACGCGAGCCGCGTGCAGCCGCGATCGGCAATCGCCGCCCGTTCCTCGTCGAGCGCCGCGACGATCGCCTCGTCCCCAAACTCCGGTCCCCAGTAGCCGTGCTCCATCACGAAACCGCGGCGGCGGCCGGCGACCTGGTTCCATGCGTAGAACGCCGCGCCGAGGGCGGTGCCGTTGTCGCCCGACGCCGGCTGAATGAAGACGTCGCGGAAATCGGTCTGCTCGCGGATCTTGCCGTTCGCCACGCTGTTCATCGCGCAGCCGCCCGCGAAGCACAGCGCGGTGCTCCCGGTCGCTTTCTGCACGTGGCGAAGCACGTGCATCGCACAGCGCTCGTACGCGACCTGCAGCGACGCCGCGATCGCTTCGTGCTGGGCGCCGACCGCCTCGTCGCGCCGGCGCGCCGGCCCGAGAAGCGATTCGAGCTTCGGCGTGAACACCGGGCCGAGTGTCGGCTCGCCGTCTTCCCAGGTCATCTGGACGCCTTCGGACCAATGGCGGAAATACGACAGGTCCAGCTCGAAGCCGCCATCGTCGCGAAGGTGGACGAGCGACTCGATCTCGCGCGCGTAGCGCGGTTCGCCGTACGGCGCGAGCCCCATCACCTTGAACTCGTCGCCGTAGTGCGGAAAGCCGAGATACTGCGTGATGGCCAGATAGAGCAGGCCGAGCGAGTGCGGGTAGAAGACGTGGCCGTCGACGGCGATGTGCGATCCGGTGAGGCGGCCCCACGAGGTGCTGACGAAATCGCCGAACCCGTCGATCGCGCAGATCGCCGCCTGGTCGAACGGCGAGACGAACGCCGCGCTCGCGAGGTGCGCGGGATGGTGCTCGACCCACTGCAGCTTCGGGCGCAGGCTCCGCTCGTCGAGCGAGAGCGCGTCCGCGATCACGGCAGGCAGCCCGCGCAGGCTGTTCAGGTTGCGCGCGCGTGACGCGATCGTGCCTGTCGGCCGGTGCCGGAGCAGGAACCATGCCTTACGCAGGAGGTGCGCCCGCGGATCGCGCGAGACGGCGAAGACGTCGACGTCCGCCGCCGTGATGCCGCCCATCTCGAGGCAGGCGCGGATCGCGTGAGCCGGAAAGCCGGCGACGTGCTTGATGCGCCGGTACCGTTCTTCCTCGACCGCGGCGACGAGCTGACCGTCGCGCACCAGCGCCGCGGACACGTCGCCGTGGTACGCGTTGAGCCCGAGAATATTCACGACGCCACCGGCATCAGGGCCGTGAAGCGGTCGCGAAACCGCTCTTCCGTGAACGCGTCGAGAAACCGCGCGCGGCCGCTGACGCCCATCGCCGCGGTCGCCTCGCGATCGCGCAGCAGCCGCACGATGCCCTCCAGCAGCTGCGCGCGATCGTCCGGTGCCACCAGCACGCCCGTGACGCCATCCCTGATGATCTCGGCGGCCGCGCCGCGGCCGCCCAGGCAGGCGCGCGCCGCCCGCATCGCCTCGACGAACACGAACCCGAATCCCTCGTCGCGGCTGGGCATCACGAACGCCGTGCATCGCGCGTACTCGCGCTGCAACAGGTCGTCGTCGAGCCGGCCCAGAAACACGACGCGATCGCCGAGACCCAGCGACGCCGCTTTCTGTTCGAGCCGCGCCCGGTCGTCGCCGTCGCCGACGATGCGCAGCGAGGCGCCGGGAACCGCCGACACCACGTCGCGCCAGATCTCGAGCAGCGGATCATGGCCTTTGTAGCGCTCGTCCTGCGACATCCGGCCGACGATGAGCGCGGACGGCGGTCCGTCGTCCGCAGGATCCGCCGCCGGCAGCCGCTCGACGCCGAGATGGCACACGTCGACCGCGCGCCGATCGAAATGCGTGTTGGCCTTCCGGAAGCCGACGCGCGTGAAATTGGAAATCGCGATCAGCCGCGCCGCGCGATCGAGCGCCGCGCGCTGCAGTCGCGTCACCGGCTCCCACGCTTCGACGCCGCAGAGGATCGTCGTCAGCGACGCGCCGCGCGCGGTGAACGCCAGCGCGGCCGGCGCCAGATGCAGATGGGTGACAATCACGGTGGTGCGGGGGCCGGCGGACATCGCCGCGCGGAGCGAGGCGGCGACGAACGCCGCGGGACGTCCGTCCGCGCTGTGCACGGCGGCGCGGCCGAATTGTGTCACGGACCGCGGCTCGTGCAGCGCGAGCACCTCGACCTCGGCGAACGTGCCCGCGACGAGCCGCGCCAGCCGCGAAATGCCGTCGCGGCCGCACAGATTCGGTGTCAACACGACGACGGGCGCAGTCACGTCAGGCGAGATCCGCGTAGAGCCGTGCCATTACCGGCGCGATGGCGTCCCACGAATACTGCGCCCGGGCGAAGGCGGCGGCGTGGCCGCCCATGCGCGCGCGCCTGGCCGGATCGCCGGCGAGCGTGCGGAGCGCGTCGGCGATCGCCGGCACCGTCTGTTCGACCCAGAAGCCGCACTCGCGCGCCTCGATCTCGCTCCACGGACACGTGCGCGTGACGACAACCGGCACGCCGGCCGCCAGCGCTTCGACGACGGCCAGCCCGAAGCTCTCCGAGTCGGAGCACTGCACCATCACGTCCGCGTCCTTCAGCAGCGCCCATTTGTCGGCGCCCTCGAGCGTGTCCAGCGCGTGCACGTGGCCGGCGTGGGCGGACAGCCGCCGCAGCAGATTCGGCACCAGCCGCTGCTCGTCGTGTCCGGCCAGCACCAGGTGCGCGCCGGGATACGTCGCGCGCAGAAGGGCAAACGCGTCGACCAGCAGATCCAGCCGCTTGATGCGGTGCATGCGGCCGAGAAACAGGATGAGGAACGCGTCGGCCGGAATGCCCAGGCGTCCGCGATAGCCGCCCGACGCCGCGCGCGCGTCGCCGAGATCGACGCCATTGGGCACGACCGCGATCGGCGCGTCGAGACCCAGCGCGCGGAGATCGTCCGCTTCCTGCTCCGAGGTCGCGTGCAGCAGCGCCGCGCGGTTCAGATTGCGGCGCTCGAGCAACGCGTAGGCGGCCGCTTTCCGCCACCGGCCGCGCTGCATGCCTTTCGGCTGGAGCATGCCTCTCGGCGACATGACATAGGGCACGCCGGCCGCGCGCGCGAGATACGACGCCCACCACTCCGGCACGTTCCACACGCCGTGAATGTGGCAGACGTCCGCACGCGCCAGCGCGTCGGTCAGCGGTCCGCGGATGCGGGCGCCGAAGAACCGCTGTGGAAACGCCCGCTCGACGTAACGTACGCGCACACCGGCGTAGATCTCGCCTGAGGCCGATGACGGCGGCAGGCTGTCGGTGCCGTTCGCGGTCGTGGTCATGACCTCGACCTCGACGCCCGCGCGCTGCAGCCCCTGGCACAGGCCGAGGACGGAGGCCGGCGGGCCGCCGTACCGCCGTGCCGGAGGAAAATATGGCGTGACGTGGAGAACCCTCACGTCCCGTCAGGCCCGGCGCTGTTCGGCCGGCGAGAGCATGATCGCGTGGTCTGCGGCGGACTGCTTGCCGTACTGGATCAGCAGGAAGCGATCGAGCAGGACGATCGGCCCGCCGAGGTACACCATGAACGCCGTCGTCACCCCGGCCATGGTCGCCCACGACCGCTCGAACAGGTACAGGCCCACCCAGAACGACACCGTCGCGAACGCGACGAACAGCTCGCGGTGCCAGATGAGCGATCGGAACGCCGCGTAGCAGAAGCCGACGAAGATGCCGAAGGCGAAGACCGGCGCGAACATCAACGGCACGCCGAAGTCGATGTACGACTCCGCCGAATAACCGAACGCGATGCTGGTGTTCACCTCGCGTCCCGCCAC
>Ga0105858_1000453_pt1 | contig 17396 bp, 13 predicted proteins | sample OrgsoiDNA_201062_FD_89683 | JGI IMG/M metagenome (GOLD analysis project Ga0105858, IMG submission 89683) | Permafrost soil microbial communities from the Arctic, to analyse light accelerated degradation of dissolved organic matter (DOM) -... | ecosystem: Environmental > Terrestrial > Soil >...
CCATGATGGCGTCGCCGATATATTTGTCGAGCGTACCGCGATGCTGGCGGATCACCGCGGTCATCGTGCCGAGATAGTCGTTCATCAGGAGTGCGAGTTGCTCGGGTTCGAGGGTCTCGGCGATCGCGGTGAACTCGATCACGTCGCAAAACAGCACGGTCAATTCCGCGCGGCGGCCGGCCATGCTGTAGCTTTCCGGATGCCGGCTCATCTCCTCGACCAGTTCGGGCGGTACGTAATGACCAAACAGCTCGGCGAACTTGCGCCTGGCGCGAGACTCGACAAAAAATCCGTACGACATGTTCAGCACGAACAGCGTCCCGATCTCGAGCAGCAGCGAAGCGACGGGTAACGCCCATGACCGGTATCGCCAGAGCGCGAGATAAGCCGCGACCACGCCGCCTCCCAGCAGCACCGTGAGCAGCGTCGCGTGGGTCGGCTTGCGCCACGGCCAGGCAAAAATCATCAGCAAACCGACCACCAGCAGAACCAGCGCCTGCGCCGTGCCGGCGAACATGGGTTGCGACCGGATCGTGCCGTCAAGCATGCCGCCGACCAGGTTGGCGTGGACTTCCACACCCGGAAACACCTCGCCGACCGGCGTCGAGCGCTGGTCGACGAGACCCGGCGCCGTGGTGCCGATCAGCACGATCTTGCCGCGCAGCGCGCCCGGTGTCGTGTGCCCGGCCAGTACGTCGGACGCGGAATAATAAGGATAGCTATGTTGATATCCACGATAGGACACGAGCGCGGCACCGTTGGAATCGACGGGAATCGACATAGTGCCTCGCGGCGTGTGCAGGGCGATGCCGGTGAGCCTGGAGTCGGGGTCCGCAGGATCGCCGAACACCAGCGTAATCGCGGCATCGCCGAATAGCGCGCGGACCACGGCCAGCGACAAGGCCTCGTAGTAGGCGCCGTGATATTCGGTGATCAGCGGCACGCGACGGACCATGCCATCGAAATCGATGACCGGGTTGAAGAAGCCGCCGCGGCCGGCGGCAGCCTGGAGCGCCGGCAGGTTGCCGCCGTGACTGCTCCAGTCGAATAGCGTCATCGGGTAGACACCGAACCCGGTTGAGGGCATGGCGGGTGGTGGGATGGCGCCGGTGCTCCGCGCCTGGTTGGCGAAGTAGTAGCCGAGCACGATCGGGCGGCCTCGAAGGGCGTTGGCGAAGCGCTGGTCATAGTCGAGCGCGGGAGCGAGAGCCGCCAATGCCTGTTGGAAATCCGTGTTGCCGCGCAGTTCGTCGCTGCCCAATCGCTTCAGGACACCTAGGCCCGAGCTAGCGTCGGGCTCGGCGAATACGATGTCAAAGCCCAGCACGGCAACGCCCTCGCGCTCGAACAGCGCATTCACCAGCGCCGCCATTCGGGCGCGGTCCCACGGCCAGCGGCCCACTTCCGCAAGGCTCTTTTCGTCGATGTCGACAATCGCGATGCGGCGGTCGATGGTGCGTGGCATCGAGAGCCGCATCTGCGCGTCGTAGATCATTCCATCGAGGGAGTCGATGAAGCGGACATCGTAGCGGTGCAAGGCGTGGCCCAACAGGGTCAGCGTGATGATGAGGCCGAGGAGGTAGCGTAAGCCGTAGGTTTTCAATGGGTTCTCGCTCAATATGCCGCGCGGATCTGTTCATTCGCCACTGCAAGCCGCGCCGCGAGCACCCTCACCACAAACTCGTGAAACTGCGATGCCAACGCCGGCTCGTCGGCTTCCAGCCGCTTGAGCGTAGCCAACGGCAAACGCAGCACTGCCGTGGGGACATCGGCGACCACGTCGGCGCTGCGATTCGTCCCGGTATACACCGCCATCTCGCCTACGATCGTACCGGCGCCGAAACTACGCAGGCGTATCGTCTTGCCGCCGCCAAGCGCGAGTGCAACCGTCACCCGCCCGGAATCCACGAAGTACACCGAATCACCCGGATCCGCTTGCCGGAACAGGAACTCCCCGGCGCTCAGCGCGATAGGCTCGAGATGAGGCAGTAGCCCGCGGAGGCTTTCCGGCAAGCGCGACTCCCCTCTCTCCTCGGCCTTTTGAGCGCCCCCTTGCGTGTTCTCGAGCAGGCGTTCCTCGATCCATTCAAGCCCGCTGTCGAGATCTTGGAATTCACGCGCGCCTTGAGCGGGAAGGCCGCCCTTGCGGAACCACGCTTGCAACGGCGCGGGCAAGCCCGTCAGCACCAGTTGCGCACCTGCGCGCACGCACGCCTGCCCGAGCCGGACGAAGCTCGCCGTGCTCGACGCGTCGACGCCATGAACCTGGCTGAAATCGACCAGCACGAAACGCACGCCCGATACCCCCGGCGCTTCGATCCGGGAACGGATATGCGTGAGGATGGAATAAGCAGTGCCGAAGAACAGGAAGCCCTGCAGGCCGACGCCATAGAGTCGGGCAGCCTGCTGGTCAAGAAGCCGGTTTTGCTCGACCGTGCGCTCGACGTGCGAGCGCCGCCCGGCCCCATTAAACTCGGTCCGAATGAATTTGACGCGGCCATAACGCACCACGAACAGCAGGCTCGCGGCGACCACGCCGAGCGCGACGCCGGCTACGATGCCGTAGCTGGCGATGATCACCATGATCAATGGAATCAGCAGGTATTCGTGCCAAGGTAGGCGCTTGATCGAATTGAACAGCCATTCGATCAACATTGCGCTGCCTAGGTACAACTGCAGACCCGCCAGCACGGGCTTGGGAATCAGCTCGATCAGACCCGGAAATCCGACGATCACGATCAGGCAAAAGAGCCCGCTCAGCACGCCGGCACGACGGCTGGTCACGCCGGCGCGCCAGATCATCAGCGTGCGGCTCATCGACTGATAGCCGACAATGCCGCCAACCAGCCCGGTCGCCACATTGGCGAAACCCGCCGAGCGCAGCTCCCGGTTGAAGTCGATGTCACGCGCAGTCGACAGGCCGATACCCGTCGCGCTCAGCAACACCGTCATGGCAGACACCGCGGCTACCGCGAGGATTTCAGTCGCGTGCGCGAAGATCGGGGCGAACCGCGCGTCGTGCAACTGCGTGAACGGCAGGCGCAGGTTGCGGATCGACTCGAGGTGAAACAGCAAGCCCATCTGGCGCGCACCGTCAACGCTTTGGCCCGACACGCGCAAGCCCGCGTAGAACACCACGATCCCGAGCACGATGACCAGCGGCATGAGTCCGATGCGTCTTGTCAGCCGCGTGCCGACGAGAAGCCCCACCGCCACCAGCAGCGCCGGGACGACTTCGATCCACGGCAGGCGGACCAGCTCCGGCAGCGTGGCGAACGTGATCGGCTCATTGGTAATGATCCGGAATGCGCCTTCGACAATCAGGAAACCCGTGCCGGCGAGAAACCCGCCGACGACCGGAAACGGGATGTACTGGATCGCGTTGCCGTGCTTCCAGCGGCCCAGCGCGTACAGCACGACACCCGTGCTGATGGACGCCACCGCGAGCGTGACCAGCACGGACGCGAGCGCCGCGCGGTCGCCGCCTCCACCGTCGCGCACATCCATGGCAACCCCTGCGGCGAGGCCCGCGAGCAGCGCGGCCGCGTTTGAATCGGGGCCACTGATCATGAACGGTACCGACGTGGTCAAGGCCACCACCAGCGAAACGACGACGCAGCTGATCAGCGCGGTCGGCAACCCGTTTTGCGCCCACGGCGCGAGGCCGCCGCTGAAGATCATCGCTCCGTAACCCACCGCGTAGCACAAGGTCAACACGGCAATGAGCGAGCTGGCGAGCGTGTCCACACCCAACGTGGACAGTTGCATGGATGTCGGGATGCGCGGGACGTTCTTGGCGGCTTCCATTCCGGTTTCTTCCCTTACTGGCAGGCCGCCGACGGCACCACCGGCTTTACCCGTTCCGCCGGCAATACCCTGAACTGCGACCTCGGGCTTGGCACGATCACGCCCTCGCCGGCGCGAACAATTCGTTTCTCGACGGCATTGCTCACCACGATCTGGCCGGAATACACCACGACCTGGTCGCCCTCGCAAGCAACGCTGTCGCCGCAATCGGTCACCGAATATTCCGTCCCCCGAATCCCGATGGTGGAAGTCGGCGTCTTCAACCGATAGTTCTCACCCTTGCCCTGCGTGGCGACGAGTCCGTCCAACATGCGCAGGCCGCCCTTCACGAGCGACAGGAAGCTGCGGCTTCGCGATGCGTCATCGGCCGCGTAGTTGAAGTCATCGACGCGAAACACCGTGCCCGGCTTCAGGTACACGCGCTGATGGTCGGTAAAGATCATGACCACTTCAGACGCGGCCGAGGTCTCGACCGTATCGCCGTTGTCGATCTCCGTGCCGACGGCCGCTACCCGCTGGACGCCGCTGGCGGACTGGATCGCCACGCTGCCGACCAGCGCCGTGACGGTCGCGACCTCGGCCGCCGCGCCCGGCGCCGCCGGTGCGGCAACCATCAATAGTCCAAGGCCGATGCACGCAACGACCACACGGAAGAATTTTGCGAGCATGTCAGAAGGACTTAGCCAGGGTCAGCCACGCGCGGTTCACGTGGCCGGTTCCAAAAGTGGACGGCACGTAGCCGAGCGTATGGGCATAGGACGCCGTCAGCAGATAATTGCCGGGTGTGCTGATCGATGCGCCAATGCCCGCGCCGGACAGTCTCACGTGGTTCGATCCCGCCACAAACGGGTGCGCCGCGAACTCGCCGTCGCCGGTATCGAGGAAACCGATCAGCGTGATCAGGGCGGGCACGATCGACTGCCTGAGCGCCTGCCGCAATTCGAGCGTGGCGACATAGCCCTCGTCGACCGCGGCGTCGCCGGTGGCGTATGCGCGCACCGCGAAGGGGCCTCCCAGCGAGATCTGCTCGGACGAGTCCAGGTTGCGCGACGTGAGCTGCCCGCTGAGCCCCACGTAGAGTTGGGTCGCGTTGGTCAATATCTGGATATGTGTGAAGGTGTAGACGAATTTGGTAAAGGAGCCGGCGGTCTGCGCGGCGCTTTCCTGCGGCGTCGCGTTCTTCACGCGCAAGTTGCCCTGCTGGACGGTGGTGTCGAACGTGCTGACGCTTCTCGCAAGCGAGAGGTTGCCAGACAAGCCGAGGTGCCCAACGTCGCTGTTCTTGTCGTCGGCTGAAGCGAACGTGTCCAGGTCGTCGGCCAGCAGCTTGTGGTCGATGCCGAGCGTGCCGTTCACATTCGCCGTGACCGAGCGCAGGAACGGGTAGCTCAGGTAGGTCGACACCACGTTCGCGCTGCCGTGGGCGCCGAGTGAGCTGAATTGGCCGCCGACCACGTAGGTCGAACGCGTATAGGCCAGTCCCCACGCGAGGCCGGTGCCACCAATCGGCAATGTGTAGCCGAGATTGCCGTAGGTCTGGCCGGTAAACGACGTCAGCACGCGCCCGTCGAGCGTATCGCCCAATCCGAGCGGATTGTTCCACTGCAAGGCCCCGACCACGCGCGCCGTACCCGTGGTCGATTGGCCGTAGTTGTCCGCCTGCAGGCTGCCGGAGAGCGGCGGTGCGGACGGCACCTGCAACTTCAGGTCCGACGTGTCTGGAGCGCTGCCCGGCGAGACCGTTGCGCTGGCGCTCGTGGTTCCTGTGATGTCCTGCACCAGCAGTGTCGCCCGGGCCAGCCGGTTTTCATCGATGGTGTCTCCCAGGCGTTCGGGCGCCACGAAGTGGGCGATCACCGCGTCGCGTGTGCGTGACGGGTTCGTGATGGTGACCTTGCCGTAGTGCGCTTCGGCAATGGCGGTTTGGACCACGTGGCGGTCGATCTCCTGCGGCGGCACATACGCGCGTGCGACCAGGTATCCGTGCGCGCGGTAGTACGCGGTGATGCGCGCGGCGGCTGCATCGAGATCGTCGAGCGTGCGTTCAGGGCCGATCTCGTCCTTCAAGAGCCCGAGCAATATCGGCGCGGCGAAGGCTGAATTACCAGCCAACTCGAACGCGTCGACTTCAAAATGAAGGCCGCCCGACCGCGCGGGGGGCGTTGGCGGCGGCGGTGTGACCTGTAGCTGGAGAGTGGCTGGAGGCGGCGCGGGCGCGGGTTGTTGTTGCTGTTCGCGCAAGGTGCTCCCGGCATTGGGCACCAGTTGGGCTTGCGCGCTCGGCAATGCTGTTGCGAGCAAAATCGCGAGCGGGATCGCGCGCAGGATGGCTGGCCGCCTTCCGGAGCGCTTGCGATGCCGCTGCGTTTGCTGGGTCGCTGGCCGGTGACTGCAGCGCGCTCTGGCCGCCGTCATTTCCGGCATTGGTTGCCGGGCCACGCGTCAGACGGCAGGCGACTGGTGTCCGTCGCCTGGTCGCCCGAGGTCTGTCCGACCGGCGGTTGCGGCGGGAACGCCACCGCGAGCGCCGCGGCGCTGCGCGCACGGTCATCGTCCAGTGTTTCGGCTGCGACTGTCTGCACTGAATCGACGATCGAGGTGTCCGGGGTGGCTACGGTCGCCATTGATGGCGGCGGCGATGGGGGCATAGGTGTGACCGGAGCAGTCGGCGTCTCGGGCGTCGTGGGCCCGGTCGGCGTGCCTGGCGTGCTCGGCGTGTTGGGTGGGGAGTCCGCTGTCACCCGTAGCGTGCCGCTCTGCGTCACGACGTTGTAACCTGCGGGCCACCCGCCAGTTGGGTCCACGGTGACCACGTAGTCGCCGGCAGCGGCTCCAGCGCCGCTGCCGTTGCTGGCCACGACAAAGTTCAGCGGCTCATGCACGATGGCGCTGTCGGTGAAGGCATTGCCATAGTTGGCACCGACATAACGCAGGCTGAGCACGACATCGCCCGCCGCCAGCGGCCGCGACGTATCCGCGCTTTTGCTGATCGTGTTCGCGCTCAGCACCGCTTGCTGGAGCGTGGTGAACGCAAAGCGATTACCGTTGGAGGCCGCCGCGTGGCTATCCGGGGCAGGCGCGAACGAGTCGCCCCAGAGCGCCAAGTTGCCGCTTTGAAGGCCGCCGAAAGTATCGGTGTCCGGTCCGTTCGAATAGATCAGCCAGCGGCCATTCGGCGTCGAGACCGCGTTGGCGCCCGCATGATTGACAAAACTCGAGGCCGCCGCGAGCGTGACCGCGGTGCCTGTCGCGGTGCCGATGACAGGGGCATCGAGCGTGATGGATGGCGCGCTCAGCGTGGTCGATCCCGTGGTCGTGATGCCGGTGGTCGGGTCGCCCACTGTCCCAACCACAAGAGGCATGCTGTCGGACAGCACGATCGACCCTGTATTCGCCGCCAGCGTGCCGATGCGATTCGACGCGTCATCCAGTTGGAACTGCGCGCCCGGGCCGAGCAGTGCGAGGCTTGCCGCCGTAATCGGCGCTGACTGGGTCACGATGCCGGCGGTGCCGAACAGCAAGCCGCCCGCTGACGCGTTGATAGAGGCGTTCACCGCGATCCCGTTGACGGCAAGCAAGGACAGCGTCGTGGGAGTATTCCACGCGAGCGCCTGATTGACCGAGATCGTTCCGGAGCCGCTGGAAACGGCACCGATCGTGATGTTGGTCGCTTGCAGCAAGCGCGATAACTCCCGGGCGTTTGCGTTGACGTTAGCGCCACGCGCCGCAACCGTGAAGTTATTAGAAGCAATCAGCCAGTTACCCGTGCTTCCATTCGCCGCCGCGGTCGTGACGTCGGCGCCGGGCGTCAGGTTCACCCGCGCGCCTGACGTTTCGATGAATCCTCCACTGCCGCCAGGCCGCGCCGATGCATCGAGCGTACCGCCGACCTCAGCCGTGCCGCCGTCAGCCACGAGCTTGATCACGCCATCGTGGTTGACCGCACTGCGCGCGCGGATCACGCCCGAATTGTTGACGACGCCCGCCAGCAATGTGTCCTCCGAGTCGGCGGCGAGCCACACCTGCCCGCCGTTGGCCTCGATCAGACCGCTGTTCGACGCCAACGCCCGCAGCACGCCCTGCTCGACGGACAAACCGATCATCCGATGATCCGAGAGCGTGACCGTGACACGATTCCCCGCTGCGAGTGTGGCAAAACCATCGGGTGAAAAAAGTGCGCCCTGGTTGTTCACGCGAGGAGCGATCAGGGCAACATAACCGCCCGGCGCTGTGCGGATGAGTCCCTGGTTCACGACCGCCCCCGCCTGCCTCTCGTTGGCAAACGCATAATGCCGCTTGAAGAAGTCGTTGTTCGAAAGACTCAGCGTAGAGGCAATCAGTCCGCCGACATTGACCTGTGAGCTAGCGCCGAACAGCACGCCATTAGGATTCACAATGAAAACCTGGCCACTTGCATAAAGCCTGCCAAGCAGTATCGACGGATTCTGCCCGACCACCCGATTTAGAGCGATTGCGCCACTCCAGGGCTGTCTGAACGTGACCGATTCGTTTGCGCTGGTATCAAATGAATTCCAGTTGATGATAAGCCGACTACTGTTTTGCTGGATTGCGGTATTGGAACCGGCGTTCGAGATTGAACCCGACCCGGCCACGATCTGTCCGCCGACCGGGGCGGCCATTGCCGAGGAACTCAGTGCGCCGAGGATCGTCACCGCTGTCCCCGTCCGGATCGCCGTCGCGATCCGGCACAGCCGAAGCGGGTTACCGCGCACATAGACTTTGCCCGTCATTATGTTCGGGTCCTGTTGCGTTGCTTTATAGGATTCGCATTTGCCGATGCTGGTAAACCATGACCGGATGAATGAACACCCGCTCAGTATTCCGAATGATCTTTCGTATTATGATTTATTGGTTTCGAGCGCTTGGCCAGACAATAGTGCTAATAGCACGCACTTTATAAGTGCGACAAATTTAGCACAATTAAAACGACGGTTGAATCAGGTTGTTATTGGCTTTTCGATTAAAGAACACCGGGTCGGATCCGCAATATTTCAGGCCCGGCTAAAATGATTTGGAGGTCGGAAAAGTCAAATACATGACATCGCCGGATAGCATGTCTTTGCCCTGGCGGCCTGGCGTTATTTGCCTGAACGCTGGCGGATGGATCGGCAATCGTGGGCGTGAGATGCCGCTAAACGCTGTAGTGTCCTCGCCATCCCAAGCCGGAAACGGTTCGCGCGCCGGCTGGTATTCGCAGCCAACCCATGCCCTGTAACCCAGTTCATCGATATGTCGAAACACGGTGTCCCATGCGATCTCGCCAGAACCGGGTTCGTTGCGCGCGGCTGCATCGGCAATGTGGATATGCGCGATCGGCGGCATCAGCGTCTCCAGCCGACGCGTCACGTCGCCTTGCGCGACCTGACAGTGGTAGATATCGAATTGCAGTGCCGCATGCGCGAAGCCGATCGCTTCGATCACCGCCGCGCCCTGCTCCTGCGTCCGCAGGAAAAAGCCGGGGATGCCGCGCGAGTTGATCGCTTAAGCGTCAGCCGCACGTTCGCTTTGCCAGCAAGCTCGGCAGCCCACGCAACGTTGGTGACGTAGGTGGCCATGGCCGCGTCGCGGGAAATCGCGGATGGCTGGATGCCGGCGATCACATGGAGGAGGCAGCATTCCAGGGCGACCCGCGTAATCCAGCGCCTTTTTCGCCGAATCGCGGAATTCCTGCGTCTGCCCAGGCAGGCGAGTCCGGCGCCAGCGACCGTGGCAGGCACCCCGATGGGCGTGTTGATGAGGACTTACGTCAGGCCGCACGACGTCAGCAGTCCGCGCAGCTCGGACGCGGAATGTGCATACGGCGATGCATACTCCACCGCCATCAATTCCGCCTCCGCGGCCGTGCGAAAACGATCCAGAGCGCGATCCACATCGGCAAGATTCCGCTGGAACTGACCAGGCACCACGACTCGCTCGCGGCGGTGTCCTCGGCACTGGCGCTGCTCTCCAATGCCGTGATGGCGTGGAACACGATCCACGTGTAGCGCGGTCGATCAGGCGCATCGCGCCGACACATCTCGAAGGCATCAACCTGCGCGCAACGTTCAATTTCCCGATTGCACGCTATGCGCATCATTTGCTGCCAAGCGTCGCCGACCTGGACGCGAAGCAGCGACGGCTAGCTTGACCCGGCAAGGTCGGCGCAGCCATCAGAAACAGACTCAGCGCAAACATTCTCTTGCGACCGACTCTGTCGCCGAAATGAGCAAAGAATATTCCCACGATGGGCCGAACCAGATATCCCGCTGCGAAAATGCAGAATACTTCGAGTTGTGCAAGCCACTCGGGCGTGTCAGGCGGGAAGAACACACCCGCAACAGTTTGGTGAAAACACTGCAACGATGAAATCGTAGTACTCTAGCGCGCCTCCTGGAGACGCTAGCATCAGCGTCTTAACATCGCTTCTCGATATGGCGCGGCTTCCGGATCCGGAGATCGTCTGTACACGAAGTCAACGATCTCAAGCCGACGGGCGCCTTGAGATCGAGCCTGTTGCCGAAGCTCTGCCGCTGATTGGTTTCAAGGTCGTTGTGCATGTGGGTTCTTTATTTGTCGAGCACTACGCCGTTGCGGACGACCGCCTCGCCGTCGAGGATGACATCGCAATGACGCAGGGGAATGTCGATATGACACGTCGTAGTCCGGCTGCCGCCCGCTTCGTTGTTCGGGCCGAGCGAGAACAGGAAGTTGCCTTCGAAAGCGCGGGCATCCATGCCGATGGTGGCCTCGCGGTCATGCAGTCCGAGCGTCGACCAGTGCGCGCGCGGCTGTAAACTTCAGCCGATGTGCGAGATGGCATATGCTTTCTTGTCGTTGAGGGTCGCCATGTATTCGGAGAGCAGTTGCGCATCGCTACCACCCTCGATACGCGTGGCGAAACCACGCTCCACGGTCAGCTCGATGCGCTCCTGCAGATAGCTCTTCTGCGGTAGCAGAATGTCGCCCTGATCGATGACGATGCGTCCATACGCCATGCCGTCGTTGGGAAACGTCAGCGCGAAGCCACTCGGCCAATGATCCCAGCGGCCCGGTTCATCAACGAAACCGTATTCGGCGATTGGCGCGAGCTCGCCAAGCGGGCAATAAAAATCGGTGCCCGCGGCCGAGACGATATGCATCTCCCTGGCCTTCGCCATGCGCGCCTGCGCCGCCAGCACGCGCTTCCGGTCCTCGGGTGTCGGTACGAGACGCGTGAGCACCTCTGGCGGCTCGACAGCGAGCAATATCTTCGTGCCTGTCTTCAGGATCCCGAGTTGCTCCGGCGAGAACAGCAGCGTCATCAGATCGAGAACGAGATTCCTGATGACGCGACATTTCTTTGCCCTGGTCGTAAGTAAAGCTTTGCCGTAACGGCGCAACAATCGGCATGCGTGCAATGCTCAGGCGTTCTTCAGGCCGCAGTTGCTGGTAAGGGGGTTTTCGGACATTGCGACACCGTCGCGTTGATTCGACCGCGACGCCTTGCGTATCCTAGCGGCGTTGATGGGTCAAATCGTGACCGCGTGTGGCAGCACATTCGGCTGCATGCTCCGCGAGCAGACGGCGCATCGTGGCCAGCAGTATCGGAACATCAATGGGCTTGCGCAGAAAGCCGTCGTACTGCACAAAGGCGGGCGGGCTAGGCTCACCCGATACAAGGATAAAAATAGTCCCGGCCAGACCAGGTGAGTTTCGGATATGGCGGCAGAGCGCGCTGCCGGACATCCTCGGCATGCGCCAATCAGCCACGACGATATCGACAGGGCTCTCCGTCAAGACGTCCAGCGCCTCCTGACCATCGCCTGCGGCTCTCACTTCGTACCCGTCGTTTTCGCAACACACTTCCCAGGCTGCCAAGGTCTCTGGCTCATCGTCCACCAACAATACCGTCGTCATATACCGCTCCTACCACGGACTATACTCGCCCGGCGTTCGGTCCTGGCGAACATCGAAAGCTGACTGGCTGGCCCTACCCCTCACACCGTTCAACGCCTATTGGCGCCCCAACTCCGCTGCTTTACGTAAGCGTCGCCAACCTGCATCGTTTTAAGGGATCGTGAACGACAGTAGGTCGGGCCGAGCCGCACGCAACCCCAGCACCCAACCCAAATCGCAAGCCAATACTCTTCTACATACTAGTCAATTCAACAAACGTTGGACCAACAATTTTTAGAAGGTCTCAAGGCATTGTCAACCTAACGAGAGCGGGACGTAACGACGGCAGGTGTGACTACGAATCAGAAAGCAGTCGGCGGATTTCAGGTAATTTCGGTGAATTCGTACCAAGCAACGAATCGGGCTGCGAGCTGTTTATGATCGCGGTTTCCTTTCAGAGCGTTATGCCCATCTCAGAACCCAGTGATCCACTTATCCCACCGTCCAGTTTTCTGGAACCACCTCTCCACGACAGCGTATGGGCTAGCCTTAAAACGCATTTTTCTTAAGCATGGCGCATCATCTGGCTCTAAAAATCGTGTGTCTGTACGGTGCTCGCTGTGTACTACGTCTAACCGAAATCGCGGTAGCCAAATGCGGCAAACCGTCAAACTTTTACGCTAACGCTTGCTCCACGCGCCTCGACAGAGCTCCCTACCTTGTTCACCAAGCGGCAAAGATAACCCCAATCGACAGTTGTACGTTACCGTACCGACGAATAGGATGGTCACGCGCACTATCCGCTGAGAGACGGCACCTTCCAGATCAAGGTGTTTGATGCTCGCACTAGAGAAACGCGCAATTTAACTCGCAAAAACGTTAGCTATCTCTTGAGCAATTGGTGATGCCCGTGTGTCTGATCAACGACACAGGCAGACTTCTCGGAACGAGATCAGTATCGACCGACACGGCGGGATATCTAGATCTGCTGACATGGGCGAATTCGTTCGGCCATTTACGCCGCGCCACCGTCGAGGGGACGGGTACCTACGGAGCGAGGTTGGCCCGTCTGCTGCACGATCATGAGATTGAGGTGCTTGAAGTCAGTCGTCCTGATCGTGCGATGCGCCGATCCATAGGGAAGTGCGATCCTACCGGTGCTGAAAACGCGGCGCGTGCGGTGCTTTCTGGAAGGGCCACGGCCGTTCCGAAGGAGCAGTCAGGTGCTGCCGAAGCAATGCGCGCCATGTCTGTTGCCAGACGAAGTGCAGTCAAGGCAAAGACTCCGGCTGTCAATCAACTACGTGCTTTGCTCGTGAGCGCGCCTCAGGAAATCCGTGAACGCCTTCTGAAAGTGAAGACTGCAGAATGCATTGAGGACTGCATCTGACTTCGTTCGCTAGGCAAAACCCCGATGTCGCAAACGCTCACGACCACATTACGGTTGCTGGCCAAGCGGGGCTGACGCTCAGAAGAGATTAAATCACTCGACACTATGCTCGACGACCTGACCAGCCAGCATGCCACGCGGCTTTGCGAAAGATTCGGCGTCGGTCCACAGACCGCTGCGGTCTTGGTCGCCGTAGCGGACGACCACCTCGAACGCCTGAAAAGCGAAGCCGCGCTAGCGGCACGCTGAGGCACAAGTCCTCTGCAGGCGTCATCCGGCAAAACGGTCCGGCATCGTTTGAATTGAGGCGGAGATCGATCTGCAAATAACGCGCTATGGACGATAGCGATGGTGCGAATGCGCAGCGACCCGCGTACCCGGGCCTATGTTGATCGTCGGACGAAGGAGGGAATGTCGAACAAGGAAATCCATCGCTGCCTGAAGAGCTATATCGCCCGGGAGCTGTACCCGCTCATTCTGGCTGATCTGGCGGCTTCAACGCGTGTCGCTTGACATAGGAGCGTCACTCAGTCGCCGTTGCGTGAAGCGATCTTAACTCCGGAGTAACATTCTTGCGTTAAGGAACAAGACCGGACGCGACGATTGTCGCCGACCAGGTATCACGGAACCGTCATACGGATAGACGCCTTTAAACATAGGAACTGCCAAGACACTTGCGACACGTTGTCTGGATCTGATCCGAAACGCACGTACTGGCTGCATCAAATCAGAGCCATGAGAGAAAACCATGAACGAGGACGCCAGAACGCTCTTCTACGTTGGTGAAAAAGTGGCTGCATCTCTGCATGCGCGCCTAGAGGAGCGCGCATGGCGCGTCGAAATGATCGAGCCGGGCGACCACGTTTGGAGCACACATCGATTCGACTGTGCGTCGGCGGGCCTGCTGGACTTCTCGACGTGTCAACGACCCCTCGATTTTCCGGCTCTTCACGGGTTGCTATCTAATTCGCAGGTCGGATGGGTGGCGATGTGCCATCCCGAGAACATTGAAGACGCAGTTGTGCTTCGGCTGATTCGCGACTATTTCTTCACCTACGTCACGCAGCCGACGTCGAGCGATCGAATCGCCGACGCCGTCGACCGCGCCTACGGCATGGCCTCGTTGCACGAGAGCACTTTGAAGGATGAGCGCGACGGCCAAGCCGAAGGCGAAATGGTTGGTTCGTGCGACGCGATGCTCGCGTTGTTCCACTCGATCCAAAAAGTTGCGATGACCGACGCGCCCGTGTTCATCTCTGGCGAGTCCGGAACCGGCAAAGAATTGACTGCAGTCGCGATTCACGAGCGCTCCTCGCGGCGCGATCAGCCTTTCGTCGCCATCAACTGCGGCGCTATTCCTGCGCACCTTCTTCAATCGGAATTGTTCGGCTATGAACGCGGCGCCTTCACGGGTGCCGACCAGCGCAAGATCGGCCGGGTAGAAGCGGCGGACAGGGGCACGCTGTTCCTCGATGAAATCGGCGACTTACCGCTCGAAAGTCAGGCAAGCCTGTTGCGCTTCCTGCAAGAACGCACGGTTGAACGGCTCGGTGGCCACGGCCCCACTCCCGTGGATGTGCGTATCATCTCGGCGACTCACGTGGAGATGAAGACGGCCATAACCGAAGGGCGTTTTCGGACGGACCTGTATCACCGCTTACGCGTCCTGCAGATCGACGAACCGCCGCTGCGGGCCCGTGGCAAAGACATCGAACTGCTCGCAAAGCACATGCTCGAGCGTTTCAAGAAGGATGCCGGTCGGCGGGTGCGCGGCTTTGCGCCCGATGCGATCGCCGCCATCCACAACTATGGCTGGCCGGGCAACGTGCGCGAGCTTATCAACCGCGTGCGCCGAGCTATCGTGATGTCCGACGGACGCCACATCAGCGCGTTGGATCTCGAACTCGGGGGGTACGTTGAAATCGCGCCAACGTCGCTGGCGCGGGCGCGCGAAGCTGCGGAACGGCAGGCTATCGAACTCGCATTGCTGCGTCATCGGGGTCGTCTCGGCGATGCCGCGCAGGAACTCGGAATTTCGCGTGTAACGCTATATCGATTGCTCACCGCACACGGATTGCGCGTGGCTACAATTCATGCGGAGCCGGTCGAGGAGCACTTATCGCGGCCGACTAAGTTAAACGTCCGTCTAGCAGGGATTGCAACTGCTGACCTTCGAAGATCGGCATAGGGATGAACATGTTGTATTCATCACGAACGCACGTGCGGTCATGTCTGAGTTCGCCGGCATCGTCGAGATGCATGGCGGTACAGTGGCTGTTCGTAGCATTTTGGAACAGCTAGCGAGTTCGTAGTGCGGCTACCGGCGGCCGCTTACGCCGCGGTGCCTAGACTTACTACTCTACCGGCAGAGGACATAAATCGGGCCGCCTTAAGGTGCTTGTTGTTGACGATAACGTAGATACCGCTGAAAGCATGACGATGCTGGTCGAACTTTTAGGGCATTCGGTCTGGACGGGTATGACGGTAACCTTTCTTTGCACGTTCGATTCTTGGCACATAGGAGCGCTTCCACTTTCCTCAATGTGCTAAAAGAAATCACGTCAAGTCAGAAGCCGGGGCGCATCGCATAGGACGTGAGGAGCCGGTATAGCGTCACCCGAGAGATTCCCAGTTCGTTCGCCGCGTCGCCCAGACGGCCACGATGGTGTAGCAACGCGCGTCCGATCGTCTGCCGCTCTGCTGCTTCACGCACCTGGTCAAGAGTAAGCCGCGCCCCCTGCGCGTAGGCATCCAACTCGAGATCATGCGCGCTAATCAGCCGCCCCTCCGACATCACAAGCGCGCACATTGCCCGGCCAGCCGTAGTTGTGCAGCGCGGTGATCGCATCGGGCGCAAATCCGCACAGACGCCGGCGCGCGTCCGTCTTAAACCTGTCGAGCATACGGTTCGCGAGCAACTCAATGTCCTTGCCACGCGCGCGCAGCGGCGGTTCGTCGATCTGCAGCACGCACACTCGGTGGTACAGGTCGGCACAAAACCGCCCTGCGATCATCTCGGCCTGCATATCAACGTGAGTTGCCGAAAGGATGCGCACGTCGACCGCTGTCGAACCATGTCCGCCCAGCCGGTCGATCTTGCGTTCCTCGAGGAAACGCAGCAGGCTCGCCTGGCTTTCAAGCGCCAATTGAATATGACGTTTCACAACGGGCGTATCGCACTGATCGCCAACCATGACGAGGGCACGGTCGCCGTAGTCGATCTCGAATCGGCTGAGGTTTTGCGACCCCTGTCGATCTGGGTTTGAAAGCCGAAAACTAATCTGCGTAACGGGGCAACTAGCGCCCCACTCCGGCCCCTAAGCCAGACAGCATCGACCTGAATGCCTAAGGCCTCTTAAGCGAATGTCGTATTAAGCGACCCGCGCCGTAAACGATGGTAATAAAAAATCCGCGTGCTCGTCGGCCTCGCCTACATAGGGCTGCGCTTACGCCGGCCAAAAACCGCAGACCATTATTACTTATGGCGCGAGCGCTTATTTGCTGCCCTTGATCCACTGTCGAAAATTGGCCAGAGCAGGTTCGATCGGCCCTCCGGATCCGCCCTCGCGCGCTGCAGCTTTGTTTTCCTTTGTGTACATTGCCGCATTGTCTTCGCTGCAGACAAAATTACAGGAGATCGCGGTGTCCTGATTTCAAATCGACTTCCTAATGGCATTCGGAAAGCAATACGAAAGAATTCAGAAGTTTCAGCTTGATGCAGCGGTCTTGGCGCTAGTCGCATCAAATATCAATTGAGTGAGTGACCAGCCGGTCAACGGCCCCCGAACCAAAGATCATGCGGCGCATTTTTCAACAATCCGTCTTGCGCGAGGACGGAAATGATCCTACCCGGCGCATTGCCCGGGCCACGCGGACGACCGCGGCCGGACCTCGCCGACTGTTGCCCCTGGCAGCATCAAGGCGCCGTTCAGTTCAACCCCAAGTCCTGGAACTCTCATGCTCGGCCTAGTACGTATCGCTCTTCGACGGCCATACACTTTTGTCGTCCTGGCGATCCTCATTTTAATCATCGGGCCGCTCTCCGCGATCAGAACGCCGACCGATATCTTCCCCGATATCCGCATTCCCGTGATCAGCGTCGTGTGGCAATACACGGGCTTGCCGCCGGACCAGATGGTGGGACGAATCACTTCGCCGTTCGAGCGTTCGCTGACCACGACGGTGAACGACATCCAGCACATCGAGGCTGAATCGGTAAATGGCTTCGGCATTATCAAGATCTTCTTCCAGCCGGGCGTGAACATCAGTAACGCGAACGCCCAGGTGACCGCCGTCTCGCAGACGCAATTGCGTCAATTGCCAC
>Ga0105858_1000454_pt1 | contig 17359 bp, 15 predicted proteins | sample OrgsoiDNA_201062_FD_89683 | JGI IMG/M metagenome (GOLD analysis project Ga0105858, IMG submission 89683) | Permafrost soil microbial communities from the Arctic, to analyse light accelerated degradation of dissolved organic matter (DOM) -... | ecosystem: Environmental > Terrestrial > Soil >...
CCATGCTTCCTAAGTCTTTTCCGCGGCGGGTACGAACGGCAACTTTGCCCGCTTCGACCTCTTTATCGCCACAAACCAACATATAAGGAACACGACGCAGCGTGTGTTCGCGAATTTTAAAGCCAATCTTCTCATTTCTCAAGTCGGCTTTAACGCGAATGCCTGCTTCTTGCAGTTTTTTAGTTAATTCTTCGACATAGGTAGCTTGAGTGTCAGTAATATTCATTACGACTACCTGAACCGGAGCAATCCATGTTGGGAAGAAGCCCGCATACTCTTCGGTAAGAATACCGATGAAGCGTTCCATTGAACCCAGAATTGCGCGGTGAATCATTACCGGTACCTGGCGATCATTGCTTTCGCCGATATAAGAGGCGTTCAGGCGGCCGGGTAATGAAAAGTCGAGTTGCACGGTACCACACTGCCACGCACGATCCAAACAATCGTGCAGGGTGAATTCAATTTTAGGACCATAAAACGCCCCTTCACCTGGCTGATATTCAAATTCAATCTTATTTTCAGTCAATGCAGCAGCCAGGTCATCCTCAGCACGAGTCCACATTTCATCAGTACCGATGCGTTTTTCCGGACGGGTTGATAACTTAACCACAATCTTTTCAAAACCGAATGTGCTGTACATGTCATAAACCATGCGGATACAGCTGTTGACTTCATCACGCACCTGCTCTTCTGTACAGAAGATATGCGCATCGTCCTGAGTAAAGCCGCGAACACGCATCAGCCCGTGCAAAGCACCGGACGGTTCATTACGGTGACAGCTACCAAATTCAGCCATGCGTAATGGCAGATCACGGTAAGACTTCAAGCCCTGATTGAAAATCTGCACATGGCCCGGGCAGTTCATTGGCTTGATACAATATTCACGGTTTTCTGAGGAAGTGGTGAACATTGCTTCTTTGTAGTTATCCCAGTGGCCGGTTTTTTCCCACAGAACGCGGTCCATCATGAATGGACCTTTGACTTCCTGATAGTCATAAGACTTGAGCTTCATGCGCACAAAGGCTTCCAGCTCGCGGAAAATTGTCCAGCCATCGTTATGCCAGAACACCATTCCCGGTGCTTCTTCCTGCATATGGTAGAGATCCAGCTGCTTACCGATTTTACGGTGGTCGCGCTTACCGGCTTCTTCCAAACGCTGCAGGTAAGAATTCAGCTGTTTTTTTTCTGCCCATGCAGTGCCGTAAATACGTTGCAGCATTTTGTTTTTGCTGTCGCCGCGCCAGTACGCCCCTGAGGTTTTCTGCAATTTAAAATGATGACAGAAGCGCATGTTAGGAACGTGGGGACCACGGCACATATCAACGTATTCTTCGTGATGATACAAACCTGGTTGATCATCATGACTGATGTTCTCATCCAGAATTGCGACTTTGTACTGCTCACCACGACTTTCAAACGTATCGCGCGCTTCCTGCCAGCTGACTTTCTTTTTAATAACGTCGTAATTTTTTTCAGCCAGTTCATGCATGCGTTTTTCAAGCAGATCAATGTCTTCCTGAGTCAGCGTGCGATCTAAGTCGACATCATAGTAAAAACCGTTGTCGATAACCGGACCGATAGCCATTTTGGTGTTTGGCCATAACTGTTTAATCGCATGGCCTAACAGGTGCGCGCAGGAGTGGCGCAAAATTTCCAAACCGGCTTCGTCTTTCGTCGTGATGATCGCTAACTGTGCGTCTTCGGTGATTAAGTCCGTTGCATCGACCAATTCGCCATTCACACGTCCTGCAATACAGGCTTTCGCCAGACCAGGTCCGATATCGAGGGCAACATCAAGGGGTGAAACAGGAGCATCAAACGAGCGCTGGCTTCCATCAGGAAGAGTAATAACGGGCATTTTAATTCCTTATCTACAGTGGTGCCCCACACGACAGAGCACATATAGAAAAATATTTGAGAGTAAATTCATCCGATTAGTTACGCTATTCGACTCTACTTTGCCGAATATAGACACCTGTGAAGCCCTGATTCCATTGCTTCAGGATGCGACGTAAAAAACGTCTGTCAGTGTAACATCCGTAAAGTGCGCATTTCCAGCAACCTGTGTTGCTTATTGATGCTATTTTTCGTGTAATTCCCATCAACCTGCAAACATTAAAAGGAAGTAATTAAATGGATAAGAACTTATGACTGAAATTGGCCTTCTGTTTAAAGCGATCGGTTTAGGGTTGGTGATTCTATTGCCACTGGCGAACCCTCTCACTACCGTCGCTTTGTTGTTGGGATTATCGGGCAATATGACGGAGCAGGAACGTAACCGTCAGTCCATGATGGCGTCTGTTTACGTGTTCATTATCATGATGGTGACCTATTACGCAGGTCAGGTCGTGATGAATACCTTTGGTATTTCCATTCCAGGTTTGCGAATTGCGGGTGGGCTGATTGTTGCTTTCATCGGTTTTCGCATGCTGTTTCCTCAGCCCCACGCTGAAGAGAAAACGATGGTTGAGCACAAAACCGAAGAGATGAAAAAGCAGGATTCACCCAATATCGCCTTTGTTCCTCTTGCGATGCCAAGTACGGCAGGTCCGGGGACGATTGCGATGATCATCAGCAGTGCCTCTGCCATCAAAGATGGCGTGGATTATCCTGGCTGGGTTATTGCGGTCGCACCGGTGCTAATCTTTCTGATTATTGGCCTGATTCTTTGGGTCTGCCTGCGCAGTTCTGGGGCCATTATGCGTCTGGTGGGAAAAAGCGGAATTGAAGCAATTTCACGTGTGATGGGATTCTTGCTGGTCTGTATGGGCGTACAGTTTGGGATTAACGGAATACTGGAGATTATTTCCCACTACCCGCCAGCGGCCTGAGGGGCGCGCTGACGGATAGAATGAACAAGGCTTATCGCATCGCCAGATAAGCGTTGTTCACTTTCCACAAGTACCGTGGTGCCTGCGGTGCCGGATGTTTTTGCTGCACATGCTGATAAAACTGTTCTGGTGTCATCTGATTAATTTTCGCTACAGCATAGGTTTTGTCGCTGGAAAACGTTCTCAGCAAGGCCCCAGCACCATTTACATAGGCCACGGTGGTGGCGTAACGACGCGTCTGCGGATCGCTAATACCCGCCAGCTGCTGTTGCAGCATACTCAGATACGCGGTTCCTAAATCAATGTTTACGGCGGGATCTTTGAGTTCATAGGTACTGGGTTGACCGTAACGCCCTTTCATCCTGTAAGCATCGCGTCCTGCCGTTGATGCTTTAAGTTGCATCAAACCCACGGCGTTGGACTTGCTGACGACCGTTGGATTAAAGCCAGACTCAACCTGAATGATGGCTTTAACCAGGGTTTCATCAACACCATAAGTATTTGCCGCCTGGTGTATCACACTGCCATAAGGACCCTGATGCATCATGGAAGTATCTTGGGTGGAAGCCGAGGCCGGTGGATTCAAAAAGTGAGTCCTTTGTTGTACCGGCGTTTCTTTAGCGCAACCCGCTAATAAAAGCGCAGCCATCAAATAAAGAATGTTTGGTTTCACGTTATGCCTCTCGCGACGTTGACGGAAGCCAGCATATACATCTTCTTCGCACACCTGAATATATTTTTTAGTCTATGATGAATAAAGTTCTGTTAAACAAAGATGTTAGAAGTTAGTCGATAAGACAATTCTGCTTATATTTGGTTATTTATCTTAATTATTTCTGTTTAGCCCTTTTTCATTGTTTCAAGACCAAGACGCGAGGCGAACTGAACCGTATATATTTACCTCACAACCTGATTTAGCTGTGCGCCGGATCGGGTTTTTTAAGCGGTAAAAGCGCTAACTTAATGAATTATCAGGCCAGTCAGAAGGGGTGATTCCATGTGGCAAGCCGTTAATCGTCTGTTAAGTGAACATCTGGGCACTGCTGAAATCCGTGAGCGTGTAGAGCTGCCAGGCGGGGAAATTCATCCTGCATGGCGCTTGAGCTATGGGGACAAAGATGTGTTCGTAAAGTGCAATTCGCGGGAAATGTTGCCTATTTTTGCCGCTGAGGCTGACCAACTTTCACTGCTTGCCCACAGTAAAACGGTGCGAGTTCCGCAAGTATATGGTGTCGGCAGTGACAGGGACTACAGCTTTCTATTACTGGAGTATATGTCTCTTGAACCGCTGGATGCCCATAATGCGTATCTTCTTGGCCAGCAGTTATCCGACCTGCATCAGTGGAGCGAACAACTGCAATTCGGACTCGATTTCGATAATGAATTGGCCACTCTGTCCCAGCCCAATACATGGCAACGTCGCTGGGCTACCTTTTTTGCCGAACAACGCATCGGCTGGCAGTTACAGCTCGCTGCTGAAAAGGGCATGAGCTTTGGCAATATTGACGATATCACTGCTATGATCGAATCTCGACTGCATAACCACCAGCCACGCCCTTCATTACTTCATGGCGATTTGTGGCCACATAATTGCGCATCAGCCGTAGGCGGCCCGGTGATTTTCGATCCGGCCTGTTATTGGGGCGATCGTGAATGTGATCTGGCCATGTTGCCTCTCTATCCTAAAGTTCCTGCCAATATTTATGATGGTTATCAAAGCCGCACTCCCCTTCCGGATGATTTCGTACAGCGCCAGCCGGTATATCAATTATATTATTTACTCAATCGCAGTAATCTTTTTGGCGGGCAGCATTTGGTGGTGGCGCAACGGGCTGTTGAACGCCTACTACGTCGAGATGATTTATGACAAGAAAAACCTGAGTCTATTTCTAGACTCAGGCTCAGTGCGGAGCAATTTAAAAAGGACGTTTACAAAACAATTATCAGGCCAACAGACCTAATAACTTGAGAACGAAATAGGCAATAACGGCCAGAATGATGGGCAGAATATACAATGGGAAGTACTGTACGAAAATAGTATGGCGCGGCAATATAATACGCTCTTCAATTTGTTGTTTAGTCCTTCCCTCGCTTCCTTTAGCCTGCTCAAGAATCAACTGGTCCTGAATCCCTTCACGAATATGCGTGACCTGACGTGACATTCTGGCACCCGATGCTTGCAAAGCCAGCCCAACGAAGATCAGCCAATAAATGATGAAAAACATGATATTGGCAGTCGTGACACCCTGACCGAGAACGGGCACCGGTGAGTTATACCAGAACATATTCAGGAACGTGGTGTTGAAACGCACCATATCCACCATGACATGCACAAAATCTAACATTACGGCGTTAATTCCCTGCTGTGCCTTGCTATGTTCATAAACAAAATTAAGCAGAGAAATCCCTGTGGACAACAATGCGGGGATAAAAACTACCCAACCAATGATTCGTTTTAACACAGCAACGCGCCCGGCTTGTTGATACGTCATGAATTCCCCTTGTAAGGACGTGTCAGTTATCAGGTAAGTTTACCTACAGAATCTCAATGTCGCCCAGTGTTTTAATGGCTTAGGGAAAAAGTGTGGCAAAAGGAGACAGTCCAGGCACTTTTTTGGCTGTTTCACCTGCCCGGTTACCAATGTTAAAGTGACACTTCCCCCATGACGGAGTGATAACTGATGGCTTACACGCGCCCTGTTACTGCAGCAATTTTTGATATGGATGGCCTGTTAATTGATTCTGAACCCTTATGGACACAGGCAGAACTGGATGTTTTTGGCAGCCTGGGGTTGGATTTATCACAACGGCATTTATTACCTGACACACTGGGTCTGAGAATCGATCAGGTGGTCAGAATGTGGTATCAGGCGATGCCATGGCAGGGTCCAAGCCAGGCTGAAGTGACGCAGCAAGTCATTGCCCGCGCTATTGAACTGGTTGAGCAGACACGCCCCCTGCTGCCGGGCGTGACGCATGCGCTGGATTTGTGTCGCGATCAGGGGCTAAAAATTGGTCTGGCATCCGCATCGCCACTACACATGCTCGATACCGTGCTGGAAATGTTTAATTTAACCGCCTACTTCCAGGTGCGTGCTTCCGCCGAGCATCTTCCCTACAGCAAACCTCATCCTGAAGTCTATTTACTGGCGGCGGGCCAGTTACAGGTTGACCCGTTAAACTGCGTGACGCTGGAAGATTCCTTCAACGGCATGATTGCAACAAAAGCCGCGCGTATGCGCTCAGTCGTCGTCCCGGCTCATGAATTCAGCGATGACCCTCGCTGGGCGCTGGCTGACGTCAAACTCTCATCCTTGGAACAGCTCACGGTTACCCATATACGCTGACCACATTGGGCACACTGCGGTGTGCCCCATACTTTCCAAACGACGTCAGACAAGCTTTAAAGAAAATCGGCGCGTTTAGGGGAAAAGGTGTCGATCAGTACGCTGCCCTGTTCGAGCGCAACCACGCCATGCATCTGATGTTTCACCGCACGATAAGCGTCGCCCACTTTAAGCACCCTTTTTTTCCCCGCTATTTCCACCTCGAAACAGCCAACCGCCACGTAGGCAATCTGGTCATGAATGTCATGTTGGTGAGCCACACCGATTGCGCCTTTATCAAACTGAACGGCCACCATCATCAGTTCGTCACTCCAGGTCATTATCTTGCGCCGGATCCCGTTACCTAACTCTTCCCACGCGGATTCATCATTGATAAAGAAAGTCTTCATTATTTTTCTCCGGTACCCAAGACGTAAAAATGCCCCATCGCGCCGCGACGGGCAGAGCTTTCTGTCTGCATTCTAACGAAAGGGAACGTATTGCCACCGCCGACACTCATAAACCTTGAACTCCCTCATAAAAAATAAAACATCATTTCATTTTTATTGAATTGGCATGCCAATGACTTTATGCTGCGTTTAACATGGAGCAGTCGGATAGCGGAATTTTAATGGTGTTGGTACTGCCACCCACACCGAACTCTGCTCCGGCCACTCCTCCCTTCGTTACATTGATCACGCACGAGAGGCACCGACATGCAAGTCCGTCAAAGCATCCATAGCGAACACGCCAAACAGCTCGACACCGCCGGATTACGGCGCGAATTCCTCATCGAGAAAATCTTCGAAAAGAACGCCTATACCATGACTTACAGCCATATCGATCGCATTATTGTTGGGGGTGTTATGCCCGTCGATGCAAAAGTATCTGTGGGTGATGAAGTAGGTAAGCAGCTGGGTGTGAGTTATTTTCTCGAACGCCGCGAACTTGGCGTGATCAATATCGGCGGAGCAGGGCTGATCGTGGTCGATGGTAAAACGCATGAAATCGGCAACGAAGAGGCGTTGTACATCGGCAAAGGCGCCAAACACATTGAATTCAGCAGCCTTGATGCTTCCCGGCCAGCGAAGTTCTATTACAACAGCGCGCCAGCCCATACCAGTTTCCCGGACAAAAAAATCACGCTGGCGGAAGCTTCTCCACAAACTATCGGTGATGCTGCAACCAGCAATCGCCGTACTATCAATAAATTCATTGTTCCCGACGTACTGGAGACCTGCCAGCTCACTATGGGCCTGACCAAACTTGAGCAGGGCAGTCTTTGGAACACCATGCCTTGTCATACGCATGAGCGCCGCATGGAGGTCTATTTTTACTTCGATATGGACAATGAAACCGCGGTCTTCCATATGATGGGACAACCGCAGGAGACACGTCATTTGTTGGTACACAACGAACAGGCGGTCATTTCACCCAGTTGGTCAATCCATGCTGGCGTGGGCACCAAACGCTATACTTTTATTTGGGGCATGGTGGGTGAAAATCAGGTGTTTGATGATATGGACCACTTAAAAGTCAGTGATTTACGCTAAGCCGCCCGCTCTGCTTTAGCTGGCAGAGTTTTCCTTTACGGCGGGAGCGCCGTTGAACAAGTGAGAGAAATCATGATCCTCAACGCATTCGATTTAGCAGGAAAAGTAGCACTGGTGACGGGCTGTAATACCGGGCTTGGTCAGGGAATGGCGCTGGGACTCGCTCAGGCGGGTTGCGATATTATTGGTGTCAACGTCAGCGCACCGGATAAGACCGCAGAACAGGTGACCGCATTAGGCCGTCGTTTTCTTGATTTGCGTGCCGATCTCAGTAGCATTAAAGGCATCCCACAGTTAATTGAAACTGCCGTCGGTGAATTTGGGCATATTGATGTTCTGGTCAACAATGCTGGTATTATCCGCCGCGAAGACGCGATCGACTTCAGCGAAAAAAACTGGGATGACGTGATGAACGTAAACAGCAAAACGCTGTTTTTTATGTCTCAAGCTGTGGCACGCCAATTCATCAAACAGGGAAACGGGGGGAAAATTATTAATATCGCCTCGATGCTCTCGTATCAGGGGGGAATTCGCGTTCCCTCTTATACCGCGTCCAAAAGCGCCGTCATGGGTATAACACGATTGATGGCGAACGAGTGGGCAAAACACAAGATCAATGTGAATGCCATTGCTCCGGGATATATGGCGACTAACAATACCGAGCAACTGCGTGCTGATGAAGACCGCAGTAAAGAGATTCTGGAGCGTATTCCTGCGGGCCGGTGGGGTGTACCGGAAGATGTCATGGGCCCCGTGGTTTTCCTGGCCTCCAAAGCCTCTGATTATATCAACGGCTATACCCTGGCAGTAGACGGTGGGTGGCTGGCACGCTAAGCCGCTACTCCCTGGCTCAAAAGGCGCATTTTTTGTGCCTTTTGGCTTTTTTATCAGTCTGTTGACAATTAGTTACAGCGTAACACTTCCCTGATTGTGACACTTTCACATATACTGGATAAAATAACAGTTATTCAGTTCGGAAGCTTCATGACGGCGGAAGGCCATCTCATATTCTCCATCGCCTGTGCGGTGTTCGCCAAAAAAGCCCAACTCTCACCGGAGCTGGCGCATGGTGACTGGTGGCATATTATCCCGGCGTCACTGCTGACTTCTCTGCTGCCGGATATTGACCATCCTAAATCTCTGATAGGCCAGCGTCTTAAGTGGGTTTCAGCGCCGATTGCCCGAATGTTCGGTCACCGGGGATTTACCCACAGTCTGCTGGCGGTAATCGCCAGTATTTTTTTATTGCGCACACATTTCCCTCATGACTGGGTGATCCCCATTGATGCCATGCAAGCCATGATAATCGGTTACCTCAGCCACATTCTGGCTGATATGTTGACCCCCGCCGGGGTGCCTTTGTTATGGCCATGCCGTTGGCGTTTTCGTTTACCCCTGATCAACAGTCAAAAAGGCAACCAGCTTGAGCGCACCTTATGTTTGGCATTGGTCGCTTTTACCCTCTTCTGGCCAAACTGGACGCCTATTATCAGTGCAATAAAACCGGAGTCTTTCAGCAGAATTTTGAACCTGATCACTTAATTCTGGCGAAAAAACATCCAATTCGTTCTTATTTCGCACGAAACAATCCAAAAAGTTATAAATCATTCCTTTTGAATATAATTAATGCCCGTAATGACCTGATATTCTGTCGCCCAACGCTACGGGATGGTGCACTCCTCGCTGAGAACACCGGTAAGCAACACATAACGAATTATGAAAAATTTGGAGATCTGGGTATGAATCTTCCGCTCGTGATTAACGTAGTGGTCTTCGTTGCCCTCCTTTTGCTATTGGCGCAAACCCGTCACAAGCAATGGAGTCTGGCAAAAAAAGTATTAGTCGGTTTAGTCATGGGCGTCGTATTTGGCCTGGCATTACAACTGATCTACGGGTCTGATAATGCTGTCCTCAAGACCTCTATTACCTGGTTCAATATTGTCGGTAACGGTTATGTTCAGCTGTTACAGATGATCGTTATGCCACTGGTATTCGTCTCTATCCTCAGTGCGGTCGCTAAGTTACATAATGCCTCTTCTCTGGGTAAAATCAGTTTTCTGACTATCGGTACCCTGCTGTTCACCACGCTGATTGCGGCACTGGTCGGTGTTTTCGTAACCGGTCTGTTCGGCCTGACGGCAGACGGCCTGGTACAGGGTGCTCAGGAAACCGCGCGTCTTTCTGCGCTGCAAAGCACCTATGTGGGCAAAGTCGCCGATCTGACCATGCCACAGCTGATTCTTTCCTTTATTCCAAAAAATCCGTTTGCTGATTTGACCGGCGCAAGCCCGACGTCAATTATCAGTGTGGTGATTTTTGCCGCCTTTGTGGGCGTTGCTGCCCTGCAGCTGGTCAAAGATGATCAGGAAAAAGGCCCGCGTGTTCTGGTCTTCATCGATACCCTGCAAGCCTGGGTGATGAAACTGGTACGTCTGGTCATGAAGCTAACTCCTTACGGCGTACTGGCGTTAATGACCAAAGTCGTTGCTGGTTCCAACGTGCAGGATATTGTTAAGCTGGGTAGTTTTGTGGTGGCTTCCTACCTCGGTCTGGCGATCATGTTCGTGGTGCACGCCCTATTACTGTCCTTCACCGGTGTAAATCCGGCGAAGTTCTTCCGTAAAGTTTGGCCGGTGCTGACATTCGCGTTCACCAGCCGCTCAAGTGCTGCAACCATACCGCTGAGCGTGGAAGCGCAGACGCGCCGTCTGGGAATCCCTGAATCTATTGCCAGCTTCTCTGCCTCATTTGGCGCCACTATCGGCCAAAACGGTTGTGCCGGTTTATACCCAACAATGCTGGCAGTGATGGTCGCGCCAACTGTGGGTATCAACCCGTTCGACCCAATGTGGATAGCCACGCTGGTCGGCATTGTTACCTTGAGCTCAGCGGGTGTTGCCGGCGTGGGTGGTGGTGCGACCTTCGCTGCGCTGATTGTTCTGCCCGCGATGGGCCTGCCGGTGACGTTGGTTGCCCTGCTTATTTCGGTGGAACCGCTTATTGATATGGGCCGTACTGCGCTCAATGTCAGTGGTTCAATGACCGCAGGGACTATCACCAGCCAGTTACTGAGACAGACTGATAAATCCGTTATGGAAGCAGATGAAAACGCGGAACTGGCACATCGTTAATAGTTTCATTCCCTCTGTTTAGAATGCGTTATATAAAAAAACCGAAGCCTTAGCTTCGGTTTTTTACTTTCCATTGGGACAGAATCAGAATGGATAGTCGTGGTAGCCAAGTTGCTTTGAAATATTACGTGCCGCGGTATGCAGCATCCGGACATATTCACTTTTGCTCTCTGGCGAGAAGCGGATAGTGGGAAATGAAATACTCAGACCAGCCGTCACCATCCCAAAGCGGTCAAATACCGGTACCGCGATGCAACGCAATCCTTGTTCCTGTTCTTCAATATCTTCACCGTAGCCTTGCTGCCTCACAATCTCCAGTGCAGCACGTAGTGCATCCGCACTGAGGAGAGTGTTGTCGGTGCTACGGGTAAATTCCATTTCCGTCAGCAGTGCATCAACCTCGCTGCGATCGCCCCAGGCCATCAGTACTTTACCGATTGCAGTGCTGTGCAATGGGTTACGACGCCCTATACGCGAGTGCATGCGCAGGTTATACATAGAGTCGATTTTATGAATATAGACAATGCCATCTTCATCCAGCGCACCCAGGTGGATGGTCTCACGGGTCAGGCGTGACAATTCACGCATCTGGATATCAGCGCTGCGGATAAGATCAACATGTTGTAAGGCTTTTGCGCCAAGCTCAAACAATTTCAGCGTCAGTGAATATTTCTCCGATTCGCCTTCCTGGGCCACATAACCCAATGATTTCATGGTCTGAAGAAAGCGGTAAACCGTACTTTTTGACATCATGACACGCTGCGAAAGCTCAGTGATCCCGATCTCTCGCTCCTCACCAAGCGCTTGCAAGATGCCAAAAACTTTCAGAACGGAGGAGACGGAATCCGGTTGTTTATCAAGATCTGCGATAGCCATAGTCTTTCTTACCTGCCCGCTTAAGTTTTGTTTCAAAAAAAATAGAACACAGTTTTCATTATACTGACAAGCATTGCGCATACGCAATCTTATGCCGGACTTGCGGCACGCAGACAGGGCTATTCATAACTTTACTTACAATATTAAAAATATTTCTCAATAATCACGGTTGTCACCTTTTAGTTACTCGCGTGATAATATCCCAACTTCTGATTACCCTAATGCCGACACTCATTCATGACTCTCACGCCAAATGACGGGCTTCCTGTTCCACAGCGCTATGGTGCGATCCTCGCTATCGCTCTTGGCATTACTGTCTCCGTTCTTGATGGCGCCATTGCCAATGTAGCGCTGCCGACTATTGCGAAAGATCTGCACGCCAGCCCAGCATCGTCGATATGGGTGGTGAATGCCTATCAACTGGCGATCACCATATCCTTGCTGTCACTGGCTTCTCTCGGCGATATTTTTGGCTACCGGCGGATTTACCAGACTGGCTTATTGGTGTTCAGTATCACATCGCTGTTTTGCGCACTTTCTGACTCCCTGACAACGTTAACTATCGCCCGTATTTTGCAGGGGTTTGGGGCCGCAGCCATTATGAGTGTTAACACTGCTCTCATACGCATTATCTACCCCCAGCGCTTTTTAGGACGTGGAATGGGTATTAATGCGTTGATCGTGGCTGTCTCTTCCGCTGCAGGCCCCACCGTAGCAGCGGGAATACTCTCTATCGCATCATGGCAATGGCTTTTTGCTATCAACTTGCCGATTGGTCTGGCGGCGCTGGCGCTGGGTTTAAGGTATTTACCCGCTAACAGTACCAAGAGCCAGGGCCAGAAGTTTGACGTTACCAGCAGCATAATGAATGCACTGACATTTGGTTTGCTTATCACCGCCATCAGCGGGTTTGCGCAAGGCCAAAACCGGATGTTGATTCTGGGAGAGGTGCTCGTCTTGCTGATCATTGGCTGGTTTTTTGTGCGCCGCCAATTGTCACGCCCCTTCCCTTTGTTGCCAGTAGACCTGCTGCGTATTCCTATTTTTGCCATGTCGCTCGGTACCTCATTGTGCTCCTTTAGCGCCCAGATGCTGGCCTTTGTATCACTACCGTTCTTTTTGCAAAACACACTGGGGTTGGATTCCGTTTCAACGGGTCTGTTGCTAACCCCGTGGCCGTTGGCCACTATGGTAATGGCTCCTATCGCTGGACGTCTGGTGGAGCGCTATCATCCGGGTATGCTTGGCGGTATCGGCATGATTGTGTTTTCCTTCGGCTTGTATTCGCTCTCTTTGCTGCCACAGGATCCGTCGAATCTGAATATTATCTGGCGCATGTTGCTCTGTGGCGCAGGTTTCGGGCTTTTTCAATCGCCGAATAACCACACCATCATTACTGCCGCCCCACGCAACCGTAGCGGTGGGGCCAGTGGTCTGTTAGGTACGGCGCGACTGCTGGGCCAGACGACCGGTGCAGCCATGGTAGCGCTGATGTTTAATCTCTTCCCCGAACAGGGTACCCATGCTTCATTGATCCTGGCTGGCACGTTGGCAGGCGGCGGCGCCATTGTGAGCTTCATGCGCATGACGCAGCAAACAGCCAGCCAAAAAGAAGCGCAAAATAAAACCTGAGCATCTGCCTCCTCGGAATTTCACCCATAAAAAAACCCGGCATTCTCGCCGGGTTTTTTGTCAAGCAATTAACGCCTTAGCATCATTTCAGATACTGGCCACTACGCAGTGCCTCGATACGTTTATCCAGCGGCGGGTGGGACATAAACAGCTCGCTGAATGACTTCGATTTACCGTTGATACAAAATGCCATCATGCTGCCGGCTTCCTGCGGTTCATAGCTGGTCTTAAGACGTTGCAGTGCAGCAATCATTTTTTCGCGGCCAACCAGTTTGGCTGAACCAGCATCAGCATAGAATTCACGGTGACGTGAGAACCACATAGTGATAATACTGGCCAAAATCCCAAAGACCAATTCCAGTACGGTAGCAACAGCAAAGTAAATCATCGGATTACCGGCGCTGCTCTCTTCACCGTCACGGTTACCAGAAAGGAACCCCGACGCAACCTGTGCGATCAAGCGGGAAACGAAGATCACAAAGGTGTTCACTACGCCCTGGATAAGCGTCATAGTCACCATATCACCGTTAGCAATGTGGCTGATTTCATGGGCGATAACTGCCTCAGCCTCATCCTGACTCATGCTTTGCAGCAGGCCAGTACTTACTGCAACCAACGATGCATCACGGCGTGCACCGGTGGCAAACGCATTAATATCCGGCGCGTGATAAATCGCGACCTGTGGCATGGCGATACCTGCCTGTTGAGCCTGACGGCCAACCGTTGCCATCAGCCAGCGCTCCGTTTCATTACGTGGTTGCTCAATGACCTCACCACCGACCGAGCGCAGCGCCATCCATTTGGACATCAGTAAGGATACGAAGGCGCCACCGAAACCGAACAGGCCAGCCATGATCATCAGCCCTTGTACACTGCTCGACTGAATACCGGTCAAACTCAGTACCAGACCGAAGACCAGCATGACCGCCAGGTTAGTTATCAGGAACAACCCTATACGCATCATAAAATTTTCACTTCCTCATTGTTGAATCGTTATTGTGCAAGGTGGAAGCCAGAAATACTCTCTGGTTGACCTAGATCCTATGGGCTCGTGCTGCAAATTCAAGGGCCTGCTTATCCCAGCTCCGCAAATTCACAATACTTTACAAAATGCAGCCTTTGATCTCACATTCTTGTCCAATTTTCTCACAAAATACAGAAAGGCGTCACAGAATGTGAACTTCAGATAATAAAAAAGCGCACCGGAGTGCGCTTTCAGAAGGACATGTCGAAGCCCAACGTCAGTCTATTTGCTGGCTGCCGGAGCCTGTTGGGCCTGAGCTTTCAGCAAACGGGCCAGATCGACCGCGATGTTATCGGCTTCATCCAGGTAAGGGTCCGGTGCAACGTAGTCTTTCGGCAAATCTTCGAGAGACTTCAGCGGTTTCTTACCTTCCCTTTTGAAACGCTCATTCAGGCGAGTCAATCGGGTAGCATCATCTTCCTTGTCTTCTTTATCACGCTGCGCGTAATTCAGTGAGACGATATCGCGTTTGTCTTTCAACGCTTTATAGCGCGCAATATCTTGCTGGATGTACTGGAATTCCGGATCCTGCGCGATACGCGCTTGATGAGCCTTCAACAATTCAGGGATGAAAGGTTGCAGATCGCCGGTCTTGGTATAGGTCGCAGCATTAATGCTGTCCCATGGCAAGGCGTTATCTTCAAACTTCTCACCAGTTTCAATCGCTTCTATACCCGTTGGCATCAGGATTTCAGGCGTTACACCTTTACGCTGAGTACTGCCACCGTTGATACGGTAGAACTTCTGAATGGTGTATTGTACGGAACCCAAAGCCGGCCATTCAGGACGGAGCATCTGGTCGTAAATACGGTTCAGTGAACGGTATTGCTGGACGGTACCTTTCCCGAAGGTCGGTTCACCGACAATCAGAGCACGACCATAATCCTGCATGGCAGCGGCGAAGATCTCAGAGGCTGAAGCGCTGAAGCGGTCGACTAACACCACCAGCGGGCCTTTATAGTAAACCACGCCGTCAGTATCGCTATCCTGGCGAATACGTCCGTTGTTATCGCGTACCTGAACTACAGGACCACTAGGAATAAACAGGCCAGAAAGTGAAACCGCTTCGGTTAATGCCCCGCCGCCGTTAGTACGTAAATCAATAACCAGGCTGCTAACATCTTGTTTCGCCATTTTCTGCAACTGCACTTTTACGTCGTCCGTCAAGCCAACGTAGAAGCCAGGAATGTCCATCACAGCAACTTTTTCATTGCCGACTTTCTTGATGGTCATTTTCACCGCGCGATCTTCCAGACGGATTTTCTCACGGGTCAGAATAACGGTACGTGTTTTGGTACCTTTGCCTGCAGGCAGAATTTCGAGGCGAACCTTACTGCCTTTTGCACCTTTGATCAGCGCGACAACGTCATCAAGACGCCAGCCGATCACATCAACGACGCCTTTACTGGTTGCGACTTGCCCTACACCCACGATACGGTCACCCACTGCGATAGCTTTGCTTTTGGCCGCCGGGCCACCTGCTACCATCGAGTTGATCACCGTGTAATCGTCATCGCCCTGCAATACGGCACCAATACCTTCCAGAGACAGGCTCATTTCGGTATTGAACTGCTCAGTGCTGCGCGGAGACAGATAGTTTGTGTGCGGGTCGATTTCATGCGCAAAGGCATTCATGATCAGTTGGAATACGTCTTCGCTGTTGCTTTGAGTCAGACGTTTCATCGCAAAATGATAACGCTTGGTCAGCACATCGCGAATTTCCTGATCGCTTTTGCCGGTCAGTTTGAGGTTCAGCTCATCATATTTGACTTTGGCATCCCACAAACGATCCAACTCAGCCCGGTCTTTCGGCCAGGGTGATTTTGAGCGGTCAAGATTGATCGTATCGTTGCCGGTGAAATCCATCGGGCGAGCCAACACTTGTAACGCATAATTGTAACGTTCAAAACGACGTTGCTGCGCCAGATTGAATAAAGCATACGGCGTGGTCAGTTGACCCGACTTCAGCTCTTCACCCAAAGTATTACGCTTGGATGCAAACTGAGCCACATCGGATGCCATTAATACGTTATGGCCATAATCGAGCATGTTGAGATAACGGTCAAAAATTTTCCCGGAGAAATCAGCATTAAGGTCAAACTGACGATAATGCGAACGGGTAAAGCGTGCCGTAACACGCTCGCTTACCGTGGCGTCTTGAGGTTCTTGCGTCAATTGCTTGAGCTGATCGATAGTCACCGGTGCACTATCGTTCGCATAGCTGGTGTTGACCAGCGTCGCTCCTGACAACAAAAGGCCTGCAATAACGCTTAATCTGACAAATTTGTTCATGCCTGAGTTGGCCTCCGTATCAGAACTGCAAGTGTTCTGCGCGCACGATCATCGCCAGACCTGAAGAGAGCTGCACCCGGACACCGTCTTTGGCAATTTCCAAAACGGTAGCATCCATCGCGCTCTGACCTGCTCTGACTTTGATTTCCTGGCCAATTTGCAGTTTTGAGATATCTGTTACTGGCACCTGACGCGGTTCACGTTTTTCCTCACGCGGTGGGCGAGGTGTACGTGGTTTGCGATTTTCTTGACCAGCCACAGCTGCAGGCGCATTTTCACGACGCGGCGCAGGTTTCTTAGCAGCCGGACGTGGACGACGCGGTTCGGCTTCACCGGCTTCACGACGTTTTGCCTGTTGTTCAGCACGTTGTGCCTGAACGCGGGCCTTTGCTTCTTCTAATTGCTTACGGGCATGTTCGACGTGCTGCTCTTCCAGCTCGCCACAGGCATTACCGTCAAGGTCAACGCGTTGTGCGCCGACTTTAACGCCATACAGATAACGCCAGCTTGAGGTATACAGACGCAGAGCAGAGCGTAACTGAGTTTTGCTCAGATTCTCTTCGCCTTGTAAGCGCTCGACCAAATCCGCAAAAATACCGATCTTTAAAGGACGTGCTTCGCCTTCGGCGCTAAAACAGAGCGGAAAACGCTCAGCCAAAAAGGCGATGACTTCTTTACTACTGTTCAACTTAGG
>Ga0105858_1000455_pt1 | contig 17342 bp, 17 predicted proteins | sample OrgsoiDNA_201062_FD_89683 | JGI IMG/M metagenome (GOLD analysis project Ga0105858, IMG submission 89683) | Permafrost soil microbial communities from the Arctic, to analyse light accelerated degradation of dissolved organic matter (DOM) -... | ecosystem: Environmental > Terrestrial > Soil >...
AGGATCTGAGGATCTAGCGGCTGGCGACGAGCGGATTGCCGCGTAGACGCGCGGCGATCACGCGGCGCTGCGCCGGCTCGACGCGCAGCGTGTTGGAGTCGAGCGAGAACAGCTCGACCGCCGTCAGCACCGGCTTCATGAGGCCGCCGGCCGTGTGCGCCTTCGACGCGAGCAGGTAGTGCCCCAGTTCGTGGGCGAGCGCCCGGCCCATGGCCCGCGCCAGCAGCATCTCGCGCTGCGCGATCGGCATCTGCTCGACGATGCCGACGACGCCGCGCGCGTTGACGAGCATTTCCACGCCGTTGGCGTGCGACAGGTAGATCTCCTGCGCCGGCACATCGTCATCGTCGAACACGATCCAGCCGAGCGGCAGGCGCCCGTTCTGACGATTGCCATTGCCGCTGCCGCGACCATCGCCGATCGTGAGGCGCACGGTCTTCGGCACATACGGGCCCGTTTCGCTGGCGCGCGAGTACGGCACGACCACGGGCGCGGCGCGCCGCCAGACGAACGTCACGCCGCTCGGACGCCAGATGCGATCGGTTTCGGCGAGGATGCGCTACACCAGCCCCGGCGCGATGTCGGGGCTCGCGGTCACGTTGATGATCATCGGCGGGACGGCCGACGCGGACGCCGACGCGCCGGCGTCGGCGGCGTACGCGGTTGACGCGAGCAGCGCGACTCCGACGGTCGTGGCGATCAGCATCATGTCTGCAATAGACGGATGCGATCGTCAAAAGTTTGATGTCCGATATCGTGAAGAACGGACGCTCTTAAATCTCGAAATCGACCGCGACGACGTGCGCGCAGAGCGCGGAGGCGAACTGCACGACCGCCACGTGGCGATCGTTGGTCTGATACGCCTCGAGCGCCGCGCGATCCGGAAACGTGATCGAAAGCCCGGTGTCGTACGATCGCGGCGAGCGCACGACGTCCTCACCAACCTTCAGGTCGATCACGCCGTCTAACCCTTTCAAGCCCGCGAGACGCTGGCGGTGTTGCGCGCGCGTCGCGCCGTCGACGTCATCTTTGTATTTGAAGCTCACGAGGTGCAGCAGCATCAGAGTTCCTCTCCTTCGATGTCATCGTCGGCCACGTCGACCACGACGCTGTGGATGTCGATGCGAAACCATTCGCGGAAGGTCTTGAGATCGCGGTTCCCGGGCCACGTCTCCTCGTTCTCCGTCCATGCCGAGAGCTGAAAATCGAACAGCCACGCGACGTTGTCCTCGACCCACTCCTGCAGATCTTCCTCGAGGTCGAACTCGGGCAGCAGAAACGCGGACCCGTACGCCTTCGCGCGCGGCACGGTGATCGCGCCCGCGTTGAAGTCGGCGTCGGTGTCGCGCATCCAGTCGACGAACGGCTGAGCGCCGGTGATCGTGACGGCAGTACGGTTGACGACTCGCATGCGCGGATTCTATCGGCTTTTTCACACCAGGCGCACGGCCGCCGGCGAGTCGCGCCCCTCCCGCGCCGCGGCGGCCAGGCTGCGCGCGAGGGTCGTCGCGACCTGGACCGCGCGCGCGGCGGGCTGCGACGTGTAGCAGATGCGCAGCTGGTGATCCCCGCCCTGGTCCACATAGAACGGATCGCCTGCCAGGACCATCACCTTCTCCCGCAGCGCGCGCGCCTGGACGGCCCGCGCGCGAATCGTCGGCGGCAGGTCGCACCACAGGTACATCCCGCCGTCCGGCACGCTGAACCGCAGTTGCGCGGCCGGAACGTGCTGGCGCAGCGCCTGCACCATCGCATCACGGCGCCGCCGGTGCTCGGCCTTGAGCACGGCCAGATGGCGATCGAGCACGCCCTGCTCCACCAGCTCGCCGATCACGAGCTGCGACAGGTTCTGCGTGTGCGGATCGACCTGTTGCTTGATCAGCGCGAGCTGGTCGACGATCGGCCGGACCGCGCTGATCCACCCGAGCCGCAGCCCCGGCGCGAGCATCTTCGAGAAGCTGTTGATGCGGATGACCACCGTGTGCTGCTCGTCCAGCGTGAACAGCGACGGCGGAGGCGGCGGGCCCGTGAGCGCGAGGTCGCGATACGTGTCGTCCTCGACGATCGGCACGCGGTAGCGCGCCGCCAGCTCCAGCATCTCGCGGCGCGTGCGCATCGGCAGGCTGACGCCGGTCGGGTTCTGATGCGTCGGGTTCGTGTAAATCAGCTTCGGCCGGTACCGCAGCAGCAGCTCCTCGAGCTCGTCGGTGTCGGCCCGCGTGACGTCCCAGCCGACGAGGCGCGCGCCGGCATTGCGGAATGTCTGGATCGCGCCCAGGTACCCCGGCCGATCGATGACGACGGCGTCGCCGGGATCGATGAGGCAGCGCGCGAGCAGGTCGAGCCCCTGCTGCGCGCCGGCCAGCACGAGGATGTGCTCCGGCTCGCCGCCGAAGCGGCGGGCCAGCGCCACCCGGAACGATTGCAGCCCCTCGGTCGGACCGTGACACCACGCGGCATTGGCCTGGGTCGCGAGCACCCGGTTCATCGCGCGCTGAAAGGCCTCGGTCGGAAAGCACTCGAGCGCGGGAACGCCGGCGGCCACCGAGATCAGGTGGGGATCGGCCGCCGCCCGCACGAGATCGCGCACGGTGGTTTCGGTCGCCTGCAGGGCGGACGCGGCCATCTTGCCGCGCCAGGCAAACGGGGCGCTCGCGGCGTCGGGGCGCGCGGAGACGAACGTGCCGCGCCCGACATAGCCGCGCACCAGCCCGCGCGCCTCGAGCTCGCGGTACGCGCTGACCACGGTCGCGCGGCTGATTTTCAACGCCGCCGCCAGGTGGCGCTCGGGCGGCAGCTGCAGTCCCGCGGGCACCGCGCCGCGCGCAATCCCGCTCTCGAGCAGCGTGACGATCCGGCGATACAGCGGACGCGCGCGCGGCACCGACTTCGGCTCGACGCCCAGCGCGCGAAACAAGCCATTCACCGATTGGTCTGCTTGCGAGACGATGGTCTTGGGCATGATGACTTCACTATGCCACCTGAAACCAGTCCAATCCAAGTCCCCGCGCCGCCGGCCCGCCCGGCCGGCGGCCTCGTCTACGTGAGCGGCGCGTGGCGGACCGCCGCCGAAGCCTCCGTCAGCGTCTTCGACCACGGCCTGCTCTACGGCGACGGCGTCTTCGAAGGCATCCGCGCCTACAACGGACGCGTCTTCAAGCTCGAACGCCACATCGAGCGGCTGTTCGATTCCGCCAAGGCGATTCGGCTCGACATCCCGCACGCCTTCACCGAGGTCTGCGACCTCGTCGTCGAGACGTGCCGGCGGAACGGGATCCACGACGGCTACATCCGGCTCGTCGTCACGCGCGGCCCTGGCGATCTGGGCATCGACCCGCGCAAGTGCCCGCGCGCCGAATTGATCGTCATCGCGCGTCAGTTGACGATGTACGCGGCGGCCGCGGCGGGCATCAAGGTCGTGACGTCGACGTTCCGGCGCAACGCGCCCGACGCCACGAGCCCGTCGATCAAGTCGCTCAACTACCTGAACAATATCCTCGCGCGCATCGAGGCCAACGATCGCGGCGCCGACGAGGCGCTGATACTCGACGGCCAGGGCTACGTCGCCGAAGCCACCGTGGACAACTTCTTCATCGTGACCGACCACGCGCTGCTGACGCCGCCGACCGCGACGAACCTGAAAGGCGTCACGCGCGAAACGATCCTTGAACTCGCGGCGAGCCTAGGGATCACGGCCGAGGAAAAGCCGTTCACGCTGTTCGACGTGTGGACGGCGAGGGAAGCGTTCATCTGCGGCACGGGCGCCGAGGTCGTGCCGGTGCTGTCGGTGGATGACCGGACCATCGGCGCCGGCGGGATCGGTCCCGTCACGGGCCGGATCGTCGCGGCGTATCACGCGCATGTGCGCGCAGAGGGTACGCCGATCCAACCCGCGCCGGCGGTGGCAGGCGCGCTTCCGTAGGTCCGGCCGAGAGACTTGTGGGCCGCTCGACGTAAGATACCCACAGGCTCTCGCCGACTTCATGGATGCACCGGAACGCTACGAACAGTTGATTGCCTTTCTCGACACGAACCTGTCCGCCCCGGTCGAGCGCCAGGAGGGGGAGGACGGCACCGTGCAGTTCGTCGGCGGCCAGCCGGCCGACGTCGTCGTGTCGCTCACCGAGACCAGCGTGATCGTGTCGGAGTTCGCGGGCGTGTGGGAGACGCCGTTCACGTTCGCGGCGAAACCGCGGCGCGTCGGCATCCTGAAATGGCGGCGCCTGCCGGAGACGGCGCTGTTCAACGCGCTGCAGGTGCTGATCAAGGGCGCGCGTGAAGCGCGGCTGTCACGATTCCGTGAATGTCACTATTGCGGCCGCAAGACCGCGCCCGAGTGGATGCACGACGACGGCGTGTGCCAGGCGTGCGCCGATCAGCACAGCGGAGCAGTACATTAGTCGTTAGTCGTTAGTCATCAGTCGTCAGGCTTTGCGTGCGTCCAGCTCCGCCCAGCGGGCGTAGACGGCGGTCAGCTCGCGCGGCAGATCGTCGACGCGGACGAGCGCCTGCTTGATCGCGTCCGCGCCCTCCTTGTAGAACTCCGGGCTCGCGACGCGCTGCGCCAGCGCGCGCTGCTCCGACTCGAGCGCGTCAATCGCCGCCGGCAGCTCGTTCAGCTCGCGCTGTTCCTTGAATGACAGCTTCTTCAGCCGCGCGACGATCTTCGTCGTCTTCGGCTTCGTCTCCACGTCGCCGGACGGCCCCTTCTTCCTGTCGGCCGTCTTTTCGGCGAGCCGTTGACGCACCCAGTCCTCGTACCCGCCGACGTACTCCTGCACGCGGCCGTCCCCCTCGAACACGAACGTGCTGGTGACGACGTTGTCGAGGAAGGCACGGTCGTGGCTGACCAGCAACAGGGTCCCGGGCCACTCGACCAGCTGCTCCTCGAGGAGCTCCAGCGTTTCGAGATCGAGATCGTTGGTCGGCTCGTCGAGCACGAGCACGTTGGCCGGCCGCGTGAACAGCCGCGCCAGCAGCAGCCGGTTGCGCTCGCCGCCCGAGAGCGCCTTGACGGGCGACCGCGCGCGCTCGTCCGAGAACAGGAAGTCGCGCAGGTACGCATGCACGTGACGCGTGCGCCCGTTCGATGTGACGGTGTCGTTCCCCTCGCCGACGGTGTCGAACACCGTCCGCTCAGGATCGAGCTGCTCGCGCTGCTGATCGTAGTACGCGATCTGGACGTTCGCGCCGAGCCGGATCTCGCCGGTGTCGGGCTTCAGCTCGCCGAGCAGCATCCGCAGGAGGGTCGTCTTGCCGGCGCCGTTGGGGCCGATGAGGCCGATGCGATCGCCGCGGATCACGCGCGTGGAGAAATCGCGAATGATCGGGGAGCCGGCAAAGCCCTTCGAAATCGCTTTCGCCTCGAACACCAGCTTGCCGGACTGCTCCGCCTGCTCGACCTGCAGGCGCACGTTACCCATCTGCTCGCGGCGCGCCGCCCGTTCGGCGCGCATCGCTTCCAGCGCCTTCACACGCCCTTCGTTCCGCGTGCGCCGCGCCTTGATGCCCTGCCGCACCCACACTTCTTCTTCAGCGAGCTTCTTGTCGAACTTGTCCGCCAGCACCTGTTCGTTGGCGAGCGCTTCTTCCTTGCGCCGGAGATACGTCGCGTAGTTCCCCGGCCACGACGTCAGCTTCCCGCGATCGAGCTCGATGATCCGCGTCGCCAGCCGCTGCAGAAACGCGCGATCGTGCGTGACGAACATCACCGCGCCTTCGTACTCGGCCAAGAAGCTCTCGAGCCACTGAATGGCCTCGATGTCGAGGTGGTTGGTCGGCTCGTCGAGCAGCAGCAGATCCGGCTGGCCGACGAGCGCGCGCGCCAGGAGCACGCGCCTGCGCCATCCGCCCGACAGCGTGTCGACGATCGCGTCCGCCGGCAGCTCGAGCCGCGAGAGAATCAGCTCGACGTGGTGCTCACGCAGCCACGCCTCGTCTTCCTCGAGATGATGCGTGTGTCCTTCAGCAACGACGTCGAAGACCGAGCGGTGAGCGGACAGCGGCACGTCCTGCTCGAGACGCGCAATACGGAGCGACGGCTGGCGCCACACCGTGCCCGTGTCCGGCGGAATCTCGCCGCTGAGAATCTTGAGCAGCGTGGACTTGCCGGTACCGTTGCGGCCGATCACCGACACGCGCTCGCGCGCGTCGATCTGCATCGCGACGTCGTCGAGCAGCGGGAGATGACCGTATGCCATCGACACACGGTCCAGCGTCACCAGGGGCATCCCTTCAACGTACCTCATCCAGGCGCGCACGCGCCAACTCGACACGCCCGGCGGCCCCGCTTTCAGCTACCATCGATGCATCTCAGGAGAGGTGCATGCGACGCGTCGCCTTCGTCATCGTCCAGCTCATCGTTGCGGCGACGCTCGCGGCGCAGCCGCGGCTAACGCTCGACTACCCGGCCATCGCGACGCGTCTCGTACAGCAGCTCGCGCTGAAGCCGGGCGAGCGGGTGTTGTCGATCGCGCATCCCGGCGTCTTCGAAGATCTGCTTCCCTACATCCGCTATGAGGTGATGCGCGCCGGCGGCGTCGACCTCGGCGTCGTCGACGTGCTGCGCGAGCCGGTGCCGGAGTCGTTCGACCCGGCGGTGCTCCAGCAGGGCGCCCGCGACGCGCGCGCGTACTACAAGGCGATGTTCCGCGACGTCGACGCCGCCATCATGATGCCGGGCGCAAACACATCGCACCCCGCCTATCTCGCGATGCAGGACTGGCTGAAAGACGACCTCGCCGAGCATCACGGCCGGCGGACGATTCATTTTCACTGGATCGAAAACGGCAGCGCGTATCCCATCGCCGGCCAGCCGCTGCCCTCGCGTCCCGACATGGATGCGCACTACCAGCGCGCGCTGCTGCGCACCGACTACCAGGCACTCGCGGCGATCGAGCGCCGCTTTGCCGCGGCGGTGAAGACCGGCGACGTCCACATCACATCGCCCGGGGGGACCGATCTGCGCTTTCGCGCCGGCGACCGCCCCGCGAATCTGCAGGACGGCGACGCATCAGCCGCGCGGACCGCACAGGGCCGGGTGCTCGTCGATCATGAAATCGAGCTGCCCGCCGGCGTCGTCCGCATCGCGCCGATGGAGGACTCGGTGGAAGGCGTCCTCGCGTTCCCGCCGTCGCAATGGGATGGACGGCCGGTCGACGGCTTGCGCCTGCGCTTCTCGAAAGGGCGCGTCGTCGAGATTCGCGCGACGAACGGCAAAGAGGCCGTCGAGGCCGAAATGCAGAAGGCCGGAGCGGCCGCGCGAGCCTTTCGCGAGATTGGACTCGGGTTCAACCCGCTGCTCGCCGTTCCCGAGCGGGCGCCGTGGATCCCGTACTACGGCTACGGCGCCGGCGTCGTGCGCCTGTCGCTCGGCGACAATACGGAACTGGGCGGTCAGGTCGCGGCGGCGCCGGGGCAGCCGGCGTACGTCCGCTGGAATTTCTTCACCGATCTCACCGTGACAGTCGGCAACACGATCTGGGTCCGGAACGGAACACTACAATGACTGATGACAAACCGATGAAGTCTGCCGTCGAGCTCGCCATGGAGCGCATGGCCAAGAAGGACGCCGATGCGGGCATCACGGTCAAACACCTCACCGACGCGCAGAAGACGGAGATTGGGGAGACGCGCAACTTCTACGAGGCGAAGCTCGCGGAGCTGGAAGTGCTCCACCAGTCGAAGATCAACGGCACGTTCGACCCCGCCGAGCGCGAGACGCTCGATCAGCAGTACCGCCGGGAGCGCGAGCACCTGGCCACCGAGCGCGACAACAAGATCGCCCGGCAGCGCGCATAAGGAAAGGCGCCCCTAGCGCGAACGTTTCGGCCGGGCGTAGGATTCAGGTGTGCGTCGCGGATCGCTGATTGCCGGAGCCATGGTGTTGTGCGCCGCCGCCGCGGCGTTGGCACAGCGCCAGTTCGACGATGGGTTCCGCGGCTACGGACGCACGCCGGCGATCCACAACGTGCCGTACGACGGACAGTTCACCTTCGTCCGCGTGCAATACGACACCGCGCCGGGCGGCTACTGGGCCGGCGGCCGGCCGTCGTGGGTCCACGGCTATCCGCTCGCCGAAGAGAACCTGATGCGGATCATGAACGACCTCAGCTTCTTCAACGCGCGCACCGACAACATCAACGTCATCACGCTGGAAGATCCGGAGCTGTTCAAGTACCCCGTGGCCTACATCATCGAAGTCGGCTGGTGGACGCTGACGGACGCGGGGGCGGCGGCGCTGCGCACGTACATCCAGAAGGGCGGCTTCGTCATCGTCGACGACTTCAAGATGCTGGGCTGGCGCGGCGAGATGACCGGCGGCTGGGAGCCGTTCGCGCAGAACATGAACCGCGTCTTCCCGAACGTGCAGTTCTTCGACATGGACATGTCGCATCCGATCTTCCACGCGTTCTTCGAGATCAACTCGCTCGAGAATTTCCCGCAGGCGTACAACAGCGGGCACCCGGTCTTCAAAGGCGTCTACGAGGACAACGATCCGTCCAAGCGGCTCGTCATGATCGTCAACTACAACACCGACATCTCGCAGTTCTGGGAGTGGTCGGGACGCGGGCTCCGGCCGGTGGACGACACGAACGAGGCGTACAAGCTCGGCGTGAATTATCTGTTTTACGGGATGACGCACTGAGGGACGGCCTGAAGGCCGTCCCCTACGAGGCCGTCCCCTACTTCCGGTAGGTCTTGATCAGGAAGTCGGCGCCGAACGACTGCACGGCGGCCGCTCCCATGCGGCACGCGTCCGAGAGCGCCGACGATCGATCGACGCCCTGCGAGAGACGCGCCAGATAGGCGCCCGCGAACGCGTCGCCGGCACCGGTCGGATCGACCACGCGCGCGGGCGGCGCCGACGCGGCGACGCTCTGCTGCCCATACCGGTAGACGGCGCCCTGCTCGCCCTTCTTCACCACGATCGCCTTCGCCGGCGCGCCGCACATGCGCTGGATCAGCTCGTACTCGACCTGGTTCGCGAAGATCAGATCCGCCGCGTCGACGACACGGCACGTGGCCTTTGGGTACGCGATCACGAACTGATCGAAGCAGTCGGCGGAGACCGACACCTTCGGCGCGAGCGCGCGCACGCGATCGACCATCTCGATCTGCGTCTGCGGCAGGTTGGTCGCGACGTGGACGTACCCGACGCGCGAGAAGTCGAACGTATCCGGAATGCGGATGACAACGCCGCCCACGCCGAGATCCAGTTCCAGCTTCCGGTCCGCGAGCGTCGGCAGGTAGCGGATGTCGAACTGCGGGCTTTTCCCTTTCACGACGGCCACGCTGGAGACGTCGATCCCCAGGCCGCGGATAGTGTCCAGCGGATAGTCGTCGCCGACGACGCTGATCACGGCGACGTCGCCGCCGCTCAGCGCCGCGCCGATCGCGGTGTAGTAGCCGGAGCCGCCCAGGCTGCGACGCTGGGCGATGGGCGTCCGCACCGATTCGAAACCGAGATGCCCGATGACGACGATACGCTGCGTACCTATGCCGGATCCCACGTGATTCTACGGCGGCGGGCGCCGGTGGTGCGTCGCCTGTTCGTAGGCGTACGCCAGCGCGAGCATTCGGCGGTCGGCCCACAGGCGGCCGAGGAATGAGACGCCGAACGGGTACCTGTTGCCGAGGAAGCCGGCCGGCACGGTGACCTGCGGCAATCCGGTCATCGCGCTTTCCTGACACGTGCCGGGCTCCTCGCCATACCGTTCGAGCCCGCCCTCGTGGGTGTTCGGCCTCGCGAGGTTGGCGGGATAGAGCAGCGCGTCGAGCGTCTGCCGATCCATCGCGTCCACGAACAGCGCGCGGAATCCATCGCGCGTCGCGTAGAACGCCGCCGTCGCCGCGCGCAGGTCGTCACCGGACGGTGTCGGCTGAAGCGCCTCGCGCAGCCGCCGCGCGCTGACGGGCGCCAGCTTGCCCGACGCCAGCAGGCTGTCGATCGTGAGGACCGGCTCGCCCGCCGGCACGCCGCGCGTGAGGTACGACGTCCACCCCGCCTTCAGCGAACCGGGCGCGCTGCCGCGCGCCTGCACGTAGCGCGCGTCGAGATTGGGGATGGTCACGTCGACGACGGCCGCGCCCGCCGCTCTCAGCTCCTGCACGACGGTCTCCAGCGTCTCGGCGGCTTCGCGCTCGCCCGTGACGCCGACCGCCAGCTGCCGGACGACACCGATACGCGCACCGGACAGCGCCGCCGCGTCGAGCGCGGTCGTGAACGAACCGCTGATGTGTTGACCCGCGCCGGCGGTCGCCTCGTCTTCCGGATCCGGCCCGGTGACCTGATCGAGCACGAGCGCGAGCTCGCGGATCGATTTCGCAATCGGTCCGACCGCATCCTGAAACGTGTTCAGCGGCATGACGCCGGCGCGGCTCGTCAGACCGCGCGTCGTCCGAATCGTGGCGAGCGACGCGAACGAGGCGGGGTTCGACAACGAGTTGCACGTGTCGGTGCCGAATCCGAGCGTGGCGAGGCTGCTGGCGACGGCGGTCGCGGTGCCGCCGCTCGATCCCGACGTGCTCAGCGTCGGATCGAACGCGTTGCCGATCGTGCCGCCGACGGTACTGATGCCGAAGTCGCCGAACGGGAACTCGTCGAGGTTGGCCTTGCCCAGCATCACCGCACCGGCGCGCCGCATGCCGGCCGCCACGCGCGAGTCGAGGCGGGGGCGATGATCCACCAGCGCGCGGGAACCGCCCGTCGTCGGGAGGCCGAGGACGTCGATGTTGTCCTTGAAGATCACGGGGATGCCGTGCATCGGCCCGCGCGCGCCGGCGGCTGCGCGCTCGGCGTCGAGCGCCCGTGCGTCGGCGATGGCCGCAGGATTGAGCGCGAGCATCGACCGCAGCATCGGTCCGTGGCGATCGAGGAGCGACAGCCGCGCCAGGTATCCGCGAACGACGTCCTCTGATGTGGTGGCTCCTCGCGTCAACGCGTCCTGAATCTGCGGAACGGTCTGTTCGACGACGGTGAACGGCGCCGCGGTCGACGAGGGCGGCCCGGCCACGCGCCAGTTGACGATCTGCGATCGCTGCCCCGGCGTGAGACCGCGCACATCCGGCGCCGCCACCAGCCGGCGCGCGACGTCGGTCACGCGCGCAATCTCAGACCCCGCGGCGGGAATCCTCGGCGCGTCGCCCGCGTACGTCGCGGAATACTTCGGCGTCACCAGCGCATCGCGCAGCGGAATCGGAAATCCGCCGCGCGGATCGTAGACCTCGCTCAGGCCTTTGACGACGAATGTCATCAACGCGGCCGTCTGTCCCGGCTGCAGCGTCAAGGTGAACACGTAGCCCATGTGCGCGGGGTCGTAGCCGGGCCAGCGATCGGTAAACGGATCGGCGTACATGTCGCCCACGGCCGTCAGCAGTCCGGCGGCATGCGACCCGAGCACGTGCGCCGACGGACCGTGGCCGGAGGGCCCGCGCAGCGGGTCGCTCACGTGTTTCGCGTTCTGCATCACGGTCACGAACGTGTCGCTGAGATCGATCGTCCGGTCGCCATTCGACGAAGTCGCCACGGTCACCGGGCCGCCGTCCTCGAAGGCGCCGGCCGCGCCGCCCCAGGCGACGTCGATGACGCGGGCGTCCCGCGCGGTGTTCGAGTAGCTGTCGACATAGCGCAGATAGGCGGCGTCTCGCGGCGCGAAGATCGCGCGCGCAATCAGAATGTCGCTCTGCACGACCGGCGTGATCGAGTCGACGCGCTCGCTGCCGTCGTAAGCGAGGCCGAAGCCGCTCAGGTACTGATGCGCGACGAGCGTCGCGCCGGCCGCCGTGCGCACGCGGAGCTTGAGATACCCGAAGCCGTTGAACGGGTTCGCGCGCCCGCCGGTCGCGATGCCGCCGCTGTCCTGCGACCAGACCGACGTGTCCTGGATGTCCCAGAACTGGCCGTCAGCCGACGGGAGACGCGTCACCGCGCCGAGGCGCAGCGCGAGCGCCGCGACGATCGCGGCGGCACAGCAGAGACGCGACGTGACGCGGGTTACGGGCACACCCGTGGCGCCTCCGCGAACGCGCTGCGGGCGATGAGGCCGACCCGCGCCGGCGCCGTCCAGTCCGGATACTTCGCCTGAAACTCCGTCTGCACTGTTTGCGCGGTCTCGTCCGCCGACTTCCCCTGACACATCAGCTGGCGCGCCCGCGCTTGAATCGCATTCATCATCGTCCGCTGATCGGCGATCAGCGACGCATCGCCCATCGGGCCGTGGCTCGGGACGACGTTCAGCGGCCGAAGCGCTTCGAGCTGGTCGAAATCCGCCAGCCACGCCTTCAGGCTCGAGTAGGGGCTCGCAAAGGCGACGAACGTCCGGTTCATCACGACGTCGCCCGCAAACAGGATGCGATCGCCCTCGACCCAGGCGATCGTATCGCCGCGCGTGTGCGTCGGACCAAGCGACAGCAACCGAACGCGCACGCCGCCGAGGTCGAGCGTGTACTCGCGATCGAAGAGGATGTCGGCCCTGCGGAACTGCGCGTCCTTGAGCAGTTCCGCCGTCAGCGGCGACCGGCTGGCGAATGTCTTCGCCAGAGCCAGCCCGAACTCGTCGATGTCCTTCTGCTGCGCCTGCGCGCGAATGATCTTCGCGGTCGCGGGAAACGCCGACTCGCCGAGCGCATGCTCGGGATGGAAGTGCGTGCTCACGACATAGAGCTCGGCGTTCTTGCTGACGCGGTTCGTCGCCCGCAGCACCGTCTCCCCGTTGCGCGGCCCGAGACCCGTATCGACGACGAGCGTGGCCTTCGTGCCGACGATGATGCCGACGTTGGGGACGAGGCCCACGTTGAGATCGGAGATGACGTGGACGTGCTCGGAGACCTTCGCGATCGCGCTCTCCTTGATGAGCGGATCGGCGGGCGGCTGCTGCGCCGACAGGAACACGCCGAGGCTCGCGCCCACAGCCAGCGTCGCGCACGCCACGGACAGATATCGCTTGGACAGATGCATGAGAACCTCTGCGTGGGATTCTAGCAGGACGATGGTAAGCTCACCGCAAGGCAACTCGATGGCTGACGACACCAACACCCTCCCCGAACGCGTTCAGGTGGTCGAAGAGAAACTGGACCGGCTGTCCGAATCAGTGGATCAGCGCTTCGACGCGGCAGACAAGCGATTCGATGCGGTGGACGCGGCGTTCCTCGAGCAGCGCCAGTACACCGAGTTCGCCTATTCGCGCCTCGAAACGAAAATGGACGCGCGGTTCGACCGTGTCGATGGGCGGCTCGATCATCTCGATGGTCGGCTCGATCGTGTCGATCGCAAGCTGGATCAACTATCGATCAGCGGCGCCCTCGGCGCATTCGCAAGCCGCGCCGCTGACGCACCCGCACTCCTTCACACGCTGATCGTCACCACGTTGCCGGCGAACGTCGCCGGAAACTGCCGCAGCGGCGACGACGCCGGCCCCTGAACGACCGCCCCGCTCGTGCTGAACTCGGATCCATGGCACGGGCACACATACAGCGAGTTCGCAAAACCGCTGACGGCGCAGCCCTCGTGCGTGCACACCGCGGTGACGGCCGTGAACGCGCTCTGCGCCGTACGCGCCACGAGGTACGTGCCGGTGGACGCTGTCACCGTCGCGGCACCGCCGACGGTGGCCAAGGGTGACGACGCGTCGATGGGTGGCGCGACTCTTGCGGTGATCACGCCGGAGGCATCAATGGCTGACATGAAGAAGTGCGCGCATCCCCAGTGTAAGTGCTCGGTGATCAGCAATGGACCGTTCGGTCAATACTGCAGCGAACACTGCAAGGAATCCGCGGCCCAGACCGAGATCATGTGCGACTGCAAACACCCCGCGTGCCGCTGACGCGCCTGAACGTGGCGCCGGCTCGACCGCACGACGCGTCGTGATTCCAGACACGGAACGGAACAGATCCTCGAGAGTTGCGTGGCCGTCGCGGGTCACGCAGCTCAGGCGTCAATGCTGACGACGCTCGTGACCTCTTCGACCGTCGTCTGACCCTCGAGCAGCAGCAGCGCCGCGTACCGCTTCAAGTCGATCATCCCCTGTTCGAGCGCCGCCGCGTGGATCTCCTCCGCGCGCGCTCCACGGCCGACCATCGCGCGCAGCGCCGGCGTCATCCGCATCACCTCGTAGATGCCGATGCGCCCCTTGACACCGCTGCCGCCGCACGCCGTGCAGCCGCGGCCCCGGAAGAGCGTCGCGCCGTCCGGCAGCCCGAAGAACCGGCACGTCTCGGCCTCCGCGGCGTACGGTTCCTTGCACGACGGACACACGCGCCGCGCGAGCCGCTGCGCGATGACGCCGATCGTCGACGAGGTGACGAGGAACGGCTCGATCCCCATCTCGTTCAAGCGCGTGAACGCGACCGCCGCGCTGTTGGTGTGGAGCGTCGTGAACACGAGGTGCCCGGTGAGCGCCGCTTCGACCGCGGTATGCGCGGTCTCCTTGTCGCGCGTTTCGCCGACGAGCAGCACGTCGGGATCCTGGCGCAGGAACGCCCGCAGGATCGCGGCAAACGTCAGCCCGATGTCCGCATGCACCTGAATCTGCGTGACCCCAGGCAGGTCGTACTCGATCGGATCCTCCGCCGTCGAGATGTTCACGCCCGGATCGTTGATCTCGGCGAGCGCGGAATAGAGCGTCGTCGTCTTGCCGGATCCGGTCGGCCCGGTCACGTAGACGATGCCGTAGGGCTGCGCGATCATCTCGCGCACGAGCGCCAGGGTCGGCGCATGCGAGATCAGCTTGTCGAGACCGAGGCTCGTGTTCGTCTTGTCGAGAATGCGCATGCACACCTTCTCGCCCCACTTGCCCGGCACGGTCGAGACCCGGAAATCGATCGCACGACCCTCCATCGTCACGCTGATGCGGCCGTCCTGCGGCAGCCGCTTCTCCGAGATGTCGAGCTTGCTCAGAATCTTCAGCCGCGACATCAGCCCGAGCTGGACTTTCTTCGGCAGCTGCTGCACGACATGGAGCACGCCGTCGATCCGGAAGCGCACCGTGACCGACTGCTCCATCGGCTCGATGTGGATGTCGCTGCTGCCCTGCTTGATCGCCAGGCCGAGGATCGAATTCGCCAGTTTGATGATCGGCGCATCCTCCGACGCGCTCATCAGATCCTGCTTGGTCTCGGCCTCGGAGATGTCCTCATCGGCCGCGAGCTGGAGCTCACGAATGATGTCGGACGTGAACAGATCGACCGTCGCCGAGCCGCCCTTCGCACTGGACGGCGCCTGCGCGCGCGGCGCCGCCTTTGGCGCCGGCGCAGACGCCGCTTCCGCCTTGGCGGCCGCCGGCGCATAGACGGCGATGATGAACCGCTTGAAGTCCTCGTCCGTGACGACGACCGGCTCGATCAGCACGCCCTTGACGATGCGCCGGACGTCGTCGAATGCGACGACGTTGTTCGGATTCGTCATCGCCAGCGTGAGCCGGTTGTTGCAGAAGGCGACGGGGACGACGTGGTGCTCGTTGATGAGGGCCTGCGGCAGCAGCGTCAGCACGCGCGGATCGACTTTGACGCGCGACAGGTTCAGGTACTCGACGCCGACGTGCTGGTTGGCGCGGTCGAGACGTTCGGCGAGCGCGCCGGTAATCGACAGCGCGAACGACGGCAGCGAGCGCATCACCGCCTCGAACAGCGGACGGTCGAGCACGGCGCACGTCGTCGGTTCGATGGCCACGACCGAGGCCGTGCGCGGCTTCTTCGTCAGCAGTCCCATCTCGCCGAACATCTGATCCGGGCCGAGCTCCGCCAGCAGGAATTCGATCCCGCTTCCGGGATCCTTGCGGCGGACCGCGACGAGGCCGGAGAGCACGACGAACGCGGCGTCGGCGGGCGTGCCCTCCCGGAGAATGACGGTCTGCGGCGCGAACTCGCGGCGCGGCATGCGCTGTTCGAGCTGCGCGCAATCGGCGGGCGGGAGGCCGGCGAACAAGGGGACGCGCTCGAGGAACGAAGCCATGACGCCGCAGTGTACCCGACCAGCCCCGGTAGACGGTGAACCGCAGGTCCAGTACGCTCATCGCGTGATGACGCTTGCCGCGGCCGGCGGGATCCTCGCCGCCGCGGCGACGGCGCTGCTCTGGGCGTGGCAGCGCCGCGTGCGGAACGCCGGGATCGCCGGCGTCGGCTGGGCCGCGCTCGTCGCGGCCCTCGCGATCCTGGACGCCCGGTTCGGCGGCGGCTGGGAGTACCGCCGCGCGGCCGTCGGTTTCATGATGGGTTCGTGGGGACTGCGGCTCGCCGTCTACCTGCTGTACGACCGTATCCTCGGCAAGCCAGACGATGGACCGCGGCGGTTCCTCTGGTTCTTTCAGGCACACGCGCTCGCGGCGATCGGATTCTCGCTGCCCGCGCTGTTCGCATCGGCAAACGCAGAGCCCAGCTTCTCCACACTGGAACTTGTCGCCGCCGGACTCTGGGCGGTCGCCTTCGCCGGCGAGTCGACGGCGGATCGACAGCTGTTGCGATTCACATCAGACGAGACCCATCTCGGACGCACCTGCCGCAGCGGCCTCTGGAAATTCTCGCGCCATCCGAACTACTTCTTCGAGTGGCTGATCTGGATCGCGTTCGCGCTGTTCGCGTCCGCGTCACCCTGGGGCTGGATCGCCTTCGCATGCCCCGCCGCGATGCTCTATCTGCTGTTCCGGGTGACCGGCATTCCGCCGAACGAGGCACAGGCCGTGCGATCACGCGGCGAGGATTACCGCGCCTATCAGCGCGTCACGAGCGTGTTCGTGCCGTGGTTCCCGAAACGCTCCTGATGAGGTAGCGCCTTAGGCTCAGGTGGCACGGCTCATGCTTTTCGAGCTGAGGTGGGCGCATCCTTCGCGAAACGGCCATGGTTCTGGGTTTCGCTTGGTCTGATCGGCCTCGTCGTCGTGCTGTCCGTGACGTTTACCGCTGCAGTCCCTCTGTCGTCCGATGCGCTGCGGCACCGCATCATCCGGACACTCTCGGAGAGACTCGACAGCGACGTCGAGCTTGGCGACTTGCACCTGCGCGTCTTTCCGGGTCTTCGCGCGGACGGCGCGGATCTGCGAATCCGCCGGCGCGGCATGAGCGAGTACCCACCGCTCATCGCGATCAAATCGTTTCACGTCGACGCCAGCCTCCTCGGCGTCTGGCGGAATCACGTCGATCGCGTGCAGCTCGATGGACTCGACATCAACATCCCGCCCAGTCAGGCGCGGGACAAGCAGAAGAAGTTAGAAGGTCGACGTCAGAAGTTAGACGTGAATACCGGCGGCGTCGTCATCGATCGCACAGAGACGAACGACGCGCGGCTGATCATCCTGCCTTTCGAAAAGAACAAGGAGCCCAAGGTCTGGGCGATTCACCATCTGCACATG
>Ga0105858_1000457_pt1 | contig 17178 bp, 16 predicted proteins | sample OrgsoiDNA_201062_FD_89683 | JGI IMG/M metagenome (GOLD analysis project Ga0105858, IMG submission 89683) | Permafrost soil microbial communities from the Arctic, to analyse light accelerated degradation of dissolved organic matter (DOM) -... | ecosystem: Environmental > Terrestrial > Soil >...
AACCTGTTCGAAAGCGAGATTTTCGGCCACGAAGCCAACGCCTTTACCGGCGCCGGCAAGCGTCGCATCGGCAAGATCGAGCACGCCCACGAAGGCACGCTGTTTCTCGACGAAGTGGAAAGCATGCCGATCAACCTGCAGATAAAACTGCTGCGGGTGTTGCAGGAACGCACCCTTGAGCGGCTGGGCTCGAACCAGAGCGTGGCCGTGGATTGCCGGGTGATCGCCGCCACCAAATCCGACCTCGATGAGCTGAGCCGCGCCAGCCAATTTCGCAGCGACCTTTACTACCGCCTCAACGTGGTAACCCTGGAACTGCCGCCGTTGCGCGAACGTCGCGAAGACATCCTGCAGTTGTTCGAGCACTTCCTGCAGCAATCCTCCCTGCGCTTTGATCGCACCGCGCCTGAGCTGGACAACCAGACCGTGTCGACACTGATGAGCCACGACTGGCCAGGCAACGTGCGCGAACTGCGCAACGTCGCCGAGCGCTTTGCCCTGGGCTTGCCCGCCTTCAAGAAAAGCGGCAACGGCAACAGTAACCACGGCCTGGCCTTCACCGAAGCGGTGGAAGCCTTCGAGCGCAACCTGCTCAACGATGCCCTGCAGCGCAGCGGCGGCAACCTGACCCAGGCCAGCCTGGAACTGGGAATGGCCAAGACCACCCTGTTCGACAAGGTCAAGAAATACGGATTGAGCCACTGATGGATCTATTCTTGAAGGCCGCCATTGGCGCGGCGGTGGTGTTGGTCCTGGCAGCGTTGGCCAAGACCAAAAACTATTACATCGCGGGGCTGGTGCCGCTGTTCCCGACCTTTGCGTTGATTGCGCACTACATCGTCGGCAAGGGCCGCTCGGTGGAGGACCTGAAGACCACCATCGTGTTTGGGATGTGGTCGATCATTCCGTATTTTGTGTATTTGGCGACGCTGTATGTGATGGTCGACCGCCTGCGCCTGGAAGCATCACTCGCCGTGGCGGCAGTGGCATGGTTGATGGCAGCGACGGTGTTGGTGAGCGTGTGGGTGCGCCTGCATAGCTGACAACCGCGGTCAAAAATGGGCAAGGGTGACCTGACACACCTCAATCAAAAATGTGAGAGCGGGCTTGCTCGCGAAGGCGGCGCGTCAGTCGATATATCCGCTGACTGAATCACCGCTTTCGCGAGCAAGCCCGCTCCCACATTCAGAGGTGCGAATCACCCGAATCTCAGCGGACGATCTTGTCGACCTGAATCCCCAGCTTTTTCAACCGATACCAGAAGCTCCTTTCTGAAATCCCGATTTTCGCCGCCGCGGCAGCCTGCACGCCGTTGCTCTCGTGCAACGCCGCCAGGATGTAGGTTTTCTCGACGTCCGCCAGCGCCGCGTCCAGGTCCGCAGGCACGCCAGGGTTGTCCCCAAGCAACGCCGTGACGCCGTCCTCTGCCGGTTTTGAAGCAAACAGGTAGGCCGGCAGGTCGATGTCTTCGATCACCGGTTTGGCGGCGACGATGGTCGCGCGCTCCACGCAGTTTTGCAGCTCGCGGATATTCCCCGGCCAGCTGTACGCGGCCATGGCCTGCAAGGCCTCCGGGCTGAACCCGGTGATGCGTTTGCCGGCGGTGGCGCTCAGAGTCTGGGCGAAGTGCCGGGCCAGGGGCACGATGTCCTCGGCGCGTTCGCGCAGGGCCGGCAGCGGGATCGGGAACACATTCAGGCGGTAATACAGGTCTTCGCGAAACTCTTTATTGGCCACCGCGTCCAGCAGGTTTTTGTTGGTGGCGGCGATCACCCGCACATCCACCTTGCGCTCGCGCGGGTCGCCCACCGGCTCGATCACCCGCTCCTGCAACGCGCGCAGAATCTTGGCCTGCAACGCCAGAGGCATGTCGCCCACCTCATCCAGAAACAGCGTGCCCTTGTCAGCCTGCATGAAGCGCCCGACCCGATCCCCCACGGCGCCGGTAAAGGCGCCCTTGCGATGGCCAAACATTTCGCTTTCCAGCAAGCCTTCCGGAATCGCCGCGCAGTTGACCGCTACAAATGGCTTGTCGGCACGGCTGCCGTGCTTGTGGATCGCGCGCGCGACCATTTCCTTGCCGGTGCCGCTTTCGCCAGTCAGCAGGATAGTGGCGTTGCTGTCACGCACCGAATCGATTGCATGCAGCACCTGGCGAAACGCCGGGCTGTCACCCACCAGGCTGTCGAACTGCGCATGGTGATCGAGTTCGGCGCGCAGCCGCGCGTTGTCGCGCATGATGTCGCGAAACTGCAAGGCCTTGGCTACGGTGATGTCCAGTTCGTCGATGTCGAACGGCTTGGCAATGTAGTCATAGGCGCCGTTGCGCATCGATTGCACGGCGTTTTTCACCGTGCTGTAGGCGGTCATCACGATCACCGGCAAATCCGGGAAACGCACCTTGATCTCGGCCAGCAGCGCCGGGCCGTCCATGCCGGGCATGCGCCAGTCACTGATCACCAGGTCGATGTCTTCCTGTTCCAGCACCTTGAGCGCGTGCAGGCCGTTGCTTGCGGTAAATACCTGAATGCCGTTCTGGCTCAGGGCCGACGACAGCAAGTCGCAGAGCTTGGGCTCGTCGTCGACTACCAATACGTTATGCGTCATGACCATCCTCATCGTCGCCGTCGTCATCACCCTGGGCCGGAATGTACAGGCTGAAGGTGGCGCCGGCATCTTTCTCACTGGCACATTCAATGCTGCCGTCGTGACTTTCCATGATCGAATAGACTTTTGCCAGGCCCAGGCCCGTGCCCGAGGCCTTGGTGGTGACGAACGGTGTGAAGATCCGCTCGATCATATCCGCCGGGATGCCCTGGCCGGTGTCGGCGATGCTGATCACCGTGTTGCCGTCGACACTGCGGATGCCCAGGGTCAGACGCCCGCCTTCGGGCATCGCGTCGATGGCGTTGAGAATCAGGTTGAGGCACGCCTGCTTGAGTTGTTTGGCATCGGCATAGATCGTCGCACCGGGTGCCTGGTCGTCAATCTGCGCGTCAATGTTATGCGTGGACAGTTCCGGGCTGCAGAAACCGAGGATCTCTTCCACCAGCGCACGCGCCGGCTGCAGCACACGCAGCGGCGGGTTGGGTTTGGCGAAATCGAGGAATTCGGTGATCAGGTCGTTGATGCGGCTGACCTCGCTGATCACGTATTCCAGGTGGCGCTTGTCGGTTTCCGCCAGGTCGGCGCGACGGTGCAACAATTGGGTCGCGGTCTTGATGATGCCCAGCGGGTTGCGGATCTCGTGAGCCAGGCCCATGGCGACTTCGCCCAGGGCGTGCAGCCGATCGCGACGGCGCAACTGAGCTTCAAGGTGATGCAGTTCGCCCAGGCGCTCGGTCATGTGGTTGAAGGTGCTGCTCAACTGCGCCAGCTCATCGCCGCCAGTGACCAATACGCGGTGTTCGTAATGACCCGAGATCACCGCGTCCACGCCTTGGGACAAATCGCGCAGCGGTTTGGTCAGGCGCCGCGACACCAGCACCCCGGCGCCCAGGGACAACGCCGAGCTGAGCAGGAAAATCAGCACGAACAGGTTGCTCTGATTCACCAGCCCGACCAGGCTGGTATGGCGTAGCAGACCGCTGAAGATCACCCCTTGCAGGTCGCCGGCATCATTGAAGATTGGCCAATACAGACCGCTGTAATTGTTGGTGAACTGCTCGCTCGGCTGCTTGGTGGCGCGCATGGCCGTTTCGACGTCCTTGGGAATGCGCGAGGGGTGGTTTTCGAAACGCTGGGTCGAGAAGATTTCGTTAAAGCCCGACGGATTGGCCAGGTACAGGCGCAGGTCGAGGGAATGCACATCGGCCACGCTGGTGAGGAAACTGCTGTCCAGGTACGTCGCCACCAACAGCAGGTAGTCGACGCCTTCCTGGGTGGTTTCGAAGGTCGAGACCACGAGGCCCGTACTCACGCCCGCCACCTGCACGGTTTGCAGCACCGCGTTGCTGGTCAGGTCGATCTGCTTGACCACATCGTCGGAGGCCGTGCTGAACACGACCTTGTGATCACTCACGCGAATCAGCGCGACCACGTCGATGTCCGTGGCGTCGGCAATGTCGGCGGTCAGCCGGTCGTGCTTGGCGGCCTGCTTGGTCGAAGGCGGGCTGGTGTAGCGCAGGAACAGCTTGGCCATGCGCGCGTTGTCATGAAGGATGTCGCCGATTTCGTCCTTGACGATCTTGGTCGACTCTTGCAGCCAGATACGCACGTTACTGTCGAAAATCTGCGACAGCGTGGTCGCCGCCAGCTCGGCGGCGATCATGGTGGGAATAACGCTGACCAGCCAGAACGCCAGCACCAGCTTGCGCTGGACGCTCCAGCGCGAAATGGCAAAGGGGCGGGCTTTCTGGCGGGTTTTGGTGATCATCAGGTTTCGCTTATCGCAGCAGCCATGGCAGGGTCGGAACGGTCCGGTCTCAGGTACATTTTCACGAGCTTGAGCAGGCTGTTGACCAGCCGGTTACGGTGACGGAAGAACATGCTGTTGCCTTGGAACTCGCACCCCAGGCGCAGCTTACTGGCATACCCTTCCTGACCGCACTCGTACACAGGGATTTTGTGCTGAATACAGTAGTCGACGTTGGTCAGCCAACTGCGAAAGTACAGGTTGTATTCGCGGCTGAATGCCATGTCGTGCCCAAAGAACTTGTCGATCAGGCGGTGCTGGTCCAGCAGGATCAGATTGAACGCCACCAGGTGCTCGTCCACCCAATAAAGAACACAGACCGCACGCCCTTCAAGCCGTTCGAGGATGCCGGTGAAGTAACGCGCCGGCAAACGTTCGAACTGCAGCTGCGAGCGCGCGAGCGTGGCCTCGTACAAGCGCATGACCTGCGGCAATACATCATCAATATTGCGCCGCCACTCCACGCGCGGGCCCGGCGCACGCAGTTTACGGCGCAGGTCCTTGCGCGTCGATTTGCACAACGAGCCAAGGTAGGCGTCTACCGAACCGTAGGGCACCGTCAGCAGACCGCTGGGCAAGCTCGGCATGCTCTGGAAACCTGCGCTGCGGCAACTGGTTGCCCAGTGCGGGTCGTCGGTCGGTACATCTTTGACCGCCACCAGGCCAATCCCGAAGGCATTGGCATCCTGTCGCGCGGCTTGCAGCAACTGCTTGAGCAACACTGGGCGCTGCGCCTGGGGTATGGCGCTTGCAATACCGGCGTCGCAACGCTCGGCTATCGGCGAACCAATGGCATACAGCGGCAATCGCAAAACACCCGGCCACAGTCGCTCCAGGCGTTCGGTAAAACGCTTGCCGGCACCCGACACCGTGGTGTCGAGGCGATAATGGGTGATGAACGCAGCGGCCACTGCCACCAGCGTTTCATCTTCGTAAACGGCCAGGTAACGCCATTTGAAGTCATCAATGGCCGCGTTTTCCACGGCGACGTAAAAATCCCAATCCTCCAGGGCACCGGGAAAACAGTCGTTCCAGGCACTGCGCTGGATGGCCCGGATAGTCGAGAAGGCTTGAGCGGTGATCACGGGTTTCCCTTTTTTTCTATTTCTTGTGGCGAGCGGGCTTGCTCCGCGGTGGGCGGAGCAGCCCCAAACCCAGGCACCTCGGTTCTAACTGGAAGCATGCAGTGTCAGTGATGGGGCGGCGGCGCCACCCACCGCGGGGCAAGCCCGCTCGCCACTGGCCGCGCGCGTGCGACTGACGCAGGCATGTTGCTCGACAAACTCGGCGCTCAACTCGATCACGCGTCGGTATTGCAGGTCGACGGTGATCATGTGGTAGCAGTTGTCCAACAGGATCTTGGTCACGGGGCCGCCCAAATGGCGCTCCACGTAATCGGCGTTCCAGCGGCTGGTGATGTCGTCCTCGATGGAGTGCAAAACCAGCGCCGGTACCTTGACCTCGGGCATGCGTTTCTTGACCACGGCGTTCATGCGGTGCAACTCGCGCACCGTAATGCCTTCCATGGTCAGCAAACCGGCTTCGCTGCTCTCCCCTTCCTTCATCTGACGCTCGACGATGGCCCGCAGGCGCTCGTTCTTGATGCCGTAAGGCGGCTTCTCTTCGAAGCGACAGATGTGTACGCCGAACGGAATTTTCATCAGCAGTGGCGTGAGAAACGCCAGCTTGTGAATACTCCAGCCGTCATATTTCAAGGTCGTGGAATACATCAACAGCCCGGCGACTTGCCCAGGGTGTTCGGCGGCCACGTACATCGACATCACCGCCCCCATGGACAAGCCACCGACAAATACCTGCTCGTGACGTTGCTTGACCTGCACGAAGGTATTGCGCACGCCTTCGTACCAGTCCAGCCAGCCGGTGGCTTGCAGGTCGCTGTTGTCGCCGCAATGCCCAGCCAGGGTGGGCACGTACACCGTGCAGTTACCCGCCTTGGCCAAGCCTTTGGCGACTTGACGCAATTCCGTCGGGGTGCCGGTCAGGCCGTGGATCAACAGGATCCCGACCGGACCTTCACCGAGAACGAAGCCGGCATCACCTTCACCGAGGTCGATCCCGGAAGTGCTCACCGTTTAGTCGCTCGCACCAGCAGTTGCTCGAGCAACTTCAAGCCCAGGTCGATTTCCGGGTAGCTGATTTCCAGCGACGGCGCCAGGGTGATCACGTTTTTGTAGTAGCCGCCCACGTCGAGGATCAAGCCCAGTTTCTGGCCATCGACGACCATGTCGCCCTTCATGCCTTCTTCAACCATGTAGTCCAGGGTCGCCTTGTCTGGCGTGAAGCCATCCGGGCCACAGATTTCGCAGCGCAGGGCCAGGCCCAGGCCATCGACGTCGCCGATGATCGGGAAACGTTTCTGCAGGTCCTGCAGGCCTTCCAGGAAGTATTTGCCCTTGGCCATGACCATCGCGCCGTAGTCGACTTCGCTGGTCATCTTGAACATTTCCAGGCCAACCGCCGTCCCCAGTGGGTTGGAGGCGAAGGTGGAGTGCGTCGAACCTGGTGGGAAGATCTTCGGGTTGATCAACTCTTCACGCGCCCAGATGCCGCCCAGCGGGTTCAGGCCGTTGGTCAGTGCCTTGCCGAAGACGATCACGTCCGGCTGCACGTCGAAGTGCTCGATCGACCACAGCTTGCCGGTACGGTAGAAGCCCATCTGGATTTCGTCGGACACCATCAGGATGCCGTGCTGGTCCAGTACATGCTTGAGTTCGCGGTAGAAGTTCATCGGCGGGATCACGTAGCCGCCGGTGCCCTGGATCGGCTCGACGTAAAACGCTGCGTATTCGCTCTGGCCGACTTTCGGGTCCCACACGCCGTTGTATTCGGTCTCGAACAGACGGGCGAATTGCTGCACGCAGTGGCTGCCGTATTCTTCCTTGGTCATGCCTTTGGGGCCACGGAAGTGGTACGGGAACGGGATGAACTGCGCGCGCTCGCCGAAGTGGCCGTAGCGGCGACGGTAGCGGTAGCTGGAAGTGATCGACGACGCGCCGAGGGTACGGCCGTGGTAGCCGCCTTCGAAGGCGAACATCAGGCTTTTGCCGTTGGTGGCGTTACGCACCACCTTCAGGGAGTCTTCGATGGACTGCGAACCGCCGACGTTGAAATGCACGCGACCGTCGAGGCCGAATTTCTTCTTGGCATCGACCGCGATCATTTCCGACAGCTCGATCTTGCCTTTGTGCAGGTACTGGCTGGCGATTTGCGGCAGGGTGTCGATCTGCTGTTTCAGCGCGTTGTTCAGGCGCGGGTTGGCGTAGCCGAAGTTGACGGCCGAGTACCACATTTGCAGGTCGAGGTAGGCCTGGTCTTCGGTGTCCCACACGTAGGAGCCTTCGCAACGGCTGAAAATACGCGGCGGCTCGATGTAGTGAACAGTGTCGCCGTAGGAGCAGTACTTGGCTTCTTTATCCAGAAGGATCTGGTCTTCGGCAGTGGCGATACGGATATCAGACATGGTGGAAGAGTTCCTGGTTGTCAGCAGTAAAGGTGGTAGCGTTGGCCGCGATGCCCTGAGGCAGCTTGGCCAGCAATGCGCTCACTTCGGCGAAGGTGTCGAAGCGCGCGTGAGGAATATTGTTGGCCTGGCAATAGTCGGCCAGGCTGCCCTTGGCGAAGACGAAGTCGGCGGTGGAGGCCACGCACATGTCGGACTTGCCGTCGCCGATCACCAGCACGCGCTTGTTGCGCGGGGTGGATTTGCACTTGCAGTTGCCGGAAGCGGCACGGCAGGCATCGCTGGAATACGGGAAGTCGATGCGCCAGCTGTTCTGGTCGACCTGGCGCAGGCGGTTGGCGAGGATCGGCAGCAAGGTCACGTAGTTGCGCGACAGGATGCGCGCGATGCCTTGTTCGATGCCGTCGCTGACCACTTCGATGGTCGCGCCCAGGCCCATGACGTGATCGACGAAGTCCGGGAAGTCCGGGTCGATCTCGACGCTGTCGAAGTACGCCAGCAGTTCAGCCGGGGTTGCTTTGATCAGCGCCAGTTGACGGCTCAGGCATTCGCGGGAACCGATATGCCCATCCAGCCATTCCTGTTCGATGGTTTCCCACTCGGGGCCGGCGAAGCGTTGGAGGACGTTGTCGATGACGTCGGTTGGGGTGATGGTCCCGTCGAAGTCACACACGATATGCCAGTGGATCATTGCCTTTCCTTGAGTTGGAGGGCTTGAAGAAAATCGCGCTCTTTGCGCTTGCAGGAGGGGTAAAGCAGGGATTGTGCCAACTGGCTAAAAGCCCGCAGGGCTGGGGTTTTGGCCGATAGCCCGGGTGTTTTGTGTCGCAGGAGCTACAATTTTTGTAGCTTGCTACAAACAAGATGAGTGCTTGCGTCAGGGACGCCCTTCGCGCGTGAATGCGCGCATGTTCAGATAAGGAAATGGCTCCATGTTCAAGGTTACTTCTGCTGTATTCGCCGGTTTGCTGGGGCTGTGGGGCTTTTCCAGCACGGTATGGGCCGACGGCATTACCGGCGAAGTGGGTGCGGGTGTCAGCTATCAACCCCACGACCCTACCGGCAGCCGCTACGAAACCCGGCCGATTCCCTACTTCGATCTGGACTGGGGCAGTGTCAGCCTGGGCACCGACGACGGCCTGACCTGGAGCGCGCTGAACACCAACGGCATTACTGCCGGCCCTTACATCAATTACCTGTCGGGCCGCACGGCCAATGGCTCACTGCGCGGTTTGCGCGATGTGTCGGACATGGCGGAAGTCGGCGGTTTCATCCAATACGCTCCGGCCGAGTTCTGGCGCGTGTACGCGCAGGTCGGCCAGGCCGTGGGCGGCGGGCGTGATCAGAGTGGCGTGTTGGGCAAGCTCGGCGGTGAGTTGGGTTACCCGTTGGGCGGCGGCATCATCGGTAGCACCGGCCTGATGGCGCACTTTGCCGATGCGCGCCAGACGCAGACTTTTTTTGGTGTGGATGACAAGGAGTCGGCGGCTTCGGGCATTCGGGCCTATAACGCCAGCGCGGGTTTCCAGAACCTGACGCTGACCCAGAGTTTTGAATTTCCGCTGGATACGCATTGGTCGTTATTGACCAGCGCCAGTTGGACGCACCTGGTGGGGTCGGCGGCCAACAGCACGATCGTCAAGCAGACGGGTGATGTGAACCAGGGGCAGGTGCAGACGGCGATCAGTTACAAGTTTGAGTGATGGGTTGGTTCTGGTTGGCTGGCGGCCGGCCCGCCGCCTTCGCGAGCGAGCCCGCTCCCACACTTGAAGCTCAGTGCATCAGGTGTACTCGGTCAAATGTGGGAGCTGGCTTGCCTGCGATAGCATCGACTGGGTGCGCCTGATGTATCGAGGTGCCTGCATCGCAGGCAAGCCAGCTCACACAGAAAAACAGATCTGCTGTTGCTGCAATCACTCAGGATAGGTACACAAGGCCCCGAAGACCTATCAGCCCTTGGCCTCACTGATGATCTGACGAATCGCCCCAACAAAAGCCTCAGCCGGCTGCCCCCCACTGACCGCATACTGATCGTTGAACACGATAGTTGGCACCGAAGTCACCCCTCGGGAAATCCACAGCTGCTCTTGCTCGCGCACCTCTGCGGCGTATTCATCAGAGGCCAGAATCTGCGCAGCACGCGTGACATCCAACCCAACACTTTCAGCAATAATCGCCAAGGTCGCAGGGTCGGACGGGTCTTGCCCATCACTGAAATAAGCCTTGAACAGTGCTTCCTTCAGGTTGTACTGCAACCCTTCCAACCCAGCCCAATGCAGCAAGCGATGCGCATCAAACGTGTTGTAGATACGACTCTGCCCGTCAGTGCGAAACGCAAAGCCCAACGCCGCACCCAAGTCACGAATACGCGCACGGTTAGCCTGCGATTCCTCTGCCGTGGAGCCGTATTTTTCAGTGATGTGCTCAACGATGTTCTGCCCGATAGCCGGCATATTCGGGTTCAGCTCAAACGGCTGGAAATGAATCTCGGCCTGCACCTCAGCGCCCAGCTGGTCCAACGCCTCAGTCAGCCCACGCAGGCCGATAATGCACCAGGGGCAAGACACGTCGCTGACGAAATCGATTTTCAGGGGAGTACTCATGGTAGGCAACCTCGCTGGCATTGATGCGCCGTAAAAGTTGCACGATACACCAACTTCACAACACCTTCGAAGGCTGCCCCAAATCAATCTGCGCCCAGTGCGCGGCATCTTCGCGATGGGCTTGCAGGTACGGCAACACCGCCGCCAGCAACGGCGCCTTGAACGCCTCCTGAAAACGATGCGCCAGGCCGGGAATCAACTTCAACTGGCTGCCCTGGATATGCGCGGCCAAATGCACACCGTGCATCACCGGCAGCAACGGGTCGGCAGTGCCATGCACCACCAGCGTTGGCACACGCAATTGATTGAGCAGCGGCACACGACTGGGCTCGGCGAGGATCGCCATGATCTGGCGCTTGACCCCGTCCGGGTTGAAGGCGCGGTCGTAGGACAGCGCGGCCTGATGCAGCAATACCTGGCGATCGTCCTTCACATTCGGGCTGCCCAACGCCGCCAGCAAGTCGGCCTGTTGCTCCAGCGCCACTTCACGGTTGGGCGCGCTGCGCCGCGACAGCAACTGCACCAATGCAGCACTCGGCGCCGGCAAGCCTTCGGCGCCGGAGCTGGTCATGATCAACGTCAGGCTCTCGACCCGTTGCGGCGCCATGGCCGCCAGGTGCTGGGCGATCATGCCGCCCATGCTCGCACCCAGCACGTGGAATTGGCGGATCTGCAACGCGTCCATCAAGCCCAGGGCGTCGTCGGCCATGTCGGTCAGCGTGTAAGGCGCCGCCACCGGCAGGCCGAGTTTGTAGCGCAGCACTTCGAAGGTCAGGTTGGCACTGGCCGGTGCCTGGCGCCACGTGGACAGGCCGACGTCACGGTTGTCGTAGCGAATCACCCGAAACCCTTGTTCGCACAGCGCCACGACAACTTCGTCCGGCCAGTGGATCAACTGCCCGCCCAGGCCCATGACCAGCAGCAATGCAGGGTCGGACGCACGGCCGATGCTCTGGTAGGCAATGCTCACCTGAGCCAGGTCGACCGTTTGCGTCGGGACATTGACGTCACATCGAGAAGCCGCAAAAGACGGCAGGCCGAACAATAGAGCGGCCAGTAAACACAACACGCGCATGAAAAACACCGAAACACAGAACCCCAGTAGAGCGCGAGTCTGATGAAGTTTGTTCAAGCGCGCTGCCACAGTTGCGTGACAGTTTGATGAACGGCGCCCAGCGGTCATGATCGACACGCCTTGCAACATGAGACAAACTCACGCCATTGCTGTTTTTCACAAATCGTCTTCATGGAGAGCCCGTGCTCGAAATCCGTCACCTCAAGACCCTGCACGCCTTGCGCGAAGCCGACAGCCTGGTCGAAGCCGCCGAGCGCCTGCACCTGACGCAGTCGGCGCTGTCCCATCAGTTCAAGGAGCTGGAAGAGCGCTTGGGCATGCAGCTGTTCGTGCGCAAGACCAAGCCACTGCGCTTTACCAGCGCCGGCCTGCGTTTGCTGCAACTGGCCGACGCCACCCTGCCCTTGCTGCGCGGCGCCGAGCGCGATATTGCGCGTCTCGCCGGCGGCACCGCCGGGCGTTTGCACATGGCCATTGAGTGCCACAGCTGCTTCCAGTGGCTGATGCCGACCATCGACCAGTTCCGCGATGCCTGGCCGGAAGTCGAGCTGGACCTGGCCTCCGGCTTCGCCTTCGCGCCACTGCCGGCGCTGGCGCGGGGCGACCTGGACCTGGTGGTGACTTCCGACCCGCTGGAATTGCCGGGCATCACCTACGTGCCGCTGTTCACTTACGAAGCCATGCTGGCCGTGGCCAACCAGCACGCACTGGCGAACAAATCGTACATCGTGCCCGAAGATTTGCTCACCGAGACCCTGATCACCTACCCGGTGGAACGCGATCGGCTGGACATTTTCACGCGCTTTTTAGAGCCGGCCGACGTGGAACCGGCCCAGGTGCGCACCTCGGAACTCACCGTCATGATGATGCAGCTGGTGGCCAGCGGCCGTGGTGTGTGCGGCATGCCGCATTGGGCGCTGCATGAGTACAGCTCGCGCGGTTACGTGAAGGCCAAACGGTTGGGCGAGAAAGGGCTGTTCGCAACGTTGTATGCGGGGATTCGTGCAGACATGCTGGACGCGCCTTACATGCGCGACTTTTTGCTGACGGCCAAGGACACGTCGTTTTCCACGCTCGATGGCGTCAGCGCCGTTCGCTGAACGACACAGATTAAAAATGTGGGAGCTGGCTTGCCTGCGATGCAGACGACACGGTCTGACTGCAGCACCGAGGCGATGTTATCGCAGGCAAGCCAGCTCCCACATTGGATTGAGTTCCCACCTGGGATTTCAGTCGACCTTGAGTTCACGCCACATGTGGATCTTGTCGAAATAATCCTCGCCCACCCGCACCGCCAGTGGCTCCAGGCCGTACTGGATGAAGCCGCAGCGCTGGTACAACGCGAAGGCGGCGTCGTTGCCAGCGGTGACGGTCAGCTGAATCAGTGTGAGGTGCGGATGTTCACGCGCCTCGGCGAGCGCCGCCTCCACCAACTGACGGCCCAGGCCTCGGTGCTGGTACGCCCGGTTCACGTACATGCCGAACAAGGTCACCTTGTGCCGAGCTTTCTCACGCGGCTCGAACGCCAGGCCGACAATGCCCACCAATGCGTCCCCCTCAAAAGCCCCGAGCAGCCGATCCAGCGGGCTGTCGACGCGCTTTTCCCACCAGCTCATGGGCATCAGCGCGCGCTCCGCCACGCTGGAGGTGAACGCCTGCGGATAAGCGCCGTACGCCTCAAGCATCAACGCCCGATAAGCCTCGGCGTCGTTGGCGCCAAGCGAACGAATCATCATGCGTCGCAGGTCAGCGATGCGCGGTAAAACGGCAGGATCACGTCGCGCGTCAACGGCGCCAGTTGCAGGCCACCGTCACCGGCAGGGTCGATCCAGCGCACTTCTTCGATTTCGGCCGCGGGCGTCACCGCTACGTCGATGTGCACCTGGAACAGCTCGGCGTCCACGGTGAACCCAGGCTCATTGGCGGCGGGGGCCGAGAAGTGGCCAAGATAGACAGCCTGGCTTGGCTCGATGCGCAGGTTGAGTTCCTCAAACAGCTCACGGGCCAAGGCTTGGGCCGGTTGTTCGCCGGCGTCGATCTTGCCGCCCGGTTGCATGAACGCCTGGGTGCCGCGCTTGCGCACCAGCAGGGTTCGGCCGTCGCTGCCAATCAACAGCGCAGCGGCGATGCGGATAGTGGATGTCATGTAAAAACTGCCTCGAATGCAAAGGCGCAAGGATCACAGATAGCGCGTTATTCGCAAAGCAATCCTTCATGCCGCTCTTTGATAAACACGCTGTACCTGGCGCCTTCCATGGTCTCAAAGGCAATCAACTTGTCCACCAGCGGCAGGTTCAGCACCTTGCCGGCGTTGAGTAACAACATGCCGTTATCGGCGTTGAGGTTGCGCGCCAGCACCATGCCCTCCTCCAGCTCGCGGGTGCCCAGCACCCTGACGCTGGGGTCGCCCAGGGTCACGTCATTGAGGTACGTGGCGCAGACTGAAACAAAACTTTCCACCATGTCGGGGTCGTAAAGGCGACCGGCGTATTTGCGGATATAGAGCAGCGCTTCGTCGCTGTTCATCTGGCGTTCGAGGATCAGGCCCTTTTGCAGCTCGATAAAGTCCACCGCCAGTTTCAACAGGCGCGAACCTGCGGGAATCGCGTCACCCTTGAGGTGATCGGGAAAACCGCTGCCGTCCCAGCGTTCCTGATGATGGCGGATAAGCCGCGCTGCGTCTTTCATCGGTTCCAGGGTCATCAGCAACGATTCGCTTTGGGTGGCGTAAGCGCGATAACGCTCACGGTCGCTGCTGTGCAACAGGTCTGAAGGCGAGGCCATCATGCTGTCGCTCCAGCTCAACTTGCCGATGTTGTAGAGCGCGGCAGCCATGGTCAGGTCGCGGTTACTGGCCTCATCTACGCCATGGGCCACACACCAGGTGCGCACCAATTCGATGATTTGCCGGTTGGTTTGCTTGGCGCGCGGTAAGCGCAGGTTGGCCAACAACGAGAACACCTCGGTGCCCGTGGCGTAGCTGTGTTTGAGCTCTTCGTAGGCCAGGTCGAGCATATCGGCGGTTTGCTGCAATTCACTGGTGCGAGAGGCAACACGTTTTTCCAACGTGGCGTTGAGCTGCTTGAGTTCATCGTTCTGCGCCTGGATCAGCAGCTCCAGGCGCCCACGTTCGCGCTCCGAATGCTGATGGGCCAAGGATTGACGCAGGGCCAGCAGCAGTTCTTCATCGTTCCAGGGCTTGCTCAGGTAACGGTAGATCTGGCCTTCGTTAATGGCTTTGACGATCAGCGTCAGGTCGGTCTCGCCGGTCAGCAGAATGCGCACCGTGTGCGGGTGGTGTTGGTGGATGTGCGCCAGCAACGAGGCACCATCCATGTCCGGCAGACGCGCGGCGCTCATCACCAGGTCAATGGGTTGAGTGGCGAGAATGCCCAGGGCATCAGCGGCGCAGGTGGCGCTGTGCAGTTCGAAGGGCTCCAGGCTGAGCAATCGCTTGAGGCTGTGCAAAACGTCCGGGTGGGCGTCGATCAACAGCAGCACTGGACGGTTGGCATCGATAAAGGTCACTGACTCTCCCATGGGACACCTCGGATCGTCGATCTGCGTTCCTTACGGTCTGGGACAATGCCTCCTGGCGATTACCCGGTAGTTTAGTTGGTTTTTACCAGGTGATGGCCTTGCGATATCAACGCATAAAAAAAGCCGCTCCAAATGCTGGAGCGGCCTTTGAGGTGAAACGTGAATCCCTCACGCCTCGGCGTTTTTTGGGCTGGTGCCAAACGACGCAAAACGCTTGTTGAACCCGGCAATCCGGCCTTCGACCTGAGTCTTGCGTTGCTGGCCGGTGTAGATCGGGTGCGAGGCGCTGGAGACGTCCAACGGGATGTAAGGGTACGTGTTGCCATCGCTGTGTTTATGGGTGCGATCACTGTCGGCCGTGGAGCCGATCAGGAAGAACACGTCGGCGGCGGTGTCGTGGAACAGCACGGTGCGGTAGTCGGGATGGATACCAGTTTTCATAGTGCCTCCGGGGCGTTTGAGTGCAATCAATGTGTTACACAGTAACACAAATCATGCGCCCAAACGAGAACCGATTGCAATAAGGATAGACCTGTTGCGTCTATGCAGCTTCCTGAAAGTCCATTTCCGGCGGCTGTTGCGAGAAGCCGCGCGTCAGGAACCCCAGGTAAACCAGGCCGATCGCCAACCACACCACGCCCAGGTAAATCGCCAGATGATCGAGGCTGACCATCAGCCACACGTCCGCCGCGAGGCCGATGGCCGGGAACAGCAGGAACAACATTAACTCACGCACGCCACGCGCTTTCGCGCCGATCCAGTAGTGAAAGATCACCGACAGGTTCACCAGGCTGAACGCCAGGAATGCACCGAAGTTGATGAACGAGGTGGAGGTGGTCACATCCAGCTTCAATGCCAGCAACGCCACAACCGCACACAACAGGATGCTGTTGACCGGCGTGCCGAAGCGCGCATGCAAGGTGCCAAAGAACGACTTGGGCAACACGCCGTCGCGCCCCATCGCGAACAACAAGCGCGAACCGCTGGCCTGGGCCGACAGCCCCGAGGCGAACTGGCCGACGATCAAGCCGATCAGGAAGATCGACACAAACAGGTCACCGCCGACATTGCGCGCAATTTCATAGGCCGCCGAATCCACATCGGCAAACTCGAACGAGGGATGCGCGATCTGCACGAAATACGACACGCCAACGAAGATCAACCCGCCGATCAAGGTGATCAGCATGATCGCCCGCGGAATGGTACGGCGTGGGTCGCGGGTTTCTTCAGTCAGGGTACTGACCGCGTCAAAGCCCAGGAACGAATAACAGGCAATCGCCGCCCCGCTCATGATCAGCGGCATGTGCATCTGGCCGTTGAAGAACGGCGCGACGGTCCACAGCGGCTTGCTCGCGTCGCCCCCGATGTAGTGGATGCACAGCGCGACAAACGCAATCAGCACCAGAAACTGCACCAACATCAGCAGCGCATTAATGCCGTTGGCCAGTTTCAGACCGATGATATTGATCGCCGTGGTGACGCCGATAAACGCCAGCACCCAGATCCATTGCGGCACCGCAGGGAATGCCGAATGCAGGTACGCCGCCCCGATCAACCAGATGGCCATGGGCAAGAACAGGTAGTCGAGCAACACCGCCCAACCGGCGATAAAGCCCAGTTTCGGGCTGATCGCCTTGCGCACGTAGCTGTAGGCGGAACCGGCCACCGGAAAGGCCGACGCCATGCGCCCGTAACTCATGGCGGTAAAGAACATCGCCACCAGGGCGGCCAGGTAAGCGGCCGGCACCATGCCGCCAGTGGATTGCGCGAGGATGCCGAAGGTGCCGAGCACAATGATCGGCGTCATATAGGCGATGCCAAACAGCACCACCGACCCTAACGACAGGGTGCGTTGCAAACGAGCCATGAGCGATTCTCCGCTGATTTATTAGATTTATGGCAGAACTGAAGTCGGTGAAGCGGATGTCATTTTTCTTATGATCAAGCGTATTTACTGTGGCGAGCGATGCTTGATGTGGCGAGCGGGCTTGCCACAACAGCCCGCTCGCCATAGGCATTCTCAGGGTTTAGGAAGATCCGAAGCGCACACGTCTGAAATCCAGTA
>Ga0105858_1000458_pt1 | contig 17119 bp, 12 predicted proteins | sample OrgsoiDNA_201062_FD_89683 | JGI IMG/M metagenome (GOLD analysis project Ga0105858, IMG submission 89683) | Permafrost soil microbial communities from the Arctic, to analyse light accelerated degradation of dissolved organic matter (DOM) -... | ecosystem: Environmental > Terrestrial > Soil >...
CGACGAAGATCAGGTTTACGGGCAGCTTGCCCATCACCGCCTTCATCGATGAGATCGCGTTGAGCACCGCCATCTCCGGGCCCTTGGAGTTGGTGGCGCCGCGGCCGATGATCACGCGGGACGCGTTGTCGACGTTCGCCGTCGGACCGTCCACGATCTTCCCCTCGAACGGCGGCGCGATCCAGACGTCCGGCTGCGTCACCGGCATCGTGTCGTACTGCCAGTAGATGGCGAGCGTCTTCGGCGCGCCCTCGTCGCACTTGGCGTACACGACCGGGTTGCCCTGACTCCCGTACTCGGTCAGCCCGGTGTCGTAGACGCGCGCGCTCTGGCAGCCGAGCTTCTCGAAGAAGCCCTTGACCATCTCGGCGCTCTCGGGAATGCCTTCTCCGCTGTTCGAGATGCTGGGTTGCTTGATCCAGTTCTGGAGGTTCTCCGCGTGGTCGTCGATGTTCGCGTCGATGTAGGTGAAGACCTTCTGAAGATCGGGAGACAGCGTGGAGTAATCCGGTTTGAAGGCCGGTTCGCCCGTTCCGAACGGGTGAATCCCGATCTTCGGCTTCGCCGGGGCCGCCGAGGCGACCGGCGCCACCTTCTGGTTACAGCCCGCGCACGCGATCAACACACCGACCAGGCAGAGCGACGTCAGTTTCACGGTCACGGGCATCTCCTTCGGGCAAGCTTATACACCGTCGGCCGCGCGCGTGTCGCATTCATTTTTGTCGGAACCTCGAACGCATTAAGCTATCGCCATGAATTGCCCGAAGCGCATCCTGCTCGCTCTCGTCCTGCTGACGGCCGTCGCGGCGTCTCTGCGCGCCGCCGATCAGGTGAAGCCGAAGGTCCGCGCGATCACCGGCTTCGTGACGATCGACGCGAAGTCGTATCCGGCGCAGCTCGAGGAGGCCGTCGCGTTCCTCAGCCGGGTGCGCGACGCGGTCAAGGCCGCGGGATATGACGTCGCGGGCATCCGCATCTCCACGCAGCCGTTCCCCGAGTTCACGCGCGGGCTCAGCCACGACGAGGCGCTGGCGGTGCTGCGCGGCATCAACGACCTGGCCGCGACGCTGCGCTTCGCTCCCAACATCGGCCCCGCAATGCTGAAGGACACCGACGCGATCGCGCCGGTCGATCTGCTGACCGAGGTCCTGTCGATCCCCGGCAATCGCCTCAACGCCAACATCATCGTCGCCGGAGACGATGGGATTCACTGGAACGCCGTGCGGCAGGCCGCGCGCATCATCAAGGGCGTGGGCGAGCGGAGCGTGCACGGGCAGGGAAACTTCAACTTCGCCGCCATCGCCATGCTCAAGCCGTACGCGCCGTTCTACCCGGGCGCGTGGCACCCCGGCGGCGGACCGCGCAGTTTCGCGATCGGACTCGAGTCGGCGAACGTGGTGATGGACGTCTTCGCGCGCGAGCACGATCCGGACACGGCCGGCAACGCGCTGACCGCTGCGCTGAGCGTGCATCTGCGCGCGGTGGAAGCGGCGGCGACGAACACCGCGGCCGGCAGCGGATGGACGTACGCCGGCATCGATCCGACGCCGGCGCCCGGCGGCAACGTCTCGATCGGCGCGGCGATTGAATCGTTCACTGGCGCGCCGTTCGGTTCGCCGGGGACCGAGACGGCGGCCGGCATCATCACACGCGCCGTCAAGGACGTGCCGGTGAAGCAGACGGGTTATTCGGGGCTGATGATCCCGGTACTGGAAGAGACGGTGCTGACGCGCCGGTGGACGGAAGGCACGTACGGTCTGGATTCGATCCTGGCGTACTCGGCCGTGTGCGCGGGCGGCGTGGATACGGTTCCGCTTCCGGGCGACACGAGCGAGGCGGCCATCGCGCGGATCATCGGCGACGTCGCGACGCTCGCGTTCAAGTGGAACAAGCCGCTCGCCGCGCGGCTGCTGCCGGCGCCCGGAAAGAGAGCCGGCGAGATGACGGAGTTCAGCGGCGCGCTGGCGAACGCGATCATTCAGTCGCTGCCGGGATCACCGCGGAAGTAGCCGCCGCTGAGCTCGAAGATGTCCTCGCGCGAGAGCATCTCGACTGGGAAACGTTGGCAAATCGCGCGGCACTCCATCTGCACTCATGGTGGTCGGAGGGACGACATGTTGAAGACACTCACGACCGCGGCCGGGATGGTGTTGCTGGTCAGTTCATTCGCGCTTGCCGGGCAGAGCCCCACCGCTCCTGCCGGTCCGCCGCGCGCGGCGCAGGCGCAGCCGAATCAGACGCGGACGCCTGCGCACCGCGGCAAGAAACACCACAAGCGGCATCACAAGCATCACGCGCACGCGGCCAGGCGTTAGCATGGAAGGGGCGAGAGCCGGCGCTCTCGCCTCTGTCCATGGAGGACGTTCGATGACGGATGCACAGATTCAGGCCAAGGCGACGATCGCGGCCGCGCTGATACAGAGCCGGAGCGTCGATTCGGAAGCGTTGGGATCGTTGAACAAGGACATCAGCAATCACAAGCTGGCGCACCTGCGGGAGCTGACGCAGCGGATCTACGTGGCGCTGTCGACGGATTCGTCCGCGTAGCCGCGCTCGCTGCCGCGCTGAGGTTCGAGCCGTGGAACGGTGCTTGCGTAAGTGTGAGCGGGAGAGAAACAGCTCATGCTTATCCGTCGCATCACTACACACGCACTTGCACTCATCTCGATCGCCGGGCTTTTCACGTGCTCGATCGGATGCGGGAGTTCCAGCTCGACGGCTCCATCATCGACATCGAGCAGCGCGCAAGGACCGGGCATCGATTTCACGATCAACATCAACGGCGACAGAGGCAGCGCGTCGTACTCGCCGACGCCGCTGACGATGCGCGTGGGACAGGTCGTCAACTGGCACAACCTCGACTCGATCGATCACACCGCGACGCTCGACGGGGCCTTCGACACCGGCGCCATTCCCGCGTTCAGCGCGCACGACAACGCGGTCACGATGGGCAAGGCGGGCACGTTCACGTATCACTGCACAATTCACCCGGACATGGTGGGCACGATCATCGTGCAGTGAAATATTTGCCGAGGAACTGCAGGAAGGCCGACCAGTCCTCCTGCGTCGCCGCATGACCGCCGGTGTGGTAGCGCCACCCGAGGTCACCGCTCGTCAGCGCCGTGTCGAGCGGCGGCAGCGTCGTCACGCCGAGATCCTTCCGGCCGAGCAGGCGGTAGACCGGTCCCGCCGCGACCTCGGCCAGGAACTCACCCACCGGATCGGCCCACTGATCCGCTGAACCACCTGTAATGAACACCGGACGCGGCGCGCTCAGCGCGATCAGCATGTGCGCGTCGACCGGCATCTCGTTCCAGCGCCCCGCCCACTGCTGGAAGTTGCCGGCGAACTGCCACGAGAAATTCTGCGCCATGTCGTCGACGGTTTCGCCGAAGTCGCGGCGCGCGAGCGCGGATCCCATCTCGCCCGCGCAGCTCGAATACACCGCCGCGATCCGCGTGTCGAGCGCCGACGCCCACAACGCGGTCTTGCCGAGGCGCGAGTGGCCGAACAGCGCGATCTGCGCCGGATCGATCGACGCGTCCTTCTCGAGGTAGTCGACGATTCGGCTCGCGCCCCAGGCCCAGGCGCTGATCGTGCCCCACTCGTCCGCCGCGGGCTTCCCGCCGCGTGATCCCTGCGTGACGCCGATCACGCCGTCGGCCCATCCGTCGGCGTGATCGGGCTGGATGTCCTGGTAGCCGACCGTCGCGTAGCCCCAGCCCCTCGCGATGATCTCCGCCGCGACCGGCGGATCGCCGAGCGGGATCGGGCCGGCCGGATTCGGCGACGCCGCGGCGCCGCCACCGCCGAAGTTCACGACGAGAATCACCGGCACGGACCGTGACGCGTGCGCGGGCGTGTAGAGCATCACGTTGATCGCCGGCGCGTTGGCGCCATCGCCGATCGTCCCCACGATCCGCTTCGACACGGCCGCCCCATCGCGCGCGCGCGGATTCGTCTCCGTCACGCGCCAGGTAACGCGCGGCGCGGACGCAGGCACCCGGCCGAACATCTGGGTTTCATAGGCGTGCACGATCTCCGGCCGCCGGCGCGTGACCCACGTCTGTGCGTCGCGGACAGATGTCTTGTCGAACGACACGAGCGGATCCGGCAGCGTGTACGGCGGCACCTTCGCCTCGTCGTAGTTCGACACGTGCCCCGTCTTGATCGCCAGACGGCGGGGGTTACCGTTCGCGTCCGGACCCGGATCGAGCACCTCGCTCAGGGATCCGTGGCTGAACGACTGGAAATACCGCAGACATTTATCGCGCCATGCCGCCGCGTCCGCCGACTGAAGGCGCAGCTTCGCGAGGACCGCCTCGTATCGCTCGTCATCGACCTTGCCGCGCAGGCCCGTCCAGCGCGTCTCCAGCCCCCTCGCCTCGTCTGCGCCGCGCCGGTAGGAGGCGACCAGCTCGGCCCACAGCGTGCGGCCCGACTTCATGCGGTAGTCCCACGGCAGCCGGTGAAACCACAGGAGCAGCGCATCGGGCGTGGTTGCAGGATCGCTCCACCGCTCGCGGATCGGCGAACGGTACTGATCAACCGCGCCGCTGCCCCGCGGCGTGCGATCGTAGCCGATGCCTGACGCGTCAGCCTGGTGATAGACGGTCGCGGACCAGTCGGACCGTCGCGGATCGACGTTCTCCGGCATCGGCGCGTAATGATCGCCGCCGATTAAATGATGCAGCCCGAGCGGCATCGTGTAGCGCACGAACGCCTCGCGGGAGTCGAGCATGATCGATCGGATCGTCGCGACCAGATCGGGCGCGGAGCCCCACGTCATGCGAATCCACTCCTCCGCGATCGCGCCGGCGCTCAGCGACGGATCCCACGCGAGCCGGCCGAACGCGTACCAATTCGCCTGCGCGAAATCGTGACCGGTCCAGTTCTCGTCGCGTCCGGTATTGGCGACGCCGGCGATGCCGGTCCGGCGTTTGCCCTCCAGTGATCCGTCCACGATCTTCTCGACCGTCGAACCGGCGCCCTGCGCAAACGTGTCGGCGTCGAGGAGCTCCTTCCACATCGGCGCCAGATACACCAGGTGGTTCGACTGACCGAGGTACTCCTGCGTGATCTGCAGCTCCGCCATCAACGGCGTCTTCGGCATCGCGCCGAAGATCGGGTGGAACGGCTCGCGCGGCTGGAAATCGAGCGGCCCGTTCTTCACCTGCGCGAACACATTCTTGCGAAATCGTCCGTCGAGCGGCACGAACTCGCTGTACGCGCGCTTCACGCGATCGCGATCCACCGTCTCGTCGTACACGAACGCGCGCCACATCACGATGCCGTCGTGCGGCTCGAGCGCGTCGGCGAGGACGTTCGCGCCGTCGGCGTGGGTGCGGCCGTAGTCCTGCGGCCCCGGCTGTCCTTCGCTGTTGGCCTTGACGACGAAGCCGCCGAAGTCGGGAATGAGGCGGTAGATCTCGTCGGCCTTGGCCCGCCACCATGTGATGACGGCCGGATCGAGCGGATCGTTCGTCGTCAGATCGCCGAGCATCTTCGGCGCCGCGAAATTCGCGGCGAGGTACACACGGATCCGGTACGGCCGAAGAACGCGCGCGATGTCCGCGGCATTCTGGAGCAGGGGCGCGCTCAGCGATTGCGGGTTCGCGTTGACGCTGTTGATCACGGCGCCGTTGATGCCGATCGACGCGTTCGCGCGCGCGTAGTCACGAATGCGCTGGTCGTCGCGAGACGGCCACCAGAGCGATCGGCCGGCGTACCCGCGCTCGATGCTGCCGTCGAGATTGTCCCAGTGATTGAGGAGCCGCCGCTCGAGCCGCGGCCGCTCAGTGATATCCAGACGCGCCAGCGGCTGCTTCGTCTGGATCAGTCGAAGAAAGTGAAAGGTGCCGTAGAGCGCGCCGGCTTCGCCCGCCGACGCGATCACCGTCGTGGCGTGGCCGCCGACCTTCGTCGAGCGGATGACGTACCCCTCGTCGCCCAGTCGCGCGAGCGTATCGGCCCAACCGAGCGCAGCAATCGCCGGCGACGTCGACGGCGTCCCGACGATGACGGCGCCGTCCGAGCCGGGGCGGCGCACACGCGGCACGTCGCTGCCCAGCAGTCCGCGAAGTCCGCGCGTGAGCTCCGCCGCAATCACATCGCTGGTCGGAGATGATGGGGGCAGCACGAGCGCGGCGGCGGCCTGGCGGTACGACACGCGCATCACCGAATCGGTCACGAGCGGGTAGCGGAGCCAGAGATCGTGCCCAGTCTCGGCGCGGAGGTTGGGCGCCAGCGTCAGGCCTGCCGCCACGAACGTGGCGCAGGCAGCGAAGACGCGACGGAAGCGGGACGTCACGGCGGCTGATTATACTAACGCTCTGGCACCCGACATCCCGCGACCGCTCACCGCCAGCGAGCTCGACGTCAGCGTCGAGGACGTGCTCGCGCGCACGCCGTTCATCGACGTGCACACGCACCTGTTTCCGCCTGGGTTCGGCACGTTCGCGCGCTCGGGGATCGACGATCTCCTGACCTATCACTACCTCGAGGCGGAGCTGTTCCGCGCGTCGCCGATCCGGCCGGAACAGTACTGGTCGCAGACGCCGGCCCAGCGCGCCGACCTCGTATGGCAGACGCTGTTCGTCGAGCAGACGCCGCTGTCCGAGGCCACGCGCGGGGTCGTGTCGGTCCTGCACAGGCTCGGGCTGAACCCTGCGGCCCCGTCGCTGGCGCCGTTGCGCGAATTCTTCCGCGATCAGCACGCCGCCGATCATGCGCAGCGCGTCTTCCGCCTCGCCGGCATCAGCACCGTCGTCATGACCAACGATCCGCTCGACGCGGACGAGATGGCCGAGTGGGATCGCGCGCGCGAGGCCGACGATCGATTTCAGACCGCGTTGCGGCTCGATCGCATCCTGAACGACTGGGAGGAGCATCACCCGCTGCTCACCGCGCGCGGCTACGACGTCTCGGTGGATCCGGATCAGGCGACGCTGTCCAGCGTGCGGCGATTCCTGGTGGCGTGGGCGCAGCGCTTCAAGCCGCGCTACATGGCGGTGTCGCTGCCCGACACGTTCGACTTCCCTCGCCACGATCTCAGGACAACGCTGTTGTCCGGCGCCGTACTACCCGCCTGCCGGGAGCTCGGCCTTCCGCTCTCGTTGATGATCGGCGTCCGGCGGCAGGTGAACCCGGCGCTGCGGCTCGCGGGCGACGCGTCGGGCCGGGCCGACCTGCGCGCGGTCGCCACGTTGTGCGCGCAGTTCCCCGACAACCGTTTCATGGTGAGCGTGCTGAGCCGCGAGAATCAGCACGAGCTGTGCGTGTACGCGCGCAAGTTCGCCAACCTGCTGCCGTTCGGCTGCTGGTGGTTTCTGAACAACCCGTCGATCGTCGCGGAGATCATCGCGGAGCGGCTTGAAATGCTGGGGACCAGTTTCATCCCGCAGCACTCGGACGCGCGGGTGCTGGAGCAGTTGCTCTACAAGTGGGACAACACGCGACGAATCCTGGCGCCGATTCTCGCGAACACGTACAAGCTGCTGGCCGCCAGCGGCCGGCCGATCACACGCGACGACATCGAGCGCGACGTCACCAAACTGTTCCGCACGAATTTCGAACGCTGGCGGGTCTGAAAGACCCGCCCTACATCTCTCTGAAAGACCCGCCCTACATCTGATTGCGGAAGCGCTCGATGAGCGGCGCGGGATCGGGACCGCGTCCCAGCGCGTGCGCTTCGCACGCCGCATACACCGGCATCAACGCGCGATAGATCGCGTGGCGTGCCGGATCCGGCCGAAGCCTCGACGCCGCGGACGGCTGCGCGAACCCGGTCACGACCTCTTCCCAGCCGGCGCGTCCATCGGCATCCACATCGGCGTGCGCCGCGCGAAGCGCCGCGCCGAGCGCGGCGGCGTTCGCGACCTCGAGCTGGTACACGTCCGCGCCGAAGACGTCGGCCATCACCTGCAGGATCGGCCGGTTGGCGGCGGCGCCGCCCGTCGCGTGAATCGTGTCGACGTGCACCGCCATCCATCGCGAATGCAGCGCCATCGCCATCTGCTGCGCCTCGACGACGGCCCGCACGTTGCCCGGCGCATCGTCCGGCTGCAGCGCGTATCGATGAACGCCCGGTGTCAGCACCGGCGGCGTGATCTCGGGTGCGAACCAGGGCAGCATCACGCGTCCGCGATTGCCGGGCTCGGTGATCTCGAGCGCGTGCGAGAACTCCGGCCACGTGAGGCCGAACGCGTCGCGCACGCGTTCCCGCGCGAGCGATCCGTTCTGAAAGCAGGTGAGCCCCATGTAGCCGCCCGTGGGGGCGCCGAACACGTGTCCCGTGCCGGACGCGTCGACGCGCGGCTCACGCATCAACCCGAAGACCGTGTCGCTGGTGCCGAGCGAGACGCCGAGTCCGCCTTCACGCACCAGGCCCGTGCCGATCAGACTGCACGGGTTGTCGCCCGACCAGACGATGACCTTCGCGGCCGGGAAGCCGTGGCGCAGCTGCCAGTAGCGCGCGAGCGTGCCGGCCGTCGTCCACGACGCCGCGATCGGCGGCAGCTTTTCTACGAGGCCTGGCGCCGTCGCGTCGAGCGCCGCCGGCCACCACTGGCGTGAGGCGAGATCCATCAGGTTCATGCCGGACGCATCGGCAGGGTCGACGGGCGCGTGGCTGCCCGCGAGCAGCGACGCGAGAAACGAGCTCACGAGATGAATGCGGTCCGAGGCGGCGTACGACGCGGGCGCCTGCTTGAAGAACTTCCGGATCTGCGGCCCGGTGAATCGCTCGAACGCGCGCGATCCGGTGCGCCGCGCGAGCACGTCCGCCCCGCCGGCGGCCGCCGCGATCTCCGAGCACTCCTGCGCCGTGCTCGAATCCATCCAGATCGGCGCCGTCTCTCGCGACAGGGTGCCACGGAGCTGATCGACGAGCGGCACCGACGGATCGAGCGTCTCGAGCACGCGGGCCGCGAGGCCGTTCAGGTACACGCTGCCGTGCTGCTGCGCCGATCCGCTGACGGCTGCCAGCGGACGCAGGTCGCCCAGCTCGCGTGCGATCCGGCCCATCATCGTGTCCAGCGCCTCCACCCACATCAACGGCGGCGCGGCCGCGACGTTCGGATCGGATTGCGGCAGCACGCCGTGACGCGTACCGTACTGTGGAAACGCCTCGTCGAAGGCGAGAGACGATTCGAGCACGACGCGGCGGACGCCGTCCGCGATCTCGATGACGACCGCCGTCAGCCCTTGCGTGCTGGAATCGAAACCGAGGTAGAGCGCCACAGCTAGACGCCGAGGAGGAGATCGATCACCAGCTGATCGAGCTTCTCATACGGCAGCGCCTTCTTCGCCAGCGCGTCGCGATCGAACGTTTGCGCCTTCAACGCCGTGGCTCTCGTCGTTGAATATGGGCCGAGGCCGTTCGCGCCGGCGGCATCCTGGAACTGGGCGAGCAGCGCCTGGATGCCCTCGTGCTCACGGAACTGCCGCGCCTTGTCCTTCAGGATCAGGTACGAGCGCATGCAGCCCGCCGCGAAGTCCCACACGCCGTCCTCGCGCTCGGTGCGGTACGCGTGCGCGTCGAAATGCCGCGGGCCGTCGTAGCCCGATTCCTCGAGCAGCTTGACGAGGAAGAACAGCGTCTTGATCGACTCTGACCCGAAGCGCAGATCCTGATCGAAGCGCCCAGGCTTCTGATCGTTCAGGTCGATGTGAAACAGCTTGCCGGCCTCGATCGCCTGCGCGACCGCGTGATAGAAGTTCAGCCCCGCCATCTGTTCGTGCGCGAATTCCGGATTCACGCCGACCATCTCCGGGTGCGCCAGCGTCGGAATGAAGCCGAGATACGCGGCCGTCGTCGGGAAGTAGATGTCGCCGCGCGGCTCGTTCGGCTTCGCTTCGAGCGCGAACCGCAGGTTGTACTTCTGGTCGCGCGCGTACTCGCAGAGGAAGTCGATCGCGTCGCGGAAGCGCACGATCGCCTCGACCGGATCTTTCGCGGCGTCGGCCTCCGCGCCTTCGCGGCCGCCCCAGAAGACGTACGTGTGCGCGCCCAGCTCCACGCCCAGATCCATCGCGCGCATCGTCTTCTGCACCGCGTACGCGCGGACGGCGGGATCGTGCGAGGTGAACGCGCCATCCTTGAACACCGGCTCGGTGAACAGGTTCGTCGTCGCCATCGGTACCTTCATGCCGGTGGCGTCGAGCGCCTGACGAAAGTCGCGGACGATGCGATCGCGGTCCGCGGGCGTGGCGTCGATCGGCACGAGGTCGTTGTCGTGAAAGTTGACGCCGTACGCGCCGAGCTCCGCGAGCCGGTGGACGGCGGTCACCGGGTCGAGCGGCTGCCGGACGAACTCGCCGAACGGATCGCGGCCTCTATTGCCGACGGTCCAGAGACCGAACGTGAACTTGTCGGAGGGCGTGGGCGTCAATCGGGTCACGTCTATTCAGCCTCTGAAATACAAATAAATAGTAGCGATGCCGGCGAGCACGGCACCCGACGCCGCGACCTCGCGCCAGTTCCAGCTCGCACGCGTGAGGCGCCGCTCCGCCGCGCTCGTCGTTTCGAACGTGAGACCGCCGATCGTCGCCGGATCGGGCGCGGCGGTCATGTAGCTGACCGCGATCATCACCGCGGCGGACACGAGCGTGATGAGCACGCTGAAGTACTGGAAGTAGATGTGGTTCACGACCCACAGGAACGATCCTTCCGCGTAGAAGCGCTCGAACCCGGCGAGACCGAGCGTCACCGGCGTGTCGACCGCCATCCGGAACAGGCCGAGCGCAAACCCCACCAGCATCGCCCAGAGGCATCCCTGCGCGTTGAGCCGCTTGAAGAAGACGCCGAAAAAGAACACGACGAAGATCGGCGGCGCCATGTAGCCCTGCACCGCCTGCAGGTAGTTGTACAAACCGTGCGCGCCCTGAATCACCGGAATCCACAGCAGCCCGATGATCACCATCGCCGCCGTCGCGATGCGTCCCATGCGCACGAGCTCCGGCTGCGACGCCGCCGGCCGCCACTTCTGATACAGATCGACCGTGAACAACGTGGAACACGCGTTGAACACGCCGGCCAGCGACCCCATCAGCGCCGACAGCAGTCCCGCGACGACGATGCCGCGCAGGCCTGAGGGGAGCAGGTACTTCACCATCAGCGGAAACGCCGCCTGCGCTTCCTGCGGCACCGGGCGGCCGTTCGCGTCAACGAGTGCGTGGAGCTCCGGCACCGACCCGCTCTTGGCGAGCGCGAAACAGATCAGGCCGGGAATGATGAAGAGGAACAGCGGAAACAGCTTGAGGAACGCGGCGAAGATGCTGCCGCGCCGCGCGGTCTGTTCGTTCGGCGCGCCGAGCGCGCGCTGGACGATGTACTGATCGGTGCACCAGTACCACAAGCCGATGATCGGCGCGCAGATCGCCATCCCGAGCCACGGGAAGTTGTCGTTGAAATACCACGCCTCGCGGATCACGCGGCCGGCCGCGTCGCGCTCGAGAATCGGCGACCAGCTGCTGGCCACGCCGGCGGGGATCAGCGGCTTCCACAGGTTGAACATTTCCGGGCCGCACAACTCGCGCAGCCGTTCCCAGCCGCCGAGGCGCACGAGGCCGTACCCGGTCAGCAGCGCCGATCCGAAGATCAGCACGACGACCTGCACCGTGTCGTTGTACGCGACCGCGCGCATGCCGCCGAGCGTCGTGTACACGCCGGTGAGCACGACGACGGCGACCGTGCCGATCCAGAAACTGTTGACCTCGACGACGGCCAGGCTGACGTGCAGCTCCGGCAGCAGCGTCGCGAACACGACGCCGCCGGCAAAAATCCCGACGGCGATCTTCGAGACGATGAACGTGATGATCGACACGACGGACAGCACGTAGCGCGAGCTCGGCGAAAACCGCCGCTCGAGGAACTCGGGCATCGTGAAGACGCGCGAGCGCATGTAGAACGGCACGAACGCCCACGCCAGCACGAGCAGGCACCACGCGTGCAGCTCGTAATGCGCCAGCGCGACGCCGTCCGCCGCGCCGGAGCCGGCGAGCCCGACGATGTGCTCGGAGCCGATGTTGGACGCGAAGATCGACGCGCCGATCACCCACCAGCTCAGATTGCGGCCGGCCAGGAAATAGTCGTTCGCCGTGTTCCGGCTGCGGCTGACCACCCACCAGGTCAGACCGCCGAGCAGAGCGAGATACACCGCGATCACCGACCAGTCGAGCGTCGTCACCGGGCGTATGGTAGGCGCAGACGCCATCGGACGCCACCTATTTGCACGGCGGCCCTGTGCCGCATTGCACAGGTACTTGCCGGAGCCCGTGCCTATCCTGCATGCGTGAGAGTCCACGCGTGGGTTGTGGCCGCAATGGTCTGCAGTCTTGCTCACCCGGCCCTGGCCCAGACCGCGCGCCCCGCCAACCTCAATCAGGTGTCGATCGAAGACCTGATGAACATCGAGGTCACGTCGGCGTCCCGCAAGGCGCAGCTCGCCGCGGACATCCCCTCGGCGATCTTCGTCATCAGCCATGACGACATCGTTCGCTCGGGCATGACGACGATCCCCGACGTGCTCCGCCTGGCCCCTGGCGTCGACGTCGCGCAGATCAACGGGAACAAATGGGCGGTCTCGGTGCGCGGCTTCAACGGTCTGTACGCCAACAAGCTCCTCGTCCTCGTCGACGGCCGCAGCGTCTACAACCGGATCTTTTCGGGCGTGCTCTGGGACGCCGAAGACGTGATGCTCGACGACGTCGATCGGATCGAAGTGATCCGCGGCCCGGGCGCCGCGCTCTGGGGCGCCAATGCGGTGAACGGTGTGATCAACATCGTCACGAAAACGACGGCCGACACGCAGGGCGGGCTCGTGCGCGTCGACGCCGGACGCGCGGGCGAACAGGGCGCCGCTCGCTACGGCGGTACGCTCGGCGCCGCGAGCTACCGGCTCTATTCGCAGTGGACCACCCGCAGTGAATCCGTCGTCCCGTCCGGCGCGGGCGCCAACGACGCGTCCCGCAGCCTGACGACGGGATTCCGCGCCGATTGGGGCACGGCGCCCGACGCGCTGATGCTGGAGGGCGCGTTCACCGCCGGCCAGGCGCGCGCGCTATGGCCCAATCTGGATCCGCGCACGGCCGTGCAACAGCCGATCGCGGACGACCCGTCCGACGCGAACGGCGGCCATGTGCTGGCGCGCTGGACCCGGACACGCCCCGGCGGCGCGACGCTCCAGATCCAATCGTTCCTCGACATCGCCGGACGGCAGGAACCGGTCGGCGACTACGACCGCCAGATCTTCGACGTCGACGCGCAATACCACACGGCGCTCGGCGCGCGTCACGATCTGGTGGCGGGGGCCGGCTACCGGTTCATCGACGAGGGATTCAACGGACACGTCGGCTTTTCGTTGACGCCCGCCGAGGAGCACTCGTCGCTGCTGACGGCGTTCGTGCAGGACGAGATTGCGCTCTTCTCCAGCCGCATGGCGGTCACGCTCGGCGGCCAGGCGCAGTACGACAGCGCTTCCGGCGCGGGCGTGCAGCCAACGGCGCGTGTGATCTGGAAGGCGCTGCCCCGCCAGCGTCTCTGGATGGCGGCATCCCGTGCGCTGCGGACGCCGTCGCTCGAGGACCGAGGCATCCGCGTGGACTATCCGCCGGTGCCGGGCCCGGGCGGATTGCCGCTCGTCGTCAGCGTGATGGGCAACCCCGCGGCCGCGACCGAACAGTTCGTCGACCTCGAAGCCGGATACCGGCTCGAGATCGGGCGCGTCGCGGCGTTCACCGTCACGGGATTCGTGGGCCACTACGATGACCTGCGCACGACGGAAACGCCGGCGCCCGTCGTGCAGCTCGTGCCCTCGCCGCAGATCGTCGTCGCCTCCACGTTCGGCAACCAGTTGCAGGCGACGACGCGCGGCGTCGAGCTCGTGGGCCAGTGGCAGCCTGCTCCGGCGTGGCAGGTCGACGGCAGCTACACGGCGCTGCACGTCACCCCGCACCTGGCGGCCACGAGCCAGGATCCCCTATCGGCGCAGGAGGACGGGAGCGCGCCGCGCGCACAATGGCAGCTCCGGACGGCGTTCTCGCCGAGCGCTCGCGCCACGCTCAACGTCGCCGTCTTCCACGTCGGCCGGCTCGAGCAGATCGCAGTCGATGCCTACACGCGCATCGACGTCACCGCGGAGTGGCGGTTCACCACTCATCTGTCCGTGATGGCGATCGGCCAGAACCTGTCCGAGGCGGCGCACGCCGAGTTCGGCGGCACCGGGTCACTGCTGATCGCCACGCAGATGCCGCGCAGCGCCGGTGTGCGGCTTCGCTGGACGTCGCGATGACGGCGGCGCCGCGCGTTCACCGCGGATGGCTCGGCATCGCGATGCTGGCACTGGCCGCCACGCTGCTCGAGCCGCCCGCGATCGCGGCCGGCGTCGGCGGCGGGCCGGACGTCGCGCTCAAGGCGGCGTTCCTCTACAACTTCGCAAAGTTCGCCGAGTGGCCGGCGCTGGCGCCCAGCGCGCCCATCGCCGTCTGCGTCGTCGGCGACGACGGGATCGCGACCGCACTCGTCGAGACGGTGCGTGGTCAGCGCATCGGCGGACACACGCTCGACGTCTCGCGGCCGCAGGACACCGACGCCTGGCGGAACTGCCACCTGCTGTTCATCGCCGCGGCCGAGACGCGGCGATCGGCCGGCGGACTCGGCGTGATCAAGGCGCTGCCGGTGCTGACCGTCAGCGACTACAAGGGGTTCGCCGACACCGACGGGCTCATCGAGCTCTACGTCGAGGGCGGGCGGATGCGCTTCGCAATCAACCTGGCGGCGGTCGAGCGATCGGGGCTGCGTCTCAGCTCACGGCTGCTCGGGCTGGCCCGGATCATCCGGAATGACCATGTTCACTAGGCTCGGCGCGTGGTTTCGCCGGCAGTCGGTCCGGCGCAAGCTGACGACGACGGCCGTGATCACCAGCGGCTTGACGCTGATGGCGGCCTGCACCATCTTCGCGGTCGTCTTCTACTTCGCGCTGTGGTCGCGCCTCGTCGTCGACACCACGATGCTGGCCGATATCGTCGGCACGAACAGCAGCGCGGCATTGCTCTTCATGGATCCGACGGCGGCGGCCGACACGCTGCGCGCGACGGCGGTCAACGACCAGATCCTCGGCGCGCGGCTGTTCACGCGCGACGGCGCGTTGCTCGCGACCTATGCGCGCGCGGACACGTCGCCGCGGCCCTTCCCGTCTGACGCGGCCGGGCGGCCGGGTCTCGACGCCGCCGCCGTGTTCGAGGGGAATCGCCTGCGCGTCGTCCGGCCGATTTCGCTCAACCACGAGATCATCGGCAGCATCGAGATCGAGTCGAGCACGAGCGACGTCCGGACCCGCCTGACCCGGCTCGCCGCCGTCGTCGCGATCACGTTCGTGGGAGCTTTCTGGATAGCGTTTGGCCTGTCGCGCGCAACCGCGCGGCTGATTTTCGGCCCGATCGCCGTGCTGATCGAAGTGATGCGCGTGGTGCGCGACAGCGGTCACTACGACGTCCGCGCCGATGCGGGCAACGACGACGAAATCGGCGAGTTGATCGATCAGTTCAACGGGATGCTGTACGACATCCAGAAGCGGGACGAGCAGCTCGTACTCCAGCAGGACACCCTGGAACGTACGGTGGCGACGCGAACCGCCGAGCTCCAGACGACCAACGAGGAGCTGATCACCGCGCGCGACCACGCGATGGACGCGAGCCGCGCCAAGAGCGAGTTTCTCGCGAACATGAGCCACGAGATCCGGACGCCGATGAACGGCATCATCGGCATGACGGACCTCGTGCTCGACAGCGCGATCACCGACGACCAGCGCAGCAGCCTCGGCACGGTGCGGACGTCGGCCGAACGGCTGCTCACGATCCTGAACGACATCCTCGACTTCTCGAAGATCGAGTCGCGCAGGCTCGACCTCGAGGCGGCGCCCTTCTCGCTTCGCGCGTCGATCGCGGACACGCTCAAGCCGCTCACGGTGCGCGCGCGCCGGCAGGGGCTCGAGCTCGTCTGCGCGATCGATCCCGATGTGCCGGAGCGCGTCGTCGGCGACGAGATGCGGCTTCAACAGGTGCTGATCAACCTGGTCGGCAACGCGCTCAAGTTCACGGAGCGCGGCCGCATCAGCGTCACGGTCCGTGAAGAGCGGCGCGCGGAGCAGAGCACGAAGCTGCACTTCAGCGTGCGCGACACGGGCATCGGCATCCCCGCCGAGCAGCACGAGGCCATCTTCGAAGCCTTCCGCCAGGCGGACGGATCGACGACGCGCCGGTTCGGCGGCACCGGACTCGGCCTGACGATCTCGACCACGCTCGTGCGGCTGATGGGCGGACGGCTCTGGGTGGAGAGCGAGCCTGGCGCCGGCAGCACGTTTCACTTCACCGTCGCGCTCGACGTGGCCGGCGAGGGTGCGCCGATCCCGCCGGCGCCCGCGTGGCCCCCGGCGCGGACGGCCGCCGCCTTCGCCGCGGGTGCCGAGGGACCGCCCGTCCGCATCCTGCTCGCCGAGGACAACGACGTCAATCAGCGCGTCGCGTCGGGCCTGCTCACGCGCCGCGGCCATCACGTGACCGTCGCCGGGAACGGCCGCGAGGCGATGGCGCGGCTCGAGCACGAGACGTTCGATCTCGTCCTGATGGACCTGCAGATGCCGGTCATGAGCGGGATCGACGCGACCATCGCGATCCGGCTGCGCGAGCGCGGCACCGGCCGGCACGTGCGCATCGTCGCGATGACCGCTCGCGCGATGGACAGCGATCGCGAGCGGTGTCTCGCCGCCGGCATGGATGGGTACCTCTCGAAGCCGATCGATCCGGCGATGCTGTTTGCCGTCGTCGAACGCGGCGATGAGGGCGACAGCGGGCATGAGACGCCGCGCGCGGAACCGCCCGCGGCCGGACCGCTGACCTTCGACGAGGACGCGCTGCGGCACCGGCTCTCGGGCAACCAGGAGCTGATGAGCGACGTCATCTGCGTGTTCCTCGAAGATCTGCCGGCGCGCCTCGCCGCCATCACGGATGCGGTGGCCGCCGGCGACGCGGCGGCGCTCCGCGCGGCGGCCCACGCGCTCAAGGGCGCGGCCGGAAATCTGTCCGCCGGCGGGCTGTTCGAGGCGGCGCACGTGCTCGAACG
>Ga0105858_1000464_pt1 | contig 17044 bp, 15 predicted proteins | sample OrgsoiDNA_201062_FD_89683 | JGI IMG/M metagenome (GOLD analysis project Ga0105858, IMG submission 89683) | Permafrost soil microbial communities from the Arctic, to analyse light accelerated degradation of dissolved organic matter (DOM) -... | ecosystem: Environmental > Terrestrial > Soil >...
CGGTGAAATAGACTTTCATCAACTGCCCGTCCACCCGGCTGGTCACCGTCACTGTCGCATTGCTACCACGGTACCCAGCGCACGCAGGTACACCGGCACGTCGGCCTGTTCTGCTTTTCCAGCCTGCACCGGCGTGACGGCCCCGGCCATCCCCGCACCGTGCATCCCGCCGCGCATCCCACCTCGCCCTGCTCCCGCATGTTTTTCGGCAGAACCAGAACCCGAGTTGCTGTGATGGAAGGCAAAATACCCAACCAGAATAGCCGCAATAATGACAGCGATGACTAACCACAACCTGTTGCGGTTTTTAGAACGAGATGAGGTAGTTGGCAGCATAAAATTATTGGCTTCGCACTAAGAAAGAGAAGAAAGCAGCTGAAAAAGTCCTTCAACCAGAGAGTTCCGTTATCCAGCTTTTATTATCCAGACCTTCATTATCCAGAAAAATACCTTGTGGCTGTTTTAGGACAGCGCAAAGATTCCGTCAGCAATTAAGAAAGCATATTTCTGGTGAATGAAACGAATTCTAACAGTTTATTCGCCATATGTGAGAAAGATTAGCCTTCCGTGACACTACTTTCTGACACTAAAAAAGCGTTGACGTGGTGTCACTTTTTAGTATCATTGTTGAATGAAAATCACGCCGAAAATCAGCAGTAAACACCAGAGAACGTTAACTGCCGTTTTTGCACGGCCTGTCAGCCCCTCGATAAAGTGGGGCGATATCGAATCTTTATTTGTCGCGCTGGATGCAGAAATTGAAGAAAGGGAAGGTTCGCGTATCTCGGTAACCCTGCGTCACGAGACACAGGTTTATCATCGACCACACCCAAAGCCAGAAACTGATAAGGGTGCCGTAAATTCCGTCAGGAAATGGCTTGAAAAACTAGGATATAACCCATGATGCGCAATACTCTCAAAATCGGCGGACAAACTGCCGTCATTACCTATGAACCTGATATTGAAATGTTCCGCGGTGAATTCATCAACCTGAATGGGGGAGCTGACTTTTACGCTGACAGCGTAGAGCAGCTTAAAAAAGAGGGCGCAATTTCTCTTCAGGTCTTTCTGGATGTCTGTAAAGAAAAAGGCAACGCACCTTTTAAATCTTTTAGTGGCAAAGTCACCACCCGACTGACACCGGCTCACCACGAAGCGTTGGTCGTTGCTTCTCAAGCCACCGGCCATTCAATTAACGAGTTACTCAATGAAGGCACACAATTAGTGCTGAAAAAATATGAGTACGCTTTTTGAGTCTGTAAAGCGATCTCAATACATGCGTAACGCACCCATTACAGCGGTAAATTCTTAATCACATAATCATTGATAATTTATATTGTTTCCGCCCTAGGCCTATTGATATCTTGAAAGAAAGTTTTTTTAATTTGGCTTAACTACCGAGGCGCGGCAAATCACTATGAGTAGGATTTTTCCCTCAAAACCGGTTATTGGTGTGACGCTTGATAGCGAGGATGCGGGCGGCTATGCCGACTTCCCATGGTACGCGTTACGACAAAATTACATGGACAGTTTGGCCGCGCTGGGCGCGATCCCGCTGGCGTTACCTCATCATGGCGAACTGGCTGATGACTATCTGGCGGTGTGCGACGCGATCGTCGTCACCGGGGGCGCCTTTGACGTTCCCCCGTCATTATTCAATGAATCCCAGTCTAGCGACCAGATCCGCCTAAAACCCGCGCGCACCGAATTTGAAACCGCCATTGTTCAGGGTGCGATGCGCCGCAATATGCCGCTGCTCGGAATTTGTGGCGGCCAGCAGCTCTTAGCCGTGTTGACCGGCGGAACCTTGCATCAACATATTCCTGACGCCCTGCCTGACGCCCTCGAACATAGCACCACCGTCGATACCGAAAATGCCGGTGGCAAAAAGCGGGCACGCCATCCGGTAGAGATCGTCGAAGGCACACTACTCAGCCGCTGCGTCGATGCCCTGCATTATGAGGTCAACAGTTCGCATCATCAGGCGGTAAAAACGGTCGGTGAAGGCTGCCGCGTCAATGCTGTCGCCCCCGATGGGGTGATTGAAGGCATCGAATGTGATGGTTATGACTTCTGTCTCGGGGTGCAATGGCATCCTGAATATCAGCAGCATAAGCACGACACTCAACTGTTAACCGCCTTTGTCAGCGCGGCCTCCCATTATCAGCAAACCATGCGCAGCAGCGGCATGGCGATGGCGCTGGCCATGAACCGTTTAGGCAAGGGTGACGAATGAGTCTTCCGATGGCGGCTCCCACTGAGCAGGCGCTGCGTGCGTTAGGCATCGATCCTGAAGTGATTGCCGCACGGACATTGCCGTTTTTTGCAGATGTCGATCCCGTCGAATTGGTGGTGGCAGAAATCGAAGAAGGCGGAAAACAGCACCGCCTGACCCAACCCGCTGCAGACGCATGGGCCACCATGAAACAGGCCGCTGAGCACGATGGCGTGATTCTGCTGCTGGTATCGGCATGGCGCAATCGGGACTACCAGATGGGGCTGATTCGGCAAAAGCTGGAGGCGGGGATCCCTCCCGCTTCTATTTTTACCTCGCTGGCGCCGCCCGGCTGTAGCGAGCATCACACTGGCCGCGCCGTGGATATCAACACACCAGACTGCGATGAAGTCACGGGCATCTTCGGCGAAACCGAGGCATTTCTCTGGCTTAGCCTCAACGCGCCACGCTTTGGCTTTACCCTCTCCTTCCCGCCAGACAATCCATGGGGCTTTATCTATGAGCCATGGCACTGGTGCTGGAACCCGTAAGCAGCGCGCTTCGCGCCCAAGTATTCCCGTAGACTCCGTTGTTTTTAGTTGAAGCGATTCGGCAATTTATGTATTTTTATGCAAGTTAAGTGCATAAAACTACAAACACAACAGGAGTTACCATGTTTAAGTCCTTTTTAATCGCCGGGTGTCTGCTCTCTTCCATCGCTACGTCAGCCTTCGCTGCGCAACAAACTTACGTTGTCGGCTCAGGCGGAACCTACCGTCCGTTCGAATACGAAAACAACCAAAAAGAACTGGAAGGCTTTGATATCGATATCATTAAAGCCATCGCCAAAGCCGAAAACTTTGACATCAAACTGGTGAATACACCGTGGGAAGGGATCTTCGCAACGCTCAATTCTGGCGACCGCGACATCATCATTTCCGGCATTACCATCACCGACAAGCGTCAGCAAATGGTCGATTTCTCCAGCCCGTATTTCCCGGCGGAACAATCTATCGTGGTGCCTAAAGACTCTAAAGTAGACTCGGTTTCTGCGCTGAAAGGCCAGAAAGTGGGCGTGGTGAACTCCAGCACCGGTGACATCGTCGTGTCGGATGAGTTAGGCAAAAACAGCACCGATATCAAACGTTTCGACAACACCCCGCTGATGCTGCAAGAGCTGTCTGAAGACGGTATCGGCGCCGCCGTGGGCGACGTTGGCGTGGTGAAGTACTACATCAAATCCCATCCTGAAAAAGCGCTGAAACTGGTGCCGGACAGCAAATTCCAGCGTCAATATTTTGGTATCGCGGTGGCGAAAGGCAACACCGAACTGTTGGGTAAAATCAACGCCGGTCTGAAAACCATCATCGCTGATGGCACCTATGCCAAGATTTACGCCAACTGGTTTGATGCGAACGTCCCCACTCTGCCAACCAAATAATCACGTTTAGACGGGGGTCTTCGCGGCCCCCAATCAAGGATAGGTATGACCGGATTTCGTTGGGAGATCATCTCCGAATACGCCCCGCTGTTTGTTCAGGGCGCGTTGATGACCATCAAATGCACCATTATTTGTGTGATTTTAGGCACCACCTGGGGGCTGCTGCTGGGTCTGGGCCGTATGGCGCGCGCCGACGATGGACCGTGGAAACTGGTACTGCGTTTTGCCGTGCAGTGGCCAGTGCGGGTTTACGTCAGCGCCTTTCGCGGTACGCCGCTGTTTGTGCAGATCATGGTGGTGCACTTCGCGCTGGTGCCGCTGTTTATTAACCCGCGCGACGGTATTTTAGTCAGCCACGGATTAATGTCCTCTGACTTTGCCCGCGCCCTGCGCTCAGACTACGGCGCGTTCCTGTCGTGCGTAGTGGCGATCACCCTGAACGCCGGTGCCTACGTGTCAGAGATTTTCCGTGCCGGTATTCAGTCCATCGACAACGGTCAGATGGAAGCCTCGCGTGCCTTAGGCATGGGCTGGGGCAAAACCATGCGCAAAGTCATTTTGCCGCAGGCATTTCGTCGCATTCTGCCGCCGCTCGGCAATAACGCGATAGCCATTGTGAAAGATTCCTCACTGGCGTCAGCCATCGGTCCGGCCGACTTGGCCTATGCCGCGCGTACCGTTTCCGGCGCGTATGCCACCTATTGGGAACCCTACCTGACCATTTCACTTGTGTATTGGGTACTGACGTTCTTGCTGTCGCTGCTGGTTCAACACATGGAAAAGAGGTTTGGCAAAAGTGATTCACGTTAAGGATTTACAGAAAAAGTTCGGCGAAACCCACGTTTTGCGCGGTATTTCCTGTGATATCGCCGAAAAAGAAGTGGTATGCGTTATCGGGCCGTCCGGCTCAGGTAAAAGCACCTTTCTGCGCTGCCTGAACGCGCTGGAAAAGCCCAACGGTGGCGAGGTGGTGGTCAACGGTTATGCCGTTCACGACCCGAAAACCAATCTGAATACGCTGCGTTCTGGCGTCGGTATGGTGTTCCAGCGTTTCAATCTTTTCCCGCACATGACGGTGCTGGAAAACCTGATCATGGCACCGATGTCATTGAAGGGTTTGTCAAAAGCCGAGGCGATTTCACGCGCCGAGAAGCTGCTGCAGAAAGTCGGGCTGATCGACAAAATTGACGCCTGGCCGTCGAGCCTGTCTGGTGGACAGCAGCAGCGCGTGGCGATTGCCCGTGCGCTGGCGATGGAGCCGTCGATTATGCTGTTTGATGAACCGACCTCAGCACTCGACCCAGAATTGGTCGGCGAAGTGCTGGCCGTGATGAAACAACTGGCGCTGGAAGGCATGACCATGGTGATCGTCACCCACGAAATGGGCTTTGCCCGTGAAGTGGCCGACCGCGTGGTGTTTATCGATCAGGGCGTGATTCAGGAGCAAGGCACGCCGGAGCAGTTGTTTACCCATGCAACCAATCCGCGTACCCGCGAATTCTTGAGCAAAGTGCTTTAATTAACATCTTACAGGTCCCCAAAATAATTCGAGTTGCAGGAAGGCGGCAAACGAAGTCACCCCGATGAGCTTACATCAGTAAGTGATTCGGGTAGATGAGAGCAGCCAACGCATCTGCAACTCGAAGTATGAAGGGGAAGCTAGCTTAATCCGTAGCCGTGGAACTTGCGTAGCACTTCATCGATAGCTTCATCACTGAGCAACGGCACATCCGGCGTCACTGCCAGCGTTAACAGATATAACTTCGCCAGCACTTCCACTTCCTGTGCCAGCCACAGGGCTTTTTCCAGCGTTTTTCCGCAGGTGATCATGCCGTGATGCTGCAACAGCGTGGCTTTGTAGCCGGTCATGGCGGTGACCGCGTGATCGGACAACGCCTGGGTGCCGTAAGTGGCGTAACCGGCGCACGGGATTTTCTTGCCACCCGCGGCCGCCACCATGTAGTGAATGGCAGGGATTTCTCTATTCAAAATAGCCACCGCCGTGGCGTGCACCGCATGGTTGTGCAGCACCACGTTTTCTGCCGGTTTGGATTGCAAAATCGCCTGATGGAAGCGCCATTCGCTGGACGGCGTTTTACCGGCTTCGGCATGGCCTTCCGCATCAACAAAAACGATGTCATCTTCGGTTAACTGCTCATACGGCACGCTGGTTGGCGTGATTAGCATGCCATCGCCAAAGCGCACGCTGATGTTGCCTGACGTCCCCTGATTCAGTCCCAGACGGCTCATTTCCAGACAGGTGTCGATGATCTGGCGTGCTATGTGATTTCTTTCCATCATGCTTTCCTCGGCGCGGTCAAAAATAATGGGGTAACCCTGCGGCTATCTTCTGGTGCCCCGTTGAACCGCAACAGTTGATCGCATGGATGTGTGATGGCCTTCAAAATAACGCCGAAAAAATGCCGATTTTGAACACCGCTGACGACCCTGAGATCGCCCGTTTTCTGCGGCAATGGACCAAACGGTCAGTCGCCCGACTCTTGACGGGACGGTTCTTGACTTCCCGCCCACAACAATGCGATGTAGTGAGGCGAACATAAGGGGAAACCATGAATAAACAGGCCCGGCTGGATGAAATCGTCACGCTACTGCAAGGTAACGCGTCATTGCGGGTGAACGACCTCGCCAGCGCACTGAACGTCAGTAAAGAAACGCTGCGGCGGGATCTGAAATATCTGCAATTGAAAGGCTTGTTGATCCGCGAATATGGCAAGGCCAAAAGCCTGAAACGCATTGCTGACGATCCGAGCGTGGCGTTTGAAACACGCTCCAAAAGCCACGCCCAGCGCAAAGCGGCGCTGGCGGAACAGGCCATGAAATGGATTTCGGCGGGGATGTGTATTGCGCTGGACGCCAGTTCGACCTGTTGGCATCTGGCGAAAAAGTTGCCGGATCAAGAGCTGACGGTTTATACCAACAGTTCCCGTATTTGCCACGCGCTGGAGAAGAAAGCACAGATCCAGATTTTATGTTCTGGCGGCACATTAGATCGAAAATATGCCAGTTATATCAATGAATCACCGCTGCATATGGTGCGTAATCTCGATATCGATCTGTTTATTTTTTCCTGCGATGGCGTCGATGCCGCCGGCAATATCTGGGACACCGACAACGGCAATACGCTGTTCAAAAAATTCATGCTCAAAAAAAGCCTGCACAGCATTTTGCTGGTCGATTCCAGCAAAATGGAGCGTAGCAGCGAAGTGATGATCGGCAATGTGTCCGCCGTCACCACGGTGATCCGCCAGTGATCGGTGCCGATCACCGTGGTGAACGGGGTAAATAGGTGTCGTAGTCGAAACTCACCTGCTCGCGCGCTTCGTCCGCCGAGCGGTAAACGCCCGCACCGGCCCACGCAAACATCGCCGCGCCCGACACCGTGGTTTCGGCTTTCGCCAGCACTTTTACCGGTAACTGCAAGGCGTCGGCCTTGATTTGATTCCACAACGCATTGCGGCTGCCGCCGCCGACCAGCACCAGCTCTTTGGCGCTAAACTCCGCCACCTGTTCAAGCATCGTCAAATGTTCGCGCAGCCGTTCGGCCAGCGCTTCTAAAGCTGAGCGGTACAAATGCCCGCGCTGGGTCAACAAATTGACGCCCTGCCAGCCCGCCTGCTTGTCACCCATCAAATCACTGCGCATGGTCACGCCTTCACACCCCGGCGGGATCCGCCCAGCTTCATGCAGCATCTGGGCATAAACCTCGGGTGCAGCCACGCCCGGCCAGTACAACTGGCGGATCCACTCCAGCACCCCTGACGCCAGATACTGGCAGCCGGGATTGAAATAGCCGTGAGCGCTGTCCAGCTCGCAGGTGGCATGTGTATGATTTTGCAGTAAACGGCTATTGATACCCGAAGAGCGCACCATCAGGATTTCCCACGTGCCGGACGACAGCACCGGCTGGTCGACGCCGACGCCCGATCCGTACAGCGCAAATTGAGTATCATGGCCGGTGGAAATCACCGGAATACCGGCTTTCAGCCCCAGTTTTTGCGCCATCTCTGGGCGCAGTGCACCAATGACATCACCGGCGTTAATCTTCCGTGGGAACAGCGAGCGGTCAATGCCCACCAGCTTTAACAGCCGCTCGCTGAATACGTCCTGATTGATGTCCAGTAACTGGCTGGTGCCCGCCATGGTGCGCTCGGTGGTCATTTCGCCAGTTAGCTGGAAAGTAATTAATGACGACATAAACAGCCACGCATGGGCGTTATCCAACATGGCCGGTGCATTTTCTCGCAACCAAATCAGCTTATATAAGGTGTTGAAACTGTAGGGTGCGACGCCGGTAATGGCTTTTAACTCGGCGGGCGGCAGGTATTTTTGAATGTTATTCATCACCGCGTCGGTACGCGGACACTTCCAGCTAATCACCGGGTACAGCAACTCACCGGCGTGGTTTACCAACCCACCATCGACGCCAAACGCGGTGACGGTCAGCGCCCGAACCGGATGATGAGGCACTTTCGCCATCAGCGCCTGACAGCAGCTTTGCAGGCTGTCCATCATTCGCTCGAGCGGCCAGATATGCCACAGCGGGTTTTCCGGCGGATTGAGCGTAAAATTTTGTTGATGGGCGCTCGCCACCACGTTGCCCTGACCATCAATCGCCATCGCGCGAATATTGGTGGCCCCGCAGTCGAGAACAATCACAATTTCTTTGTGCATTTCACCCCTTCCCCTGCCGCATGGCAGGCTTGCAAAATAAGTCGCTACAGGGAGGATTATCGCTTCATCGTCGATTGAAAAGGGGCTTTGTACTAAGGCGTGGAACTACGCCATTGAACTGTGAAAAGGATCACTAAAAGCCGCCCTAAAACGGTAACTCACAGGCGGGCGGGTTGCCCGTTTTCACGCGAAGTCGGTGAAGCGGGCAGTAGGGTTTTAGCTAGTCTTGCAGTATGTTATGCGTTCGATAAGGTTTCCGAATAACCGCTGCCATGAGCCATTTATCATGAATACCGCTTTGATTACTGCCTTAAAAAACGTCGTCGGCGCAGCCAATGTGCTGACCAAAACCAATGACAAAATCCCTTACACCAAAGGTTTTCGCGTTGGCAAAGGCGAGGCATTGGCCGTGGCGTTGCCCGCGTCATTGCTGGAAATGTGGCATTTGCTGCAAGCCTGCGTGGCGCACGACGTGATCATGTTAATGCAGGCAGCCAATACCGGCGTGACCGGCGGTTCAACGCCGGACGGCAACGATTATGACCGTGAGATCGTGATCATCAGCACCCGCAAACTCAACGGTTTGCACCTGATCGATAACGCTCATCAGGTGCTGGCGTTTCCCGGCACCAGCCTGACCGAACTGGAAAATGCGCTCAAACCCTTCCAGCGCGAACCGCATTCGGTGATTGGATCTTCATGCATCGGCACGTCAGTGATTGGCGGCATTTGTAATAATTCCGGCGGTTCGCTGATCCGCCGGGGTCCGGCGTTTACGGAGAAATCCTTGTACGCCTGCGTCGATGAAAAAGGCGAGCTGCAGTTGGTCAACCATCTGGGAATTGCGCTCGGCGACACCCCAGAAGCCATCTTCAAAAATTTGGTCAACCAGAATTACACCACCGGCGACGCGCCAGATTGGCAAGGCCGTATTTGGGCCGACGACTACGAAAAGAAACTGCGCGATGTCGATTCAGACCAGCCGACGCGCTACAACGGTAACCCGGAATATCTGCATGAAAGCGCCGGTTCGAGCGGTAAACTGGCGGTGTTTTCGGTGCGCTTACCGACGTTCGAAAGCAGCGTCGGCACCACCACGTTTTATATCGGCACGAATGATGAAACCGAGCTGATCGCCCTGCGCCGTTTCCTGCTAAAAAATATGCAGGTGCCGCCGCTACAGGCTGAATACATTCATCGTCAGGCGTTTGCCCTGACCATTCGCTATGCCAAGCATGTCTACAAAGCCATTGGCAAACGCGGCGCGGAGAACATTCCCGCCATGTTTGCGCAGAAAAATCGGCTGGATAAGTGGGTTCGCGAAATGCCTCTGCTGCCTAATCATGCCCTCGACAGCCTGATACAGGTCGTCAACCGCCTCACGCCCGATGGCGTAGAGCCGCGCATTATGGACTTCCACCACCAGTTTGAGCATCACCTGATGCTGAAAACCGAGAAAAAGGACGCCAAAGAGTTAAGCGATTTACTGGCGCAATTCTTCGCCAGTCGGCAAGGAAAATTCTTTGAATGCACCGCTGCCGAAGAGAAAAATGCCTTTTTGATCCGCTTTGGCGTCGGGACCTGTACGGTGTATTACTGCGAAGGAAAGGGGCTGGATATCAATCAGCGCCTGGTGGCGTTTGACGTCGCGCTGCGCTCAAACGACGATCAGTGGCGACTGCAATTGCCCGCGCATTTGCAAGAACAGGTGTTGCTGGAGTCGTGCTGCGGGCATTTTTTCTGCTTCGTCAATCATCAGGATTACATTCTGAAAGCCGGTTGCGACCCCGTGGCCTTTAAACACGGCGTGCTGGAGTATGTCGAAAGCCGTGGCGCGAGATATCCCGCCGAGCATAACGTCGGCCATCTGTATCACGCCTCTGAGCATTATGAGCAACACCTGCACGGCCTTGACCCAACCAACAGCTTCAACGCCGGTATCGGTAAAACCAGTAAGAATAAGTTCTGGCGGGTTTAGTCTGACATGCGCCTTCCCCCTTTCTGGAGGGGAAGGCCGGGATGGGATGACAACAGCGAAGCTACGCGACACGCCATCTTTTGCGGCGGTTTTTCTCTTGATACATTTCGGCGTCGGCTTCGCGCAACGCCATGTCGGGCGTGGTCAGTGACGGATTAATGGCGATGGCACCGATGCTTGGGCCTTTATAGTCAATCACGCAGGAATGAAGGTCATAATCGCCGGTGAGCAGATTCATCAGGCGATGTTTAAACGCCTGCGCGGCCTGCAAGGCCTCACCGTATTCGACCGGACCAGGACCAGCGACAATAAATTCATCACCGCCCACGCGGGCAATCACTTCATCGGCACGCATGCCGTTTTTGAGTTTTTGCCCCACCGAGCGCAGAAAAGCGTCGCCCACTTCGTGCCCATGGAGATCGTTGATTTGTTTGAATTCATCCAAATCGGCGAAGGCTAATAGCACATAGCGGGAGTGGGCATGAGCGCGGGAAAACAGCGTTGGCAGTTGCTCGAACAACGCTCTGCGGTTCGGCAACCCGGTCAGTTCATCGGTATAACTGGCGGTAGTCAGGGCGGCATTGGCCTGCTGCAACTTCTGTAGCAGTTGCTCGTTCTGGATTTGCTGCGCAATCAGATTGGCAAACAGTTGCAGCACTTGTTCACTGCGTTCCGACAGTTCGCGGGTTTCGGTACTGGCGGCGCACAGCGTGCCATACAACGAACCATCGGCCAGCGTGACCGGCGTGCTGACATAGGTGGTGATCCCCAGCGCTTTGGCGGCCTCGGAGTCGCCCCAAATACCGGCCACATCGCAGGTATAACGACGTCCTTCGTCGAGCGCCCGCTTACACAAGGTGTCGCCCCAGGGCACGGACAACCCTTCGGGGATCTGCATGTTGCGGGAGTTGCGGGAAAAAAGAATGTGCTGCTGGCTGCCATCGGTATCAATACGCGTCAGATAGGTGGAATCCATATTGGTCACCAGTTCGAGCATCTCCAATAACTGACGAACCAGTCCTTCGAGCGTGTATTCAGATTCCAACGCTGTCGAGATGCGTTCGAGAAGATTATCAGTCATAAACCGGAGAAACCTTTGCTGGAGAGAGTCGTACTTTTTCAAGCCATGCCAATGAAACATTTTATCATAGCTTCAGCGCCCAAAATATGGGCTTTGTACAAAACAGCACCGTAGGTGAATGGCTGAGGAAGGCGATCGTTCAGTGTCAGACAACAGAGTAACAAGGTAGACTCGCGCGTGACAAACGTAGACCATAAGCTATCGATAACGGCTAGCTGACTTTTTTGTTGGATTTCAATGAGCGACTCTAAACACTCTCACTCCGTGCGTAAACCCCCGATGAAACTCATTACGTCAGTCATATTAATGATTAGCGCGGTGATTATTTCCGTCCTGTTGGTGGTGCATTTACTTTATTTTATTCAGGTCAGCGACACCGCGCGCGACGGCGTACGAGACAAAGGGCTGGCCGTAGCCAGAACGCTGGCGGATTTGCCAGACATCAAACATGCCCTGATGAAATCGCCGAACAGCAATATTATTCAGCCCATCGTCAGCGCGGTGCAGCGAAGAAACGACCTGCTGTTTGTGGTGGTGACCAATATGGATGGCATCCGCTTCTCCCACCCCAATCGCGACGTGATCGGCCACCATTTTATTGGCGATGACATCAATCCAGCGCTGCTCGGCAATGAAAACGTCTCGGTCAATCACGGCGTGCTGGACGAAGCGCTGCGCGTTTTCACCCCGGTTTATGATGACAACCATCGGCAAATTGGCGTGGTGGCGGTAGGGATCTCCCTCAACAAGGTGTCGGTGCTGGTCAATAAAAGCCGCTGGAGCATTCTGTGGACCGTGCTTTTTGGCACGCTGGTTGGCGCGTTGGGAACCTATGCGCTGGTGCGCCGGCTCAAACGGGTGTTGTTCGGGCTGGAACCTTATGAAATTTCGACGCTGTTTGAACAGCGCCAGGCGATGTTGCAGTCGCTCAAAGAGGGCGTAATTGCACTCGATCAGGACGCCCACGTGACGCTGATTAATCAGGAAGCGCGGCATGTTTTGGGCATCACTACCGGTCAAAATACGTTAGAAACCTCGTTGAGAATTGAAAACGGCGACGCTTCTCAACCGCTGCTGATGAATTTGCACGACGTGCTAAACACCGGCGTACCCCGTCGCGACGAAGAGATTAATGTCAAAGGCCGCACCCTGCTGGTAAACAGCGTGCCGGTTCGCAGCAATGGCAGCATCATTGGCGCTATCTCGACGTTCAGGGATAAGACCGAAGTCACCCAGTTGATGCAGCGCCTGAGCGGCATGGTAAACTACGCCGATTCACTGCGTGAACGCTCGCATGAATTCATGAACAAGCTGCATGTCATTCTCGGATTGCTGCACATGAAAAGCTATGTGCAACTGGAGGATTACATTCTCAAAACCGCCAATAATTATCAGGTGGAAATCGGTTCGTTGCTGCTGAAAATCAAATCCCCGGTGATTGCCGGATTTGTCTTGAGCAAGATGAAGCGGGCGTCAGATTTGCACCATCGGCTGACCCTCAGTGAGGATAGCCTGCTGCCCGATAACGCCAATGAAGACCAGACCGCGGCGCTGATCACCGTGTTAGGCAATTTGATTGAAAACGCGCTGGATGCGCTTGACAAGCAGCCGGACGGTGAAGTGAACGTGTTACTGCATTACCAGACGGGTTATTTAACCTGCGTGGTCAGCGATGATGGCCCCGGCATTGCGCCTGAGAGTCTGGATGCTATCTTTGACAAAGGCTTCTCGTCGAAAGGCGAACAGCGTGGCGTTGGACTATTTTTGGCAAAACAACAAGTAGAAAACTTGGGCGGCACCCTCAGTGCTGAGTCAGAACCCGACGTTTACACCCAATTTTTTGTACATATTCCCTGGGACAGTGAGAGGAAAACGGCATGATCAATGTGCTAGTAGTCGATGATGATGCCATGGTCGCAGAGCTGAACCGCTGTTACGTGGGCCAGATCCCAGGTTTCAGCTGTGTCGCCACGGCCTCGACCTTACAGCAGGCCAAAGAGAAGGTGTTGGACCACCAACAGCCTATCGATCTGATTTTGCTCGACGTGTATATGCAGCAAGACAACGGGCTGGATTTACTGCCTACGCTGCGTGATTCCGGCCGGCCTATCGATGTGATTGTGATCTCCTCGGCGGCGGACGCCACCACCATAAAGAAGTCGCTTAACTACGGCGTGGTCGATTACCTGATCAAACCTTTCCAGTTCGCCCGCTTCGAAGAGGCGCTGACCGGCTGGCAGCAGAAAAAAGTGCAGATGGACCATCAGCTGCATTACGAACAGTCGGACGTTGACCGCTTAATTCACGGTAATAATCAGGCAGCCGCTGACGCTAAAAAATTGCCGAAAGGCTTAACGCTACAAACGCTGCGCACGCTGTGCCAATGGATTGACGCGCATCCCGAAACCGAGTTTTCCACCGATGAGCTGGCGCACTCGGTGAATATTTCACGCGTATCCTGCCGTAAGTACCTGATTTGGCTGGCCGACAGCCAGGTGCTGTTCACCAGTATTCATTATGGTGTGACCGGACGGCCGGTGTATCGCTACCGCTTACAGGCCGAGCAATATTCGTTGCTTAAGCAATATTGCCAATAACGAGCTTTCCGTGAGTCTGTGCTAGCGATAAACCAGACGGTAGCTGTTATCCAGCAAGCTGAAGGTAAACTGGCGGGCTGAGGTGCAAATCACCTGCCGGTCTCGGGTGACAAAAATGGCCTCGATATGCGCACGCTGCTGCAAATACGCGAGGCTTTTTTCTACCCCCATGCCGTACAACAGCGTGGTGTAGATATCGCCATCAATCGAATCGTCTGAAATCACCGTCACGCTGAGCAGTTCGTTATCCAACGGATAACCGGTTTTCGGGTCAAGAATATGGTGGTAGCAACGCCCGTCCAGCTCAAAATAACGCTCATAAACGCCCGACGTTACCACCGATTTGTTGCTGACGTTAATCACTCCGATCAACGCATCCGGCGTTGAGAACGGCGTTTTCAGGCCGATGGCCCAACCCCCTTCCCCACCGGCACCCAGCGTTTGCACGTTGCCGCCGAGGTTGATCAACGCATGCTCGACCTGATTCTGGCGCAGAAAATCCCTGACGACATCAGCAATGTAGCCTTTGGCGATCGCCCCGAGATCAATTTCCATCCCCGCCTTTTTCAGCAACACCGCACGCGTCGCGTCATCGAGCACCACGTCGTGTGGGTCAGTCAGCGCTAGCAATGTCTGTAAGTCTGCTGCCGCCGGAACGCTGTGACCGTTAAAGCCGATTTTCCAGCGTTTCACCAGCGGACCGATGGTGAAATTAAACAGGCTATCGCCGAGCAAACTCACCGCTTTGGCCCGTTGGATCAAATCAAATACCGGCTGGCTGACGATCACCGGATGGCTGCCCGCCGCGTGGTTTATTGCCATGATGTCGGAATTCACCCGATTCACGGTGAAGATATTTTCCTGCTGCTTGATGAGGCGAAAAACGCCAGACGCCAGACTCTCGTTATGTTCAAACAGCTTGAGCAGAATGGGCGAGCCCATCAAGACCGCGGAGTAAGAATAAAGTCGATCGTCTGGCGTCATGGCGATGGCCTGTTAAAGAAGTGAAGGAAAGCCTGTAGCGCAGAGGCGGGCGATACAGGCTGTTAGCGTTATTTCATGGCGTGTTTCGCGGCATGTCTTCCCGCCAAGATACCGAAGATAATGATATCTGCAACCGCGTTGCCGCCGATACGGTTGCCGCCGTGAATTCCGCCGACCACTTCACCCGCCGCATAGGCGCCGCTGATCGCCTGTTGTTGGCCGTCGAGCACGCAGGTTTCGGTGTTAATGGTCACGCCGCCCATGGTGTGGTGAACCCCCGGTGCGATGCGGATAGCGTAGAACGGCCCCTGATTGATCGGGTGACGCATTGCCGTAGTGCGGCCAAACTCGGCGTCATTTTGCTTATCCACCGCCACATTGTACATTTCCAGCGTGCCGAGGAAGGCGTGGAAGTCCATCTCCAGCTTGTTCGCCAGTTCGCGTGGCGAGTCGGCGCTGATGACAAAACCGCGGGCGATGTACTCGTCTGCCGCTTTGTTGTTCAGACGAACCTGCTCGTCGAATACCACGTAGGCGTATTTCTCTGGCTGGCTGATGATCTGCGCCGACACTTTGTCGCGGGTTTCCATTTCATTGAAGAAGCGCTTGCCCGCCTGATTGACCAGAATGGCGCCACCGCCGCGAATCGCCTCGGAAATCAGATACGACGTGGATTGTTCAACCGTCGGGTGAATCTGAATTTCGCCCATGTCGACGGTATTCGCGCCGATTTTTTGCAACAGCGCAATACCGCCGCCGGTCGCGCCTTTGTGGTTGGTGGTAACGAAACCCTCCAGCTCAGGGCGATATTTGACCACCATCTCGCTATTGGCGCTGAACCCACCGGTGGCGACAATCACGCTTTTGGCGTTAACGGTCAGGATTTCATTGTCTTCATTGAGCAGCTCTACGCCGGTAACCGCGCCGTTGGCGTATAAAATTTCGTTAACGGAGGTGTCGAGCATCACCTCGATATTGCGTTTATTCAGGTTTTTCACCAGCCCGCTGATCAAGAACCCGCCCACCGCGCTGCGGTCTGCCGGACGGTGGGTACGGTCAATGCTCATCCCCCCCGTAATGGTGATATCGCTCAGTTCAATCTCGTGCTGCGCCAGCCATTCAACCGCCTGCGGGGCGCGTTCGACAAACTCTTTCAGCAACACCGTATTGTTTTTGAACTGGCCGCCCTTGAGGGTTTCCTGATAGAACAGCGCTTTGCTGTCTTCGATGCCTTTCAATTTTTGGAAGCGCGTTTCTGCCGCGTTCATGCCGACCGACGCTTTAATGGTGTTGCCGCCGATGCTTGGCATTTTCTCGACGATCAACACTTTCGCCCCTTCGTCATAGGCTTGGATCGCTGCCGCCAGACCCGCGCCGCCGCTGCCCACCACCACCACATCAAAATGTTGTGGGGCCGAAACGCTGCCGCCCTCTTCCAACAATTGGGCTTTACAGGATTTGGCGATGGCTTTCGATACCGCTTTTTTCACCGCTTCACTTTGCGTGGTGGCACCGGTGACCGCGTCCACGTGCGGGCTATTGGCGTCAAGAATACGGCTACGGATGATGTCAAAGCGGGTGGTGAATTCCACGTCCAGATTGTCATCGGCTTCCAGTACGATGTCCGCAATGCGGTCGGTTTCCAGACTGACGTTAATCGCCACCTGAAGCGTATCGTCCTGCACTTTTTCCTTGAACACACCGGCTTTGAATTTCTTCGACGTCATGCTCATGTCGCGGATCATCGCGTCCACCAGCGAGAAGCGCCACAGCGGTTCAGGAATGGTCAGCGCTTCACGCTGAGTACTGTCGATAAACAACTCGAGTTTCTGTTCAGCAGCAATGCGGTCAGCCCAGTCTGGGTAGGCGATGCAGGCTTTACCGACCGCCACCATGTCATAACCCTGTTCCAGCGCCTGCTCGGCATCTTCGCGATTGACCACGCCGCCAACGCCCATCACCGGAATCGTCGCCAGTTTCGCCGAGCGCATCGCGACATATTTGTTGATAAGCGGCGTTGGGTCAGTGGTATCGACAAATATGTCGCGATGCGCTC
>Ga0105858_1000466_pt1 | contig 16997 bp, 17 predicted proteins | sample OrgsoiDNA_201062_FD_89683 | JGI IMG/M metagenome (GOLD analysis project Ga0105858, IMG submission 89683) | Permafrost soil microbial communities from the Arctic, to analyse light accelerated degradation of dissolved organic matter (DOM) -... | ecosystem: Environmental > Terrestrial > Soil >...
TAAATCCCAACAAGCGTCACACCTCTCGACCCACACCTTGAAGCGTTTCGAGCGCCTCCAACAGCCGCTTGCTGGCTGGTCCCTTCATGAACTTTTGAACTTCGCTTTCAACCTGCTTCTGGGCGACCTGCCAGTGAGGCTCCGCACGCCGCAGCATTTTCAATCCCTCCTTGCTCAAGGTAGCGACCTTGAAGCGGGCGTCTTCTTCGCTGCCGACCTTGACCCAACCGGCATCGATTAGTACCTTGAGGTTTCTCGAGATAGTGGTCTTATCCAGCGCCGCTTCCACCGCAATTTCAGTGAAGGTCGCCGATCCAAGCCGCTCGAGCGCGCGGAGAAGCGAGAACTGCGTGATTTTTAATCCGATCGGCCGGAGCGCGTCGTCGTAGACGCTCGTCAAAGCGTTCGCCGAGCGACGGAATTGTGTGCAGTAGCAGTCGGTGAACATGACATTCCAGAATCGATTAGCGGCGAATAATCACAAGCCGTTGCATTACCGCAATTAAGCACCCTCTTAGCACCGGAAAAACGTGGCTGACGCCAAAATCAGATGCATATGCAACTGCTTTAGTATAGCTCGCATCTCGCGTAGTGCGTCAGTGACAGATCACAGGATGTACATCGTCGATCGGAACGTGCGACCCACGACCCGCCCGCGTATCAACATCGGGCGATGGGGTCAATTCGTCTTCGGTGAGGTCTTACGTGTCGCTCAAGTTTTTCACCCGGCCTTCGGCATCTTTCGAATTCCGCGAGCAAGGGTTGCTCGCGTCGCGCAATCGCATGCCGGATCGCAGGTGCTTCGATGCTCCACGCAAAGATACTGGTTCAGGCAGTTACCAGGAACTCGTCACGGTTCTTGTCGACGATCCAGTGAGGGGCTCGGCCACGTCCCGTCCAGGTTGCACCACTCACCGCATCACGATATTTTGGTGCGCCTGTTGTAGCGGCTACCGCGGCAGTCGTCTTGACTTGATTGTTGTGTCCCATCAGCTCGGCAAGCGAGATCTTATATTCGCCCATCTTTGCGACTATTTCAGCGAGGACGATTTCGGCCTGGCGCTGTCGGGCGACGTTCAATTGGTCCTGAAGTGCTTCGCGTTGCGCGAGCAGTTCTTTAAGGGTGGGCATTTCTGTTTGCATTATAAAAAGTCGTTCTTTGAAGTTGTATGGGTGTTCGACAGCGTATTGATCAACAAAGGTTGGCGCAGAGTGTTCGCTTGTTAATGGCTTGCACGTTGCTTGCACGCCGCTGGGTCTCAGTCCGACTATCTGATCGGTGCACAGACTATGCCGCCGCACCGATGGTTGCCGGATTGGCAGCGTTCCGGCCTGCGAACTTCGTCGGAGTCTTCAGTAGCCGTCACGCCGTGAACGGCCGCATGCCGTATCAGCCCCGATTCAAGAGGTGCTGCCTGCACGCAGGGGTGGTTCCCCCACGGGCCTCTTCGCTGAAACAGCGGCTAGTGTACGCGCATCACGCCGAGTCGCATCGGAAACAACCACGTTGCGGGCCAATAAGATACAAATACCACGCCCGGCCCAACTGATCCAGATATTGATATTAACGATATCTTACACGCGGCGTCAGACTCTGAATCTGGTGAAACAATTCGTTCGCAGCAATTCGGACTCGTTAAAAAACCTGTATTCGCAAGTGTGCGATCTTTCAGTTTGCCGAGTGCAACGTATTGCCGGAGCGATACGCATGCGGCAATATCCCGGGTCCATTTTCACGCTTCTGATCCGCCTTGACGTTCGTTGCGCCGAAAGACTATTGAAAGCATGCGGTGGCGGAATTTAATCGAAGGAACTCCCGGATTCACACATTCGCCAATCGGCCGATAACCAGGTCAAGCAGCGCCCGCAGTCTTCCAAGCCGGCGTAGGTCGCGATGGTAACCGAACCAAACGTCGCGGCCGGGCGGCGGCTCTCCCAGATCAATGCGGCGTATGCCGATCGTATTGTCGCCGAGCGCGCAGGGGAGAACCGCTAGTCCGCCACCCTCCGCACACATCCTGGCTTGTGCGCCACGGTTGTTGCTGCCGAACGCCACGTGTGCTTTTGGCAGCATGCGTCTCGCCCAGTCGACATCGGGCAGCGTTCCAAATGCGCTGTCCATGGAGACGAGGTTATATCCCTCACCGTCGCCGACCTGCGGTGGAACCATGTCGACTGGAGAGTACAGCGCGTAGTCCATGTGCATGAACTTCCGCTGAATCACATCGGCCTCGTCAAACTGAGTGATGCGAAACAGCAGGTCCGCGTCGCGCCTTGCCAGACTAAATTGGCGGGAATCGGTCACTAGTTCGATGCTCACGCTCGGATTAGCTTTTAGGAATTCAGCGAAGAGCGGTGTCAGGACATGAATGCCGAACCAGTCCGACGATGACACCCGCAGCACGCCAGTAAGATGCTGCTCCCCGCCGGCCAAAGAGCGCTCGAATGCGAGCGCGTCTTCCTCCATACGCTCCGCGTGCATCAGAACCGCGGCTCCTTCATCTGTCAAAACAAAACCGTCTGTCGTGCGTTGAAACAGGGTTTGGCCGACTGCTGATTCAAGGGCTCGCAGCCGCCGACCCATTGTCGGTTGTGTTTGACCGGTCCGCTTTGCGGCGGCGCCAAGCGAACCCGTGCGGGCAATCGCCAGAAAGATCCGAACATCGCCCCAGTCCATTTCGCCTCATGCATAAACGTTTGGTCGTCGTGCAATAACGTCGATTTACGTAATTTCCTGCATGGACGAAGATGAATCAAGCAAATTCGCTCGATTCCCCGGAGAAACACCATGAACATGCAAGCGCTGGTTCTGAACCGCTACAACGGCCCGCTTGAACTGACGCAGATTCCTCGTCCGGGCGTGCAAGCCGGCCAGGTGCTGGTCCGCATTCAAGCGAGCGGCCTGAATCCGTTGGACACCAAGATTCGCGCCGGCAGCGCAGCACATGCCAGGCATCCGCTGCCGCTGGTGCTGGGTATCGATATGGCGGGTGTGGTCGAAGCAGTCGGACAAGGCGTCGCTCAGTTCAACGTGGGTGATGAGGTGTACGGAATGACTGGCGGCGTTGGCGGCATCCAGGGTTCGCTCGCTCAGTTCGCAGCAGTAGACGCGCGGCTGATCGCGTTAAAACCTTCCAACCTGTCGATGAAAGAAGCCGCATCCCTGCCGCTGAGTTTCATCACTTCCTATCAGGGCATCGTGGACAGGGCGCATTTGAAAACGGGACAAACAGTGCTTGTACAGGGCGGAGCAGGTGGTGTCGGGCATGTGTCCGTGCAACTCGCGCATGCATTCGGCGCTCGCGTTTTTGCAACCGTGAGCAAGGGCGACGCCGATCTCGTGACGAGTTATGGCGCGACTGCTATCGACTATCGTGAATACTCGGTCGAGCAATACGTTCAGGAATACACGGGCGGAGAAGGTTTTGACCTCGTGGCCGACACCGTAGGCGGAGCGACGCTGGACGCATCGTTTTCGGCGGTCAAGCAATTCGGGCATGTCGTGAGCGCGCTCGGCTGGGGCACGCACGCCCTCGCTCCGTTGTCATTCCGCGAAGCAACGTACTCGGGCGTATTCACGCTCGCGCCGCTGCTAACCGGCAAACACCGTGAGCATCATGGAGAAATCCTGCAGGCAGCGACCCGGCTGGTCGAAGCGGGAAAGCTCCTGCCCAGAGTGGACCCACGCAGTTTCGACCTGGCTGGCGCCGACCTCGCTTATCAGGCTATTGCAGCGGGAACCACCAAGGGAAAGATAGTCGTCGACGTTCAATAGCGGCATTGGATCAGCATGGATTGCCGCGGGCGCGTAAAGACAAAGCGGGCTTTGGGCCCGGTCGCTGAGTTCTTCGGGCGCTCACCTACGCAGGCCGCACTCATGACGGCGGCCGGAAAATGCCTAGCGCGATAGCACGGGGTTCGCCGGTCGCGCGAACCGCTTTGCGCCGACCACGCATAGCACCACGGCCGTTGCAACCGCCACCATCGGCCAGCCGACTGGCTCGTGCAACAGCGTCGCGGCAAGCACGAGCCCGAAGAACGGCTGCAGCAATTGCAACTGCCCCACCGCCGCAATACCGCCCTGAGCCAGCCCGCGATACCAGAAGACAAAGCCGATCAACATACTGAACAAGGATACGTAAGCAAGTCCCATCCATGCCGATCCACCCACGTCGGCCCAGGACGATGGCATGGTGAGCAGTGCCAGCGGCGCCATGATAGGCAGCGATAACACCAGCGCCCACGAGATCACCTGCCAGCCGCCGAGCTTGCGCGAGAGTCTGCCGCCTTCCGCATAACCAAGCCCGCAGACGATGATGGCCGCGAACATCAGCACATCGCCGACAGGCGACGCGCCCGTCCCACGGGCCAGCGCAAAACCGGCTACAAGCAAGGCGCCAAAGCCAGAAAACAACCAGAACGCAGGGCGCGGGTGCTCACCTCCGCGCAACACGCCGAAGATCGCGGTCGAAAGCGGCAGCAACGCAACAAAGACAACCGAATGAGCGGCGGTGATGTGCTTGAGCGCAAGAGCGGTGAGCAGCGGAAAGCCGATGACGACGCCGCACGCGACCACCGCGAGCGAAATCAGATCGCCTCGTTCGGGCCGCTTTTGACGGAACACCAGCAAGAGCGCGAGCCCCAGCAAGCCTGCAATGCCGGCACGCGCAACCGTGAGGAAGACCGGGTCGAAGGCTGCGACCGCAACGCGTGTCGCGGGCAATGAGCCGCTGAAAATCAGCATCCCGAGGAAACCATTCATCCATCCGCTTGCCGTCTTGTCCATCATGCCTCCCTATTTTCAGCTAGCAGTATCGACCCGCAAAGCATGGATTTTCCAGAGACAGTGCACTACAGTTAGGTAAAACTGTATGGGCCAAAAATCAGTACACATGGAAGACACCACCTTTTTTAGCGCAGACGTCGGCACCTTGGTCGAACGTGTCATGCAGACCATCCGGCAGCGAATTGCCGGACGCACCCTGGCGCCGGGTGCCAAGGTTCCGTCCATTCGGGGCTTCGCCGAAACCTTGCAAGTCTCGAAGTCCACCGTAGTGGAAGCCTATGAGCGCCTCGCTGCCGAAGGGCTCATCCAGTCGCGCCGCGGGTCGGGCTTTTACGTCGCCGGACACCTGCCGCCGCTGTCGCTCGCTGAGCTGGGCCCGCGCCTGGACCGCGTTGTCGATCCGTTCTGGGTGTCGCGGCAATCGCTGGAAGCTGGCGCGAATGCCCTGAAACCCGGTTGCGGCTGGCTGCCTGCATCGTGGCTGCCGGAGGCGGGGCTGCGTCGTGCATTGAGATCCGTCGCGCGCACCGACGCCGCCGTGCTGGCCGATTACGGCACATCCCTCGGGCTCCCGCCGCTGCGGCAATTGCTCGCCCGTCGCATGGCGGATCGCGGCATTGAGGCGGCGCCCGATCAAATCATCCTCACCGAATCCGGCACGCAAGCCATCGACCTGTTATGCCGTCTGCTGCTCGAACCAGGCGATACAGTGCTCGTCGATGACCCCTGCTATTTCAATTTCCTCGCCTTGCTGCGTGCCCACCGCGCCAAGATCGTCAGCGTTCCGTATACGCCGGCAGGTCCCGATATCGACTTGTTCGCGCAGGCACTCGCGGAGCATCGGCCGCGCCTCTACATCACCAACTCGGCGCTTCATAATCCGACGGGCGCAACGCTCTCGCCGGTCGTTGCGCATCGGCTTCTGAAGCTCGCGGACCAGTCGGGTCTGACGATTATCGAAGACGATATCTTCGGCGACTTCGAGCACGAATCCGCCCCCCGTCTGGCCGCTTTCGACGGCTTGGAGCGAGTCGTGCATATTGGCAGCTTTTCCAAAAGTCTCTCGGCGTCGGTACGCTGCGGTTTTATCGCGGTGCGGCGCGACTGGGTCGAGCAATTGATCGATTTAAAGATTGCCACCTCATTTGGCGGCGGACGTCTTTCAGGCGAACTCATCCTCGGCGTGCTGAAAGACGGCACGTACAGAAAGCACATGGAGAGCTTGCGAGAGCGCTTGTCCCGTACGATGGGGCAAACAAGCGCGCGGCTGGAAGCGCTCGGCATCGAACCTTGGATCGAGCCGCGAGGCGGCATGTTTCTCTGGTGCAAGCTGCCTGAAGGACTCGATGCAACGGACGTCGCCCGCCGGGCACTGGCCGAGAACGTCATCCTTGCGCCGGGCAATGCGTTTAGCGTCGCGCAGTCCGCCAGCGAGTTCCTGCGCTTTAACGTCGCGCAGTCGACAGACCCACGCGTTTTTACTGTGCTCGAGGCAGCGATGCATGGGTGACGCACGACCGCTTTTAACGCATCAAACGCGCATCGTGAACGTCACCGGCAACCCGTCAAGCCTGCGCCATCTTCGCCAGCGCTTCGCTGATTAACACTCGCGTTAATTCGCCCGCAGGCAGTTCACGCCCAAGGCTCGCCGCCTGTCCCGACCACAAGCTCGTGAAGTCGCCCTTGCCTGCCTGCTCGGCCTTGGCCTTAAGCGGTGCAAGCGCGGCGCCGGCAAGCGGAAAGGCGGGTGCCACCGTGGACAGCGGACCTAGTTCACGGATCGCCCGATTGATGATGCCGCGCGCCGGCCTGCCCGTGAAGATGTTCGTCAACACGGTGGAGTCATCCTGGGACTCGCGCAGCGCTATACGATGCACCTCCGACACTTTCGCCTCCGGACAAAACAGATACGCGGTCCCCATCTGCACAGCCGACGCGCCCAGCGCGAACGCAGCGACAATTCCCCGCGCGTCGGTTATGCCGCCGGCGGCGATCACGGGAACAGAGACGGCATCCGCTATTTGCGGTACCAGCGCGAACGTGCCAACCTGCGCCGCATAGTCCTGCGTCAGAAAGTTGCCGCGATGCCCGCCTGCTTCAACGCCCATCGCAATCACAGCGTCACACCCGTGCGCCTCAAGCCATCGTGCTTCCGCTACGGTCGTAGCCGACGCGATGACTTTCGCGCCGGTCGCCTTCACGCGATCGAACAATTTTTTATCCGGCAGTCCGAAATGAAAACTCACGACCTCGGGTTTGAATTCTTCCACGACCGCGCAGAAGTCACTGTCGAACGGGTTACGGCCTGCCGCGGGCGGCGTCACTTCTGGATCGAGTCCATACTCGACGTGATACTCCGCCAGACGCGCGCGCCATGCCATGTTGCGCGATACATCGGCTTGCGGCGGAACATGACAGAAAAAATTTATGTTGATCGGGCCGCGCGTTTTCGACCGGATCAACGCGATCCCGTCACGCGCTTGCTCGACGCTAAGTAGCGCACAGGGCAGCGATCCCAGGCCGCCTGCTTCGCACACGGCTATGGCTAACTCGGGCGTGCCGGGGCCTGCCATGGGTCCTAGAACAATAGGTGCTTCAATACCAAACAAGTCGAGAATCCGACGATCGCGCCAGGTGCTCATGCTTCTTTTCTCCTCGATGATGTTCGCGATGCCCGAGCGACTTGGGATCCATTCGTTGCATTCGGCTTGGCCTTGTACAGCGGCTCGGCTGCATAAGGATAAGCGTATATCAATTGCCTGCATTGCTCCTCAATGGAACTGTCCAGTGCCCGCTTAAGGCTGCCTTCACTCCACGCCGCCAGCAGCGCAAAGCTTAGCAAGCTTTCAAGGAACGAGCGGCGCTTTGATGTGATAATTGCTATCACTTTTCCCGATATCGAAGGTCGACATGGACGCAGCCGATTTACGCATATTTGAATCGGTCGCGCGAAACGGCAGCATGAATCGCGCAGCCCTGGAGCTTCATACTGTTCAGTCGAACGTCACGGCGCGGGTTCGCTTGCTGGAAGAGGAATTGGGCGCACCACTCTTTCACCGGCACCATCGGGGCGTTGAGCTGACGGCGGCGGGCCGCAGGCTATTGCCTTTCTCCAGACAGATGGCGCGGTTACTCGACGACGCACGCAGCGCTGTCAAAGACGACGGGGTCCCGCGCGGACCGCTAATTCTTGGCACGCTGGAAACCACTGCTGCACTGCGTATGCCCGACGTACTCGCGTCGTTTGCGCTGGCTTGTCCGCAAGTGGATATGGTGGTGCGCACCGGGACTACGGCTAGCCTGATCGAGGACGTCCTGCAATACCGGCTGGACGGCGCGTTCGTCGCGGGTCCGGTGCATCACGAAGACCTGTCCACCGAGGCCTTCTTTCGCGAGGAAATGGTGCTCGTAACGGCGCGTCATATTCGCTCTATTGCTGAGCTTGCGCAGTCGGGCGACGTGAAGACGATCGTATTCCGGATTGGATGTTCGTACAGGACACGGCTGGATATTGTGCTCGCGCGGCACAGCTTGCGAGTGAGCACACCGCTGGAATTCGGCTCGCTGGACGCCATGCTAGGTTGCGTGGCTGCAGGCGTGGGTGTGACGCTGCTGCCGAAAGGCGTGGTTGCCACGGCGTGGCGCGAAGGCCGCGTGGCGGTGCACGATATCGCGCCCGAAGATGCTCGCGTCGACACAGTGTTCGTACGTCGCCGTGACGTCTACGCGACCACCGCGCTTAACGCCTTTCTTGAGATTGCGCGTCCAGGTGCAACCCTCGCGCCCGCGCTCGTGCTTGCTTGAACGATGCGGGCGTGAGCGAACAGGCTAAGTCTTCGGGCACGTGCGCTTACGTGATCCCCCTCAAACGTGATCGCGAAAAACCTCCTTCGCAGCGAACAGGCCGTTGAGTGCAGCCGGGAATCCCGCATACACTGCCATTTGCATGATGGTCTCGACTATCTCCTCGCGGCTAATGCCCACATTAAGCCCCGCGGCAATATGGACCTTAAGCTGAGGCGTTGCATTACCCAACGCGGTGAGCGCTGCAATAGTGGCGATTTCACGAGCGCGGATGTCCAGGCCCGGTCGCGAATAGATATCGCCGAATGGAAATTCCAGCAGATAGCGCGCAAAGTCGGGCGCAATATCTGCGAGCGAGTCGATGACCTTTTCCCCGGCTTCCCCATCGATTTCGGACAACACCCGTTTGCCCCGTGCTAGGCGGCTTTCCTGATCCGCTTGGCGTTCGATCGTGTCTTGCATTTTTCAGTCCTCAGTTGAGTATTGGCATAACCCGCTATCTTGTTGTCGAGGACGAGAAGGCATGCCTGAAGTTCTGCCACCCTGAGCCGGACCTGATCGCGATGTTCCGCCAGCAGCTCGCACCGGGCCTCCTCGGTCGCCGCGCCCTGCGCGCGAAGTCCGGCATAACGCAGCATTTCCTGAATTGGCATGCCGGTCGTTTTAAGCCGGCCCAGAAACTCGATCCATGTGAGGATCGAAGCGTCATAGACACGTTGACCCGTACTGTCTCGCGGCGCGAACGGGAGCAATCCGATCCGTTCATAGTAGCGAATCGTATAGGCCGTAAGGCCCGTCTGCTCGGCGATATCACCTATCTTCATGACTGTATTCTCGTTTCGACATAGAGCATGGTAGGACTTAGAGTGCACTCTAAGTCAAGCGCTTTTCGGCATTGTGCCGCTAACGCGGATTACCGACCGCTGGCGTTGCGATAAGTGGGCGGGCCTAGTGCCGGAAGATATCAAAAGCTCGCTTTATCCTCGTCTGCCGTTCGTCGCAAGACGCGGAAAGTTCACGTACCATAGGTCGTGCGCCGTACTGGTTAGTCCCATTTCTTCAATGTCGCTTATTCGAATAATCTCTACAAAGACGAGGGCTCGCTCGCCGTTTACGGGACCAAGCTCGCTGCGTTCAAGGCGTTTGGAACGTGCACAACGGTAGCCACGCGGAATAACTTTACGGCTGTGACCACATTGAGATTTCACGCTCATCAATGAAACCTTCGACCCAATCGCCGTCCCGGAAACGACGATGTCTTTTGCAATTCGCCGCCGGTCTTTCATTGTTGTCGGGCGTTTGGAAACCGATGCTCACACCCGCGCGTGCGGCTGTGGGATCCGGCGCGCTTGCTCGCGTGCGTCCGGGCAATCCGGGCTGGCCATCCGAGACACAGTGGGACGAACTGGGCCAGCAAGTAGGCGATGCGTTGGTCAAAGTGCAGTCGCCGCTAGCGACCTGTGTGAACGCGCCCGATAGCGCCGACTGTCAGCAGCTCTTCAAGGAACTGAAAAATCCCTACTTTCTAGGCGACGAAGTCGGCCTGACGCAATCCCTCGGTTGGGTCGATGCGTGGACATCGAGTCCCAGCATCTATGCGGTGGCCGCGCGCAATACGAACGATGTAGTCGCAGCCATCAACTTCGCACGCCGTAATAATTTACGGCTTGTCGTAAAGGGCGGCGGTCACAGTTACCAAGGCACGTCGAATGCGCCGGACTCCTTGCTGGTCTGGACGCGAAAAATGAACGGCATCACCGTGCGAGACGCGTTTGTCGGCACGGGATGCGAAGGCCACGCATCCCCGGTTCGGGCAGTCACGGTCGGTGCCGGCGCGCTCTGGGCGCACGTCTATGATGCGGTCACCACGCAGGCAGGCGGTTACATCCAAGGCGGCGGATGCATGACGGTCGGCGTGGCCGGCCTGATCCAGAGCGGTGGGTTTGGCAGCTTTTCCAAGGCCTACGGACTGGCGGCGGCAAGCCTGCTCGAGGCCGAAGTTGTTACAGCGGACGGCGTCGTCCGGATCGCCAATGCCTGCACGAATCCCGACTTGTTCTGGGGGCTGAAAGGCGGCGGAGGCGGCAGCCTGGGCGTGGTCACACGACTGACGCTGCGGGTCCATGATCTACCCGAGACTTTCGGCGCGGTGAACATGACGATCAAAGCCACGTCGGCGCCCGCATTTCGTCGGCTGCTTGGACTGATCGTGGACTTCTATCGTCAGAACCTAATGAATCCGCACTGGGGCGAACAGATCAGGTTTCGTCCCAACAACGTCCTCAATATCTCGATGGTGTTCCAGGGCCTCAGCCGCAGCGAAGCGCAAGCGGTCTGGCAACCGTTCATGGATACGCTTGCCGCATCCCCTGACGATTTCAAGATCGAATTCTCGCCACTGAAGATCCTCGCCCTCTCGGCCCGCAGTTTCTGGGCACCAACGATGTTCAAGAAGCTCCTCGGCTTCATGAGCACCGACGACCGGCCGCACGCGCCCAAGGACAATGTGTTCTGGTCGGGCAATAGGGGAGAGGCCGGACAAGTGCTGCACGGCTACGAGTCCGCGTGGCTTCCTGCGGCCTTGCTGCAAGATGAACAGCGTCAGGCCCTCGCCGACATGCTGTTTGCCGCGAGCCGGCAATGGAGCGTGTCGCTGCACGTCAACAAGGGCCTGGCAGGCGCGCCGGCCGAGGCCGTTGCGGCAGCGAGGGACACCGCCACGAACCCCGCCTTGCTAGACGCCTTTGCGTTGCTTATCGCCGGGGCGGAAGGGCCGCCAGCCTATCCGGGCATCCCGGGTCACGAACCGGACACGGACGCGGCGCGACGGAACGCGCGGGCGATCGGGCGCGCGATGGACGAAGTGCGCAAGCTGGTTCCGAACCCCGGTTCTTACGTCGCCGAAAGCAATTTCTTCAACGCCGACTGGCAACGGGCTTTCTGGGGCTCGAATTACAACAGGCTGCTCGCCGTGAAAGATCAGTATGATTCTGAAGGCTTGTTCTTCGTTCATCACGGCGTAGGGAGCGAACGCTGGAGCGCCGACGGTTTCACGAAACTTGGATAAGACCGATCCGGCTGAACAGTCGCACGCGCGCCGCTCGAGATGTCCCGCCTCCCCTTTTGAGAGTTATGTCAACGATGCCATCCAAGACCACTGAATCGTCATCCGATGAGGCATACGAGCCTGGGGCACCGCATCGCCGGTTGGCGCTGGATGAAAACCGACATGTCATTACGCACGGCCTCAAGACCTACTTCTGGCAGGACATCTATCACATCGCACTGACGGTCGGATGGCCGCTATTCTTCGCGGCCGCGGCGCTATTCTTCCTGCTGCTCAACTTCGGGTTCGCGTTGTTGTACTTGCTGGGACATCACGCGATTGCAAACCAGGCTCCTGCTGGTCTGCTAGGCGCATTCTTCTTCAGCGTGGAGACGCTTGCAACGGTGGGTTATGGCGACATGCATCCGGATACCATCTACGGCCACAGCGTCGCCACGCTAGAGATCTTCGTCGGGATGTCAGGCATTGCGCTGACGACCGGCATGATCTTCGCGCGGTTTTCGCGGCCCCATGCGCGCATCCTGTTTGCCAGGCGCGCGGTGGTGCGCCCTATCGACGGTCGGATGACACTCATGATCCGCGCCGCCAATGCGCGTCAAAACGTGATTGTGGAAGCGAAGGCCAAGATGCGGCTGATGCGTTCGGAAACCAGTCCAGAAGGCTTCTATCTTCGTAAGGTGCATGACCTTCCGCTGATCCGCGAACAGCATCCGATCTTCCTGCTCGGCTGGAGCCTGATGCATGTCATCGATGAAGAAAGCCCGCTCTTTGGCCAGACGCTCGAGTCGCTCAAAGCGAGCAACGCCGAGTTGATGCTGATGGTGGAAGGCCTGGACGAAACTACGGCGCAGCCCATGCAAGCACGTTATGCATGGCCTCCTGAATGTATTCTTTGGCAGCATCAGTACGTCGACCTGCTGTTCGAGAGGGACGGTGAGACGCATCTCGACTACGGCAAGTTTCACGATGTCGCGCCGCTCTGACACGGATTCTGGTTCGGGGCGCTTGCGCTTCAACTGATCCGGCGGTTCGTACCGTCACTGTATCTGTCGCACCGATTTCTTAGTGGATAAGCTAAAGCGACCATTCCGCTTGATACGTGACCTGATTCTTGCCATGGAAGGAACCCATGACTGCCGCTAACAAAACCGTCCGCATGTTGACCCGCTATAAAGCCTGGGCCAACGATCTCATTTTCTCCATGCTGAGGAACATGCCGTACGAAGAAGTTGTCCGGCCACGGCAGACACGCTTCGGAAACATGGTCCACACGCTGAATCACATCTATGTCATAGACGCCGTGTTCCAGGCCCATCTTCAGGGACGCGAACATGGTTACTCGGCACGCAATACACCGAGTCATCCATCTCTGGAAGAGCTGTGGCAAGCGGTCCGGACGCTGGACCAGTGGTATGTCGATTTCGCAGAGGGTCTATCGGCAGAGGATCTCGACCGGTCAATCCACTTCAAGTTTATTGGCGGTGGCGAGGGTGTCATGACCTGCAACGAAATGATCCTGCATGTGGTCAATCACGGCACCTATCACCGCGGATTTGTCGGCGACATGATGTATCAGGCGGGGGTCACGCCATCCGCCACCGATCTTCCCGTGTTCCTGCGCGACGTGGCTCAAGAGGCTTAGTGCTCCGTGGTTTCCATATAGTTGGTTTCCGGATAAGCGCCGGCGCAGGGTTTATGAGCTGTCGGGACCCATGGTTCCCGCGGTTGCCTGCCGGTCTTCGCGCGGTGACCGTTCAAAGCGTTTCTTATAGCAGCGCGCAAAATACGAAGCCGATTCGAACCCGCTCGCAAGGCTGACTTCCATGATGGAAAGGTCAGTTTGTTGCAGCAGTTGACGCCCTCTTTCCAGCCGCAAGTTCAAATAGAACCCGGCGGGCGATTCGCCCATGCTTGCCTGAAAAAGCCGCTCGAGTTGTCGGCGAGTGATATTGACATTCCTGGCCAGCGGATCAATAGCCAAAGGGGTTTCAATGTGCTGCTCCATCTGCGCAATAGCCGACAGCAGCTTGGTGTTGTTCACGCCATAGCGCTCAACCGGTGCCGCACGCTGCAAGTTCTTCTGCGGACGAATCTGCCCCAGCACGAACTGGTCGGCAACGCGGATCGCAAGATCGCGCCCGTGACGTCGAGCAATCAATTCGAGCATCAGGTCCATTGATGCCGTTCCACCGGCGGAGGTAATCCGCTGACCGTCGATCTCGAAGATCTCATGGCTGGTGCGTAATGCTGGATAGCGTTCTACGAACGCTGCGAACGTCTCCCAGTGAACGGTCACGCGAAATTCCTTCAGCAACCCCGCCTCCGCTAACACGAAGGCGCCGGTGTCCACACCGCCAAGAATGATTCCCGCGGTTGCCTGTCGTTTCAGCCAATGCTTGAGCGTCCGATCGAGATACGCCAGCGGATCGTAAGCCGCGACCACAAACAGGATTGAAGCCGTCTCGATCGTTTGTAATGGCCCGTCCACGGCCATCGACATGCCGTTGCTTGCCTCCACCGGATGTCCGTCCGTGCTCAAGACCTTCCAGCGATATAACGCGCCGCCGAGCCGGTTAGCGGACCGCAAAGGCTCGGCTATGGCCGCAAAGTCGAGCAGCGAAAAACCGGGCATCAGCAAAAAAACAATGAGTTCGCTCATGGGGCGGACACTCCAACCAGACCTGATGACGCCGTAAGGCGGCGAAAGCGCTCGAACGCCTTTTTGCATTTGCAATCGATTGTCGCAAAATTAGCAATCAAGGTCGCATATTTATTGTTTATCCCAGAACAGGAACCGTAAAGTTAGCCGGGTATTGAGTGGGATTCAGGCTCGCTCCGGCGCCTCCTGTAGAAATTTGGACGAGTCACCATAACGCAATGGAAGATTGAAAATCCCAATAAATTAGGACGACATATCTAATAGACAAAGTGGAAATTCGAGCGTTACCGAAACGCCCGAGCACAACAAGCACACCGCACAACACGGAGATAGAGATGAACGCAATCGCAAGCCCGGCCAACGAAACGTTCTCCGCAGACTGGAGAACCTTCGAATCAACCCATCGCATTCGGGCAGTCAAAGTCATGACCGACAGCCTGGAAACAACCTGGGACGATGACCGGATAAGCCACTATCATTTCTTATGGCTGCGTGACAATTGCCCGTGTTCCCAGTGCGTCCATCCGGGTACTCGCGAACAAATGTTCGAGGTGGTGGATGCCCCGGATGACCTTTCCACCAAGAGCGTTTCCCTGGATGCGACCGGCGCGCTGAGTGTGCGCTGGAGCGACGATCATCGTAGCGTGTATGAGGCTGGCTGGTTGCGTTCCCACGCCTATGACGCTATGACGCGAAGCGAACGGGCAGACCGGCTGCGCAGCGTACGTCCGTGGGAAAGCAACCTGCTTATCCCCACATTCGACTACCCGTCCGTGATGTCATCGGACCCTGTCCTGCTCGACTGGCTGCTTGCGGCGCGCGACGTTGGATTGACCATGCTCACCGGCATGCCCTCAAACGACGAAGCGGTGGAAACCGTGGCGAAGCGCATATCGTTTATTCGCGAGAGCAATTTCGGCATTACATTTGAAGTCAGGACGAAAGCTGAAGCAGCCGATAGCAATGCCTACACGGCCCTGGAATTGCCGGCACATACCGACCTGCCGACCCGGGAGCTTCAACCCGGCTTGCAGTTTCTCCATTGCCTGATCAATGACGCCACCGGCGGAGAAAGTACCTTCGTGGACGGATTCGCGATTGCAGCGACTTTGCGAGCGAAGTCACCCGAAGACTTCCGCCTGTTGTGCAAGCACCCGGTTGAGTTCTGGAACAAGGCACCGCAGAGCGACTATCGCAGCTATGCACCTATTATTGGCCTCGACTCGCGCGGCGAGGTGAGTGAAATCCGGCTCGCGAACTGGCTTCGCGCGCCCTTCAATTTGCCGGCCTCCGAGATGGGTGCTTTCTATCGCGCGTACCGGTACTTTTCCGCGCTTACCCGGGATTCGCGATTCATAGTGAGTCGCCGGTTGGAGGCAGGCCAAATGTGGTGCTTCGATAATCGCAGGGCCATGCATGCCCGCAAGGCCTTCGATCAGGCGAGCGGACAACGCTTCCTACGAGGGTGTTACATGGACCGCGACGAACTGCTTTCGCGCATTCTCGTATTGCAGCGCGGTAATGCACACCCTTCAATCCGCGCCGCTTAGCAATCGCTAAGGGCTCTCACTCGCCTTGCTTAGAGGGCGCCGCAGCCCATCGTCGCTGCATCGCTTCTACAAGATGCCGCCACAGGAATTCAGCAGCCGGAGAAAGGCGCCGGCCGACCCGCCGTATTGCCTGGCTGCTGAATTCGCGCGCTATCGGGTGCTCCAGTTCGAGTGCAACCAGGCGCCCCGCGTCAAGGTATTGCCTCGCCGCATCCGTCGACATGAACGCTACGCCCAGTCCCGCTGCGGCAATCGCCTGGGCAGCCGAGAAAAGATCGCAGCGGTATGACGGCGTCAGGTTCAGCCGCTCCGCCCGAATGATGGCATCGAGATATTGTTGGGCACCGAAGCGCTCAGGCATGAAGATGAGCCGCTGATCGCGCAACTGTTCAAAGCGGATGCGCCGCTCGCTCGCCAAAGCATGGCGCGGACTGACGAGCGCACAGAATTGCGCCGCGCGGAACGTGCGAGCGCGTATGGCGGGGTCGCTGCCACCGCCCGCGCACAACCCAAGATCGACGTCGTCGTTGCGGACCATCGCGATGATTTCGGACGTCGCGCCGCTACGCAGTTCCACCACGATGTCAGGAAACTGCAAGCTGAAGCGCTCCAGCACGGTGGCCAGCAGATTCTCGACGAACCCCTCGCCCACGCCAATGCCCAGCCGGCCGCGCCTCAGGCTCCTGAAATCTTCCAGTTGTGCCAGCATGTCCGCATCGCGGCGGCAGCTCTCGCGAAAATGTTCGACAAGACTTAGCCCGATCTCGGTCAGCACCGCGCGTCTGCCGCGCCGCTCCAGCAGCACTACGCCGTGGTCGCGTTCGAGTTGTGCCACTTGCCGGCTGATCACCGAGCCGTTAATGGCTAGCGCGTCGGCCGCAGCACGTACTCCGCCGTGCAAGTCGATTTCATGCAAATAGCGCAGGCTCCGGGCGCTAAGCAAATTCTCGCGGGCAGGCGTATTGTCTTTAGCCATATCGTTATCTGTTGACATGCAGGTCAACATTATCGGTCAATGAACGTCATTGATTAGCGGATTTTGCAGCAGAATACTCCCCCATTAGATTTCTTACAGAGAGACACCCACGACCATGGAAAATACCAAGGGCTTTTGCTCACTAGACGACACGA
>Ga0105858_1000471_pt1 | contig 16746 bp, 12 predicted proteins | sample OrgsoiDNA_201062_FD_89683 | JGI IMG/M metagenome (GOLD analysis project Ga0105858, IMG submission 89683) | Permafrost soil microbial communities from the Arctic, to analyse light accelerated degradation of dissolved organic matter (DOM) -... | ecosystem: Environmental > Terrestrial > Soil >...
CTGCTCAGCGCCTGGTTCATCCGCCAGTTCCCGAACCGGATTCTGAACATTCATCCTTCTCTGCTGCCGGCGTTCCCGGGCCTCGATGCGCAGCGCCAGGCGCTCGAACATGGCGTCAGGATTACCGGCTGCACGGTGCACTTTGTGGATGAAGAGCTGGACGCCGGGCCGATTGTAATTCAGGCGGCGGCGCCGGTGCTGGATGAGGACACGGTTACGACACTCTCGGCGCGGATTCTAGTGGAGGAGCATCGCATTTATTCGGAGGCCATCCGAATTGCGATCGGCGGCAAGTATCGGATTGAAGGGCGGCGCGTGATCGGTACAGGATGAGATACACTCTCTGAAAGAGGAGTCATGAATGGAAGACCAGAAAGACCAACAGAAGAACGATAGGCAGCCCGGCGATATCGCACGGCGCGACTTTGTAGCTCTCTCAATGGCCGCGGGCCTTGCCGCTACGGCAGGGCCGGCCTCGGCGGCAGGCCTTGACGTGGTCGAAACCAACGTCGAGATCAAGATGGGCGACGGAACCTGCGACGCCGCGTTCATTCACCCGAAGACCGGCTCCCACGCGGGCGTGCTGATCTGGCCCGACGCGTTCGGCTTACGGCCCTCCATGCGCGAAATAGGCAAGCGTATTGCCGCTGAAGGATATTCCGTCCTGGTGCCCAATCCCTTTTATCGCGTCGCTAAAGCTCCGTTCTCGGATGCCTCCAATTTCAGCTTCCAGAATCCGGCCGACATGGCGAAGCTCATGCCGCTGATGGCGTCGGTCAACGCGCCCGGAAACGGTGAGAAGGATGCCGCCGCTTACGTGGCCTTCCTGGACGCGCAAAAAGAAGTGAACAAGGCAAAGAAGATCGGAACCCAGGGTTACTGCATGGGCGGGCCGCTGGTTGTGAAGACGGCCGCGGCACTGCCCAATCGCATTGGCGCGGGCGCGTCTTTCCACGGCGGCGGCCTGGTGACCGACAAGCCGGAAAGCCCGCATCTGCTCGCGCCCAAGATCAAGGCGCGTATGTATTTCGGCGTGGCGTCGAACGACGACGCGCGTCAACCGGACGCCAAGGACAAGCTGAAGGAAGCCTTCGCAGCCGCCGAAGTGCCCGCCGAAATCGAAGTATATCCGGGAGCGCTGCATGGCTGGTGCGTGCCGGACATGCCAATCCAGAACGGCAAGCCGATCTATAGCAAGCCGGATGCCGAGCGTGCCTGGGGAAAACTAGTGGCGCTATACAAGGTTGCGCTGGCCTGAAATCCAGTAATGACGATCCGATTCCGGCGGTTTGCCACAATTGGGCTGCTGGCGTTTATCCCTTGCCTCGCCGCGCAGGAAACCATTCGAGAACTGATATGGGCTCCGGGGAGTCTGACGCCGGTTCAGCCAGGCACGGCCACGCTGGTCGAAGTGCGGGCGGCGGAGTCGTCGGGTTTTCACTTTCCGTATTATCTGTACGTACCCAAGGATGTTGCACGAACGGGGACGGTTCGGTTGCTGGTGGAGCCGAACAACACGGGTCAGACTACGGACGATTTCGAGGTCCACCGGAACAGCGCGAAGCGCATGGCTTCCGGCGGCGACACACGGCGGCTCGCCGACAGACTACGGGTCCCGCTGCTGGTGCCGGTTTTTCCGCGGCCCCGCGCTCAGTGGAAGATCTACACTCACTCGCTGGACCGGGACAGCCTGCTGGTCAAAGAGGGTCCTCTGGCGCGCATAGATCTTCAGTTAGGGGCTATGATCGAACATGCCCGCGCTCTGCTGAAAGAGAGCGGCATAGAGACGAAGCCGCGGGTCTGGATGTACGGTTTTTCGGCGTCGGCGTGCTTTGTCAACCGATTCGCCGCGCTGCATCCCGAGGCAGTGCGAGCCGTCGCGGCGGGCGCACTGAACGCGCTCCCGATGCTCCCGCTCGAAAGGTTACAGGGCGTCGACCTTCCGTTTCCGCTGGGCGTTGCCGGCCTGAAGGCGCTGACCGGCGCACCTTTTGACAGAGAGGCGTATGGTCAGGTGTCGCAGTACCTGTATATGGGTTATTTGGACCGGAACGACACGTTCCCCTTCAACGATGCCTGGGATGACGACGAACGCGAGCTGATCGCAAAGGTGTTCGGCCGGGAGATGATGCCCGACCGCTGGGACCGGGTCCGGAAGGTCATTTCGACTCTCGAGATCCCCATTCAGACAGTCACATACAACGGTGTAGCCCATGCCACACTGCCGGAGATGTGGGACGACGTGGTTGGATTCTTCAGCGCAAATGACGGGGATGGGTTCGGCAAGATTGAGCCGCACCAGTACCCGTTCGTTCCGTACCGGGAAATCCAGGAGGCGCATATCACCGGAATCTACTGGAAGGGCGATCCCAATATGCCGCGGTATGCACGGCTGCCGGAGCAAGGTGCGTTTGTCATTGCAATCGCCGAGTGGATGGCCGGACAGGATTATCAGCAGCTCAGAACGTTTATCGAGAAAGCCGGATTCGACTTCGACCTGGCCGCGGACGGCCGGGAGACGATTCATCTCGACGGCAAGGCGCATTGCGGCAATTTTAGTGCGGGCGATGGAGCTTCTCAAGGGTTCTACGTTTGCCTCGATCCTCAGCTTGCGGATCGGATCGCGCCGGGAGCAGCGTACACGTTGCGTTCGAACCGTACCGGCAAGGCGTATTCCTGGTCGATAAACGCCGGCATTGTGCTGCGCAGGCCCGACCGGAAATGATTGGATTTTCAGACTATCGAGCCGGACCCCGGGCTCGCATAATCAGAAAGTGCGACAGCTTCATGGGCGGGCCGGGGCCGGCTTCCAATTGACGCTCCACGGCCCGCTGATATTGGCGCATGACCTTTGTCCAGCGGCGCGGTTCCAGCTTGCAGCGCTTGATGTCCAGGAGGATTTCGACCTCCCATGGCTCGAACCCATCGCGCGCAACTGCTCCGCGGGCGAGGTTGCTCATCAGCCGGTTGAACCGGTGGAGCATGCGTTCCCGTGAAACCCGTTCCCGTTGAAGCAGGTCGTCGTCTGCCGTCGTCACATATGAGTTATCGGCGGCTCGCGGGAAAGCACTAGGAATCAGCGAGTATTGCGGTACCAGACGGGGAATTCCAGGGAGGCATAGCGCACCTTGTGATTAGGGGCGTTCGGAATCACCACCCGCGCCAGCATATGGACCACGTGGCCGGGTTCGCACGATGGGCGGATGGCGGGCAGTGAGTATCTGACCGCCGCCCCCGCGTGGTCGTAGTCGGTCCACGAATCGGAGGCGCGCAGGCTGTTGTCCACGCAGGCGTCGCTCGTGAACAGTTCGGCCGCGCGCAGCGATTCTCCGTCGGGCAGCAGCACCGCGAAGGTTTCGCCGGGGGCCGCGTGGCCATCGCCATTGCCCTCGCCGAAACGGACGTCGGCGCGGCGCACGGCGTGCTGCCAGGCGTTTACCGTGCGGCCGTCGGCAATCTGAAAATCCGTAACCGGCTCGGCCGCCGGGAACAGAGGCACGTCAAAATCCAGGTGGCCTGCGCCTATGACGGCGACAATCTTTACCACCGCGCGCGCCGGGTCATCCACCGTGAACGTCAGCGGCAACAGGGCCGATTCTCCGGGGGCCAAGCCAAACAATCGGCTGCCGGGGGTCCCGAATTTCACTCCCGGGTTGGGGCTCCCCCACTCTATGGCGGTGGTAGCGGAGCGCGCGGGCCCCTTGTTCCAGAACTTCACCCGCAGCTTGACCGGCTTGCCGGCGGTGGCCCACGCCGCATCCTCAATTTCGTATCCCGAAATCGCGACCTGCGCTTGGGCGCCCACGCCGACCTCATACGCATCGCCATCCAGTTCAAAGTTCAAGCGCCCCAGCGCATCGGCCTTGAGCGTTTCGGTGCGCACTTTGCCGTCGCGCAGCCGAACGTACGTCACGGCATGGGAACTGCCCGGTGGGACGCCCGGCGGTGTGGCGATGGAAAGCTTAACCTCCGGGATGGCGGCGCCGCCGGGGACCCACTCGCGCACCGCGCTGCGAAAGCCGGCGGGCGATACATTTTCAAGCACCGTGAGCGCCGGACGTCGGCGATCCGAGGTCACTTGCCAGCCCCATACGGTGAAATTCGGATAGGCATCGGCATGGTTGAAGACCGGGGGTCTGGGCAAAGGGTGGTCGAAGGCGCGCAGGTGGAAGTCGAGCGTACGCGCGATGGCCGATGCGTTTTGCGGGGAATCGAAGTCCTCGGTTTCGTGGTTGGTTCGCGCGAAATTCCAGATGGCATTCAACTGCCGGTGATAGAACTGGGAGGAGTCGCGCGTCCAGGTGACCAGGCGGGTGCGCACGCCGTCATAGTTGCCGTAGAGATCGGCCAGGCTATACTCCACGTCGAAGCCCGCGGGCCCGGCCGGGGCTTCCGTCGCGCCCATGAAACTGGAAGCGCTGCCGATCAGGCCGGGATACTTGGCCGCCATCCAGAAAGCTACGAAGCCCCCCATGGAATACCCGGTGACGCCGCGATGATCGCGGTCGGCGATGGTGCGGAGGCTCTGGTCGACGCGGTCCGCCAGTTCCGGGAAATAGAGCGGGAACAGACCCACGGTGTCGGCCGGACCCACACGCACCACGATGGCGTCGTGAGTGGCCACGAAAGCCGCGATCTGGGCGGCGATTTCGCCGCTCGGATGCTCATAACCGTGGAACCAGTAGATCACGGGGTAACGTTTCTGCGATGTGGGGTAGGCCGGCGGCAGCGCTACCTGGTACGCGCGCTGTGCGCCAAACACCTGGCTGGGATGCGTGACATCCCGCAGGATAGCCGTTTGGAAAGCCAACGCCGCCGCCCCCAGCCCGAGAAGGCCGATAAGAATCCGCACATTTGAGTATACGAATACGACTACTGCAGCACGCCCGCCTTCTTGAAATCGCCGGCTTTGACAATGGTCAGGGCGGCGGGGTCCACGTGGCGGCGGAAGGCGGCGGAAATCCCATCGGCGGTCAAAGCCGCCACCTTGGCATCCATCGCCTGGTCGAATTCCATGGTGCGGTCGAACTGCGTGCGCCGCACAAGCAGGCCTACCAGCGCGCCATCGTCGGCCCGGCCCACCATGCGCTCCTGCATCCAGGATTTCTGCGCGGCGGCCACCTCTTCGGCGGTGAAACCGTCTTTGAGCGCGCGCCCCAGTTCATCCTTGAAGCTGGCTTCCACTTTGGGAGTGTTCGCCGGATTGCTGAGGGCCACGACGATGAAGCTGGCGCCATCGTCCTTGGGAGGCGCGCCGTATTGCGATTGGACCGCGTAGCTCAGACCCTCCTTGTCGCGGATGCGCGTGACCAGGCGCGAACCGAACCCGCTGCCGCCCATCATGTAATCCGCCAGCACCATGGCAGGGTAATCGGGATCTTCGTCGGACATTTTGGTGAGCTCGCCGGCCACGAACATGGCGTTCTGTTTGTCGGGCGTTTCGATCTTTTGGTTTTCCGCGTCAACCTTGCGGTACATGCTGGGGACCCGCCGATACGTGCCCGGGCTCTTCCAGTTTCCGAACAGCTCCGCCGCCAGTTTCTTGCCTTCGGCCGCATCGAACTGGCCGGCCGCCGCAAACTCGCCGACAGATGCGCCGTAAAACTGCGCGTAGAATTTGCGCACGTCGTCCAGCGTGACTTTCTTGAGGTCTTCGATTTGCTCCTCTGGCGTGGAAACATAGCGGACATCGCCGCGCGGATAGGGGCTGGTGTGCCGGTGGAATTCCTGCATGGCCAGCGCCTGGGGCTCACTGCGGCCCGCTTCCACCGAAGCGATACGCTGCTGGCGCACGGTTTCGAACTCGCTTTCGGGGAAGGCAGGCTCCTTCAGGATCTCCGCGGCCAAGCGCAACGTGCCGGCGAAGTTGGCTTCCACGGTTTGGATTGAGGCGGAAGCGCTGGTGGCGCCGCCCGTGACGGAGATGGTGGCCTTCAACTGGTCCATCGCGTCCTCGATCTGCTGGCGGGATTTATTCTTAGCGCCGCGCATCAAAAGCCCGCCGGCGATCTGCGCCACGGCAGCCTTGCCCACCAGCGACTTCTCGTCGCCGAAGCGCACCGTGATGCTGGCTATCACCACGCCGCCGCGAGTCTTCTTGGGCAGCAGCACCACTTTCATGCCGCCGGGCAGTTTGTCGCGGACCACGCGGGCCTCGACGTTGGCGGGGGTCGGGTCAAAGGCTTCGCCTTGAGAAACCGCTTCCGTGCCCTTGAAGTCCTTGAACACCGAGGCGATTGCGGGAGCCTCCGGGATCTCCGCGCGGTCTGGGGTCTTGGAGGGAATGAAGACCGCCAGGGTGCGATTGGATTCCTTCAGATAAGCCTTGCCGACGCGCAGCACGTCTTCGGGCGTGACCTTCTTGATGTGGTCGCGCATGATGAACAGGAGGCGCCAATCGCCCTGCGACGCGTATTCGCTGAGATCGAGCGCCACCGATTGCGAGTCGGCCATTTCCTGTTCCATCTGCTTGAGGAGCCGGGTCTTCACGCGCTCCACTTCTTCCTTGTTGGGCGGCTCACTGGCGAACCCCTCCACGGTTTTGAGCAGGGCCTGGCGAGCGTCATCCAGAGACTGATCGGCCCGCAAACGCACCGAAGCCATCAGGAAACCGGGGTCGTGCAACTCCGACATATCCATGCCGGCGGAAACGCTTTTCTTGTTATCCACCAGGGCCTTGTAGAGGCGGCCGGAGGGCGTGTCGCCCAGCACTCCGGCCAGAACCTCGAGCACCGGCGCATCCGGGTGAGAACCCGCGGGGACGTGATAAAGCGCAATGATGCCCTGGGTATCTCCCACGCGGCGCAGCGTGACCTGGCGCTCGCCATCCTGCGTGGGCTCGATGGTGTAGGATGCTTCCAAAGATCGGGCCGGCTTGGGAATCGCGCCGAAGGCACTGACGATCAACGCCAGCGTCTTCGAGTCGTCGAACTTGCCGGCGATGGTGAGCAGCGCATCGTCGGGCTGATAGTACCTTTGGTAGAAGGCCGCCAGGCGCCCGATCGGCACGTGCTCGATATCGGAACGGTTGCCGATGGGGAGCTTGCCATAGTTGTGCCACGCGAATGCGGTTTCGAGCGCGCGCTGCATCAGAGTCCGGTCGGGGCTGTTCTCGCCCATTTCGAACTCGTTGCGCACCACCGTCATTTCGGAATCAAGGAGGGGTTTTTCCATCTTCGAATTGATCATGCGGTCGGCTTCGAGATCAATCGCGTACTTCAGGTTTTCGTCGGTGGCGGTGAGAGTCTCGAAGTAGTTGGTGCGGTCCCAGGAAGTGGAGCCGTTCATTTCGGCGCCGTGGTCCGTCAGTTCCTTCTTAATGTCCTTGCGGATCTTGGTCTCCTTGAACAGCATGTGCTCCAGCAGGTGCGCCATGCCGGTTTCGCCGTAGCCTTCCTGCCGTGAGCCCACCATGTAGGTGATGTTGACGGTGACCTTGGGCTTGGAGGAATCGGGGAAGAGCAGCACGTGAAGGCCGTTGGGAAGCGAGTACTCGGTGATGCCCTCAACGGAAGTGATCTTCTCTACGCCCTTCGGTAAAGTCTGGCCGAGGGCCGTGAGAGACAACGCCAAGGCCACGGAAACAACTGTAGATCCAGCAGTTCGACGCATAAGGATACCCTTTTTGGAAATTAACCGGATTATAACAGGTGAAGCACTACAACAGCAGACGCGCCAGACGGCGTTTAGGGGTGCAATACTGCGAAGTATCCCATGAATTTACCAAACAAAGAAATCATTGAGCGGGCCGCGCGGATTGTCTATGAGGTTATGCAGCCCACGGCCCAGTATACGTGGCCGCTGTTGAATGAGCGGGCCGGGACCGAGGTTTGGATCAAGCACGAAAATCACGGGCCCGTGGGGGCGTTCAAGATCCGGGGCGGGCTGGTGTATTTCCGCCATTTGCGGGAACAGAACCAGTTGGGGGGCGTGATCGCGGCGACGCGCGGCAACCACGGGCAGGCGGTGGCGTTCGCGGCGCGGCGCGAGGGAATTCCGGCAACCGTGTGCGTGCCCCAAGGCAACAGCGTTTCCAAGAACCGGGCCATCCGCAGCCTGGGTGCAACCCTGGTGGAGCACGGGAACGATTTCGAAGAGGCGCGGCAGGAAGCGTGCCGGCGGGCGGATGCCGAGGGGCTGCACTACATTCCTTCATTCCATGAGCGCATCGTGGCGGGAAATGCCACCTACTCCTATGAACTGTTCCAGGCGGTGGAAGGCGTCGATGTGGCGTACGTTCCGATCGGCATGGGGTCGGGAATCTGCGGGATGTGCGCGGCCCGCGAAGCGCTCGGCGGGAAGACGGAAATCGTGGGCGTGGTTTCGGCGGAGGCGGCGGCTTACTACCATTCTTTCGTGGAGAGGAAGGCGGTGTCGCGGCCGGCCGGCACGAAACTGGCGGATGGGATGGCCGTCCCGGTGCCCGATCTTGAGGCACTTGAGATTCTCTGGCAGCATGTGGCGCGCGTGGTTACCGTGACGGACGAACAAGTGGCGGCCGCCATGCGGGCCATCTTCGACGATACCAACAACATAGCGGAAGGCGCGGGCGCGGCGGGAGTGGCGGCCATCCTGAAAGAGAAAGACCAGCTTCACGGAAAGCGCGTGGCGACGGTGCTGTCCGGCGGCAATGTGGACCGCGAAGTGATGGCCCGGGTGCTGGCGGGCGGCGTATGCTGATGCGGGCGTGGTGGGGCGGTCAATCTTGACCGCAGCCGCCTTTTCAAGGCGGCTGCGCTTATCGCTCTAAACTAATCGGGGCAACCTGCCGATTACCGGACCAATGAAGCGTGCCGCGAAAACGACCGCGCGAAGTTGCGGCCGGAAGATGACTCTGCAAAAGCGGGCTCGCCGCAAGGAGAAGGGCCATGAGTAACAAAATAACCCGTGTGCTGCTGGTTGAGGACAATGCCGTAAGCGCTCGCCTCGCCGAGGCGATGCTGTCCCACACGGAGGCTCAAGACTTCGAAGTCCGGCATGCCGATAGCCTGTTGGCCGCGCTGGACCTGCTCGTCCACCATGTTTTTGACGTCGCGGTTGTAGACCTCAATCTGCCCGATTCCCAAGGGCTCGACACCTTCCTGACCATCCAACGCTTCGCTCCGGCACTCCCGGTTATCGTCCTCACGGGCTTGGACGACGAATCGATGGCTTTAAGCGCCATGCGCCAGGGCGCACAGGACTACCTGGTGAAAGGGAAGCTGAACCGGGAAATGTTTGTCCGGGTCCTGAACTACGCCCTGGTGCGCAACAAGAAGCCTGACACGGGAACCCACGTGCCGGAAACGGCCACGGTGGTGGGACTGTTGGGTTCAAAAGGCGGGGTTGGGACAACTACCCTGGCGTGTCATTGGGCCCTTGAACTCCATCGCCAAACCGGCAAGAAGGTTCTGCTCCTCGAACTGGATGTCTGTTCCACCGGGGCTTCATTCCTCCTGAAGCCGGATTCCAAATACACGTTGCTCGATGCAGCACAGAACCTGCACCGCCTGGATGCCCATCTGTGGAGCGGAATCGTTTGTTCACCGCGGGACGGGTTGGACCTGCTGAGGGCGCCCGGCGCCGCCGGCCTCAGCGACGCGCCCACCGCGGAACGGATCCGGCAAGTGCTGCGATTCGCGCGAACGCGTTACGACTGGATTGTGGTGGATCTGGGACGGCTGACCGCCTCCTCGCAAGCCATTATGGAGGAAATCAACGACGTCTTCGTCATCGCCACGCCCGACCTGCCCGCGCTATATGAAACCACCAGGCTGGTGAAAAGGCTTCTCGAAGGCGGTTTCACGCCGCAGAAACTGCACGCGCTTCTGAACCGGAAAGAGAAAGCGATGTCCATCTCCGTGGATCAGTTCGAAAAGGCCATCGGCTACCCGCTCTACGGGTCTATTGGCGATCATTCGGAAGAGATAAACGGTGCTTACGTGAAGGGACGTTTTCTGGACGAGAACCTGCAATTGCGCAAGCAAATGGCTCCGATAATGCAAAAATGGCTCGGGATTGAGCAAGCGCCCGTGCGCGCCGGTTTGTGGTTTCTGCGATCTGCGCGCACCGTCTGATTGGACCGGCTTACCCGAATCGTTAGGCGCGCCAGTTCACGCATTTTGATAGAATAGATCGCGATACGGATGACAGTCACTGCCAAATACGAGAATGGCGTCTTCAAGCCCCTCGAAGACGTAAATATCACGGAGGGGACAGTGGTTGAGGTGTACGTGCCATCTGAACAGAAGGCCACAGGCCAGAGACGCTCCATCAAGGAACTGCCCTTCTATGGGATGTGGGCCGACCGGACCGACATCCGTGACGGTGTCAGTTACGTCAACAAACTGCGAGAGAATCCGCGGGACTGATGGCTCGCCGGATGTGAGTCGATGCCCTACCTCATCGACACTGATGTCATGGTTGATGTGTCACGGCGAAACGCCGATGCGGCTAGTTACGTCGATTCCTTGCCGGACGCTTCGATTGCGATCATCACGGCCCAGGAACTGATCGTCGGCGCCAGGGACAAGCGCGACACGGCTGGCATCGACAGCCTCGTTGCGTTGTATCCCGTGGTGCACATCAACAGCCGCATTGGCGAGCGTGCGTACAACCTGCTCATGACGTACGCGAAATCCCATGGTCTGCGCACTTTCGATTCCCTGATTGCAGCGACCGCGCTCGAAGCAGGGCTGACGCTCGTTTCAAAGAACCGCAAGCACTTCGCGATGATCGAGGGCATCAGCCTGGAAGTTCCCGACTATTAGGCGGCCCTCCGAACCGGGCGGCGCGCCGTTCCGGCCCGAGCGCGGCCGCCACCAGCAGCCGGTTCAGTTCCCGCTGCGGTCACATCCTGGCCATGTTAACTCATGGATCTCCCTGAAATGGATCTTTCTGAAATGGAGTCCGGTTATTTGGAACTCCCTAGCCTGTTTCGCGGAACTACAACAGAACCCGCATGCTTCGTATCGCTTCCCAACCGCCGGTCGAGGAGCCCGACTACGGCGCCCAGTTGATGCTCCGCGTCCAAGCCGGGGATACTGCCAGCTTCGGCCTCCTGTTGGAGAAATTTGGTCCGCTGGTGGTGCGTTTTCTAGACCGCAAGGTTCAGAATCGTGCGTTGGCCGAGGAACTGGCGCAGGAGGTTTTTCTCCGCGTGTACCGCGCCCGAAGCACCTACCAGGCGACGGCCAGGTTCACCCAGTGGATCTTTCAAATCGCGGCCCGCCTGGGCTCGAATTCCCGCCGCGACCGGAGGTACGAGAGGTTTCAGGAAAGTCTCGACGATCGGTCCCTCGGCAAACCCGTCCGGCAGGTGTCGGACCGGCGCTTGTCAATCGAACAATTCATGGTGCGGCAGGTGAAACTCGATGAAGTGCGCCGGGCCGTGGAATCGTTGCCCCCCAAACAGCGGGCCGTGGTCCGGATGCACAAGTTCGCGGAAATGGAGTATGCCCAAATCGCGGACGCCATGAACTGCTCGGTGCCCGCGGTGAAGTCACTGATGTTTCGAGCGCACGAAACCTTGCGCGCCCTCCTGGAGCACATGGCGGCCTAGTCTGTAGTCTTAGAAAGCTCAACGAACTCCGCCGCCGCTGGCCGGTGTGGCCACCCCTTGCGGCCTTTGATAATTCGGGAACGCAGGCCGATGCGGCACGGGCACCGGGCTCTTCTCCAATTGCTGTAGCGCCAGCGCCACGGCGCGCTCCAGTTGCGGGTCGTGGCCCTCGTGTACCGATTTCGGATCCATCTCCACTTCGTAATCCGGCGCCACGCCGTGGTTCTCCACGTCCCACTGGCCCTCGGGGCTGAAGAAGCCGAAGTTGGGTGAGGTCACGGCGCCGCCATCCATCAGCGTGGGGTACTGCGAAACGCCGATCAGCCCGCCCCATGTCCGCTTGCCCACCAGCGGCCCCGTCTTGGTGTAGTGGAACATCCATGGCATCGCGTCTCCGCCCGAGCCGGCCATTTCATTAATGATCATCACCTTCGGCCCCAGAATGGATGCCGCCGGCGAGCGGTAAATCCCGCCATAACGCGGGTTCCACCAACCCAGCAGCTTGCGGTTCAGCACCTCGATCACGTAGTCCGCCACCTGGCCGCCGGCGTTGTAGCGCTCGTCGATCACGGCGCCCTGCTTGTCCACCTGGGCGAAATAATAACGGTTGAAACTGGTGAGCCCGCCCTGTCCGGTATCGGGCATGTAGACGTACGCCAGCTTGCCGCCGCTCAACTGGTCCACCTTGAGGCGGTTGGCCTCCACACAATCGGAGTGGCGCAGGGCCAGTTCGCTCGCGATCGGAACCACCGTGATTTCGCGGGCCTTGGCGCCCTCGGCATCGGGCCCGATCTTGAGAATCGCGGTCTTGCCCGCCGTGTTCTCGAGCAATCGCGAGACATCGTCCGTGCCTGTCAATTCCTGGCCATTCACCGCCAGCAGGTAGTCGCCGGCCGCAACATTCAGCCCGGGCTGCGACAACGGGGCCTGCAACTCCGGGTTCCAACTTTCGCCGGCGTAGATCTTCTTAAAGCGATAGCGGCCGTTCGAGATTTCGTAATCGGCGCCCAGCAGACCGCCGGGCACGGTCTTCGCCGCTGGAATGTTTCCGCCGCTGCCGCGCAGATGGCCGCTAGTCATCTCGCTCAGCATGTCATGGAAAATGTAGTTCAGGTCGGCGCGCGAACTCAGCGAATCCAGATATTTCTCGTACGCCTTTTCGGAATCCGCGGCGTTGACGCCGTGCAGATTGGGATCGTAGAAGAAGCTGCGCTCAATGCGCCACACCTCGTGGTACATCTGCTTCCACTCGGCGATCGGGTCCACGTTCACTTCCAAATCGGTCAACTTTAGCGCGCCCTCGCCCGCCTTCACGGCCGTGGCCGCGGAGACGATTACGTACTGCGGTACCGAAGGTGGGCCCGCCGCGCCGCGACCCGCTCCCGCGCCTCTGCCGCCGGCCATACGCAGCAGCATCTTGTCGCCGTTGGCCGAAAGGTCGAACCCGGCGACGCCATCCGCCAGCTTGTCGGTCTTGCGCGTCTTAAGGTCGAACTTCGAGAGCGTCAATCCGCCGCCGCCGCCGAAGCCGCCCCTGCCGCCGCCAACGCCCGCCTCCAGCACATATACCTGGCCGGCCTTGCCCGCGGTCAGCGCGGCGTAAGCCCTGGCCGGCAGCGGCAGCGCCACAATGCGTTGCGCCAGCTTGTCGAAATCGATGCGCACCGGTTTCGGCGGCGTATCGGCCGCGGCCGCATTACCACCGGCGCCCGCACTGCCGCGCCCGCCGTGGCCTCCACCACTTGCTTCGCCCGCGGCGCCCCCCGCCAAATGAGGCGCGCCTTCCTCGTCGCTTTCGGGGCCAAGCGGCGAAGCAATGTTGTTCGGCAGCACCGCCAGATACACGCTGCGCGTCACCTCATGCTCATCGCTCGTCATGTCCAGGCCGCTCGAAGTCGGGCCGTAATTGGTGCTGGCGGTGAAGTAGAGATACTGGCTGTCGCGGTCGAAGGCCGGGAATCGCGCATCGCTCATCCCATCGGTCACCTGCACGCTTTTCCCGGTATCCACGGAGTAGATCGAAATCGCCCGCAGCCGGTTAGGCAGAAACCTGGCGAATGCGATCCACCGGGAATCGGGCGCCCAATTGAATTCGCGGTTGAGCTCGTAGAAATAATCGGTATCGATCTTGGTCATCTTGCCGGACGCGATCTCCACCATCCACAGATTGTCCTGGTTATCGTTGAAGGCCATGCTCTTGCTGTCAGGCGACCATTGCGGCTCGAAGTAGAAGGACGACTTCCCGGCCAGCGGAATCTTTTTGGTCTCGCCCGCGCCGTTCTGCGGCTTGATGTGGAGCGCATACTCGCCCGACTCATCCGAGAACCAGGCGATCGACTTGCCATCCGGCGACCAGACCGGCGTCCGCTCCATCACACCCGGCGTGTTGGTCAAATTGCGAACGTCGCCCTTCTCCGCCGGGACCGTGAGGATTTCCCCGTGCGCCTCGAACACCGCGCGCACGCCGGTCGGTGAAATGGCGGCGCCGCGCAGCTCGCGCGAGACGTTCTGGAAATGCGGGCGCACTTCCGTGAGGTCCGACGTGATTTCAATCGGCACCGCATGTTCTTTGCCCGACGCGATGTCGTAAATGTGGATGGCGCCAAACTGCTCGTACACAATGCCGCCGGGGCCCGCGCTGGCAGAGACGATATCTTTGCCGGGGTTCTTGATCAGCTCCTTGACCTGCCTGCTCGCGGGATCGTATTGGAACAGCGTCATGGGGCCGTTGCGGTCGGAGAGGAAGTAGATTTTGTCGCCGATCCACATGGGGTAAATGTCGTTCGAATCCGTGCGCGGCACCTTCACGGTGGTAAGGTCGGCGAAATTGACGATCCACAAGTAGCTCGCTTCCCCGCCCCGATACCGTTTCCAGGCCACATAGCTGTTGAAGGCCGGCGCGAACTGCCCGCCATCGAGCGGCGCGTAGACCATGCGTTTGCCATCGGGCGACCAGGCGCCCATGCACGCCATTGGCAGCGGCAGAACATCCGCCAGCCCGCCCTCGGGTGACACGGTATAGAGCTGCGTATAGCGCGACTGGCTTTGGCGATTGGAACGGAAGACAATCTTTTTCCCGTCGGGCGTCCAGCCCGCCACGCGGTCGGCGTCGGGATGATAGGTGACGCGCTTCGGCACGCCGCCCGTGGCAGGCATGGTGAAGACGTCCACGTTGCCGTCATACTCTCCGGTGAATGCCAGCGCCTTTCCGTCGGGCGAAAAAGCGGCTTCGGTTTCGAAGCCGGGCCCGGAGGTAAGGCGCGCCGCCAGTCCGCCTTCCCGGTTGACTCGCCACAGATCGCCGGCATAGGAAAAGACGATCTCCGTCTGATTCATCGCCGGCTTCTGCACCAGGTGTACGGCGCCGGCAGCGGCCAAAGCAGTCGAGGCGCTCGCGGCTAAAATCACCAACAGCATCGAAGATTTCATTGTGGACCCCTGGTTGTTCAGTTTAGCTGAATCGTGCAGCGATGCGCGCCGCTCTACCGCTGGCCGTAGGAGGCTTTCGCCCCGTGTTTGCGGAAGTAATGCTTGTCGCGGAGGTGCTCGGATATCGGCTGGGCTTGCGGGTTGATGGTCACGGTCTGCCAGGCCATGGCGGCCAGTTCTTCAAGGATCGCGGCGGTGTGGGCGGCATCCATTACGGACTTGCCCCAGCAAAAAGGCCCGTGTCCGGCTACCAATGCGGCGGGGCAACCAAGCGGACTGATACTTTGCATGCGGCGGATGATGGCGGCGCCGGTGTTGGCTTCGTAGCCGGACTCGATTTCTTCGGCCGTGAGCGGCGCGGTTACGGGCACGGGGCCGTGGAAATAATCGGCGTGGGTGGTTCCGAAACAGGGAATCTCGCGGGCGGCTTGCGCCCAGGCGGTGGCGTGGCGGGAATGCGTGTGAACCACGCCGCCGATGGAAGGCCAGGCGCGGTAGAGAGCCACGTGCGTGGCCAGGTCGGAAGACGGGCGCAGATCGCCTTCAACGATGCGCCCTTCCAGATCGCAGATCACCATGTGGGCGGCGGTCATCTCGCCGTAAGGAACACCGCTGGGCTTGATCGCCACTAAGCCCTCGGCGCGCGAAACGGCGCTGGCGTTGCCGAAAGTGTAGATCACCAGGCCGCGGCGGACCAGTTCGAGATTGGCTTCCAAGACTTCAGCTCGCAACGCTTCCAGCACGGGTTCCCTCTCTAGCCCGAGCGGCTATCGAGCGCAGCTCAGGCAAAATATTTCCGATGGCAACCGCCGGCGACTGGCGTTCGCCTAATGCGAAATAGAGATTTTTGTAGAGCGAGTACATCCCTTGATAGGTGGCCGCCGCGGAGGCGTCAGGCTCGATGGTGGCGTAGCCCGGCACCAGCGCGTCCTGGGCTTCGGCGATGGTACGGAACGTGCCTGCGGCCATGAATGCGAAAATCGCGGAGCCCAAGCTGGTGACGTCGCCTTTGGGCACCAGGATGGGCTTGCCCATCACGTTGGCGTAGACCTGGTTGAGCACGGAATTCTTCCGCGGAATGCCGCCGCCGTTGATGATGCGCTGTACCGGCACGCCGTGCTGCTCCATGCGTTCCAGAATCACGCGAGTATGAAATGCCGTCCCTTCGATGGCGGCGAAGAGTTCGTCCTGCGCGGTGGTCGTAAGGCGCCAGCCGAGCGTGACGCCGCTGAGTTCCGAATTTACCAGCACGGTGCGGTCGCCGTTGTCCCAGGTGAGGCGCAGCAGGCCGGTCTCGCCGGCGCGATAGTTTTCCAAACCTCGTGAAAGCTCGGCGACGGTGGTGGCGGCCCGGCGGGCGATGGCTTCGAAAATGTCGCCGGTGGCGGAGAGGCCGGCTTCGATGCCGGTGCATTGCGGATCCACCGACCCCTGCACCACGCCGCACACGCCGGGGATCAAGCCGGGCCGCTGGCTGATGGCGATGATGCAGGTGGAGGTGCCGACCACATTGACCACGTCGCCCAGGCGAACACCGGCGCCGATTGCGTCCCAGTGTGCGTCGAATGCGCCAACGGGAATGGGGATGCCGGCGCGCACGCCTAGTTGGGCAGCCCATGCGGGCGCCAGATGGCCCGCGATCTGGTCGGACGTGGCGTATCGGCCGGCGAGTTTGGCGCGCACGCCGGCCAGCAACGGGTCCAGACCCGCCAGGAATTCTTCCGGAGGGAGGCCGCCCAGCCCCGCGTTCCACATCCACTTGTGGCCCATGGCGCAGA
>Ga0105858_1000480_pt1 | contig 16506 bp, 13 predicted proteins | sample OrgsoiDNA_201062_FD_89683 | JGI IMG/M metagenome (GOLD analysis project Ga0105858, IMG submission 89683) | Permafrost soil microbial communities from the Arctic, to analyse light accelerated degradation of dissolved organic matter (DOM) -... | ecosystem: Environmental > Terrestrial > Soil >...
CGTCTCGTCGCTGATCGGCGCTTCATCCGTGACCGAGTATCCCTCGCTGTTGTTGTGCAGCGCCACCAATAGCCCTGCTTGCGGTGGAAGCAGAGCCCGCACCAGGCGCTCACGGCCGAGGTCGAGCAAATCGAGGGCGGCCTCGAAGCCATCGGGCGCCAGGCCGGTGTTGAGACGCTTCAGGCTGGCCTCCGCTCCAGCTCGCGAAAACATGCGGTTGGGATCGATCTGGGCCGAACTCACGGTCACGTTGCGCGTGTGGTTTTCCACCAGGTAAGCGATGCCTTCGTGAGTCTCCATGTGCCGTGTGAGCACGGCCCGCGCCGTCTCCTCATTGCCATGAATCAGCAGGTACCGGCGCTTGGAATGCCCGTTCCGCAGAATGCCGAAACGCGCGCCCGCCAGGCTGATATGCTTCCGGCGGAAGAACGGAAACCATCCGAAAGCCAGGAATTCCCGGCGCGAGAAGCCCTGGCTCATTGGTGTTCTTCCTCCGCCGGCTTCTTGTGCTTCGGCTTCTTGCGGAGCGATTTCGGTTGAATGGTTTTCGCGGCCGGCACGGCCCCCACGCGTTCCCGGGCAATGGCCTTGATTTCCTTGCCCAGGTTAAATTTTTTCTTCTTGCGCGCCACTCATCCTCCGCACCGTCGCGGCCAGCATCGCCGGAGAAAACGGCTTAGGCAGAAATGCCACGCGCCCCGGGGCGGCGGCTTCCACGGTGGTTATGTCCACGGGATACCCGCTCGCCGCCACCACGCACATCGCCGGATTCGCTTGCAGCAATCGCAAGGCCAGCGCCTTCATACTCATCCCGGGCATGGTCGCGTCCAGCACGGCTAACGCGAAATCGGCCGGCGACGCTTCCACTAACCGCCACGCCTCGTCCGTGCTGTTCAAGGCAGTCACGGAGTACCCCAGACGGCTCAGGTAAGCGCTCACCATCTTGAGAAGGGAAGGCTCATCGTCCACAATCAGGATTCGTCCGCCGGAGTTCGTCATCCCTACTGAGAATTCTACACGGAATTGAAACGCGTCATGATTGAGGTGAAAGGGAATCGCGCGCGGAGGCATTCCCAGGATGGAGAGATTATGAAACTGGCTTTAACACTGCTTCTGAGCGCAACGCTGGCATTGCCCGCGGAACTTCCGGTGAAACAAGTGGTGCTGTACAAGCACGGTGTGGGATTTTTCGAGCGGTCGGGCAAACTCGCGCCGGGCGAATCCGCGCGCCTCGATTTCAACGCGTCGGAGATGAACGATGTGCTGAAGTCGCTCACCATCGAAGAGCGCGGCGGCGGAAAGATCTCCGGCCTGCGATACGATTCCATGGACCCGCTCAGCCACAAACTCTCCGAGTTTCCGTTCCATATCGGCGGCGCGCAACCCTTGAGCGGCATGTTCGACCAGTTGAAAGGCGCGCGTCTGGAGTTGAGGTTCGGCAATGAAACCGTGTCGGGCGTCATTGTCAACGGCCGTTTGATCGCGGGCAGCGACAAGCAGCCCGAACGCGAACAACTCACGCTGCTGCTGGATTCAGGCGAGCTGCGCAACCTGGATCTGAGCGCCGCCACCGGCATCCGCTTCACCGATGCGCAATTGCAGCAGCAGTTCAAGGATTATCTGGCGGCGCTCTCGGCGGCACGCTCCAAAGACAAACGCAGCGTGTATATCGATTCCACCGACTCGAAGGAGCGCGAGGTGATTGCCGATTATATGATTCCTTCGCCCGTGTGGAAATCCAGCTACCGGTTGATCTTCGGCGAGAAAGGGCAGCCGGTGCTGGAAGGCTGGGCCATGGTGGATAACACCACCGGCGAAGATTGGACCAAGGTGCGGCTTTCGCTGGTTTCGGGCCGTCCGATTTCTTTCGTCACCCAGCTCTATGCGCCCAAGTATGTGGAGCGGCCCGCGGCGGAATTGGCGGATGACACCGCGGCCCGGCCGGTGGTGCATGAAGGAAGCTTCGAAAAGGCGACCTCCGGAGTGATAGGCGGCATGGCAGGAAGGGGCGGAAACCGCAGAGATGCCGTGAGTGAGTCAATGGCAATGATGGCGCCGCCGCCGCCGCTGCCGGCTTTCCAAATCGTTTCTCCCAGCTCCATCGTCGCCGACGCCACCGCCCGCGAGCTGGGCGAACTGTTCGAGTACCGCATCGCCCAGCCCGTCACCATCCGCCAGAACGAATCCGCGATGCTGCCGTTCCTGCAACAGCAGATCGCGGCGCGCAAGCTTCTGATCTATTCCGACCACGGCTCGCAGCATCCCACCAACGCCGCCGAACTGGCCAACAACACCGGCAAGACGCTCGATGGCGGCCCCATCACGGTCTACGACGGCGGAGTTTACGGCGGCGAGGCCCTCATGGAAACGCTTAAATCGAGCGACAAGCGCCTGATCAGCTATGCCGTCGATCTGGGCACCCGCGTTACGGAAGCCTTCGGCAGCAAGCAGGCCATCGTCCGCGAGATCCACGCCGGCCACGGCATGATGACTACCAAACTGGCCTCCGAAGAGACCCGCACCTACACCGTTCGCAATGTGGACCAGAAGGCCAAGACTCTGATCGTGGAGCATCCGCTGCGCCCGGGCTACACGCTGCTCAATCAGAAGCCCCCCGAGAAGACACCGAACAATTACCGGTTCGAGATTCAACTGGCCTCTGGCGCCACACAGGAATTCCCCGTTTCCGAAGAGCGCATTTACGACCAGCAGGTCGCCGTAACCAACCTGACTCCGGATGTGATTCTCAGCTACGTGCGCAACCGCATCCTCAGCGACGCCGGCCGCCGCCAGTTACAGGCCATTGCCAACCAGAAGTCGCTGACGGCCGAGAACGACCGGGCCCTGCAGGAAGCCGGCGGCAAAGTTCGCGAGCTCACGACCGATGAGGACCGCATCCGGCAGAACATCGGAAGCCTGAACAATGTCAGCGGCCAGCAGCAGCAGGTACAGAACTACGCGCGCCAGCTCGATGCCCATGAGCAGCAGTTGGCCACCCTGCGCGACCGCCAGTCCGAATTGCAAAAAAAGAAATCGGCGTTGCAAGCCGAACTGGACAGGCTCATGGACGCCCTCTCATTCTAGCGTCTACTGCAGCTTCCCCCGTGCGTCCACGCGCCAGATTTCTTCCACCGTGTCGCCGCGCAAGCCGTAGACCTGCTCATGCAGATTCACCGCCACGCAGATGTGGTTGGGGATCACGTGAACGCGGTCGCCCACGGAAAACTCCCGGCCGGTTTCGGTGAGATCCACATAGCCGTGCTCCTCATTCATCTTGTGGAAACGTGCGGCCGGGGCCTCCACCACGTGGCCGAAAGTCGCCTCGGCGGGATTGGCCAGGCGATCCGAGGAGAACGTCTTGGAACCGCCATCGACGATCATGTGGCCGGGCCGCGACGTGGAAACCACCGTGGCCAGGATAGCGGCCGCGCAATCCGCCATGGTGCAGCCGCCGCTGCGGACAGTGTTGATGTCGTTAAACACATAAGTGCCCGGACGAATCTCGGTGAGTCCTTCGACTTCGTGTGAGTGGAACAGAGTGGGCGTGGATCCTCCGCTGACGATTCTTATCTCAATGCCGGCGGCGCGGAAGTCCGCTAGAATTCCGCGCACCAACTCCGAGAGCTGCGTCAGCGCGCGCCGCCCGGGCTCATCCATATCTCTGATATGGCCGGGATAGAAAGTGATGCCTTCAAACTTCAGGTGCGGCAGCTTCCCGATCGCCTGAGCCAGATGGAGCAGCGGTTCGCCGGGCGCGACGCCGACGCGTCCGAGCCCCACATCCACTTCCGCCAGCACGCCGATTTCCACCTGCGCGGCGCGTGCGGCGCCGGAAAGCTGGCGCGCGGCCTCAACGCTGTCGAGCGCCACTGTGACATGGGTCTTGCGCGCCACTGCCGCCAGGCGCTCCAGTTTGGCGGGGCCGATTACGGGGTAAGCCACCAGCATGTCGGCCGGTTCCGCGCCCAGCATGACCTCGGCCTCGCCCACTTTGGCCACCGTCAGGCCGACGGCTCCCAATTGCAATTGACGCGCGCCCACGCGGATGGATTTGTGCGTCTTGGTGTGCGGGCGAAGCCGCAATCCGTTGTCGCGGGCGTAGCCGGCCACGCGCTGAAGATTGCGCTCGAAGATATCCAGGTCCACCACCAGTGCGGGCGTGTCGATTTCGGAGACATGCATGTAGGCTATGGTAACGTGGCTGCGTGGGCCTCCGAAATGGCAAACAGAACCCCAACACTGGCCGCTATCTTCCCCTACTGTTGGTCTTATTCGCCGGCAGCGGCTGCTCCGCTCTGATCTACGAAATCGTCTGGTATCAATTGCTGCAACTGGTGATCGGATCGAGCGCGGTTTCGCTTGGAGTTCTGTTGGCCACCTTCATGGGCGGCCTGTGCCTGGGAAGCCTGGCGCTGCCGCGGTTGCCGGTGGCGAACCAGCATCCGTTGCGCGTTTACGGAAAGCTGGAACTGGGAATCGCCCTGTGCGGCGTGCTGGCGCTGTTCGGAATGCCGCTGGTGGATTCGGTGTACACGGCGGCCGTGGGGCATGGCCTTCCGGCGATTTTGCTGCGCGCCCTGGTCTGCGCCTTGTGCCTGCTGCCTCCCACCTTCCTGATGGGCGCGTCTCTGCCGGCTGCTTCGCGCTGGATTCAGGCCACGCCGGAAGGTGTCTCGTGGCTGGGCTTGCTCTACGGCGCCAACACCGTGGGCGCAGTGTTCGGTTGTTTGTTGGCCGGCTTCTACCTGCTGCGCGTTTTCGATATGGCTACGGCCACCTACGTGGCTGCCGCAATTAACGTGGCCGTGGCTTTGGCGAGTTTCGCGCTGGCAGGCAGGACCTCCCGGCAAATCGCTTCGGCCCAACCTTCACCCGTTACGAGAGTCGCCACCCCGGTCGCCAAAAATGCCTGGCCGGTTTATGCGGCCATCGGGCTCTCCGGGGCCTGCGCGCTGGGCGCCGAAGTCATCTGGACCCGGTTGCTCGGGCTGATGCTGGGCGCGACGGTATACACGTTCTCCATTATTCTGGCGGTGTTCCTGGTGGGTTTGGGAGGCGGCAGCACCGTCGGGTCGCTGATGGCCCGCAAGTCCGCGAGCGCGAAAGCCACACTCGGCTGGAGCCAGATGCTGCTGGCCGGGGCCGTGGCCTGGACGGCATACATGCTGGCCCAATCGCTGCCCTACTGGCCCATCAATCCGCTGCTCTCCACCAACCCCTGGTTCACGTTTCAGATCGATCTGGTGCGCTGCCTCTGGGCCATTCTGCCGGCGGCGTTTTTGTGGGGCGCAAGTTTTCCGCTGGCGCTGGCCGCCGCGGCCGGGCCCGAAGACGACCCGGGACGGCTGGTGGGCGGCATCTACGCGGCCAATACCGGCGGGGCCATCCTGGGTGCTCTGGGTTTCAGCATGATCCTGATCCCGTGGATCGGCACCGGCCATTCCGAGCGGGCGCTCGTGATTCTGTCGGCCGTAAGCGGCCTGCTGATATTGGCGCCGCGTCTTTACACTCGGGGGCTGCCCTTCCGCTGGTTCGCCGCGGCCGCGCTGCTGGCGGCCACGGTGGGCGCGGTGCTGCTGGCGCAGGGCGTCTCCGGCGTTCCGGGAATGCTGATCGCCTATGGCCGCCGTATGACCACCTCCGCCGGCCGCTCCAAGATTCTGTTCACGGGCGAGGGAATCAATTCCTCGATCGCCATTTCGGAGTGGGACGACGGCGCGTTGCAATTCCACGTCAGCGGCAAAGTGGAGGCTTCCACCGAGCCGTACGATATGCGGCTGCAGCGCATGCTGGGCCACATGCCGGCGCTGTTGCACCCCAATCCGAAATCGGTGCTGATCGTCGGCTTCGGCGCGGGGGTCACGGCCGGTTCGTTCGTGCCGCATCGCGAGGTGGAGCGTATCGTGATCTGCGAAATGGAGCCGCTGATTCCGCCGACCGCGACCAGGTATTTCGGCAGGCAGAATTACCACGTGATCGACGACCCTCGTGCCCAAATCGTCTACGACGACGCCCGCCATTTCGTGCTGACCACGCCGGAGAAGTTCGACATTATCACGTCCGATCCCATTCATCCGTGGGTCAAAGGCAGCGCCACGCTGTATTCGCGGGAGTACTTCGAACTGGTGAAGCAGCATCTGAATCCGGGGGGCGTCATCACGCAGTGGGTGCCGCTGTATGAGAGCGACGTGGCCACTGTGAAGAGCGAGATCCGGACCTTCTTCGATGTGTTCCCCAACGGCACCATCTGGGGCAACGACATCAGCGGCGGCGGCTATGACCTGGTGCTGCTGGGGCAGGCAGACCCGGCGAAGATCGATGTGGACGCCATGCAACAACGGCTGGAACGCCCGGAGTATGAGGCGGTAGCGCAATCGCTGCGCGAAGTGGGCTTTCCCTCGGCGGTGTCGCTGCTCGGCACGTATGCGGGGCAGGAAACGGATCTGCGCCGTTGGCTGGAAGGCGCGGAGATCAACCGCGACGGCAACCTGCGGCTGCAATACATGGCCGGCCTGGCGCTGAACGTGAGCCGCGAAGGCTCGATATACAGCGAGATGCTGACCTATCGCCGGTTTCCCGAGAATTTGATCATAGGTTCCGATCAGCGCAAAATGGCGTTGCGGATGGCGATGGAGTTGCCGGAGAATGGCGGGCGGTAGGATTCTTTCAGAGGGCCACACCAGCCAGATCAATCACGTCAATTCCTCCAGCAACTCCACGTCCTTGGTCAAGAGATCGCTCACAACGTCGCCGAGATCCCGGCCCTTCTTCTGCGCGATGCGCTCCAAACGCCTCTGCAACTGGCCGTCAAGGTAGATAGGCAGACGCACGAGCGCTCCCTTCCGGTAAAACCTGCCTCGTTCCGCTTTGGAAAAATCGTAATGTGCCTTCACTGGTTCATGCCCCCTGATACTGCGCAGCCTCTCGCCGGTCCGCCCGTCGCGCGGAGATCAAACGTATCTTTGCACTCGCCTCACCGCTGGCCTCCTTCACCTCGCGGAACGTATGGCACACCACCAGCAGCACTCCAGCGCGATCCAATCCGAGAGTGACCCAACGCTCCTCTTCCTCGCTATGCTCATCATCGAATATTGACATGGCTCTTGGATCGAGAAAAACCGTGGTGGCCCGCTCAAATGAAATCCTGTGTTCCCTGACATTCCGAAGGGCCTTTACAGGATCCCACTCGAACTGATGTTCGAATTGCCGCCCCACTCAGGGATTATCTCATGAAGTCTAAGCTGAGAATCGCACGTTCACTTCAACCCGGATGCCCACTCCCTGACGATGCGGGCCATCTCGTCGAATACATCCTCCTCGCTCTTGCGGGAACGTTTGAGAGTGCGGAAGCCGTGGTCGGCTGTGTCCAAAAGGTGGAGTGTCGCGCGTTTGCCGAGTCTCCCGCAGACGGGTTGTAGAAGGTCCAGGCCCGCCAGCTCGTCGCGCGTGCCGCTGAGGAAGAGCATCGGGACCGTGACCGCGCTCAGGTGCACCGCGCGCTTCGTGTCCGGCTTGCCGGGCTGATGCAGGGGGAAGGAGAAGAAGACCAGGCCGCCGACGCCATCGAGGGGAGATTCCGACGCAGCCGTGGAGGTCATGCGCCCGCCGAAGGAGTGGCCGCCGGCCAAGAGTGGAATGTCAGGGGCGGCCCTATGCGCGGCCGCGACCGCTGAGCGGACGGTCGCAGTGCATACTTCCTTCGAGTCGCGTCCCGTGCCGTGCTCCATGTAAGGAAAGTTGTAGCGGAAGGTCGCGATGCCTGCGCCGGCCATCCGCTCCGCGATGGTCGTGAGCGTGGCGTGCCGCATGTTCGTGCTGGCCCCGTGGCCCAGGACCAGCAGGTGGCTCGCGTCGTCGGGCCGGACCAGCAGGGCGGAGACCTCCCCCTTCTCCGGCGTGGCAGGGAATTTCATTTCTATCGCTGTGTGAGTCATTTACCGATTACGATTCTAAACCACTGCCATCATCTGCTACGATGCGGTATCTATGAAGCCTGCTCGGATCGCATCGCTTTTTATGTTGCCGCTGCTGCTCTCGGCGCAGCCGGCGGATCTTCTGAAGGAACTCAAGTTTCGCAGCATCGGCCCGTTCCGCGGCGGCCGCTCTATCGCGGTCGCTGGCGTCCCTGGGCAGCCTAACGTCTACTATTTCGGATCCGTGGGCGGCGGCGTCTGGAAGACCACCGATAGCGGGAACGCCTGGCTCCCCGTCACCGACGGCCAGATCAAGACCGGCACGGTGGGCGCGATAGCCGTGGCCGATTCCGACCCCAACATCGTGTATGCGGGGATGGGCGAAGCCTGCGTGCGCGGCAACGCATCGCATGGCGACGGCGTTTACAAGTCGATTGACGCCGGCAAGACGTGGCGCAATATCGGCCTTGCGGACAGCTATCATATCGGCGCCGTCCGCATCCATCCCAGGAATCCGGACATCGTGTACGTGGCGGCGCTCGGCCACCGCTGGGGGCCGAACGAAATGCGCGGCGTTTACCGCACGACCGACGGCGGCGCTAGCTGGAAACAGGTGCTGAAGCGCAACAACGGAACGGGCGCGGTGGATCTCGCCATGGACCCTGGCAATCCGCGCGTGCTTTACGCCGCTCTCTGGGAAATCAGCCGCAAGCCGTGGCGCATGGACAGCGGCGGCCCCGGCAGCGGGCTGTTCAAATCCACCGACGGCGGCGACACCTGGACCGAGATCTCGCACAACCCCGGGTTGCCCAAAGGCGTGCTGGGCCGCATTGGCGTGACGGTCTCGCCGGCCAATCCGGAGCGCGTCTGGGCGCTGGTGGAAGCGGCCGATGGCGGCGTGTTCCGCTCCGAAAACGGCGGCCGCACCTGGACCAGGGTCAACGAGCAGAACATCCTGCGCCAGCGTGCCTGGTATTACTCCCACATCTTCGCCGACCCGCTGAACGCCGACACGGTCTACGTGCTCAATGTGGGGATGTACCGCTCCATCGACGGCGGCCACACGTACACGCCAATGCGCCCGCCGCACGGCGACAATCACGATCTTTGGATCGCGCCCAACGATCCCAATCGAATGATCGAGAGCAACGATGGCGGCGCCACTATCACTGCCGATGGAGGCCGTACCTGGTCCAGCGTCATGAACCAGCCCACGGCGCAGTTCTACCGGGTGGCGCTCGACCAGGATTTTCCGTATCACGCCTATGGCGCGCAGCAGGACAACTCCACCGTGCGCACGGCCACTCGCACCGCGGGCGGCGGCATTACGGAGAGCGACTGGTACGACGTGGGTGGCGGCGAGAGCGGCTGGATTGCGCCCGACCCGCGCAACTCCGAAATCGTCTACGCGGGCTCCTACGATGGCCTGATCACGCGCCAGGATCACCGCACCGGCCAGAGCCGCGACATCAACGCATGGCCCGACAACACCATGGGCTATGGCGTGGATGCCATGAAATACCGCTTCCAGTGGAGCTACCCGATTGTGTTTTCGCCGCACGACCCGAAGACGCTCTACATCGGCGCCAACGTGCTGATGAAGACTATCAACGAAGGCCAGAACTGGGAAGTCATCAGCCCCGATCTGACGCGCAACGACAAATCCAAGATGGCTTCTTCCGGCGGGCCCATCACGCAGGACAACACCAGCGTGGAATATTACTGCACCATCTTCACGGTGATGGAGTCGCCCGTTGCCAAGGGTCTGATCTGGGTGGGCTCGGACGATGGCCTGGTTCACGTGACCCGCGACGGCGGCAAGAAATGGGAGAACGTGACGCCGAAGGACATGCCAGAGTGGATACAGATCAACGCGATCGACGCCTCGGTACACGAGCCCGGCACGGCGTACGTGGACGCAACCATGTACAAGTCCGACGACTTCCGGCCGTACCTATACAAGACCGCCGACTACGGCAAGACGTGGAAGAAGATTGTCAACGGCATTCCCGCGGGCGCCTTCACCCGCGTGGTGCGCGAGGACCCGAACCGCAAAGGGCTGCTGGTGGCCGGAACCGAAACGGGCCTTTACATCTCATTCGACGATGGCGAAAACTGGAAGGCGTTCCAGCAGAATCTGCCGGTAGTGCCGATTACGGACCTGGCCTTTCACCAGCGCGAGCGGGAACTGGTAATTGCCACGCAAGGCCGCGCGTTCTGGATTCTGGACGACGTGCCCATGCTCTACCAGTTGAACGGTAATGCATCTACAGACGCCGCGCACCTCTTCCCGCCGAAGGACACCTACCGTTTCGGCGGCGGCTTCCGTTTCGGCGGCGGCGGACGCGGCGGCGCGCCCATCGGCGAGAACCCTGCCGCCGGGGCTCTGGTCTATTATTCGCTGAAGAGCCTGCCGCAGGGCGAAGTGACTCTCGAGTTTCTGGATAGCGCCGGCAAGCCGGTCAACAAGTTCTCCAGCCGCGCGCCGGAACCGACGCCGGGGCCCCCTGAGGAGGACGACGACAACCCGTTCCGCGGCGCTCCGCCGGCGCGCCTGGCGGCGGCCGCGGGATTGAACCGGTTCGTGTGGAACCTGCGCTATCCCGACGCCACCAGTTTCCCGGGTATGATCATGTGGGCCGGCAGCGTGAACGGTCCGCGGGTCTCGCTAGGCAAGTATCGGGTGCGCCTCACCGTGGACGGCAAGGCGCAAACCGAAAGCTTCGAAGTGAAGAAGGATCCGCGCGTCGAAACTACCCCGGAAGATTACGCCAAACAGTTGGCGCTATCTCTACAGATCCGCGACAAGCTTTCCGCAACCAATGACGCGGTCATCGGCATTCGCGAAATCCGCAAGCAGCTCGACGATTACTCGAAGCGCGACAGTAGAAAGATCGCCGATGCGGCAAAGGAACTGGTGAAACGGCTGACCGCGGTCGAAGAGGCGCTATACCAAACCAAGAACCGCGCCAGCGAAGATCCTCTGAATTTTCCGATCAAGCTGAACAACAAGCTGGCACACGTGTCGATGGTGGTGCAGAGTTCCGACAGCCAGCCCACGGCGCAATCGTACATGGTTTACGAAGACCTGGCGACGGCTGTGAACGGCGAGTTGAAGACGCTGGACAAGCTCCTGACGACGGACCTGGCAGCGTTCAATAAATTAATCCACGATGAAAACGTTCCGGCCGTGCAGGCGCCGGTTAAGAAGTAAGACGACAGGCCAGGAGGCCTATCCTACGCGGCGGACATGGCACACGGCAGGGCCCGGCGAATCTGGTCCATCTCTTGTTCCAGCGAAGCACGCGCGATGCCTGAGATTTCGGTGAGTGACAGCAGGGTCTTGGCAGTCGCAAGGCTGCGTTCCGCATCGCGGCAGCGTGCCTGGTTGGCGAAAGTTAAACTGCGGTTCAACTCGCGGCGCACCAGGATGGCAAGCTCTCGATCCGTTTTGGCGCGAAGTTGGGCAAGGGAACTACGTGCTGTTGCGGTGTTCATAAAAAAATCCGTGTGGGTCTCAAGTTGTTAGACGCAAAATTTGGCGATTCCGCTCAATTATTTTGAGAAAAACTCCCCGCGCCCGTACTGGAAAGAAGATGGTATGGAAGCGTACGGACCTCCGTAACGCCCGCGCAATGAAGGGCTTATTGGGCCAGCGCTTGTTCGACTGCCTTCACCATGTCCGGAGAATCCGGGGTTACGGCCGGCTCGAAGCGCGAGATGATATTGCCCTTCCGGTCCACCAGAAACTTGGTGAAATTCCACTTGATTTCGCCGCCGGTTTTGGCCGAAGTGTCAGTCAGGTATTGATACAGCGGCGTCTTGTCGCTGCCCTTCACCGAAACCTTGCTCATCATCGGAAATGTGACGCTATAGTTACGGCTGCAAAACGTCTTGATCTCTTCGTTAGTGCCAGGTTCCTGCTTGCCGAAGTCATTGGCGGGCACACCCACGATCACGAAACCCTTGTCCTTATAGGCCTCGTACAATTTCTCCAGGCCGGCGTATTGAGGTGTGTACCCGCACTTGCTGGCGACGTTCACCAGGAGCACCACCTTACCTTTGAAGCCGGACAGAGGCGCGGCTGCGCCATCAATGGAATTCAATGTGAAATCGTAGACACTCGATGCGCCGAACGCCATCGTGCCTTGGGCCAAACCGAACACGGCCAAACCGAACAGCATCGCTTTGATCATAGAGAACAGCATAGCGGATGCCGCAACCGCAATGCAATGGCGCTACTTCCGGTGTGCTACTTCCTGGCCCCGTCCGCCGTCATATCCGGCGCCGGCAGCGGCTTGTCATTCGCGTAGTTGGCCACCAGGTATTCGAGCAGGGCGTCGCGGTCTTTCATCACCGCGCCCCAACCCGCCATCTTGTCCAACTCCTTCACCCACGCCGCGCGCGCCAGGCGTTGCGAATGGAGCAGGCGCAGGCTGTGGCACGGAAGGCAACTGCGGGCTTCTTCCTTTTTTCCCAGGTCAAGCGTGGACTCGTCGGCCGCGATGGCAGCGTTCAAGAGTCCGAATGCCATCAATCCAATCGCGATGCGCATCATGATTTTTCCACCGTGATACTCACGCGGTCAATCCCATTCCAGAGGTATCCCGAAGGGTTCCATGGCGGCACAATCGGCTGCACGCGTCCAGCGCTATCGGTGGCGCGAGACATGATGGTGTAATAGCCCGGATCGGCCGGCGCCCAGTCCCCGCTGAACAGCCTCCAGGCAAAGGGCAGTTTCTGCGCGGAAAGCTGCGTGTCGCGCCAGCGGCTGCCGCCATCGGTGGACACTTCCACGCGCACGATCGAGTTCTCACCGGCCCAGGCGAAGCCGCGAATCAGGGGTCCGCGGCGCTGGACGACATCGCTGTAAGGTATTTTAATTTTCGCCTGATCTTCGGGTGAGGTGAGGCACGATTTCACCGGCATGCCTTCAATCACTTCGAGCTCCGCCGGTTTCGGCGGCGAGCCCGGCGGCAGGCTGTATTTGGGGTACCGGTAGCCGGGGTTCATGAAGAAGCCCTTGTTCTCCTGCGCCGCCGGAGTCAGCCGGATCACCCATTTCACCCAACTGGTTCCGTCCCAGCCGGGCACGATCAATCGCGCCGGAAAACCGTGGATGTCGGGCGCCTGCCCGTTCATTCTCAAGGCCAGCAGAGTGGCCGGATGCATGGCCTTCGTCATCGGCATGGAACGCACAAAATCGGGGGTGGCCGCGACGCCGGTATCCGCTCCGTCGATTTCGAGAAACGCCGCTTTGGTGTCCACGCCGGCCAGTTTCAGCACGTCGCTGAGCCGCGGACCGCTCCACTCGGCGTTGCCCACCGCGCCGCGCCCCCACTGGATGCCGGGGACTTTCGGAGTGTAAAACCCCCGTCCGTTCCCGGTGCATTCGAGTGTGGCGGGAACGGTGTGTTGCGGAAGCTTTTGCAAATCGGCCAGCGTCAATTGCATGGTCTTCGACACCATCCCATTGATGGTGAGCCGGTAAGCCGCCGGGTCGATAGCCGCCGGCCGCGGCAGGTGCTGGCGCACGAAGAAGGCGTCGACGGGGGTCACCCAGGAATCGAAATAGCGGAGCGGAGTTTCCAGATCCTCCGGGCGGTCATTATGGAGAATCATGGGGCGTTTCCCGGCGATGGCAACGCCTTCGTCCGCGGCCCCGATGTGCCGTGCCGCCGTGGCCGCCAGTGCAGCGGCAAACATCTGACGCCGATTCAGTCGCATGGTTTCTTTCTTAAGTTACCACTTCGCCCGATCCGGCTCGCCGCAGGTTAAACCATTTCCGTTAACTATTGGCGTACTGTTACCTGGCGCCATCCTATTGTATAGTCCGGATCGTTAGTCGTTTCTTCGGCCGGCAGTCTTCGATCGATTATGAGCACAGCAACCGTTACACCTCCGCAGTTCGTCAGGCAGGAAGCCTGGCCCTTGATTCCCGACCGCTTGGAGGATCTTGGCATACCGCGGGCGCTAGTCTCCGACCTGGTTCTGCGCTATCTCTGGCTTCACGGCGCAGGCACATTGGCCGCGCTCCACGACACGCTCAAGCTTTCCTTCCCCGTCCTGGAAACCGTGTTCCACAAGTTTCGCCACCAGCAACTGATCGAGGTGAAAGGGATGCTGGGGAACGACTACTCGTTCGCTCTGGCTGCGCCAGGCAGGACACTGGCGTCGGGCCGCAACGACGTCTGCCAGTATGTGGGGCCGGCGCCGGTTTCCATCCAGCAATACCAGAAGGTGGTGAAAGCCCAGGCGGCCCACGTGAAGTTGAGCCGCGAAAGCTTGCGCAAGGCCTTCGACGATCTGGTGCTGCCCGATGGGCTATTGGACCAGTTGGGACCGTCCCTGATCGGCCATCAATCCTTGTTCCTCTACGGCGGAACCGGCAATGGCAAGACCAGCATCGCGGAGCGGATCCTGCGCATTTATCACGATGTTGTGTTGGTGCCGTACGCGGTGGAAGTCGACGGCCATATCATCGCGCTGTTCGACCCGGTAGTCCACAAGCGCGTGCCCTTTCACGACGATCTGCTCGATCCTCGCTGGGCGGTTTGCGAACGGCCGTGCATCACGGTTGGAGGCGAGCTTTCCGCCGCCATGCTGGAATTGCGTCTGGATGAGGCCAACCGCGTCTTCGTTTCGCCTTGCCAGATGAAGGCCAATAACGGCATCCTCATCGTCGATGACTTTGGACGGCAGATGCTGTCGCCGCGAGAACTGCTGAACCGGTGGATCGTGCCGCTGGACCGGAGGGTCGACTATCTCACGCTGGCCTCCGGAATGAAGTTTCAGGTGCCGTTCGAGTTGATGGTGGTGTTCTCCACCAACCTGGATCCGAACGACCTGGCAGACGAAGCGTTCCTGCGCCGCATTCAGACCAAGATCATGGTGGAAGAGGTGAGCGACGACATTTTCGACCGCATCTTCCAGCGCGTGATGCAAAACAATCAGGTGTCGAGCGAACCGGGATGCGACGAGTATCTCCGCGAGCGCTGTCTGGCTTTGGGCTCCGGTCTCCTGCGGGCCTGTTACCCGCTGGACATCTACAAGCTGATCAGGGCCATCGGCGAATACGAGGGGAGGCCCGTGCGCATGACTCGCCAGAACATCGACCGCGCGGTCGGGCTCTATTTTGCCAAAACAAAAATGAGCGGTTCCACAGAGACTACATCAAGGTCAACGGATCGACATCGATGACCAGCGCCGTAGCGCTCCACTTGTGGTCGATGGCGAAGGAACGAACTCGTTGGAGCAACTCGTTGAGCGACTTGCGGCTGGCCGCTTTGATCAGAAACTGGTAGCGGTATTCGTTCTTAAGGCGGGGAACCGGGGCCTCGGCCGGACCCATCACGCGCAGTTTCTCGGGAGGCGGCGTCAGCAGCAGTCCCAGCTCGGAACTCATGCGCATCGCCATTTCCTTTTTCTCACTGCGCACCAGCACATTCGCCATGGCGCTGAAGGGCGGGTAGTGCATCATACGGCGAAAGTTCAGTTCTTTTTCATAAAAGGCCTGGTAATCCTGCGCCCCCGCCAGGCGGACGGCATAGTGATCGGGGTTGATGGTCTGGACCAGCACCGTGCCCGGCACATTGCCGCGCCCGGCGCGCCCGGCCACCTGGGTGAGCAGTTGAAAGGTGCGCTCGGCCGCGCGGAAATCCGGCATTCCCAGCCCGACATCGGCCGACACCACGCCCACCAGCGTCACATTGGGAATGTCGTGGCCCTTGGCGATCATCTGGGTGCCCACCAGCATGTCGTAATTGCCTTCGCGAAAGTCGTTGAGAATGGTCTCATACTGGCGCTTGCCGGTAACCGTATCGCGGTCCAGGCGAGCGATGCGGGCGGTTGGGAAGGCGCGGTGCAACTCTTCCTCCACGCGTTCCGAGCCCATCCCCAGGAAGTATATATGTTCGCTCGAACACTTGGGGCAGACGCCCGGCACCTTTTCGGCGTAGCCGCAGTAATGGCACAACAGCCGCCGGTCGCGCTTGTGGAAGGTGAGCGTGAGCGAGCAGTTGATGCACTGCACGCGCTCGCCGCACGAACGGCACGCCACGAAACTTGAAAAGCCTCGCCGGTTCAGCAGCACAATGGTCTGCTCGCCATTTTCCAAGCGCAGCCCCAGGGCCTCCATCAGCTTCCTGGAAAACGTATCCTGCTTGCGCGTTTCCAGGAACTCCTGCCGCATGTCGACCAACTCCACCCGGGGCATCGGCCGCTCTTCCACGCGCGCGGGCAATTCCAGCAGCGTGTACTTGCCGCGCTCGGCGTTATAGCGGCTTTCGAGACTCGGAGTCGCCGACCCCAGCACCACACAGGCGCCGGCCCCCTGTGCCCGGACTATCGCCACATCGCGCCCGTTGTAGCGCGGGTTTTCCTCCTGCTTGTAGCTGCCGTCATGCTCTTCGTCGACCACGATCAACCCCAGGTCACGCACCGGCGCGAACACTCCGGATCGCGTTCCCACCACCACCCGGGCCGCGCCGGAGCGAATTCGCCGCCACTGATCGGTGCGCTCCACATCGGTGAACGCCGAGTGCAGGATCGCCACGCGATCGCCGAACCGCGAAAAGAACTGGCCCGCCATGGC
>Ga0105858_1000483_pt1 | contig 16386 bp, 12 predicted proteins | sample OrgsoiDNA_201062_FD_89683 | JGI IMG/M metagenome (GOLD analysis project Ga0105858, IMG submission 89683) | Permafrost soil microbial communities from the Arctic, to analyse light accelerated degradation of dissolved organic matter (DOM) -... | ecosystem: Environmental > Terrestrial > Soil >...
GGGCGCCGCTGCTGGAGCGGCACTTGCATACGGAGTCTACCGTTTTTTCAAAAAACGGAAAAGCCGATCGGTATAAGCCCCTACGAGTCTTCCTGAAATGCCCCCTTCAACTTCTCCCAGGTAGCCTTCAAATCCTCGGGCATCACGCGGGTTTCGCCGACGCACGACATGAAGTTCGTGTCGCCTACCCATCGGGGCAGCACGTGCATGTGTATGTGACCGGCGACGCCCGCGCCGGCCGCGCGGCCAATGTTGATGCCGATGTTCAGGCCATCGGGGCGGTAGATGGAACGCAAAATCTTCTCGGTGCGCCGGGCCAGAAGCATCAGTTCCGTCAGGGTTCCGTCCTCCATGCCCTCGAGCGTCGCCACGTGATCGTACGGAATCACCATCGCGTGGCCGCTGGTGTAAGGGTAGCGGTTGAGGATGACGAAGTTGCTTACCCCGCGGTAGACGATTAAGGACTCGCGGTCATCGGACGCCTTGGCCAAGGCGCAGAAAACGCATTCGCCCGGCGCGCCGGCCGTGGTGACGTACTGATAGCGCCATGGGGTCCAGAGATAGTCCATGCCAGATAGTCCATGCCGTTTGAGGATGGGCCCGGCGTCCCGCTTTACGGGTTGGGAACCTGCTCGGGCGCGGGCGGCGCCGGCGGCGCAGCGGACGGTAGAGGCGTAGCGGAACTGTTGACCACATCCTTCAGTTCCTTGCTGGGCTTGAAATAGGGGATCTTCTTGGCGGGAACGTCCACGCGTGCGCCGGTCTTCGGGTTACGGCCAATCCGGGGCTGGCGCTGGCGGGTGCGAAAACTGCCGAATCCGCGGATCTCGATTTTGTCGCCGGAGCGCAGCGAGCGGACGATGCTGTCGAAGATGGCCTCCACGATGACCTCGGATTCCTTTCGGGTCATCTCCACCACTCGGGAGACTTCTTCAATCAGATCGGCCTTAGTCATCGAATCCTCCTAAGTTGTCAATCGGTTACGAAACCGCAGTATCGCCTGAATTGGAGAGATTTGCAAGCTGCTATTCGAGGTTGCGGTCCTTGGAACTCATGACTTCCTCGATGGTGGTGGTTGCCGCCGCCGCCTGACGCTGGTAATCCTCTAAACGGGTCTTTTCTTCGTCGTCGGTAACAGCCCGCAAACTGAGCCCGATTTTCTTCTCCGCCTCGCTCATCTTGATGATCTTAAAATCAAACTCATCGCCGATTCTCAGGGGCGGCTCCTCGGCCCCGCGGCGGCCCGAATATCCGGGCACCTCGGAGAAGTGGCACAAACCTTCCACGCCCTCGGCGAGCTCGACAAAAGCCCCACCGAAACTGGCCAGCCGGCACACGCGGCCATGTACCGTATCGCCCACCTGGCGGTCCTGGAAGTAACTTTCCCAGGCATCCGGCTGCAACTGCTTGATGCCGAGGGACAGGCGGTGGGAGGATGAATCGATATTGAGAATCACCGCCTGCACGATCTGGCCTTTCTTCAGGGCCTCCGACGGGTGTTTGATGCGCTTGGTCCAGGAAAGATCGGACACGTGCACCAGGCCGTCGATGCCCTCCTCGATTTCAATGAACGCGCCGAAATCGGTCATGTTGCGGACGCGGCCCTCCACGACGGAGCCCACGCTGTAGCGCGTGTCGATGGTGGTCCAGGGATTGGGCTCAAGTTGTTTGAGGCCGAGCGAAATGCGGCGCTCCTTGGGGTGTACTTCCAGAATGACGGCTTCCACCTGATCGCCGGGCTTGACCACTTTGGAGGGATGCTTCATGCGGCGCGACCAGGTCATCTCGCTGATGTGAATGAGGCCTTCCACGCCGGGTTCGAGCTCGACGAATGCGCCGTAGTCGGTCACGTTGACCACGCGGCCGATCACGCGGCCCTCCACCGGGTAACGCTCGATCACGGTTTCCCACGGGTCCGGCTCCAGTTGCTTCAGACCCAGGGACACGCGCTCCTTATGGCGATCGAACTTCAGCACCCGCACCGCCAATTCCTGGTTCACCTGCAGCATCTCCGAAGGGTGCGTGATGCGGCCGTAGGACATGTCGGTGACATGCAGCAGGCCGTCGATGCCGCCCAGATCGATGAAAGCGCCGTAATCGGTCAGGTTCTTGACGATGCCGGTGACCACCGAGCCCTCCGCCAGGTGCTCCAGAGTGGCGCTCTTGCGGACGTTGATCTCTTCCTCGACTGCCGTTTTGCGCGAAACCACCACGTTGCCGCGACGCCGGTTGAGCTTGATAATCTTGACTGGAATATCCTGCCCCACCAGGGAATCCAAATTGTGCACCGGGCGCGGGTCGGCCTGCGATCCGGGCATGAAAGCCTTGATCCCGACATCCACCGCCAGCCCGCCTTTGACGCGTCCCAGCACGCGGCCCGAGAGCACCAACTGGTTTTCGTATGCCTTGTCCAGATTGTCCCAGATGCGCAAACGCGCGGCGCGCGTGTGCGAAAGCAGCACATATCCTTCCACGTGCTCGCTGTGGTCGATCATGACGTCGACCGCATCGCCAACCTTCACCGTGACTTCGCCCGTGGACGACTGGAACTGCTCGATGGGAACGATGCCTTCGGACTTGTATCCGAAGTCGATGATGACGTCCTTAGCCTTGATCCCTAGAACCGTACCCTGCAGAACCTCGTCGGCCGCGGGTGGGGCGAAGTGACTGTAGTCTTCAAGAAGGTGCTCGTAATTCTCCGGGCTCGTCGGGTCCAATTGCCCTTCGTTATAGTCAACGCCCTGGTCTACCGCCATTACGCCTCCGCCCGTCACTGATTCACCGGCCGGCGCCAGGTCCGGGTTGCCATCCGGGTCAACATCGAATGTTGCGTATTGCCGCCACGCTGCCGGGGCGTTTCGTGTTCACCGGGCACCACCTGAGTCGAGACCATACGAGAATCACCTAGAAAACGCTGAGAGATCAGTATGTTAGCAAATATACGCCGAGTGGTTGGAGCTTGTCAACGGCCTCGGGTGGCGGGGAACGGCGCTTTTGGTCCCCCAGGGAACCTGCCGCTCGATTCCAAAATAAGATATTTAGGTGTAAAATACCTCTTGAAGATCGGCGGAATCGGATTTACAATTAGGCTAACTTACATAGCGCGACGGTTTCATACCGGCCTTTTAGGAGGTTTCCATGTTTAGTAGCCTCGCAGATGTAGACAAGAACGTGAACAACACCGAACGGTATCTTCGCTGGGCGGCGGTGGTTGTAATTTCGGTCGTGCTATTCGGCGGCCTTTATATGGGTGTCCGATTTCTGGGGTAGTTGCGCCCCAATTTGAAGCCAGACCCGCGTCAGCCCCGGACCCGCGTTACTCGGTGGCTGAAATGCGCCGCATGATGGATTTCACTTTCTGGCCATATTCCGCATCGGGGTTGTAAACCGCCAGGAGCTTGTCCAGTTTCTTGTTTATATAGAGGCTGGAATATTTCAGGCGGTAGCCTACTTCGCGGATTCCAGCGACGGGGGAAGGGAAGTGCGCCCGCCCTGAATCCCACCCGAAAAGGTTGTTGTTGCGGGCGGATTTGCCGCCTGTGGTTTCCACGAAAGACAGGCTCGGCAGCAGGCGCCAGTCCAGTGCATACTTGTCGGCTGCTTCCAGGAAAGCGGCGGCATACTTTTCGGCTGGGCATTCGGATCTATGGAAGAACCTGGCGAGGCTTTTCAGTCTGGCATCGTACCGGTAATCGTGGGAGGTTTGGGCTGGCGTCTGTACGGGTGAGATTCCCAAGGGAGAAGACACCATTCCGGCAAACATAAGCGAACCACTGGCGAGTAATCTGATCATCCGGTAAACTCCTTTAATTTGAAACAGTTGGAATGCTGACGTGTCCGCTGTATGGAGCGTGGCACGGTGGGCGGCGCGGGTTATCGCCGGACAATTTCGCGGCGTGTTCCCGGCAGGGGAAATTGAGTTACGGGAATGACATCAGGTGAAATTATACCACGATTCGGAGCCGGAAGTCGTGCTTTAAAGTACCTGGGCTGGCCACGACCGCTCAGTGTTGCCAAATGGGCGCTTGATTGGAAAGTACTAGGACTAGTAATAGTACTACTATAAGTATACCGGCCCACGAATTTAACGGCGCCGCCTATGGCGCCGGGATTCGGTCTGGCTTAAAGTAATAGAATCGGTTAGGTGAGGTACGCATGCGTTCCATTCGGTTGTTGGCGGTGATTCTGGCGGCACTTGCGGGGCTGGCTTCGTGCAATCGCGACCCCCAGGTTGCCAAGAAGCGGTATCTAGAAAGCGGCAACAAATACTTCCAGAACGGCCGCTACAAAGAAGCCTCCATTCAGTACCGCAATGCCCTCAAGCGGGACCCGAAATACGGCGCCGCGTATTACAAACTGGCGCTGACCTCGCTGAAGACGGGGGATTACGCCGACGCCGTGCAGCGATTGCGGCGCGCGGTGGAACTGATATCCGCGGACTCTCCCGACCATTGGGACGCGATGGTGAAATTGGCCGAGATCTATCTGCAGGCCTGGCAGAACCAGCCGAGCGCCACCCGTGAGAAGGCGTTGATGGACGATGTGGAAAAGTATACCGCCGAACTGCTGAAGCGCGACCCCAACTCATTTGACGGCCACCGGCTGCTGGGTGACATGTATTTCGGCAAGGCAGGCGAAGATTTCAAGGACCGGAAGAATGAGGACGGGCTGAAACTTTTGGACGCCTCCGCCGCGGAATATAAGAAAGCCGATGCCATCAAGTCCGGGGACCAGGGTGTTTCGATGCAGTTGGCGCGCGCCCTGGCGTTCCGCGGCGATTACGCGGGTTCGGAGCGGATGTATCGCCGCGTCATCGACCAGGATAAAACCTATCAGTACGCATACACGGAGTTGTACCGGATGTTTATGTTCCAGCGGAAGCCGGACTCTGGCGAGCAGGTTTTGAAGCTGGCATTCCGGAACAACCCCAAGCAGTATAATTTTCTGACGCTGTTGGCGGGGCACTACTACAGCCAGAAGCGCCGCGACGAAATGTTGGGCGTGCTGACACAGATCAAGTCGCTTGCCCGGGAATTCGACCAGGCGTACCTCACCGTGGGCGATTTCTATCTGCGGACGGGTGACGGCGAATCGGCGATTCGCGAGTACAAGGAAGGAATCTCCAAGGACGCCAAGAAGAAAAACACCTATCGGAAACACATCATCGAAGTGCTGATGCGGCAGGGCAAGCGCGGCGACGCGGCTGAGATCACCGCGCAGATCCTGAAGGACGACCCCAACGATAACGACGCCCGCGGCCTGGAAGCCACGTTCCTGCTGGACAAAGGCGATGTGGCCAAGGCGCAGGGCGAGTTGCAGGCAGTGGTGACGAAGGCGCCCGGCAATTTCGTGGCGCATTACAACCTGGGGCGGGCGCATGCGGCGCGCGCCGAGTGGGACCAGGCCCGGCAGCAGTTTACCAAGGCGCTCGAGTTGCAGCCGGACTACACGATGGCGCGCCTCTCGCTGGCCCAGTTGCAAGTGATCCGCGGCGAGTTTGACGCCGGACTGCGAAGCGCCGGGATCGTGCTGGCCAACGACCGCGGCAATTTGAACGCGCAGTTGATCCAATCCGCGGCGCTGATGGGCGAAAGGAAATTCGGCGAGTCGCGGGTCATGCTGGATGCCATGGCGAAGAACAATCCCGGTTCCCCGGATGTGCAGTTCCAGTTGGGTGTGGTCAATCTGGCGGAGAACAAGTTCAAGGAGGCCGAGGAGGCCTTCCGGCGCGCCTCTCAGTTAAACCCCGCGAACTCCCGCGGGCTGATGGGCATCGTCGAAACCGACATGGCCCAGAACAAGACGGAAGCCGCCCTGACGCTCTTGCAGGCGGAGGCCGGCAAGTCGCCAGGCCGCGTGGACATCCAGATGGCGCTGGGCGCCGTCGCCGTCCGCGCGGGCAAGTTCGACCTGGGGATCACATCCTTCCAGAAGGCTCTGGAGGCGGATAAGGGTTCCAAATCGCAGGGAGAGATTTACCTGCGCCTGGGTGAAACCTACCGGCGCAAAGGCGATCTGGACGCCGCCCTTCAGTCGCTGCAGAAGGCCCGGACAACCCTGCCCGCCAACATCATCGTGCTGGGCACGCTGGCCGAGGTGCTGGATCAGGCCGGGCGCAAGACCGAGGCCAAGCAGGTGTACGAGGCCGCTCTCAAGCTGGACCAGAATAATGGAGTGGCGCTCAACAACCTGGCATTCCTGATGGCCGAAAACAACGGCGACCTGGACGACGCTTTGACCAAGGCGCAGCGCGCCAAGCAGTTGCTTCCCAACCTGGCGGAAATCAACGATACGCTGGGCTGGATTTACCTCAAGAAGAACCTGCCTGACAATGCCGTCGAGATTTTCAAGGAGCTGGTTTCGAAACAGCCGAACCAATCCACGTTTCGCTACCACCTGGCGATGGCGCTCTCCCAGAAGGGTGACAAATCGCGCGCGCTGGAACAGTTGAAGGAAGCGCTGAAGTACAATCCGCCCAAGGAAGAGAAGGACAAGATTCAGCAGATGATCAGCCGGCTGGGGTAGGTGGCGCCGGCGGTCTTTGCCGCCGGTGAGTTGCTGGAACAGACCGGCGGCAAAGACCGCCGGCGTTACCTAGAATACGCGGCTCGGGCGGTATCCCGGGCGTGAACGGATGCGCCATTTCTTTCCCGGGTCGCTCACGATTTCCACGGCGATCTTGCGGAAGCCGTCGTTAGGGTTGGCCTGCGGGTAGTAGGTGACAGTGTAGGAGTTGCCCAGGTCCTCGCGGATATCTTCGAAGGCCTCCACCTGTTTCTGCCACGTCTTGGCCCAATAGGCCTTGCCGCCGGTGCGCTGGGCGATGCGGCGGAACACGCCGCTCGAGACCGGGTCCTTATTGACTTCGCTGGTGGAGATCACGTAGATCGGAATGCCCTCGTCTTCGGCCACGGCGCGGACATCGTCGGGCGCCACCATGCTGGCGTTGTCGGGGCCGTTCGAGAAAACAATCACCACCTTGCGGCCGGGCACTTTGGCGGCGTCGCGCAGGGCCAGCAAGAGCGCGTTGTAGAGCGCGGTGTCGTCGCCGGCCACGGATTTGCGCAGGCCGGCAATGGCCTCGCTGTGTTCGTGCGTCAGGCTGGCGGCGCGCGAAAGGTTGCGGCTGAAGGTGTAAACGGCGACGGAGTCGGCGCGGTCCAGGCCGCGGACGAAATCGGCGATGGCGTCCTCGGCATACACGAAACCGCGGTACATGAAGTTGCTGGTATCGAAGAGCACGAAGACGTTGGTGCCCACGAAGGCATCGGGGCGGTCCATTCCGGGGAGCGCCTCCTTCTGGCCTTCCAGAAGGGGACGCGTGGAGCCGTCCTCACCCACGGCCAGCGGCGCTTTGGCGCCTTCGGCGAAGGTCGAGACCTTCTGAAGAATGCCGTCTTCGAAGATTCGAAAATCAGTCGGCTTCAGGCCGTTGATGTAGTGGTTCTTGCTATCCGTCACCTGGAAGCTGAGCACCACCATATCCACCTTCACCTTGAACACCGGGCGCTGGCCATCCTGGGCGCGGAGCACGGCTCCGGCCGCGGTCATTCCAAGAAATCCTCGTCGAGAAATCGTCATATAGGTTTACCGGTTTAGAAGTCCTGCAGCACGGCTTTCGGTTCCGCGGACGCGGCGGCGCGGGCATGTGCGCGAACCTCGTCGCCCACGGTGCGCAGAGACTTCAACAGCGCCGGCCAATCCTCCAGATGGGAAGCGAAAATATGTTCCACCAGTTGGCGGGTCCACTCCGGAATGCGCACGTTCAGTTGCGAGGGCGACAGGCTCAGCTCGTCGGCCAGGGCCACGAAGTACAGGGTGTTCGATTCCCAACTCTCGGCCATAATACGGCTGGAGTAACCCATGAGCGTGGGGAAAGTACGAAGGCTCAATAGCTCCGGTTCGTAGGAGTTGGCCAGCGTCGGCTTAGGCGTGCCGAAGGCGTGGGAAATCGCGGCGTAGTTCACGTTCGGCTGGAACTCGGCGAGCCGTGAAAGCTCCGCGGGAATGCTGGAATCGCTGTTGCCGCGCTTGGAGTGGACATCGCGCGCCACCGAGTACAACTCGGAGGGAGTGACGCGGTCGAGCGCTTCCTTCACCGCGCCCCGCTCGATCAGGGCGGCTACCTCATGGGTGCGCGCCGGGGCCGCATGGGCCGATAAAGCGTCGATCACCACGCCGCGCAAGTCGGGGTCGAAGGCCGATTCGGCCAGCAGCGCGCGGCCGTATTGCAGGTGCAATCCGACCCAGTGCATCTGCGACGGCGTAACCTGCCACCAGCGCGGAATTTTGGCGCTGAGGATCATTTGCGGAACCAGGTCTCCCCAGATGAGCGCCTGGGTCTGCGTGGGAATCAGGAAATTCTGCTCGGCTTCGGCCAGCGCATAAGCCAGGCCGGAGAGCGACCCGACCAGGCGGCCGCCGCCATTCGAGGGCCAGCCGGTGCCGTACATTTCGGTGGGACGCCAGGTATGATTGGTGCCCTGCATGCCCAGGAAGTCGTGGCTGCGCACGAACACCGGGTTGGTGTACAGAATCTGCGCTCCGGGCGGCGCGTAATGGGCGTAATTGAGAGACAGCAGGGTATCGCGGAGCAGCGGAGCCAGTGCGCCGCGGACGTCTTTCAGCTTCTCCGGATCGGCGGCGGCTTTTTCCACCGCGGCGCGCAGGTTGATCTTGCGTTCGGCGTCGATGTGGCGCTCGGTCCAGTAGCCGAATCCCATGGCGTTCTTTTCGCTGGCGGACAGGGACGCGCGCGGGAGGTTGATTTCGGTGATGCGGCTGGACAGCTTATTCACCAGCGCCGGGTTCAGCTTCTCACCCTTGGCAATGCTTTCCAGGTGATCGGCCAGTTGGAACAAGGTGTCGAGCGAGACGATGCGCTGGGCTTCCAAAATGCGCATGAGCTGCTGGACCACCTGTTCATGCGTTTCGGTATCGGCATTGGCCCCGGCCAGCAGGTCAAGCATGCGCTCATGCGGTTCGGCGGCGGAGGCTGGGGACTGGCCGGCCACCGCTTCCAGCAGCAGCTTCACGCCGTTGCGGCCCGCGTCGAAAAGCTCGCGGTCATTGCGGACCGAGCCGAACGGGGCGACTACGCCCGCGAAGACGGCGTCGGCCCGGCTTTCCGGAAGGGTCTGCTGCCGGACCAGGATTTGCCAAAGCCCCACCAGCGACTGCGAGGTGCCGGCGACATCGGAATGAAACAGGGGCTCCTTCGTACGGGTGATGGCGATCGCGGTATCCAGATACAGGTTGATGGATTTTTCGCTCAGGGAGCGCGACTCGCTGAACAACGGATACTGGCTGCCGTAAGTGTGGTACTCGCGCGCCAGGCGGTCCACGGTAGCGGCGTCCAGCGGTTTCTCGCGGTTGCGTTCCACATCGCTCAGAGCCATGAAGATTTTCAGCGGCTCGTTCTCCACGGTCTTCCGGCAGAGGGCGAAGAGGGCCTCGAGCACGTCGTCCGGTTCCTTCCAGGTGGTGGCGAGGCGGGTCAGCTTGCCGTCGTATTTGCCCTGCGGATGGTTGATGAAGAGATTCTTCCAGACATCCAGGCTGCCCGGGATGTGGGGCTTGCCGTTGGCGTCAAGCCGCAGCCGCGTGGTGAACAGCATCATGTCGGTGTTGGAGCGGAACACCGGACGCGCCGGGCCGGGACTGGTGATGCGTCCGCGCACGGCGGTGTAGAAACGTTTCATGCGGGCAGGGTCGGTAAGGTAGTCGCGGACCGGGCCCTGGATGCGGGCCAGCGCATCGTAGAGGCTGGCCAGCCATCCATCGTCCTTGGCGAGCAGCTTATCGAAAAAGGCCGCGCCCTGGTCGGGCGGCGCGCCCGCCAGCTCGGCCCATGCGGCAGCCGAACGCTGGCCTCCGGGAATGACGGCCTTGCCGTTGCGAATTTCGAACATGCCGCCGAAGAAGTCCAGCACGTGGGAGTAGGCCCGCAGGCGCGTTGCCGATACGGCTTTCCGGAGGGCATCGGCGGTCTCGCGGTCCAGCTTGGAAAATCCCAGATAGAGGCGGCAGGCGGCCGGATCGGAGATGAAGGACTCGATGAAATCGGCGGTCTCCTTGTCTTTTGGACCAGCCCAATACTCGGGTCCGAAGAGCACGGGAACCTGGGTGGCGTGGTAATCGTAGTTGAACGGACGGTTGGTGCGCAGGGCCTGCTCCAGGTCGTTGACGGGGAATCCGGAGTCGGTGGTGAGAAAGGCGCGGGACGCGTTCACTGTTTCGAGAACTACTTCGGAACCGCAGCCGCCGCGCATGCGGAAGCCGAGAATGCGCAACAGGTCGGCCACCTTGGGCGACTCGCAGTTGTCCACTACGAGGATTTTTTGATCGCCCGCCAGTTTGTCGAGCTCGCGCGCCTGCGAGAGATAGCGGTGGACCAGTTTGAGATACTCGGTCTGCTCCAGCGCCTCGTTGTTATGCGAAGCCTGGTAGCCGTTGGTGACCACGTTGCGCGCCAGGGCGGGGAGGATATCGGCAGGCGCGGCATCGGGGGAGAGAGCCGCCATGCGCGCGAAGGAACGGATAGGTCCGGGAATGGACGCTGTGACGGAGCTCTCGGCGGCGGGAGCGGCGGCCGCATCGGGCAAAGTCAACTTTCTGCCGGTGGAGGAACTGTAGGTCTCGAGGGCCTGGGCCGCGCCATCGCGGTCCCCGGCCAGAAGATCCAGAACCGCCAGACGCTTGGCGATCACCGCGGCGCGCGCCGTGTCGCCGGAACCGCGCAGCGCGGCCAGCAGCCTGGCATACGTTTCGCGCGCGGACGGGTCGCCGTAGCGGTCCAGGAATTCCGCGTACGCGGTGAGGGCCCGGGCATCGCCGGGGTTGCCCTGAACGGCTTGGGCCAACGCGGCGCGGGCGCCGGCCGAATCGCCGGAAGATTCCATTTTTTGGGTTTGGTCGAGATTCTGGTATCCGCGGAGCGCGGGATTTGCGGAAGCCAAAAGTATGATGCCGGCTAGCAAGGACGACTTCATGACGTTCCTCCGTTACTGGTGAATCACTCTATCACGTTCACCATCTGTCAGCGTGATTCTAAATCATACAAAATATGGAAGGCAACCGTCAGGTTGTAAACAAGGGCAGGCGCGGGGTTCAAATTAATCCGGTCCGGCGGTATCGGACAGTCTGCATTCATTGTGGGCAAGCCGACGCCTTCGTCGGCTTGCCCCAGGCGGATGATGCTGACTCCGTTGGCGAGAAGCGGGTCCAGGGGGACCCGCGCGGACCGGGGGGTCCGCCCCACAATGAATGCAGGGTTACTGGAGCGGATAGCCGTGGATCAGCTTGAACGTCCGGCTCCACCGCGTCTTCGTAAAAAAGTGGGACACGACGTCCACGATGTGGTCGAAGCCGATGTTGCCGTTGGTCAGATCCGCCGTGGGCGCATCGTACGACCAGTAGATGATGAGCGGCGTGCCCACAATATTTTCCCTCGGCACCAGGCCCCAATACCGGCTGTCGTCGGAATCGTCGCGGTTATCCCCCATGGCGTAGACGAAGCCGGGCGGCACCACCAGTTCGCCATTCACCACGTGATTTTCCAACATTTCCTGCAACCCCAGCGTTTCCTTGTAACGGTACTGGTCGGGTTGAAGCTGCGGAATGCCGGGCGGCGCCGCAGGAAAATTGTCGCGGTACGGATCCGGGGTTGGCGCGGAGTGGCGCGTGTACGGCTCCTTCACTTTATGCCCGTTCAGAATCAGCTCCTGGTTCTCGAAGTGTATGTGGTCGCCTGGAACGCCGATGGCGCGCTTCACGTAGTCCATCGAAATATTGGCCGGATAGCGGAACACGATAATGTCGCCGCGCCGCACGTCGCGGTAAGGCAGCAGGTGGCCGGAGACGGCTCCCGGCGGAGAGTACACCAGCTTATCCACCAGCACGTGGTCGCCAATCAACAGCGTTCCCACCATGGACGCGCTGGGAATCACGAAGGCCTGCACCAGCGTGGTGGTGCCGAACAGCAGCAGGACGATGGTGACCACCCACTCCGCGATAAAGCCGCGATGCACTTCTTGGGTCAGCTCGGAAAAACGCGTTCGCAGGCTGACGGGTCCGGTCGGGGTCTGAGTCGCCACATGGTTATTGTATCGAACATGGATGGGGCAGGATGGGCGGGTTAACAACCCGCCGCAGGTTAACAACCTGCCCCACCACTCCAACCGGAAGGGTCTGGTACAATCGTCCATCAGAAGGGGGGATTGCGTGACCCGAGCCACTCAGGAATTACCCCGTACCCTTGATCAATTACCCAGCACCCTTGGCGATTTGCGTTCCAGTTCCTTCTCTGAAGGCAAGCTCGCCAACCGGTCCGTCAAGGACGAACTCCGAACTAATCTGATCTGTAAAATCCAGCGCGGCGAAGCGCTCTTTCCCGGCATCCTGGGCTACGAAGACACGGTGGTGCCGCAAGTGGTCAATGCCGTTTTGTCGCGCCACAATTTCATCCTGCTTGGCCTGCGCGGCCAGGCGAAGACCCGCCTCATCCGGCTGATGACCACGCTGCTCGATGAGGTTACGCCTTACGTGGAAGGCTGTGAGATTCACGACAACCCGTACCGCGCGATCTGCCGGCGCTGCCGCGACCTGATCGCCGAACAGGGCGACCGGACGCCCATCGCCTGGCTGCACCGTGACCAGCGCTACGTGGAGAAACTGGCCACGCCGGACGTGACCATGGCGGATATGATCGGCGATATCGACCCCATCAAAGCCGCGCGCCGCGGCCACGACATTTCCGACGAGCTGACGGTGCACTACGGCCTGCTGCCGCGCGCCAACCGCGGCATCTTCGCCATCAACGAACTGCCCGACCTGGCGGGCAAGATTCAGGTGGGACTGTTCAACATCATGCAGGAGGGCGACGTCCAGATTAAGGGTTACCCGGTGCGCCTGCCGCTCGATCTCATGCTGGTGTTCACCGCCAATCCGGAAGACTACACCGCGCGCGGCAAGATCATCACGCCGCTCAAGGACCGCATCGGCAGCGAGATCCGCACCCACTACCCTGCCACGCTGGACCAGGGCATGGCCATCACCGGCCAGGAGTCATGGCTGAAACGGCCCTCGCCGGTGGAGGTGCGCGTCCCGGATTATATGCGGCAGGTGGTGGAGCAGATCGCCTTCATGGCCCGCGAAGATAAGCGCGTGGACAAGCGCTCGGGCGTCTCGCAGCGCCTGCCCATCTCGGTTCTGGAAAACATCGTCTCAAACGCCGAGCGCCGAGCGCTGAAGGCCAAGGACGCGGTGGCGGTGCCGCGCATTGTGGACATCTACTCGGCCCTGCCTTCGATCACCGGCAAGCTGGAACTGGAATACGAGGGCGAGCTGAAGGGCGGGGACACGGTGGCCCGCGAGATCATCCGCGGCGCCGTGGGCAAGATCTACGACGCGCATTTCGAAGGCGCCAACATGGCGCAGATCATCCAATGGTTCGACCTGGGCGGTTCCCTGAAACTGGACGAAGCCGTGGATTCGGCGACCCTGGTGCAGCAATTGAGCGGAATTCAGGGCCTGATGGAGAAGACTAAGGCGCTGGGCCTGACCGCGAACGAGCCCGATGCCATTCGCGCCGCCGCCGCCGAGTTTATTCTGGAAGGCTTGCACGCGCACCGCCGCATCAGCCGCAACGAGGAGCGAGGCTTCGCCGCCGAAGAGAAAAAGCGTGAGCCGAGGGAGGAGTCCAAACCCGAGCGGCCGAATTTCCGAAGGCAGTATAACTAGAATGGAGTTTCTTTTTACCGCAGAGACGCAGAGACGCCGAGATAAGCGCAGAGTAAATCCAACAACAGCTATGGCATTTTTTGAATCGTCTTCTCCGCGCCGGTCTCTGCGTCTCAGCGTCTCCGCGGTGAGGAGGAGGCCCCTAGCATGAAATGGGTTCACTATTCGCGCTACACCGGCGAAGACCTCGGCATCGACGCCCAGGACTTGCTCCAGGCGCTCTCCGATTTCCTCCTTGAAAGCGGCTTCAACACGCAGTACATGCCGTTCAGCGAATGGAACCAACAGACGCTCGAAGACCTCAAAGAGGCGATCCGGAAAGCCCTGGAACACGGCAACCTTTTCGACGAACAGAATTTCCAGGAAATGATGGAGCGCCTGGGCAACATGACCCCGGAACAACTGGACCAACTGCTGGACCGTCTGGTGCAGAAGATGGTGGACGAAGGCCAGATCACCATCGAAGAACCGGGCGACCCGCAGGCCCCCGCTCCCGGCGCCGGCAATTCTAAAGACACAAAAGTAAAATTCGAGGTCACCGACAAATCGCTGGATTTTCTCGGATTCAAGACCCTGAAGGATCTGCTCGGTTCGCTGGGCAAATCGAGCTTCGGACGCCACGATACCCGCGACCTGGCCACCGGCATCGAGACCTCCGGCTCATCCAAGCTCTACGAGTTCGGCGACATGCTGAATCTGGATGTCAGCGAAACTCTGTTCTCCGCGATCCGCCGCGAGGGCGCCAAGGTGCCGCTGGCCATGGACTATTCGGATCTGCATGTCCACCAATGCGAATATCAGAGTTCCTGCGCCACCGTGCTGATGCTGGATTGCAGCCACAGCATGATCCTCTATGGCGAGGACCGCTTCACGCCCGCGAAGAAAGTGGCCATGGCGCTGGCCCACCTGATCCGCACCCAATACCCCGGCGACAGCCTGCGCTGCGTGCTTTTCCATGACAGCGCGGAAGAGCTGGCCATCAGCCAGTTGGCCCGCGTGCAGGTGGGTCCTTACTACACCAACACGCGCGCCGGCCTGATTCTGGCGCAGCGCCTGCTGAACCAGGAGCGCAAGGACATGCGCCAGATCGTGATGATCACCGACGGCAAACCGAGTTGCCTGACGCTTGAGGACGGCCGCCTCTACAAGAACGCGTTCGGCCTGGACCCGCTGGTGATCAGCCGCACGCTGGAGGAAGTGAACCGCTGCAAGAAGCAGGGCATCCTGATCAACACTTTCATGCTGGCCAGCGATTATGGGCTGGTAAACTTCGTCCAGAAAGTCACGGAAATCTGCCGGGGGAAAGCTTACTTCACCACGCCGGTTAACCTGGGGCGTTATCTATTGATGGATTATATGAACCGGAAGACGCGGACGATTCATTAGCGCCGTGGCACTCAAAACCGCATTTCTCTTTCCGGGGCAGGGCTCCCAGGCCGCGGGCATGGGCAAAGACCTCGCCGATAGTTACCCCGGCGCGCGCCGCATCTTCGAAGAGGCCGATAGCGCTCTTGGTTTCTCCCTCTCACGCCTGTGCTTTGAAGGTCCCGAGGATCAACTAAGGCTCACGGAAAACACCCAGCCGGCCCTGCTCGCCGTCTCCCTCGCGGCTTTCGAGGTCTTAAGGGAGCGGGGCCTCGCGCCGGACTATGTGGCCGGCCACAGCCTGGGCGAATACTCCGCGCTGGTGGCCGCCCGAAGCCTGGGCTTCGCGGACGCCCTGCGCCTGGTGCGCAAACGCGGCCAGTACATGCAGCAGGCTGTGCCGCCCGGGGTGGGCGCCATGGCCGCGATCCTCAAATTACCGGAAGGCCAACTGGATGCGGTGCTGCAACAGGCCGCGCAAGGCGAAGTGGTGAGCGCCGCCAACCTCAATTCGCCGGACCAGGTGGTGATCGCCGGGCACGCCGCCGCCGTCCACCGCGCCATGGAACTTGCCAAAGCCGCCGGGGCCCGCCGCGCCGTGCTGCTGCCGGTCAGCGCGCCCTTTCATTGCGCGCTCATGAAGCCGGCGCAAAGCCGCCTCCGTCCCGATCTGGACGCCGCCGATTTTCGCGATCTAAATTGCCCGCTGGTTAATAACTGGCAGGCCCGCGAAATTCGCACGGGCCCGGAAGCGCGTGAGGGGCTTTTCCAACAGGTGCCAAATCCGGTGCGTTGGGCGGAGTCGATCCGCTACCTGGCCTCGCGGGGCGTTGGCCGCTTCATCGAGGTGGGCGCGGGCAGCGTACTCTGCGGCCTGCTGCGAAACATCGATCCCGCATTGACCGGTCTCAAGTTCAATGAGCCGGCCGATCTCGACAGAATGTTTTCGTGAAGTTCTATAGGGGTTTAACCCTAGTTTCGTGCTGAAATCAGGCCCACTCTGGTAAGCTCCGTTTGAGGTGGCCCATATTTCTCAGATATACTGTTCGATGAGAAATTCGGGCTAGGTGCTACAAGGGTAACGGAATTGACTTCGGAATCAGGTCCAAAACTGCGCTGTCCCAATTGTGGCGGTCCAGACGTCCGTCCGTCGCGGAGCCACGTAATGTTGGATAGTATCATGACCATGCTTAGCAAATCGCCCTTCCGCTGCCGCGGGTGCAGCCGCCGTTTTTACCGCCGGGATAAATCCGTACCCCAGTCCGGCGCCGATGAAGGAAA
>Ga0105858_1000484_pt1 | contig 16368 bp, 15 predicted proteins | sample OrgsoiDNA_201062_FD_89683 | JGI IMG/M metagenome (GOLD analysis project Ga0105858, IMG submission 89683) | Permafrost soil microbial communities from the Arctic, to analyse light accelerated degradation of dissolved organic matter (DOM) -... | ecosystem: Environmental > Terrestrial > Soil >...
CGACAGCGGTTTGCACGTTGTAGCCAACCGTCCCGGTGCCTCGACCGCTCGTGGCCATTGAGCGTGCATCTGGGTCTGTGAGGGAAATCTGCTGGTCTGGACTTTCGTGGAGCTGTGCCTCGATTTCTTTGAGTTTCTGCATCTGCTGTTTCAGCGTTTCTATCTTTTCTTTCAGCCGCTCGGCTTTGGCCTCGGCCACTTCGGGCGTTGCACGATCCGCCGAATCCATCGCCGCCAGATAGCGATCAATGCTCTGCTCGATCTGTTGCATGCGTGCCTTCACCTTGCCCTGAGTGAAGTTGCGGTCGCGATTATTGACGGCTTTGAATTTGCTGCCGTCGATGGCGATGATCGATTGAGAGAAGAGATTGAGGTTGCGACAAAGCACTACGAACTGGCGGCATACGCTGCGAATGGCTTTGCCGTTGTCCTTGCGAAAGTCGGCAATGGTTTTGAAGTCTGGAGACAAACGCCCCGTCAGCCACATCAACTCGACATTGCGCTTGGCCTCACGGTCAAGCCGGCGACTGGACTGAATCCGATTGAGATAGCCGTAGATGTAGATCTTCAGCAAGACCGCTGGGTGATAGGCAGGACGACCCGTTGCAGCAGGATCGACACCCTCAAATCCGAGTGCACCCAAGTCGAGTTCATCGACGAAGACATCGACCACACGCACCGGATTTTCTTCCGTCACGTAATCGTCCAAACACTCCGGCAGTAAGGTAACTTGCGTCCGAGCCTCGCCTTCTATGAATCGCTTCATCATCGCCTCCGCTATCTCGGTGGTCGAAAGGTTAGACGATCCTCCTGACTTTGACATAGTCTGTACCGCAGGCAGACGGCTGTATGATTGTCCCGAACCCTACCAGCGTGACAAATACATAAGGAGCGTTTCAGATGCTGCGAGTGGATTGGCTCGATAAACAAATGGACAAGTGCGGCGTTATGGCCGAATGGCTTTATCGGGAATTCAGTTATGAGTTTACGCAGCAATCTCTTTCGAGTTGGCAACACGAGTTCTCTGATGGACAGCGTGATGGCAGTTGGAAGTGTCTGGTCGCAATGGAACGAGACCAGTTGCTAGGTGGCGCTACGCTTGCCAATAACGACCTATCTGACCGGCCGGATCTAGGCCCGTGGCTTGCGTGTGTGTTCATCACACCTGAAGCTCGAAGGAGAGGGCTCGCAGCGCAGTTAATCGAAGGCATCTGTGTCCATGCAAGAGACGCTGGGTTCACTACCTTGTACTTGCACACCCACAGCCAGAGCAATTATTACACCAAGCTTGGCTGGAAAGTGTTGGAGCGCTTTGAGGCTTGGGGGAAAGAGCAATACCTTATGTCACGGAGTTTATAGTCAAAGTCGACTTCAAATTTCCGCCGCTTTTTTATAAGCAGCAAAACTCTGATGTGACGTCTGCGTTTTCACACAGCCTGGGTCGAGAGTCGCCTCCCGTAAGTGACAGCTCCCGACCCATAGCTGCCAGTCATGAGTGGCAAAAACCGGCCAAAAGCAATGGGATGGACTCCTCCTCACTTCGGCATCTTGAGTGCCAGACTGAAAGTGCGAACCACAGTCAACGGTGAGAAGGAGTCCACACATGAAGCTTATGCGAATTGGGGTCGACCTGGCCAAGAACGTGTTTCAGATCCACGGCGTGGATTGTCATGAGCTACCCGTCTGGCGGCAGCGCCTACCGCGTGATCGCTGGCTGCAAACGGTGTTGGAAAAGATCGAACCTGGCTGTGAGATCGGGATGGAGAGTTGTGGCGGTGCGCATCACTGGGCTCGGCAGCTACAAGCCCACGGATTTCGGGTAAAGCTGGTCGCGCCGCAGTTCGTCAAACCGTACGTCAAGAGCAACAAGAACGACGCGAACGATGCCGAGGCGATCTGTGAAGCGATGAGCCGTCCCAGCATGCGCTTCGTCGCCATCAAGACCATTGAACAACAGGATATCCAGGCGACGCATCGCATCCGGGCCGGCTTAATCGAACAGCGGACGGCCAAAGCCAATCAGATCCGCGGGCTGGTCGCCGAGTACGGTCTCGTTGCACCGAAGGAATTGCTGATGCTGCGTCGTGCAATACCATGCTGGCTAGGGGATGCGGATAACGGTTTGACGGCACGCTTTCGTCGTCTGCTGGATGGTTTGTGGGACGACCTTCGTGCGCTGGATGGGCGTGTTTGCCAGCTCGACGGCGAGATCACTGCGATCGCGACAAACGAGCCGTCCGCCGTTCGCCTTCAACAGCTGCGCGGTGTCGGTCCAATGATCGCCACAGCGCTCGTCGTCGCTCTCGGTGATGCCCGTCAGTTTGCCAATGACCGACAGTTTGCCGCCTCGCTGGGACTGACACCGAGGCAACACAGTTCTGGTGGTAAGGATCGACTACTCGGTATCAGCAAGCGCGGTGATACGTATCTGCGATACATTGATGGTGCATGGCGCACGCTCGGCGCTACGCACAGCCAAATCCAAAGAGGATCGGCTCAGCCAGTGGGCCGTTCGTTTAGCCGAGCGATCGCATCCCAATGTGGCCGCTATTGCGCTGGCCAACAAAACTGCACGCATGGCTTGGGCGATGCTGCGTCACGGCACTGATTACCAACCGAATCAGGCAGCGGCCTGATCTATTTACCCGACGTGTTCTACGAGAGAAACAACTCTTAACCACGATTGCGAAGCAACCTGAACGATGGCAAACCGGTCGAACCGGCGTCGGCAAAACCCTTGAATGTCCAAGTGCGAAAAGCACGAAAAAGCGATCGGGAGCCGGCGCGCGAATAGCCCATCATGGCCCTGCATCGAAACGATGCCGTATTTAGAGGCCGAATATACGTGTGCAGTCGGCACGGGCGCCAGAGCAACGGGGCTTGCAATGAGGGGGAGTCCATATACGGACGTCTGCTTCCCAGCATGCCCCCCCACCGACACCTGTTACGCGGAAGACCAACTGTCCTTCGTAAGTAGCAGCTAAAGAGCGACTTTTAGACTGCGTTCTCCAACAACGAATAAGCGTATTAACGTGATGGCTTGTCGCCGATCACTGTTGTACGGAACATTTCACGTCGCATCCCGTGGTAGTCAGATACTGGCATGTGCCAGGTGCTGCGGTTGTCCCAGATGGCCAGGGTACCTTGGCGCCATTTCATACGGCAGGTGAAGGCAGGGGAAACCGCCAGGTTGAACAGATAGCCGAGCAGCGGCTGCGCTTCCGCTGCTTGGAGCCCTTCGATGCCGTAGGTATAGGCCGGGTTGATGAAGAGAATCTTCTTGCCGGTCTCTGGATGGCGGATGACCAACGGGTGGGAGCGAGCCTCGTTAGAGGTATCCTGGCCATAGCAGATTTGCATATTTTCCAGCAGCGCGTTGTGGTTGGCATTGGCGCCGTAAGCGCGTTCCGGGCTGTGCTGTGCGTCGAGGTTTTCCAACAGCGCCTGCATGCCGGGGGAGAGCCATTCATAGGCTAGCGCCAGATTGGCAAAGCAGGTATCGCCTCCATATGGTGGGACATCATGTCCGTAGAGCAGGGTGAAAGCCGGCGGACGCTCCTGAAACGTCCAGTCGGTGTGCCAGGCACCACCGAACACGAAAGGCGCTTTCTCAGTCGCTTCTTTCACTACGTGTACGACATGCGGATGCTCTTGCATACAAGTGACGTAGGGTTCTCGACCGAACTCGCCGAATCGTTCGGTCACCTTTTCGAGATTGGTGACACTTAGGGCCTGGCCGTGAATGAACAGCACTTTGTGCCGCAACAGCGCCTGGCGCAACTCGGCATAGCCCTCAACGCTCAAAGCGCGTAGATCGACCCCTTCGACATCCGCGCCCAGTGCGCCGGTCGCGGGTACAGCGCGAAAATGCTGGTAGTGGGTTAGTGGGTTGCTACTAGGCAACGTGTAGATGAATTCGCTCATTTTGTTGTTATCTCTGCGATTGAGGTGATAACAGCATGAGTTGAGCGATTAGCGGGCTCCATGATAATTACTGCCATTTCATGATCACTGCTGCCACCTTCCGGGTGGAGCAAGCAACCGAGGAGTCTATGAAATGGACTGGCGACAGAAGCGCTCGCTGACTGGTGTTCGCTACCTGCTGGACACCGCACAGGCTGAAGGTGTGGAGATCGGTAGCTGCTTGAAAGGCAGTGCGATTGCGTCTGCTGATCTGAAGGCCAATGCCGCGCAGATAGAGGCCTGGCAGGAACTGGCAGTCATTCGTAATCTGCTCGAGCACAACAATCGCCCAGGGTTGGGTTTCATCACGGGTGGCCGTTACCACCTGACCTCCCTCGGGTTGCTCGGTTTCACCATGCTGGCGAGTCGTACTCTGATCGAGGCGTTCGCCTCGTTCAGTCGATTTCAGATGATGGCGCTGACGCTTTGCCCCACTCGCCTGGAGCGTGACCGGCACGGCACATGGTTGTTGTTCGACTCCAGTGTTCTGCCGAAAGACGCTTGTGCTTTTGTCATCGAGCGTGGCATTTCTGCTTGCCTGAGCATCAGCTCGGAACTACTGAAACGCCAAGTGATTCCCTTGGCCGTGGAAATGACGTCGCCTGAGCTGAGCGACATGACCACTCGGCAATCCGTTTTCCCACACGTGTTAACTCTTTCACCGAAGCGTAACGGTGTCCTGTTCTCCAGTAAGGATCTGCAAAGTCCATTGCCACAGGCTCATATCGATGCGCAGCTCGAGGGTGAGCACCTGTGTGAATTGCAATGCCGGGAAATATCACACCAGTTACATAAGGCGCCCACTGCCCGCATGGTACAAAGGGTACTTATTGGGCAATCGGAACAATTGCTTTCATGCAGAATAGTGGCCGAACGTCTTGGTATTTCTGAACGCACTTTGCACCGTCGCCTAGCAATTGAAGGCCATTCCTTTCAGCTACTCAATGAGCAGATAAAGAAGCCGCTCGCGAAGCGGCTCTTGGCCGATTCCCGTCTTGATTTGAACAGTATCGCGCAACGCCTGGGGTATGCCGAAGCGGCCAGTTTTTCCCGTGCTTTTAGTCGCTGGACCGGTTATCCACCCAGTTATTGGCAGCGCCAGAGTGAGGAGCGGTGATCAGTCTTACGGAAGGTCTTTCGAGTCATCTACGTCCAGGTGATTTGCATGATTCAGCAGGTTTTGCAGGTCACGCAGCTCGATGGATTTGTAGCCTTGAACGAGCAACCCCAAGCCCTCTAGCTTGGCCATTGCAGCATTGATGCTCTGGCGGGTGCTACCCATCATTTGCGCCAGATGCTCCTGAGAAACACTGATCTGCAACGATGGATTTTGCGTGCGAGATCCGAACCCTTGCGCCATCAGCCACAGCCGCCTCGCGAGCCGGTGATGAAGTGCTCCCGGTTCGCCAATCACCTGGTAGGCCACTCGCAGCTTGTTGATGCTCAGGCGTGCGATGTCTCGCCAATGCTTGGGATTCCCATCCAGCCATTGGGTGAGGGATTGCATGGGAACGCACAGGATCAGCGTGTCCAAGTCAGCGATGGCATCGCGAATGTAAGGCCTGCCATCGATCAGAGAGATGTCGCCGAACCAGTGGCAAGGCTCCAGATAAACCAACAGCGAAGGGGTGCCGTCATGCAGTGAGCTGCTTAGCCGGACTGCTCCTTCGATTACGCAGAAAAGGGCATATCGAGCGCTTTCGCCTTCCCGATAAAGTGCCTCTCCCGCAGCGTATTCATGGAGCTTTGCATCGCGGATCAGCTCGAGCTTCAGCTCGACTGCACAGGATGAGAACCACTCATCCTTCTCCAATATTACCAGCAAGGTATGGGGGTCTGTTGGTGTGCTCATGGCTTAGATTCAATAATCAAATTTTTGACAGACTGCCATCTTCGCTGCTCTTAGCCTAGCCCTCGTCAATAACAACGAGCGAATTACAGGTGGGAGCAACATCTATGCTGGATAAGAGCGAATTCACTGGAAAAACCGTATTCGTAGCCGGTGGCACCAGTGGCATCAACCTGGGAATAGCTAAGGCATTCGCAGCAGCAGGTGCCCGCGTGGCGGTCTTCAGCCGCTCGCCAGAGCGCGTCGAAATTGCGCTCGCTAGCCTCCGCGAGCTGGGCGCCGAAGTCATGGGCTTCACCGGTGATGTGCGTGACATGGGCAGCGTGCAAGAGGCGCTGGCCTGTACCTACGAAACCTGGGGCAGCATCGATGTTCTGTGTTCCGGTGCGGCCGGGAACTTCGTTGCGCCAGCAGCGGTGATGTCGGTGAATGGCTTCAAGAGCGTGATAGATATCGACCTGCTGGGCAGTTTTCACGTATTGCGCGGGGCCTATCCGTACCTCACCAAACCGGGGGCCTCGATCATCAATATTTCCGCACCGCAGGCCTCTATCGCAACTCCTATGCAAGTGCATGTGTGCGCCGCCAAGGCGGGTGTCGACATGCTCACCCGCGTGCTGGCCATGGAGTGGGGGCCGGAAGGTATTCGGGTCAATTCCATCGTCCCCGGCCCCATCGACGGCACGGAAGGCATGGCGCGCCTGACTCCGACCCCAGAAGCGCGTGATGCGGTAATTCGCAACCTGCCGCTGCGCCGTTACGGCGATCTCACCTCGGTGGCCAAGGTCGCTGTCATGCTCAGTTCCTCGGTTTGCGATTACGTGACGGGCGTTGTTCTACCCGTCGATGGCGGCGCTTCGCTGGCCGGCCCTGGGCTGTTTGGTCCCTCTGCATAACCGTGCCAAGCGCAGCAAATTTGCGACCCAATAAGGAAAACAGCAATGAAAACTGCAGCTGACATAAGCTACAAACGCGCGCTTGCGCGTGGCGATCTCGACACCAAACTGGATGCCATCGTCGTCGGCTCCGGAGCCGGTGGGTTGACGGCAGCGGCGCTGCTGGCGCTTGAGGGCAAGAAGGTGTTGGTACTCGAACGCCATGCGGTTGTAGGCGGCTGCCTGCAGGTATTCAAACGCCCTGGCTTTGAGTGGGATGTAGGTCTGCATTATATCGGCGAAGTGCATCGCTCAGGCACGCTGTTGAGCCTGTTCAACAAGGTCACACGGGGCGAGTTGAAGTGGCAGAAAATGCCCGATCTCTACAACAAGATCGCGGTGGGTGATGAGGTTTTCGAGTATTACGCCGGCAGCGCTGCCTTCAAGGAGCGAATGAAGGAGTACTTTCCCGAAGAGGCGGACGCCATCGACCGCTACATCGAGTTGGTCAAAGAGGCCAGTCGTCCAGCGGGCGAGTTCCTGGCCGCCCGGGCGATGCCGGGGCCGTTCGCAGACAGGGCATTCGACCACGTGGCGCCGCGCTTCATGCCGCTGGCGGAGAAAACCACGCTGGAGGTCCTGCAGTCGATAACCCGCAACGAGAAGCTGATTGCCGTGCTTTGTGGCCACTTCGGAGACTACGCAAGCTTGCCAAGTGTGGCATCGTTCTCGGTGCACGCAGCTGTAATTCGCCATTACCTGGATGGTGCGAGCTATCCCATCGGAGGTTCGCAAGTAATTGCTGACCAGATATCGGAGACCATCCGCAGCGCCGGCGGTATGGTGCTGGCAGGGGCTGATGTTGTCGAGGTTGTCGAACAGGGCGGCAAGGTGGTCGGCGTGCGTATGGCTGGTGGTGAGGTGCACGAAGCGCCGCAGGTCATCAGCGGTATCGGCATCCGCCAGACGCTGAACATGCTCAAAAGCGAAAACCCGGACGTCGCTGAGATGAATGCCAAGGCGCAGTCAATGCCCAGCACGCTGCCTGCAGTGGTGCTCAATGTGGGGCTGGATGCCAGCAACGTTGATCTGGAGGTAGGCCCGGCCAACATCTGGATTCACCAGAGCGCCAGGCAGACCGAAGACTGGCAGCACTACATCCAAGACTCGGCCAACCGCGCGATGCCGCTGCATTTCATCTCGCAGCCATCGGCCAAAGATCCAACCTGGCCCGAGCGCTACCCTGACCGCTCGACAATGGATATCTGCAGCTTCACCGACTGGAACCTGTGGAAGCCATTCACCGATTCGCAGTGGAAGCGCCGTGGCACCCAATATGACGACCTCAAGGAGCGCCTCACCGAGGAGATGCTCGAACAGGTCTACCGTTTCTACCCGAAGGCGCAGGGTCATGTTGTGCATGCGGAGCTTGCCACACCGGTGAGCTTCAACGATTTCCTGGGCCGTACCCGCGGCGACTTCATGTCGTTCGCGCCGACGCCGGAGCGCTATCAGCAGCGCTGGACCCGCGCATTCAGCCCGGTCAAGGGGTTGCTCTTCACAGGTCAGGATGTGGCCATGGGCGGCGTCAGCGGCGCCATGGTCGGCGGGCTGCTGGCGGCCTCGGCGGCGCTTGGCCGTGACCTATTCCGCGAGCTGCGAGAGCTCGCCTGACCCTACCGCACTAACAACCATTCGGAGAACACCATGATCAGAGTGACCGTTTCATACCCGCCCCACGAAGGCTTCCAGTTCGACCACGCGTACTACCAGAGCGCGCATGCACAGCTGATCCGCGACTACCTGGGCGCACATGGGCTGGTAAAGCTGGAGATTGATCAGAGTCTGGCTGACCGCAACGGCAAGTGGCCGGCAAGCGTCGCGGCGGCGCACATGTTCTTCAACGACGCCGATAGCTTCAAGGCGGCGATGGCGGCGGAAGGCAAGGTGCTCGGCGACGACCGAACCAACTACACCGACATCGTCCCGGTCGTGGTGATCAGCCAAGTCATTCAGTAATCGAAGGGGCCATGCCGTGAACGGATTGATGCAGGAGAAGTCGCTGCTTATCTCATCTCTTCTGGAGCACGCTGAGCGCTACAGCGCGAAGGTCGAGGTGGTATCGCGCCGTGTAGAGGGCGATGTCCACCGTTACACCTGGACCGACGTTGCACAGCGTTCTCGGCAACTGGCCATGGCCCTCGACGAGATGGATTTGCCTGCGGGCAGCCGGGTGGCGAGCATCGCCTGGAATGGCTATCGCCACCTGGAGCTGTACTACGGCGTCAGCGGTTCGCAACGTGTACTGCACACCATCAATCCACGGCTACATGCCTCGCAGGTGGTCTGGATGCTGGAGCATGCCGAAGACGATGTGGTGTTTTTCGACGCCAGCTTCGTTGAGCTGGTGCGCACGCTGCAGCCGTTGGTACCGCGTGTGCGTCACTGGGTGCTGCTGGGTGATCAGGCTGCCGTCGAACGCATCAGCGGTATGCCAGCAGTCGTCAGCTACGAATCTTTGCTGGCGAGGCACAGTGGCGAGTACACCTGGCCGCAGTTCGATGAGCTGGCGGCGTCGAGCCTCTGCTACACCAGCGGCACCACCGGCAACCCGAAAGGCGCGCTCTACTCGCACCGCTCGACCGTGCTGCACAGCATGATTCTGAGCACGCCCGGCGCGTTGAGCATCGGCCCGCAGGATGTGGTGATGCCGGTTGTGCCGATGTTCCATGTTAATGGCTGGGGCACGCCTTACTGTTCGGCAATGGTCGGCTGCAAGCTGGTGTTGCCGGGGCCTGCGCTCGATGGCGAGTCGGTGTACGCGCTGATCGAGCAGGAGGGCGTGACGCTCACCTTGGGCGTTCCTACGGTCTGGCAGATGCTGCTGGATCACGTCGACGCGCGCAGCGGCACGTTTACCTCGCTGAAGAGGACCACGATTGGCGGAGCGGCATGTTCGCCAAGCATGCAGAAGCACTTCGAGGATCGTTATGGCGTGGAGGTGATTCACGCCTGGGGCATGACCGAGACATCGCCGCTGGGCACGACGTCCTCGCTGATGGCCGAGCACCGTAGCCTGAGCCGCGAGGCACAGCAGCAAATGCGCTTGAAACAGGGGCGGCCGTTATTCGGAGTAGACCTGCGGATTGTCGATGACCGCGGCGCAGAGCAGCCCTGGAACGGCCAGAGTTGTGGCCATCTGCAGGTCAAGGGGCACTGGGTCATCAGTTCATATTTCAAGGATGAGTGCGAACAGCGCCTGGATGATGGTTGGTTCGCCACCGGGGACGTCGCCACCCTCGACGCAAATGCTTACCTGCAGCTCACGGATCGAAGCAAGGATGTCGTCAAATCCGGCGGGGAGTGGCTTTCGACAATAGACATTGAAAACATCGCTATGAGCCACCCGTCTGTCTCGATGGCTGCGGCGCTGGGAGTACCGCATCCCAAATGGGGCGAGCGCCCCATTGTGCTCGTCGCCAAGCGTGAAGGAGCAGTCGTGAGCAGGGAAGAGGTGCTAGGCCTCTACGAGGGAAAGCTGGCGAGGTGGCAAACACCGGACGATGTCATTTTCGTTGACACCATACCACTCGGCGCGACCGGGAAAATGCTTAAAACCGAGCTGCGCAAGTTGCTCGTGAACTACGAGCTGCCTGCCACGGTTGAGCGTCATGCTAGCTAGTTAATCTCTTCCCATCCACATACCAGAGACGCGCGTTGTCTCATGCGAATGGCTGCCTACGCGTGTGCATCTTTTTGACGTTCAGAGGCGTATTTTCCATGCTTGATTTTTCATACTACAACCCAACACGCATCCACTTCGGCAAAAACAAACTGTCAAAGCTGGATCAGGAAATTCCGGCGAACGCCAAAGTGCTATTGCTCTATGGCGGTGGTAGCGTCATCACGAACGGTACGTTGGCTGAGGTGAGGCACGTATTGGGGGACCGCTACCTCAGCGAATTCGGTGGCATTGAACCTAACCCAAGTTACGAACGCCTCAGCCAGGCAGTAGCACAGGTCAAGACTGAAGGCATCTCCTATATCCTGGCCGTTGGCGGCGGCTCGGTGATCGATGGTGCCAAGTACATTGCTGCTGCAGCCTGCATGGAAACGGATGGTTGGTCCATCCTAGAAACCGGCGGCCGCTGCATCGCCCGTACGCTCCCCGTGGGCGTCGTACTGACGCTGGCGGCAACCGGCTCGGAGATGAACAACAGCGCCGTAGTTACCCGGGTATCCACCCACGACAAAATGTCGTTTGCCAGCCGGCACTGCTTCCCGACGTTCGCGATTCTCGACCCGACCCGGACGATGACGCTGCCTGCTCGGCAGGTCAGTAATGGGGTGGTCGATGCGTTCACTCATGTGGTTGAACAGTACCTGACATACCCCGTCAACGCCAAAGTCCAGGATCGTTTCGCCGAAGGACTGCTGCTCACTCTAATCGAGGAGGGCCCACGTGCTCTGAAAGACCCCGAGAGATACGAGGTACGAGCCAATCTCATGTGGACGGCCAGCCTCGCTCTGAACGGTTTGATCGGTGCTGGCGTACCGCAGGATTGGTCAACACACATGATTGGCCATGAACTCACTGCCATGCATGGCCTGGACCATGCCCAGACCCTGGCAGTAATTTTGCCAGCCATGCTCAGTGTGCGCAGGCAGGATAAATCGCAGAAATTGCTTCAGTACGCCAAGCGCGTTTGGGGTATTAACGAGGGAACCGAAGTGCAGCGAATAGAGGATGGCATTGCCCGAACGCGCGATTTCTTCGAGCAGATGGGGGTTGCTACACGGCTGGGTAGTTATGGCATCGATGCTGACGAGATACCCAAGCTGATTGAGCAGCTCGAACGCCACGGTATGAATGCGCTGGGTGAGCGTCGAGATGTAACACTAGCCATCAGTGCCAAGGTACTTGAGCAGTGTTTGTAGTTCCGTCGTCGCGATCCATTTGCTGTTGGAAGCACCCATGAGTTGTTTTTCGGAGAGACGCAAACGTGGACAGTAAATTAGCCTCTGGCATACCGGTGTATATCGATGGCGATGGCCCCGACACCATTGTCATGCTGCATGGCTGGCCGGATACCCATGAAATATGGGAACAGCAGGTTCAGCACTTTAAGACCACGCACCGGTGCGTGAGATTCACCCTGCCAGGTTTCGATGATCCTGAAACGCGAGGGTTCTCTGTCAGCGAGATATCGAAGCTTATTCTCCACGTTGTGGATGAGGTCAGTCCGAATGTCAAAGTCATACTCATGCTGCACGATTGGGGCTGTCTGTTCGGATTTCACTTCGCTGCCCTTCATGCGCATAAGGTCGAGCGAATCGTTGCCATCGATGTAGGTGATGCAAGCTCACCAGCGTTCGTGCGCGGGCTGAGCCTGCGTGCCAAATTGATGATCTTCGCTTACCAGATGCCTCTGGCACTGACCTGGTACATGCAGGGCGCGGTGGGGAACTACTTGGCACGCGCGATTGCAAGATTTCTACGCTGTAAAGCTGATGAAAGCAGCATCCATGCGGGCATGAGTTACCCTTACGCCATGCGCTGGATGAGCGCTCTTGGAGGGTTGAAGGTGCTTGCCGGCCCCACTCAGCTGAAGTGCCCCATCTTCTACGCGTACGGGCGCTACAAGCCGTTTCAGTTTCAATCCCAGGAATGGCTACAAAAATTAAACGCCAATACGAGCTGTAAGACAGCGCTCTTCAAGTCCTCTCATTGGGTGATGGTGGACTGCGCAGAGAGCTTCAATAGCTCGGTGTCTGAGTGGCTTTCACTGAATAATTGATGCCGAGGTCCTAGTTGCAGTCCTATCGGCGGAAATCAACTGAATCGCTCCTGATTTTGTAGTCACTCAATGGCTGCTTATGGCCCAGAGTGTGTAAAAACGCCTTCGCGAACCCTTGCTATGATTTCTGAGGATTTCATCGCAAGGATCGCCCATGAAGCGCTTTATCCAAGGTGAGCATCGAGGCCAAAGCACCTTCCTTCCAGAGAGCCTCGACGATTACGTCACGGATACCAATCCGGTGCGCGTAGTCGACGTTTTTGTCGACGAACTTGACCTGGGCAAACTGGGTTTTGAAGGCGCCATACCAGCAGATACCGGTCGGCCGGCTTACCATCCCGCTGTCCTCCTGAAGATCTACATTTACGGCTATCTGAACCGCATACAATCGAGCCGACGTTTGGAGCGTGAAGCCCAACGCAACGTCGAACTGATGTGGCTGACCGGACGTTTGAAGCCTGATTTCAAAACCATCGCCAACTTCCGAAAAGACAACAGCAAGGCCATCCGAGGCGTTTGCCGCCAGTTCGTGGTGCTGTGCCAGCAACTGGAATTGTTCGGAGAACATCTGGTTGCCATCGACGGCAGTAAATTCAAGGCCGTCAACAACCGCGACCGCAATTTCACCAGCGCCAAGCTGAAGCGGCGAATGGAGGAAATTGAATCGAGTATCAATCGCTATCTGGCTGCGCTCGACGAAGCCGATCAGCAAGAACCCTCAATCACTCAGCCAAAAACTACTCGTCTGCAAGAGAAAATCGACAAGCTCAAAGCTCAGATGAAAGAGTTACAGGTCATTGAAATCCAGCTCAACGAATCGCCGGGGTCTCACTGACCGATCCAGACGCCCGCTCCATGAGGACTCGCGGCACGGGAATCGTCGGTTACAACGTGCAGACAGCGGTCGATACCCAGCACCATTTGATCGTTGCGCATGAAGTTACCAACGTCGGTTCCGACCGCGATCAACTTAGCTCGATGGCCAAGCAGGCCCGAGAGGCGATGGCGTCAGAAACGCTGTCGGTAGTGGCTGACCGAGGTTATTTCAAAAGCGAAGAAATCCTCGCTTGTCACGATGCCGGTATCATCGCCTATGTGCCCAAGCCGATGACCTCTGGAGCCAAAGCGGACGGGCGTTTCAATAACGATGCTTTCATCTATGACACAGCGAAAAACGAATACATTTGTCCGGCTGGAGAGACGTTGATCTGGCGCTTTTCCAGCGTTGAAAAAGGCCTGAAGTTACACCGTTATTGGAGTTCAAAATGCCAGGGATGCGAGTTGAAATCGAAGTGCACACCGAGCAAGCAACGGCGAGTTCGGCGATGGGAGCATGAAGCCGTATTGGAGGAAATGCAGAACAGGCTGAGTAACGCCCCGGAGATGATGCGGATCCGAAAGCGGACAGTTGAGTATCCCTTCGGGACGCTCAAGCAATGGATGGGCGCGACACACTTCCTGACCCGAAAGCTCAACGGGGTGAGCGCCGAGATGAGCCTGAACGTGCTCGCCTACAACCTGAAACGGGTTATGAAAATCATCGGTACCACTGGCTTGATGAACGCGTTAACGGCGTAAAAACCGGTCTTTTTTACCCCATTCAAAGGACTTTAAGAGGCAACTGAGCCGTTTTAACTGTTCCTGAAAACGTCGTGACCTTGATCAGTTTGCGAAACGTGAGCACAGTCTCCTAGCGTCTATATAGAAAACCCAATCTGACGTTTTTACACACTCTGGGCCGATAGCAGTCCTTAGGAAGTGCGGGCGCTGGACAAGCATGCGGGTACCACTATGGCCAAGCTACTTCGCAATGATCAGATCCGGTCCGTTGTTCCGAGCGCTCCCAACGGCAGTGTCGACCTGAACCACTCGAGCACCTCTGACTGCTCACTTTGGTGAAGCATCATCTGCTCGGCAAGCTCCTTTGGCGTGGCCGGGTTAAGCCATTCCCTTGTTCCAAGGCTGATGGTTGTATGTTGCAATAATGTTCATGGCTTATCCTCCGCGTTGAGTAAGAGCAAGGGTGGATAAGTGCGAATCGGCTTGCGCTGGTTCCGCGCTTTCATTGCCCGACGGGTTGATTGTATCGATCCTGGATGCGCTCCAGCTCGCCCGAGTGGCGCAGCTGCTCCAGGGCGTGTGCCCAGGAGGCTACCAGTTCGTCGTCACAATCGCGGCTGAAGGCGATGTACAGCGATGAGCGATAGAGCTCGATGGGAATCTGCCGCAGCGTGCCGGGGGCGATGTTCAACTGACGGCTGTAGTAAGCCACCCCCGCAGCGGTGTCGCCTATGATGATGTCGGTGCGCCCGGCTAGCAGCATGCGATAGAGCTGCAGGCTCTCGGTTGCACTTTTTTCGAGGTTGTTGAAGCCCCGCGACTGCAGAGTCTCGGGTATTAGGCCGGCATGTCTCGTTGTGATCTGTGGGGCGTGCAGTAGCTGCTCTAAGGAATTCACCGGCTGCTTCGCATTGGCTAACTGATAGGGGTAAATGGACTCTTCCACGATCGGTCCGACCCACTTGTATAACGGTTCGCGCTCCGCCGTGCGGAATAGGGAATACATTATGGTCTTGGGCCGGGTCTTCAATGCGCGGGTGCTTCGCATACTGGGCAGCAGCACCACCTCAAAGTCATCCCCGGTCAGCGCCATTATGCCTCGAACGATCTCCGTGGCCATACCGGTGAGCTGATTGTTCTCCTGGTAGTTGTACGGCGCCCACTCTTCAGTAACGACCTGATACTGCTCGGCCCTGACGGGAGTGCCAAGTAATAGACAGAGCAGCGCGGCAGTAAGTGTCGAATGTTTCACGTGTTCTGCCTGGTGGGCTGTGCGGTGATCAAGGGTGGATCTGATTAAAAGGGCGAAATTAGTATAGACCCTGACACACGTCAAACGCCTGATGCAGTCCCGTAAACCGTCAACACGGCGATTGATACATACGAACCAGTACGCATGGCGCAGGTTTCTCAAGAGCGTTTAGCGGATTGCCTCTTATCGGTATCGGTTGGGAGACGTAGTGACCGTCCGGTTCTGACCGATTACTGCCCGTCGCGAAGGGCTGAAACCGACCCAGGCTGTGTGAAAACACCCGCAATTGTCTAATCTTCTGATCGTCGAGATCGTAGCGGGGGCGATCATGAAGCGATTTATTGAAGGTGAAGCTCGGACGCAAGTCACCTTGCTGCCGGAGTGTCTGGATGATTACGTAGCCGAAGAAAATCCAGTGCGCGTGGTCGATGTTTTCGTCGATGAACTCGACCTGGGCGCACTTGGTTTTGAGGGCGTCGATCCTGCCGCAACAGGGCGTCCGGCCTACCATCCAGCGATATTGCTGAAGATCTATATCTACGGCTATCTCAATCGGATTCAGTCCGGCCGCCGATTTGAGCAAGAGGCCGAGCGCAACGTCGAGTTGATGTGGCTAACGGGGCGTTTGGCTCCGGACTTCAAAACCATTGCCGACTTTCGCAAGAACAACGGCAGGCCATTCGCAGCGTATGCCGCCAGTTCGTAGTTCTTTGTCGCAACCTCAATCTCTTTTCTCAGTCGATCATCGCCATCGACGGCAGCAAATTCAAAGCCGTCAATAATCGCGACACCACTCACTCAGGGTAAGGTGAAGGCACGTATGCAGCAGATCGAGCAGAGCATTGATCGATATCTGGCGGCGATGGATTCGGCGGATCGGGCTACGCCCGAAGTGGCCGAAGCCAAAACAGAACGGCTGAAAGAAAAGATAGAAACACTGAAAAAGCAGATGCAGAAACTCAAAGAAATCGAGGCGCAGCTCCACGAAAGCCCAGACCAGCAGATCTCCCTCACAGACCCAGATGCACGCTCAATGGCCACGAGCGGCCGAGGCACCGGAACGGTTGACTA
>Ga0105858_1000485_pt1 | contig 16342 bp, 12 predicted proteins | sample OrgsoiDNA_201062_FD_89683 | JGI IMG/M metagenome (GOLD analysis project Ga0105858, IMG submission 89683) | Permafrost soil microbial communities from the Arctic, to analyse light accelerated degradation of dissolved organic matter (DOM) -... | ecosystem: Environmental > Terrestrial > Soil >...
TCTGTGCCATGACGTTCCTGCACATCCCGATTAAACGTAGCAGCGCTGGGTTGATTTAGCGTTTAACGTTTGACGTGCGATTGCAATCATTGCATGTGCAACTACATTTCTATTAGGGTACGAGCCTCTGTTGCCTGGAGCTTCAACCCATGCCCGCCTCTACCGCTAACGCCGCGCAGCTGTGTATTGACGCACTGAACGCCGCCGAACCATCGCGAAGTTCGCCGTTGTACACGGTGATGACCATGGCCAATACCCTGGAATTCAGCCAGCAAGCCTGGGTAATTCGCGGCCAGTCACGCAGCCGACGCGTGGGGAGCTGGCCTACCTGGTTCGCGCGTAATACCGGCGAAAAACCACTGCTGTACCTGCACAGCGCGGCGTCGTCGGCGCAGCTGTGTGCGTTGTCGGATGAGACCGCGCAGCGCGGCATCCTGTGCAACGACATCGAGAACCAACCTTCGCCCTGGCCCAAAGGCGCGCAACCCTCGCTACCGCTGTGGCTGGCAAACCAGCCGCGTTGCACACCGTATGATCCGGCCTCGGGTGAGGAAGCCCGCGCGATAGTACTGGCCGGGTTGCGCACGCTGTACGTCGACGGCCAGCCCGGGTTTTATTACCTGGCGCTGCATGATCAAGAGACCGCCGTGACGCTGGATGCGCAAGACCGTGAAGATGCGCTCCGGGGCATGTACCCGATCCAACGTCGCCAAGGGGAGGTGCGATTGCTTGGTGCAGGTCGGGCACTGGTGGAAGTCGCTCATGCGGCTCAGTTGCTTGAACAGGACTGGAGCATCACGGCGCAGCTGTGGAGTTGCCCCAGCTACACGCGACTGGCCCGCGAGGCTGCGGCCGCTGCGCGCTGGAATCGGCTGCACCCCATCGCGCCCCGGCAAAGCTGCCATTTACGTGATTGCCTGGCCGGGGATACCACGCCGGTAATCGCCGTCACCGGTTATCCGCAGCCGATTGTCGACCAGCTGGGGCCGTATGTTGACGCGCGTTTTGTGGCGCTGGGCGCAGGCTCAGTGCAGGCGTGTGCGCCGAGTCGTTTTTGGATCGTGGTGTGTGCGTTGAGGGCGTTGGCGGATGAAGGGTGTATTGACGCACACCAGGTGGAAATAGCGATGAAACGGTATCCACTTGAATGAATGAGAAACGCGATAAACATGTGGGAGCGGGCTTGCTCGCCAATGCGGTGGTTCAGTTAACCGGTAGGGTTCTGACACACCGCTTTGGCGAGCACGCCCGCTCCCACACTGGATCTGCACCGTATCTCAGATCTTGCGTCGGTTGCGGGTGTGCACACCCGCCTCCACCGCCAACCCCGCCGTACGCTCCAGGGCATCGGCAAACAATTGGCGCTGCTCGGGCTCGATTTGCGACAGGAACAACTCGTCGACGGTGCTTTCGTAGATCGTCCACATTTTTTTGCGCAGCACCCGACCCGCGTCGGTGATCGAGGCAAACGCCGCTCGGCCGTCGCCGTCTGAACGTGAACGCACCACCAGGCCGTCCTTTTCCAGACGGTCCACCAGGCGCGTCAGGTTATAGCGCTCGATCGCCAGCACATCGGCGAGTTCGTGCATCCGGCGAGTGCCCTCGGGGCCGCTTTCCAGGCCCCACAGCGCGTCATACCAGGCGTACGGCGGCAGGCCCGCCTCAGCCAGCCGGCGCTCGATTTCACGGATGACCGTCCTGTGGGCCCTGACAAAACGGAACCATACATCAGGCTCATTCGACGACATGCAACACCATCCGGGGAATTTCAAGAAGGTTGCAATAGTAGCTCATCCCGCGCTAGATTCAGGCATGTCGTTGCAATTGCAACTACATTGGCGCTACTCCCACAAGGAGCTCGCTGCTTCAAATCCGCCTACCCTGGAGCTTCACATGACCCCCAATAACGCTGTAAGACTGGACGACGATCCACAGGAAACCCGCGAGTGGCTGGAGTCCATCGAATCGGTGCTGTCCACCGAAGGCCGCCCGCGCGCCCATTACCTGATAGATCAGTTGCTGGATTTCGACGTAGCGCGCCATGGTGACTTCTACGGGCGGGTGACCACACCCTACGTCAACACCATTCCCGCCGACCGCCAGTTGCCCTACCCCGGCAACCTGGCTATCGAGCGTCGCACCAATGCGTTTATCCGCTGGAACGCCATGGCCATGGTCTTGCGCGCAGGCAAACATTCCGGTGTAGGTGGGCATATCGCGACTTATGCGTCAGCTGCTGTGCTGTACGACGTAGGCTTTGACCACTTCTTCCGTGGGCGCACCGACACGTTCGACGGCGACCTGGTGTACATCCAGGGCCACTCCTCTCCTGGCATCTATGGCCGCGCGTATCTGGAGGGGCGCATCAGCGAAGCACAGTTGGACAACTTCCGCCGTGAGGCCGGTGGCAAAGGTTTATCGTCCTACCCGCACCCGCGCTTGATGCCGGACTTCTGGCAATTCCCTACCGTCTCCATGGGGCTGGGGCCGATCACTGCGGCCTACCAGGCGCGATTCATGCGTTACCTGGAATTTCGCAACCTCAAGCAACACCAGGGCCGCAAGGTCTGGGCCTTCCTCGGTGATGGCGAAATGGACCAGCCGGAGTCCCTCGCCGCCATCTCCCTCGCCGGTCGCGAGAAACTCGACAACCTGATCTTCGTGGTCAACTGCAACCTGCAACGCCTGGACGGCCCGGTGCGCGGCAATGCCAAAGTGATTCAGGAATTCGAAAGCCTGTACCGCGCCGCCGGTTGGAATGTGATCAAAGTGATCTGGGGCGGTGGCTGGGACGCGCTGCTGGAAAAGGATCAGAGCGGCCTGCTGCGCCAGCGCATGATGGAATGCGTGGACGGCGATTATCAGAATTACAAATCGCAGAACGGCGCCTATGTACGCGAGCATTTCTTCGGTAAATACCCGGAGTTGCTGGCACTGGTTGCAGACATGTCCGACGACGAAATCTGGAAACTCTCACGCGGGGGCCATGACCCGGACAAGGTCTACAACGCCTACGCCGCTGCCGTGCGCCACCAGGGCCAACCGACGGTGATCCTGGCCAAAACCGTCAAGGGCTTCGGCATGGGTGAAGCCGGCGAAGGCCAGAACATCAACCACCAGTTGAAGAAAATGGGCGCCGAGGCGGTAAAAGCCTTCCGCGACCGCTTCGGGCTGGAAGTGGCGGATGACCAGCTCGACGACATCCCCTACCTCAAGCCCGCTGCCGACAGCGAAGAAGCTCGGTACTTCGCCGCGCGTCGCCAAGCCTTGGGCGGCTATGTGCCCGCGCGCCACAGCGCCATCGAGTCGTTGCAAATCCCCGAACTGAGCGCATTTGCGTCCCAACTCAAAGACACGGGCGAGCGCGCCATTTCCACCACCATGGCCTTTGTGCGCATCCTTGGCACGCTGCTCAAAGACCCGCACCTGGGCAAGCTGATCGTGCCAATCGTGCCGGATGAATCGCGCACCTTCGGCATGGAAAGCCTGTTCCGTCAGATCGGCATCCATTCAGCGGTGGGTCAGCTTTACACCCCACAGGATGCCGGGCAACTGAGCTACTACAAGGAGAGCAAGGACGGACAGATCATGCAGGAAGGCCTGAACGAATCCGGCGCCATTTCCTCGTGGATCGCGGCCAGTACGTCCTACAGCAACCACGGCCTGATGACCGTGCCGTTCTACATTTTCTATTCGATGTTCGGCTTCCAGCGCGTCGGCGACCTGGCCTGGGCGGCGGGCGATGCGCGGGCGCGCGGGTTCCTGCTGGGGGCCACGGCGGGGCGTACCACGCTGATGGGCGAAGGCCTGCAGCATGACGACGGCCACAGCCATATTCTGTCGTCAGTGATCCCGTGCTGCGTATCGTATGACCCGACGTTTGCCTACGAGCTGGCGGTGATCATTCGCGAAGGCATGCGGCGCATGTACGTCGAGCAAGAGGACATTTACTACTACATCACCCTGCTCAACGAGAACTACCCACACCCGGCCATGCCCGATGGCGTGGAGCACGGGATTCTCAAGGGCATGTATCGACTCAGCAGCCACCCGCAAGCGCAGGTGCAATTGATGGGCAGTGGCTCGATTTTGCGCGAAGTGATCGCCGCGGCCGACTTGCTCGAAAAGGACTTCGCCGTGCACAGCGACGTGTGGAGCGTCACCAGCCTGACCGAGCTGCGCCGTGACGGGCACGCGGCGCAACGCTGGAACCTGCTGCACCCGCAAAGCGAGCCACGCGCGAGTTACGTTGAGGAATGCCTCGCCGGGCAACCCGGGCCGGTGGTGGTGGCCACGGACTACATGAAGTTATTCGCCGATCAGGTTCGCCCCTTCGTCCACGGCCGTCGCTTTGTAACGCTGGGCACCGACGGGTTCGGGCAATCGGATACCCGCGAAACCTTGCGTGAGTTTTTCGAAGTGGACCGGCACTTTATCGTGCTGGCGGCCTTGAAGGCACTGGCCGATGACGGCGTGATCGGCCGGGACAACATCACTCAGGCCATCAGTCGCTACGGGATCAACGTCGACAAGGCGGATCCCGTAACGGTCTGAGTTACTGCGCGGGCGTGGGCAGCGGCGGAATCGCCTCTGTCGGCGCCGGCAGGCTCGGATTGGTCGGCGCCGGGGCCGGCTCGCTTGCCGGGGTCGGGGCCGGCTCTTCCTTGGGTGCAATCGGTGCCGTCTCGGCGGGCGGCGTCACCGTTTGCGAAGCAGCCGGCGCTGCCGGTTCTTCCTTCGGTGCCTCGACCTTCTCGGCTACCGGCGCCGCCTTGGGTTCCGGCACACCGAGGTCAGCCTTGGGCTTCTCAGGGATATGCTCGGCCTTCTTCACTTCCTGCGGCAGGAATACATCCACCAGCGCGAAATAACGGTCGTAGAACTTGGGCGCCGAGACCGTCTCGCTCGCCACCTTGACCATCGAGTCATCGGTGGAGCCGATCGGCATCGACACCGAGCCCAGCACACCCACACCGAGGCTTGCGGAGTTGTTGACCTTCTTCAGCGCATAGCGATCCTGCAAGGCGTTGGCAAACATCGTCGAGTGGTTATTGCCTTTGCCGTCATCGGCACACACCACGTTGAAGCTGATCTGCAGGTGTGTCTCGCCGGTCTGCTGAAAGCTCTTGTTACCCACGACCAGCTTCGGATCGCTGCTGGTGATGATGTAACCCTGGCTCAGCAGGGCACGCCGCGCCGCTTCGCAGGCCGCCACGTCGCTGACCGGGTAATCACGGGAGAACGTACCGGAGTCGTCGAAATTCTCATGTTCATAAATAGCGGTCTTGGGTGACGAGCAGCCCGCGGCGCCCGCCAGCACCAGCGCCAACCCGAGGCTACGCAAGTGAAATGATGTCGACATCGAAAATCCTGAGGAAAACAGTCCGGGCGGTATTGTGCAACAGAACGGGGTCCTGGCGCGCGCATTCCTGTCGGTAAAACGTCACAGGCCTACAGGACGGTGCCCGCAGGAAAAAGCCCGGCGCCCATATGGTCAATGAACACGCGCAGTTTGGCTGAGGCATGGCGACTTGCTGGCCATAACATCCAGAAGCTGCCGCGGTGCTCGAGAAAGTCATCCAGCACCCGCTGCAAATGCCCTTGCTGCACCGCGTCCCTGACCATGTAATCCGGCAGGCAAGCGATGCCCAGGCCTTCGTGCACCACATGGTTGAGCGATTCAATGGTGGTGCTGACCAACGGTGTGCGCAAAACGGGTTCTGCGGCGCCTGGCACAGGACGCAATGGCCATGGTTCCAGCTTGCCGGTGGCGCAGAATTTGTGGCGCAGGCACGCGTGGCCGGTCAAGTCCCGGGGCTGCTGCGGGGTGCCATGTTGCTCGAAATAGCCTGGCGTCCCTACCAGCACCAAACGGTAGTGCCCCAGATGACGCGCCATCAAGCGCGAATCTTCCGGCCTGCCTGTACGAATCACCGCGTCGAAGCCTTCTTCAATCACATCCACCATGCGGTCGGAAAAATCCACATCCAGTTCAATGTCCGGGTACGCACGCATGAAATCGCTGAGCACCGGCATCAACAGCCCACGCACCTGCGGCACGCTGATCCGCAACTTGCCGCGCGGCGTGAGAGTGGCCTCGGTCAGCTCCTGCTCCGCGGCCTCGACTTCGGCGAGAATCCGTCGCGAACGCTCGAGAAACAACGCCCCCTCGCTGGTCAAGGTGATGCTGCGCGTACTGCGGTGAAACAGGCGCACACCCAGGCGCTCCTCGGTGCGTGCGATGCTTTTGCCCACCGCCGAGGAAGACACGCCAAGCACACGGCCAGCGGCGGTGAAGCTGCGGGTTTCCGCGACCTGCACGAATACCGAAAGACTGCTCAGGCTGTCCAATGGGCCACCTATCAATTGCGGACGTGGATGTCCGATAAGTTCGGAACCTTAGCCTGTTTTTCCGCAGCTCACAGCCCCCTACCCTGCTTCCTTGTCTTTCTTCATGGATAGCGTGCGATGAGCAACAGCCCTGCATTAACCGATTCCGCCTCTGCCAACCCACGTCAGGCTCTGCCGCTGGGTGGCTTGCTGGCGTTGGCTTCGGCCGGTTTTATCACCATCCTCACCGAGGCAATGCCCGCCGGGCTCCTGCCGCAGATGAGCGACGGCCTGGGCGTCTCGCCAGCACTGGTGGGCCAGCTGGTCACCCTGTATGCCCTCGGCTCATTGCTCGCAGCCATTCCTCTCACGCTGCTGACCCGAGGCTGGCGACGACGGCCGTTGCTGCTGATTGCGATCGGCGGCTTTGCTTTGGTCAACAGCGTGACAGCGTTTTCCAGCCATTACGGGGTGACCCTGGTGGCACGTTTCTTCGCCGGGGTCTTCGCCGGCCTGCTCTGGGCGCTGCTGGCGGGATATGCCAGCCGCATGGTTGCGCCAAACCTGCAAGGGCGTGCGATCGCCGTGGCGATGCTCGGCGCGCCCTTGGCTTTGTCTCTGGGTGTGCCGGCGGGCACATTCCTGGGCACCACCGTCGGCTGGCGCCTGAGTTTCGCAATCATGACCGGGCTCACGCTGTTACTGCTGATTTGGGCGCGCTGGCAGCTGCCGGATTTTGCCGGCGAACCTGTGGGAAAACGGCTGGGGCTGCGCCAGGTCCTGAATTTGCCAGGCATTCGTCCGGTGCTGTGGGTGACCTTTACCTACGTGCTGGCTCACAACATTCTCTATACCTACGTGGCGCCACTGCTGGGCCCCGCCGGAATTGCCGCCGAGATTGATCGTGTGCTGCTGGTATTTGGCCTCGCCGCGCTGCTGAGCATCTGGCTGGCGGGCGTACTGATTGATCGATGGTTGCGGGTGTTGCTCGTGGCCAGCTGTGCGCTGTTTGGTTTGATCGCCCTGGCGCTGGCGTTCTGGATCGAGTCGCCAGGGGTTGTCTACGCCGCCGTGGCGCTATGGGGCCTGGCGTTCGGCGGCCTGCCAGCGTTGCTGCAAACCGCACTGGCCAAGGCGGCCGGTGCATCGGCGGATGCAGCGCAGTCGATGCTGGTCACGGTGTGGAACCTTGGCATTGCCGGCGGCGGGCTGGTCGGTGGTGTATTACTCCAAGGCTGGGGCGTCGGTGCCTTTGCGTGGGCGGTTGTGCTGCTGATGTTATTGGCTTTGATCGCCAGTCTGAAGAGCAGGTAATAAAAAGCCCCCGGTCCTTTCAGAGCGGGGGCTTTGTACTTCAAACCGACATCAGAATTTCTTGATGTCAGCCTTGCTTTCCAACTGCTTGCGGTAGGCAGCAAAGTCTTGCTGGCCGATACGGGAAGCGAGGAAGCGGCGGTATTGCGCCTTTTCTTCGTCCGTAGGCGCAGCGGCTTCGTTGACGCCGTTCAAGCGCACGATCACCAGACTACCGTCCGCCAGGGTCACGGTAGTGAAGGTCGGCTTGTCCTTGCTCGCAGGCTTGGGCATGCGGAACAAGGCTTGCAGCACGGCCGGGTCGATCGCTTCCTGTCTACGGGTAGCCGCTTCAGTAACTTTCCAGGCCTGGCCGTCGATCGGCTGGTTCAGCGCAGTTTTGCCATCACGCAGGCTGGCGATCAACTCGTCAGCATGAGCCTTGGCAGCCGCGCTGGCGCGCTCCTTGGTCATCTGCGCACGGATAGCGGCAGAGACGCTTTCCAGTGGCAATTGCGTAGGCTTCAGATGCTCTTTGGCCCGCAGCACAATGATGGTTTCCGGGTCCAGCTCAATGGCGGTGCTGTTGGCACCTTCATCCAGCACTTCCGGGCTGAATGCAGCTGTGACCACCGCGCGGTTGGCGGCAACACCTTCGCCACCTTCACGGCCAAACGGCGCCGAGGTGTGCACGGTCAGCTTCAGGTCAGACGCCGGCTGAGCCAGGTCGGAGGCTTCGAATGCCGCATCTTCCAATTGCTTGGTGGCCTCGACAAAACGTTGCTCAACCTGCTGAGTCTTGAGCTCGCGCGTCAGCTTGTCTTTCAGGCTGGCAAACGATGGCACTTGCGGTGCTTCAACGCCCAACAGCTTGATCAGGTGCCAACCGAAGGTGGTACGTACCGGCGCTGACACCTGGTCCTTGTTCAAGGCATACAGGGCAGTTTCGAAGTCAGGATCGTAGACGCCAGGGCCCGCGAAGCCGAGGTCACCACCATTGGTGGCTGAACCTGGGTCCTGGGAGAACTCCTTGGCCAGGGCGTCGAACTTCTCACCCTTGGCCAGGCGTGCCTGGATTTCCTCGATCTTGGCCTTGGCTTGCGCGTCGGTGGTCTTGTCGTTGACTTCAATCAAAATGTGCGCGGCACGACGCTGTTCAGCGAGGTTGGCGGTTTCTTTCTGATAGGCAGCCTGCAGCTCATCGTCCTTGACCGTGACCTGATCGAAGAACGAAGACTTCTTCAACTCCAGATAGTCGATAACCACCTGATCGGGGGTCATGAACTCTTTGGCGTGCTGGTCGTAGTAAGCCTTGACCTCATCGTCGGTGAGCTTCACCGCCGCAGGGTCGGCCTTGATGTTGACGGTGGCGAAATCGCGGGTCTGTTTTTCCAGACGGGCGAATGCCAGCACTTCAGCGTCGGTGACAAAGCCGCTGCCGGCGAGACCTGCGCGAACCTGGCCGATCAGCATTTCCTGGGTCAGCATCTGACGGAATTGCATACGGCTGTAGCCCAGTTGACGGATCACCTGGTCAAAGCGTTCAGCGTTGAACTGGCCGTCCACCTGGAATTCCGGCGTCTGCAGGATCACTTGGTCAAGCGCCGCTTCAGAGAAGCCGAACTTGGAGTCGGCAGCACCTTGCAGCAGCAGTTTGCGATCGATCAGACCCTTGAGGGCCGCATCGCGCAGCAGTTTTTCGTCCAGCAGGGAAGCATCGAAATCCTTGCCCAGCTGTTGCATCAGCTGGCGACGTTGCATGTCGACGGCCTGGCTCAATTCGGTTTGGGTGATCTCTTCACCGTTGACCTTGGCCACGTCCTGTTTGTTGTTGGTCGAAGCCTGGAAAATGGCCTCGATACCGGTGAACGCCATCAATGCGACGATGATCCCGATAATGGTCTTGGCAATCCAGCCTTGTGAATTGTCCCTGATATTTTGCAGCATGCGTCCCCCAGAAACGGTTGATCTTCAAAAATTAGGCAACCGTGGAGCGTGGGTAGAGTCCGGATAGAAGAAAGGCGCATCCGAGGATGCGCCTTCTCGTAACTGGCGGAGCGGACGGGGGTTTGAAACCACACCCCAGGCCCTGGCGACCCGATGGATACGTGGGTCAGCTGCCGCTCCGCTGCCAGGCCAGACCTGCGTCTGACCCGGGTAGGTAAGGCTTGAGCGAAGCTTAGTTAACGGCTTCTTTCAGGGCTTTACCGGCTTTGAAACCTGGTTTCTTGGCAGCAGCGATTTGCAGTGCTTTGCCAGTCTGTGGGTTACGGCCAGTGCGAGCTGGGCGGTCGGTCACAGAGAAAGTACCGAAGCCTACCAGTACTACAGAGTCGCCGGCCTTCAGAGCGCCAGTGACGGATTCGATTACTGCGTCCAGCGCACGGCCAGCAGCAGCTTTCGGGATATCAGCGGATGCGGCGATAGCATCAATCAGTTCCGACTTGTTCACTCTAAGTCCCCTTATATATCTATTGAGTATGATTCTAAGTTTTTTGGTGAAAGCAAAAACCAGTGCTGAATGGCCTACAGACACTTAAGAGCCGCTTTATAACAAGGGCTCTAAAAAGCTGTCAAGGAAGCCACCCGGCTTAATCGCATTAATGCGTGCTAATTCTTTCCTTGGAATCAGACTCGCGTTTTTCATCCTTCGAGACTATCTCCGGAGCCACATCTGGCAAGGGCTCCGGCGCGTATTGCAGCGCAATTTGCAGGACCTCGTCAATCCATTTAACCGGTTTAATCTGAAGATCCTGCTTGATGTTGTCCGGAATTTCCTTCAAGTCGCGAACATTCTCTTCAGGAATGATCACCGTCTTGATACCCCCCCGGTGTGCAGCGAGCAATTTCTCTTTAAGACCGCCAATGGCCAATACCTGGCCACGCAGGGTGATTTCCCCCGTCATTGCCACATCGGCTCGCACAGGGATGCCGGTCAGTGCCGATACCAGTGCCGTGCACATGCCTACGCCAGCGCTGGGACCGTCTTTGGGCGTCGCCCCTTCCGGCATATGGATATGGGTGTCGTGCTTCTCGTGGAAGTCCAGGGGAATCCCCAGGCTCTTGGCGCGGCTGCGCACCACGGTCTGCGCGGCAGTGATGGATTCGACCATCACATCACCCAGCGAACCGGTCTTGATCAACTGGCCTTTGCCCGGGATCACGGCGGCTTCGATGGTCAGCAATTCGCCGCCCACCTGCGTCCACGCCAGGCCCGTCACCTGCCCTACCTGGTCTTGCTGCTCGGCCAGGCCGTAACGGAATTTCTTCACACCCAGGAAGTGTTCAAGGGAGTCGGCGACAACCTTCACAGAGAAGCGTTTTTCTAGCGCGTGTTCTTTGACCGCCTTGCGGCAAATCTTCGCAATCTGGCGCTCAAGGCCCCGTACACCCGCCTCTCGCGTGTAATAACGCACGATGTCGCGAATTGCTTCGACCTCAAACTCGATCTCGCCTTTTTTCAAGCCGTTGGCTGAAATCTGTTTAGGCGCGAGGTATTTGACGGCGATGTTGATCTTCTCGTCTTCGGTGTAACCCGGCAGACGAATCACCTCCATCCGGTCCAGCAGCGCTGGCGGAATATTCATGGAGTTGGAGGTGCACAGGAACATTACGTCGGACAGGTCGTAGTCGACTTCCAGGTAATGGTCGTTGAAATTATGGTTCTGCTCGGGGTCGAGCACTTCGAGCAATGCAGAGGCTGGATCGCCGCGCATGTCGCTGCCCATTTTGTCGATTTCATCAAGCAGGAACAGCGGGTTGCGCACGCCCACCTTTGTCATCTTTTGAATCAATCTTCCTGGCATCGAACCGATGTAAGTACGGCGATGGCCACGAATTTCCGCTTCATCACGCACACCACCGAGGGCCATGCGCACGAATTTGCGGTTGGTGGCGTTGGCGATGGACTCAGCCAGGGACGTTTTACCGACCCCAGGAGGCCCCACCAGGCACAACACCGGACCACGAATTTTCTTCACGCGCTTTTGCACGGCAAGGTATTCGAGGATGCGTTCTTTGACTTCTTCGAGGCCGTAGTGGTCGGCATCGAGGATGTCTTCAGCGCGCGCCAAGTCCAGGCGCACTTTGGTCTGAGCCTTCCAAGGCACCTGCACCAGCCAGTCGATGTAGGAACGCACCACGGTGGCTTCGGCGGACATTGGCGACATTTGCTTGAGCTTGTTCAGCTCAGCGGTGGCCTTGGTCAGCGCGTCCTTTGGCAGGCCGGCAGCATCGATGCGCTTTTTCAGCTCTTCGATTTCATTGTGGCCGTCCTCGCTGTCGCCGAGTTCTTTCTGAATGGCCTTCATCTGCTCATTCAGGTAGTACTCGCGCTGGCTGCGCTCCATCTGTTTTTTCACGCGACCGCGAATGCGTTTCTCAACCTGCAGCAGGTCGATCTCGCCATCCAGCAAAGCCAGTACGTGTTCAACACGGGCCGGCAAGTCGATGATTTCGAGGATGTCTTGCTTCTGCTCGATTTTCAGCGCCATGTGCGCGGCCATGGTGTCGACCAGGCGGCTTGGCTCATCAATGCTGTTGAGAGAGGACAGGACTTCAGCCGGGACTTTTTTGCCCAACTGCACATACTGCTCGAACTGCGAGAGCAGGCTGCGCACAAACACTTCAGATTCGCGCTCAGGGGCTTCGACTTCGTCGATCAGCGCCACTTCGGCGCGCAGGTGGCCATCCACCTCCATGAAACGCTCGACCGCACCACGTTGCTCACCTTCCACCAGCACCTTGACGGTGCCATCAGGCAGCTTGAGCAATTGCAGGACAGTAGCAACGGTACCGACGCGATACAGGGCGTCTTCGCCTGGATCATCATCAGCAGGATTTTTCTGGGCCAACAGCAGGATCTGCTTGTCGCCCGTCATCGCGGCCTCGAGGGCTTCGATAGACTTCTCGCGCCCCACGAACAGCGGGATAACCATGTGCGGATAGACGACGACATCACGCAACGGCAGGAGAGGCAATTCGATGGTTGTCTTCATGATTTCGCCTCTATGACAGTTGAAAAGTAAGCTTGAAAACAAGATGGGGGCTGCATGCAAAAAAAACAAGCTCAATGCCAGCAGTTAAACGCATGAATAAACGCGAATTAAAAAAACTGCTGCAAAAAACAGCCCCAAAAAAGAAGGGGCCCCGAAAGGCCCCTTGCTTGTACTGCAACTGCAAAACGCTTAAGCGTCAGGTGCAGCCTTGGCAGCCGGCTCACTGTTTTCGTAGATATACAGTGGCTTGGATTTGCCTTCGATAACGCTTTCGTCGATCACCACTTTACTCACCTCGGACTGCGAGGGGATTTCGTACATGGTGTCGAGCAAAACGCCTTCGAGAATCGAGCGCAAACCACGTGCACCGGTCTTGCGCTCCAGTGCCCGCTTGGCCACTGATTTGAGTGCGTCGGTACGGAACTCGAGGTCTACACCTTCCATCTCGAACAACTTGGCGTATTGCTTGGTCAGGGCGTTTTTCGGCTCGGTGAGGATCTGAATCAAAGCAGCCTCATCCAGCTCGTCCAACGTGGCCAGGACCGGCAGACGGCCAACGAATTCCGGGATCAGACCGAACTTGACCAGATCGTCAGGCTCGACTTCACGCAGGGACTCGCCCACCTTCTTGCCTTCTTCCTTGCTGCGCACTTCCGCACCGAAACCGATGCCGCCACGCGTGGAACGTTGCTGAATAACCTTTTCCAGACCGGAGAACGCACCGCCACAGATGAACAGGATGTTGCGCGTATCAACCTGAAGGAATTCCTGCTGCGGGTGCTTGCGGCCACCTTGAGGCGGTACGGAAGCAACCGTGCCTTCGATCAGTTTCAACAGAGCCTGCTGCACGCCTTCACCCGATACATCGCGGGTGATCGACGGGTTGTCGGACTTGCGCGAAATCTTGTCGATTTCGTCGATGTAGACAATACCCATCTGGGCCTTCTCTACGTCGTAGTCGCACTTCTGCAGCAGTTTCTGAATGATGTTCTCGACGTCCTCACCCACGTAGCCAGCCTCGGTGAGGGTGGTGGCGTCGGCGATGGTGAACGGAACGTTCAACAGGCGAGCGAGGGTTTCTGCAAGCAAGGTTTTACCCGAGCCTGTAGGGCCGATCAGCAAGATGTTGCTCTTGCCGAGTTCGACTTCGTCGCCTTTCTTGTCACGCTGGTTCAAGCGCTTGTAGTGGTTGTACACCGCTACGGCCAAAACCTTTTTTGCACGCTCTTGACCAATCACATACTGATCAAGGATGCCGCTGATTTCTTTAGGCGAAGGCAATTTATGCGCGCTGCTTTCGGCCTGAGCTTCCTGCACCTCCTCGCGGATGATGTCATTGCACAGGTCGACGCACTCGTCGCAGATAAACACCGAGGGGCCGGCAATCAATTTGCGTACTTCATGCTGGCTTTTGCCGCAGAAGGAGCAATAGAGCAGCTTGCCGTTGTCCTCGCCGTTGCGGGTGTCAGTCATTCGTTCGATCCAAATCCGATAGGCTTGCAACACAAGATGAAGGCTTATGCGGGCTTTTTCAAGCCCGCCGGTGGTCGGACATGCCGACCAGCCCTATTTTGAGGTGCTTATATTAAGCGGGGCGCTTTTCGATCACTGCGTCGATCAACCCATACGCGCGTGCAGCTTCCGCGCTCATGAAGTTGTCGCGATTGGTGTCACGCTCGATTTCTTCCAGGGTGTGCCCGCTGTGCTTGGCCATCAACGTGTTGAGGCGCTCACGAATAAACAGGATTTCCTTGGCGTGAATTTCGATGTCCGACGCCTGGCCCTGGAAGCCGCCCAGCGGCTGGTGAATCATCACGCGCGAGTTAGGCAGGCAGTAACGCTTGCCCTCGGCGCCCGCGGTGAGCAGGAACGCGCCCATGCTGCAGGCCTGACCGATGCAGGTCGTCGACACGTTTGGCTTGATGAACTGCATGGTGTCGTAGATCGACATACCCGCCGTCACCGAACCGCCCGGGGAGTTGATGTAAAGATGGATGTCCTTGTCCGGGTTTTCCGCTTCAAGGAACAGCAGCTGCGCGCAGATCAGGTTGGCCATGTAGTCCTCTACAGGGCCGACCAGAAAGATCACTCGTTCCTTGAGCAGGCGCGAGTAGATGTCATAGGCGCGTTCGCCACGAGCAGATTGCTCGACAACCATCGGGACCAGGCCGCCAGCGGCCTGGATATCAGAGTTCTGCTGAATATAGGAATTACGGAACATGCTCTGCAGTTACTCCCAAATAGTCATGTCTTGAAAACGCATAAGCCAGCACGAGGCTGGCTTATGGTTGTATTTCGAACGAGTTGGACAATCAGTCGGCTTGTGCTGCTTCCGCCGGTTTGACTGCTTCTTCGTAAGAGACCGCTTTGTCGGTCACCTTAGCCTTCTGCAGAACAGTATCCACAACTTGTTCTTCCAGCACAACCGAACGTACTTCGTTCAGTTGCTGGTCGTTCTTGTAGTACCAAGCCACGACCTGCTCTGGCTCCTGGTAGGCGGAAGCCATTTCCTGGATCATTTCGCGAACGCGATCTTCATCAGGCTTGAGGTCGAATTGCTTGACCACTTCGGCCACGACCAGACCCAGCACGACGCGGCGCTTGGCTTGCTCTTCGAACAGCTCGGCCGGCAGTTGGTCAGGCTTGATGTTGCCACCGAACTGCTGAACCGCTTGAACGCGCAGGCGATCCACTTCGTTGGACAGCAGAGCCTTAGGCACTTCGATCGGATTGGCGGCCAGCAGACCATCCATGACCTGGTTCTTGACCTTGGACTTGATGGCCTGACGCAGCTCACGCTCCATGTTCTTGCGAACTTCGGTGCGGAAGCCGTCGATCCCGGTTTCCTTGATACCGAATTGAGCGAAGAACTCTTCGTTCAGCTCTGGCAACTTAGGCTCGGAAACACTGTTGACGGTCACGGTGAACTCGGCGGCTTTGCCGGCCAGGTCCAGGTTCTGGTAGTCAGCAGGGAACGTCAGGTTCAGAACGCGCTCTTCGCCGGCTTTGGCGCCAACCAGGCCGTCTTCGAAGCCAGGGATCATGCGGTTGGAACCCAGCACCAGCTGAGTGCCCTTGGCGGAGCCGCCAGCGAATACTTCGCCGTCAACCTTGCCAACGAAATCGATGTTCAACTGGTCTTCGTTCTGAGCAGCGCGATCGACCGCTTCGAAACGGGTGTTCTGCTTGCGCAGGATTTCCAGCATGTTGTCCAGGTCGGCATCGGCCACTTCAGCGCTCAGGCGCTCTACAGCGATGTCTTCGAAACCGGCAACGGTGAATTCCGGGAACACTTCGAATACGGCTACGTATTCCAGGTCTTTGCCGGCTTCCAGGGATTTAGGTTCGATCGAAGGCGAGCCAGCCGGGTTCAGCTTGTGCTCGACAACAGCTTCGTAGAACGAAGCCTGGATCACGTCACCTACAGCTTCCTGACGCGCATCGGCGCCAAAACGACGCTTGATTTCGCTCATTGGCACTTTGCCTGGACGGAAACCAGCGATCTTGGCCTTTTGGGCAGTCTGCTGCAGACGCTTGTTGACCGCAGTCTCAATACGCTCTGCCGGCACGGTGATGCTCAGGCGGCGCTCGATAGCAGTAGTATTTTCAACAGAAACTTGCATGGATATTCCTCGTTGCACAGACGTTAGCCGGCCGTTTCCGACCCCAGAATCAAGGGCATGCATTCTAGTGGGTCAAACTCAAGAAGTCACCCTACTGAA
>Ga0105858_1000491_pt1 | contig 16256 bp, 17 predicted proteins | sample OrgsoiDNA_201062_FD_89683 | JGI IMG/M metagenome (GOLD analysis project Ga0105858, IMG submission 89683) | Permafrost soil microbial communities from the Arctic, to analyse light accelerated degradation of dissolved organic matter (DOM) -... | ecosystem: Environmental > Terrestrial > Soil >...
ATGGGATTTATGGATTGGCACTGCGTGGTCAGTCACGCACATCCTCTCGCCACCTTGCCGTCACCGCTCAATGATGACCAACTGCGGGCTTATCCTGCGCTGTGCCTTGAGGATACCTCCCGTACCCTGCCAAAACGAGATACCTGGACACTCGATAACCAGCGCAGATTAGTGGTGCCGGACTGGAGCTGTGCGATTGAATGTCTTTGTGCTGGCCTGTGCGTCGGAATGATGCCGGTCCATATGGTTGATGAATGGCTGATCAAAGGCAAACTGCGCGTTTTAACGCTGGCCGCGGCATTTCCAGAGAGCGCTTGTTGTCTAACATGGGACCAAAGTAACCAGTCTCCGGCTCTGGCGTGGTTGCTGGATTATTTGGGAGACAGCCAGACGATGAATCAGGAGTGGTTACGCAATTAAAAACGCCTGCTGGTGCAGGCGTTGGGTGGAGTCGAGGCAGGGGAGCAGAATTAACGACGGTAATCGCGGTACGGGCCGTCAGCTACCGAGCGGCGCTCAACCAGTTTTGGGTGTACTTCAATAGTTTGCGACTCTTCACGTTTACTGATAATGCGATCCAGCAGCATGGTAAACGCCATTTCACCCAGACGTTCTTTGGGCTGGTGGATGGTGGTCAGGGCAGGGGAAAAGTAGCGGGCATTGCGCACGTTATCATAGCCGATAACCGAAATATCCTGCGGAACGCGCAGGCCCATTTCATCGGCGGCACAAATTGCGCCCATCGCCATGACATCGCCACCGCAGAAAACAGCCGTCGGGCGCTGTTTCTGCATCAGAATTTGATGCATGGCCTGATACCCCGATTCGGGTTCGAAATCCCCCTGAACGACCCATTCCTCGCGCAAGGGAATATTGGCTTCGGTCAGGGCTTTGACGAATCCCTGGAAGCGGCCGCCACCGGTGTTGCGCGCCAGCTGTCCCGGGATCACACCGATATCGCGATGACCGCGCTCAATCAGGTAACGTCCGGCCATGTAACCGCCTTCAAAGGCGTTATCAATAATGCTGTCAGTGAAGTTCTTACGTGCTTCGCCCCAGTCCATCACCACCATCGGAATTGAGCGATACTCTTCTAGCATATCGAGTAAGGCGTCAGGGTATTCTGCGCACATCACTAATAATCCGTCGACACGCTTTTGTGCCAGCATCGCCAGATAGGCTTGCTGTTTATCGAGATTATTGTGGGAGTTACACAGAATCAGCGTGTAGCCCTTGGCGAAACAGCTGTTTTCAACCGCTTCGATCACTTCGGCAAAATAGGGCGCTTCACTTGAGGTCGCCAGCAAACCTATTGATTTGGTGTTATTAACCTTGAGGCTACGGGCCACAGCGCTCGGTGAATAGTGCAACTCTTTGATAGCAGTTTGCACGGCGGCTTTAGTTTCTTCGGCGACGAAACGTGTTTTATTGATGACGTGCGATACGGTAGTGGTGGATACGCCAGCCCGCTTTGCGACATCTTTGATCGTTGCCATGAAAAGAATGACTCCTGTACCGACGTGCTTTAGCACGTTAGCATTATGTTAATCGTTTGCCTGCGTGGATTTGACTGCTCAACAACAAGAGGGCAGTGAAATCGGTGGTGGGTTTTTCAGAAAGGGACAACCGTCTGAAAGAACATCGGAATGAAGCGACCGGCACGCAGCGTGGTAACCGCGAATTTTCTCTTATATCTCGGAAAAGGGGAAGTAAAAAGTCTTGCTAACCGTGGGAATGATCGCGGGATTTTAAAAGCGAACTGTGAGAAACTGCGTTAGCACACAAACTGTATGGCTTTTTAAACGGCCAGTTTTGATCCAAAAGGGGATTTAATGGACAGTAACCTGAAATTATCATTGATTACGACAGTCTGCGCTCTGGCAATGATCCTTGCTTTCAGCTTTACCGCGGTAATGAATTAGTCGCACTTTTTTCCGTGCTCGCTGGTGATAAAAGCAAAGCAAAAGGGCAGTCCTTTAACAAGGAACTGCCCTTTTTTATTTTACTGACGATGTTCTTGCGAAGAACATACCCGCGAGTCACCAGACTCTCAACGGGTTCATAAACGTTTCGTTAAATGCTATTCATCATGGATTAGCGGTACTGCCAACTTAACGAATCGTTTTAGGCGTCATCACACGACGCGCGCCAACATAGTGATCTTGCCAGTAATCTTCACCGAGAGAGGTGATTTTAATCTCTTCACCCGTACGTGGTGACTGAATAAATTTACCATTTCCAACATAAACGCCTACGTGGTCGGCCGCGCCGCGTTTGTTGATTCTGAAGAAGACTAAGTCGCCGGTCTCCAGTTCACCGCGTTTAACCGGTGCTGCGTCGCGAAGGTGATACATTTCGTTCGCGGTGCGTGGCATTTTAATTCGAATCAAATCTTTGTACGCGTAATAGACTAAACCACTGCAATCAAACCCCGTATTCGGTGAGGTGCCCCCCCAACGATACGGCTTACCGACCTGATGCATCAACTTGGTCATTGCCGTCTGCTGCGCATGTTGATAGCGTTTTTTATGCGCGGCACTTAAGGTGATCGGTTTACTGTTTTTCGCCAGCGTCTCTTTGCTTTCTCGATGACGCCCGTAGGCTTTCTTACTGTTCTTTTTGCTTTCGTTCTTGGCCAGCGTTCGGCTTTGCTTTTTAGTCTCGGCTTTACGGGTCACCGCTTTTGCCGTTTTCTTTTCAGCCCGCTCGTGGTGAACCAACGTAGTCGTGGTGTTCTTTTTCGTTTCTTTTGCTTTTGTTGCTTTACCTGCGTGTTCTTTTACCGGTTCTGCTTTGGATTTCTTGCTTGAGCGCGCTAGCGCTTTTCGCTTTCGGCGCTCATCAGGCTTTGCCTGACTGACATGGCTTTTTTTCTGTTCAGCAGCAATGTTTGTCTGGGGCGAAGCATGCGCCAGATTCAAAAGTAGCTGGGTAAAGAGCAGCACGAAAAGCGTAATCAATAAACGCATGGCGTCGTTACCATTTTTGGCCCAAAGTTAAACATCAGAGATGTCAGAGTATTGCCTAAACTAACGCGAGAAAACAGCACGAAACGCCTCGATTCTAGATCATATTGTGAGGAAAAGTTAATAGCTTTTAAAATGGAGATTAATTGTCCATTAATAGGTTCTAAAAACACCATTTTTCAGCGAGTTGAAAAGTGGCTGAATCTTAGCGTAATGACAAATTCGCTAGTTAAATTTGTACGGCAAAAATGTTATTCTAGATAGATGTTTATTTTCGTGATCCGTTAGACATTTAATAAAATGACCGTGACAGCCAGTTTTGGCTTGAGGAAGCAATAAATGACCACGACCACTATTGAGAAAATTCAGAAGCAGGTTTCCGAAAACCCAATCCTTCTGTACATGAAAGGCTCACCGAAATTACCTAGCTGTGGCTTCTCTGCACAAGCTGTGCAGGCCCTTTCAGCCTGTGGCGAGCGTTTTGCGTATGTTGATATCTTGCAGAACCCAGATATCCGTGCCGAAATGCCAAAATACGCTAATTGGCCAACCTTCCCACAGCTGTGGGTTGACGGCGAGCTGGTCGGCGGTTGCGACATCGTGATTGAAATGTACCAACGCGGTGAGCTGCAAACGCTGATTAAAGAAACTGCTGAGAAATATAAATCCTCCGAAGAGCAACAACCGGAGTAATTGCCCGCGTAAGTTATTCACGCGAAGCAATAAAAAGAGCGGCCTAATAAGCCGCTCTTTTTTTTATGTTTTTTACGAAACTCAAACCGTTTTCTGTGCGCTACTTTTCTTCACTTGTGGTTTCGTCTGATTCTTCTATTTCAGCCGCAAGCGGTAACGGCCAACCGCCAAGGCGCTTCCACCGGTTAACCAACTCACAAAATAGCTCGGCGGTTTGTTCCGTGTCATACAGCGCAGAGTGTGCCTGGCTGCTGTCAAACGTCATCCCCGCGCTGATACAGGCTTTGGCTAGTACCGTCTGCCCAAGCACTAAACCACTCAATGCCGCGGTATCAAATGTCGCGAAAGGGTGGAACGGGTTACGTTTTAACCCAGCGCGTTCTGCTGCTGCCATGAGGAAGCTGTGATCGAAGTTAGCGTTGTGTGCAACGATAATAGCCCGATTGCAGTTTTGCTCTTTCATGCCTTTACGAATAACTTTGAAAATCGCGTGCAGTGCATCATATTCACTGACCGCACCGCGTAGCGGGTTCGACGGGTCAATGCCATTAAACGCCAGGGCCTCTGGCACCAAAATAGATCCTTCAAAGGGTTCAACGTGAAAGTGTACCGTTTCGTCACTTTCTAGCCAGCCATCCTCATCCATTTTCAGGGTTATCGCAGCTATTTCCAGCAGCGCATCGGTCTTAGCGTTAAATCCTGCGGTTTCAACGTCAATCACTACAGGATAAAACCCGCGAAAACGGCTTTTCAGGGCATTAATGTCACTATTCTCGGCCATCAGTTTCTTATCTTCATCGAATTCAGCGCGCATTATGACAAATTTTTCCGGCAGTTGCAGGAGGCGCTGCGGGAAAAGGGCAAGAAAAAGGGCGCTTGAGCGCCCTTAGTACCAGAGGGGGAAATTAATGTCCCAGACCCTGGCCTGCATGTTTAGATTCAATCAGTTCGATTTTATAACCGTCTGGATCTTCAACAAACGCAATAATGGTGGAACCGCCTTTAACCGGGCCGGCTTCACGGGTTACGTTGCCGCCTGCTTTACGAATGTCTTCGCAAGTTTGCGCCACGTTATCAACGCCCAGAGCAATGTGCCCATACGCGGTGCCGAGGTCGTAACTGTCTACGCCCCAGTTGTAGGTCAGCTCGATAACGGCCCCTTCACTTTCATCGGTGTATCCGACAAAGGCTAATGAGTATTTGTATTCAGTGTTTTCACTGGTGCGCAGCAAGCGCATGCCTAACACATCAGTGTAGAAATTGATTGAGCGTTGCAGGTCGCCAACGCGAAGCATGGTGTGAAGTAAGCGCATAAAATCCTCTGAATGCAGGGGTAGGTAATAGATAACAGACTAACTGATTCTCACTTCGCAGGCAAAAAAACGCGGCAACCGGGGAAATACGGCTGCCGCGTTGGGGGGTATTTAAAACAACCCCTTACTCTGCGATTTTTTCCGACGAGACAACTTACAGCGTTGGGTAATCAACATAACCCTGAGCGCCGCCACCGTAGAAGGTTTCTGGCTGTGGCTCATTCAGTGGCGCATGGCTTTTCAGACGCTCAACCAAGTCTGGGTTAGCGATATAGCTGCGGCCAAATGCCACGGCATCAATCAAGCCTTTCTCGATCAGCTCTTCGCCTTTCTCTGCAGTATAAGCCCCTGCGCCCACGATGACGCCTTTATAGTGCGCGTGGATCGCCTGACGGAACTCTTCAGAGTAAGGCTTGCCACCCGCCCAGTCTGGTTCTGAAATGTGCAGATAAGCCAGACCGCGTTTGTTCAGCTCATCGAGCAGATACAGTGCGGCTTTCTCTTGGTCTTCGCCATTGTCCAGACCATTGAATGGGCCGGTTGGAGAAATTCGAATACCGACGCGATCTGCGCCAATTTCAGCCACAGCGGCATCAACCACTTCCAGTGTCAGGCGAGTACGGTTTTCGATGCTGCCACCGTATTCGTCGGTACGCACGTTGGACGCTGGCGACATGAATTGATGTAACAGATAGCCGTGGGCCGCATGCAGTTCGATGAAGTCGAAATCCGCTTCACGAGAACACGCAGCGGCGTGACGGAAGTCATTAATAATCCCCGGGATTTCACTCAACTCGAGCGCACGTGGTGTCGGCGTGTCAACGCGCACAGCATTGCCTTGCTCATCGCGCAGGCTGGTACGGGTATTGGCGTTGATCGCAGAGGCAGAAACCGGAGTCTGGTTATCTGGCTGGACGTCATTGTGAGAAATACGGCCGGTATGCCATAACTGAACGGCAATGTTTCCGCCTTTCTGATGAACACCCGCGACAATTTTCTTCCATGCGGCCGTTTGTTCTGGAGTATGTAAACCCGGTGCGCCTGCGTAGCCTTTCGCCTGGAAAGAGATTTGGGTCGCTTCGGTAATGATCAGGCCTGCACTGGTACGCTGGGCATAATATTCACCCATTAACGGAGTAGGGATGTCACCCGGTTCAATACTGCGCAGGCGTGTCAGTGGAGCCATAAATACGCGATTCGGTAAGGTTTTAGTACCGACAACAATCGGGGTAAAAAGCTTGGTCATTTTCAAAAAACTCCTCAGTAATAGACTGGTCGGTCTGATCGCCACCTAAAAAAAGGATCGGAAAAAACAGAGCCTTAGTCGGTGTAGACCACCGGTGTTAAACCACATTATCAACGTAATACACTGATACCCATCAGGTCATCAGCTTTTATCTGGTATCTGTAAGAAGATTTCAATGGTTTCTAATGCCGTGGTCAGCGGTGTAACAGAACGCTTAATCTTTGCCAGCAGGGACGCACCTAACCACATGGAATAGAGCATTGAGGCTGTCGCCGCAGGAGAAAAGGGGACCCAGAGCGACTCTTCGGCAATGCCTTTTTCAACCGCATCTTTCAACCGGCCAATAACCTGCGTGGTCCCCTGTTCAAGGGCATGGCGCATGGGTTCAGACAGGTCACTGACCTCGGCGGAAAGCTTCACCGCCAGACAGGCATTGTGAAACTCGCTACCGCAAAAATTAGTAATAGTTTGCGCGTAATAACTCAGGATATGTTGACGCTGATCCCCCTGAGTTTGCGTGAATATCTTGAGCAGATGGGCATCGTAACTCTCGTAATAACGCTGAATCATTGCCTCACCAAAGGCTTCTTTAGAGCGGAAATGGTGATAAAACGACCCTTTCGGCACCTCAGCCTTTTTAAGTAATTCGGTGAGTCCCATGCCGTTAAAACCCAGACGTAAACTGAGTTCTTGGCCGATTGCCAGCAAATGTTCACGTGTATCGCAATGTGGATGTGTCATCTTGTTCATGGCTCTGAGAGTAATAGACCAGTCGGTCTAGGTCAAGGTGAATGTAGACCGGGAGCACATTTTTGCATGTTACGCGAGGCGAGATCAATGTAAGGCTGTGGTGAAAAGAGACTTGCGGGAAGCAGATAAAACGTCTTCAATGAAGGTTCAACGTGTGATGCGGAGTGGTTGTGGCACAACAGCTCGAGTTTTTTGACATTCCCAGCCCTTGTCGTGGAATCTGCCAGGCGGATAATCGCGGGTTTTGCCGTGGTTGCTTGCGCAGTCGCGAAGAGCGTTTTGGCTGGATGACCATGACCGATCCTGAAAAGCGCCATGTGTTACGCCTTTGTCATCAGCGTTTGCTGCGTTTACAGCGTGCTGCAAAAATTGCCGATGATCCGCTGCCAGAACAACCCACCCTTTTTTGAACCACTCCATTCCCCGCATCCGTGGCAGAGATCAATACAGCTTGCTCGCATTTCTGTATGCTATCAGCAGTTTTTAACGTCTTATTTTCAATCAGTAATCTTACAACTCCTACATCTACTAGAGGTAATAGCATGGATCCTCGTACTCTTTTGTCCGCACAGGGCCCAGAATTCTCCCGCATGATTTGCGGTTATTGGCGCCTGATGGAATGGGACATGAACCCACAGCAGTTGCTTGGTTTTATTGAGCAGCATGTTGAGCTGGGCATTACCACAGCCGACCATGCGGATATTTACGGTGGTTATGCGTGCGAAGCGGCATTCGGCGAAGCGATGCGTCTCAAGCCTGCGCTGCGCGAAAAAATGCAACTGGTCAGCAAATGCGGCATTGCCACCACGGCAAACCCGAATAATAAAATCGGTCACTACATCACCGACAGCCAATACATTATTGAGCGTGCTGAAAAATCGCTAACCAATCTGCATACCGACCATTTGGACTTGTTGTTGATCCATCGCCCCGATCCGTTAATGGAGGCCGATGACGTAGCTGAAGCGTTCACCTCGTTGCATAAAAGCGGCAAAGTGAAGCATTTTGGCGTGTCGAACTTTACCCCCGCGCAATTCAACTTATTGCAGTCACGCTTGCCGTTTGCTTTGGTGACCAATCAGTTGGAGATCTCCCCGGTTCACCAACCGGCGATTCTTGATGGCTCGCTGGATCTTTGCCAGCAACTGCGTATCAAGCCAATGGCGTGGTCATGTTTGGGCGGTGGCAGTCTGTTTAGTGATGCACAATTCCAGCCATTACGTGATGAACTGCAAAAAGTGGCAGATGAAATAGGCGCAGAAAGCATTGAACAAGTGGTCTATGCGTGGGTAATGCGTCTGCCTTCCCAGCCGCTGCCGATCATTGGTTCAGGCAAAATCGAGCGCGTTAAATCAGCATGGGCAGCGTTGTCGCTGGAGATGACGCGTCAGCAGTGGTTCCGCATTCGTAAAGCGGCGCTGGGTTACGACGTTCCTTAAGTTCTGACCCTTGGCGTTGCCGTGAAACGCAACGCCAAGGGAGTTAGATGATGTCAGGAAGGGTGAGGAACGGGGGCATCTGTCGCCACCTGTTCGATAGAAATCGCCTGTTGCAGTTGAGACAAAGAACAGTACAGCCGCCAAATCACCCCCGCGAGATCGCGCGCCGACTCCTCAGGGTGATGCGCCAGGGATTCACTGATCCGCAGTAACTCGATCAGGCTGGAGTCCAGTACCGTATGACTTACCCCACGTTCGGTCATGATGCCTTTTAAACAGTGAATGCACTTATCGCGTACCGCCGAAAGGGGGTCAGAACGTGTTTCCCATCCCCGCAATTGCCAGACAATGTGGCTGCAATTAAGCAGAACAACGCCCCAGCGCAGTAACCAAAGACGCGAAACTTCATCTTTACTTTGATTGAGCTGATTAATACGGTGATAGATCAGCGATTCAAACTGTAAGTGGCTTAACTGCGGCTGGCGACTTAACTGGTCGATAAAGTCCCGGCGTAATGCCCGAATAATTCGCCGGCTTTTACGTTTATCAGAGCTAGGCCGAAGGATCTGAAATGCCACGCCAGCGAGCATCACGCCAACAATTCTGCCAATACCATCATTGATAAACGCACCGTAGTCATAGTTGGGTGGGTTGGTGACGGCCAGAAAGGATCCACTGAACACAATCAGTTGGCCCCACAGCCCGGCAAAGCGTTTGTACTGGAGTTTCATCATTTGCATGGTGACCAGTATCGGTAACAAAAAGGCGCAGAAAACCCAAAAGTCGTTCAGTTGGATCATCAATCCGAATTTGAGAATAAAGCAGCCTGCAAAAAGTAACAGCAGTGATTTAACCAACAGGGTGATACTGCTGATTGGCGATGCAGTTGAAGAGTAAAGAACGCAACTGACCGCCGTTAAGGCCACCGCCGACGTCCCTGAACTCCATTGTGTATTCATCCAAAAGGCACAAGCGACGACAATACATAAAAATGTCCGCAGACCGTTGTAGGCCGCTTCATAAGTGTCAGTATGTTCTGTCAAACGGCTGGCACGCGGGGGTTGAAGGAATTCGACTTCAGCCGCATTGGTATTTTCAACTCGTCTTAGCCAGCGCTCGTTGTGCAGGTAAAGCCAGCAGAAATCACGCAGCCTTTTCCAGAAAGCCTGATAGCGGAAGTCGGACGTATCCTGAGGTTTTATCTGGCTGAGTATTTTGGCGATTTCATACTTATTGCTTTCGGGGTTTTTAAGTTCAACCAGCAGCAATTCAAGCGTGTCGTACAAATTTTCAGGCGGCTGTGGCCAGTTAAGCAGCATGCGGCGCAGGCTGGAGATATAACTGGTCATGCGCAACTGTTGGTGCAGTAAATAGTTAAGCAAATTATTTTGTTGGCGCAATCGATAGTGGCTCCATACGGCCTGAATGCGTAACAAATTCATGGTCAGGATCTGCCCGATGACCCCTTCGTGGGAGGTGCGGATCTGCTCGGTAATATCCGGTCGCCACAGCAGGCGGGCGTGATCCAGCAATTGCGCATGCATTTTGCGTAGCGACGTGAGGAGGGCGTCGCCATCGGAGGTGCTGGGCAAGATCATCATCATCAATCCACCGCACAAAATCCCCGTGATCACTTCGCAAACACGGGCTTGGGCAATATCGAAAATCTTACCCGTGTCCGTTACGTTAACCGTGGAGAAGGCGATGATGGCCGCCGTGTACCCTGCCAGTGCAAAAGCGTATGAGACGTTGTTTTGGTAGTGATTAGAAACGTAGGTGCAGAGTCCCAGCCATGCGGCGATGGCGAAGGTAAACAACCAGGGCTCATTAAGACAATGTCCGGCAATTAACACCGAGGCCAATGCGCCAATCAGGCTGCCAATAACCCTGCCGATACTTTTGCTGATCACGCCGCCGACGGTTGGAAAACTCACCACCGCCGCCGAAGTTAACGCCCAGTAGGGGTCGTCGAGTTGCAGCACAAAGGCGACATACAACGACAAACACATGGCAATGGAGTTGCGCATGGCATAGCGCCATTGTCCGCCGGTGGCTTTCCCCCAAGGCGTATTTTTCCATTCGAGCCAGGATAGGTTCACGTCGCGGGCCTTTAATAATGCACGGAAATCGTCGCCGTGGTACCTGCCACTAACACGACATCAGCCGGCACGTTGATCAGTTTGATGCGAACGGGGACACGCTGAGCCAGGCGAACCCATGGGACGTTCGGTTTCACATTCATTAATAGGTCATCGGACGCATCCACACTTTGGTCATATATTGCGCGCCCGATGCTTTCAACTTGGCCTTGCAGGTGAATATTACCGTTATATAAGGTGATGTCGGCCTGATTCCCCTCTTTAATATGGCGTAATTTGGTTTCTTCGAAATAGCCTAAAACATAAAACGAGTGGGTATCGACTAAGCCGACGAGTGGCGTACCGGCGGTGGCGTAGTTACCTTTTCGGGTTTGTAGGTTGGTGATATAGCCGTCGGTCGGCGCATAAATTTTGGTTTTACTGAGATTCCATTGCGCTTGCTCGACGTTAGCTTGTGCGGCCTGAAATTGCGCTTTCATCGCTTTCGCAGTGATATTTGATTCATCCAGCGTTTCTGCAGAAATAATATTGGCACCTAAACCACGGCGACGTTGTGCCTCGTGATTGGCTTTGTCGAGATCGGCGGCGGCTTTTGCTACAGCGGCTTGCGCATTATCCAGCGCTATCTGATAAGGAACGGGATCGATGGCAAACAACGGTGTGCCACTTTTAACGAACTGATTATCGTGAACATGGATATCAGTGATCCGTCCCGACACTTCTGGCGTAATATCCACCAGTTCTGCACGCACTTTGCCGTCACGCGTCCACGGGGATTGCATATAGTAATTCCACATCCACCAGCCTGCGCATAATGCGACGGCAAATACCAACACCGTTGAGAAATATTTCAGCGTTTTGAATTTCATTTTCTTACTCGTTAGCCAAAAGCAGTAACGCACCGCAAATAGAAATGACGAAAAGGGATAAATCCATCAATGTCGGATGCCAGACTTCGCCGGAATAGATCCAGTCACGTAACAGGTGATGTATCAGAACCCAGAAAAGCAGTCCCAGTAAGATGGCTTTGAAAATGGGGGGGAAATAGAGCGAGGCACCCAAGACTAAATCCGTGAGCGGGGAGCCTGAATGGAATATTTGCGCATCCACAATATTAATCTCTGCGGGTGATTGTGCTATAAACGGGATCGATACAAAGAGTGAATAGTTACTCCTGAATTGACCGCAATAAGATACAGTATATATCGAAATGTAATTACACGATTAAAAATCCAAAAAACTAGGCTAAACTCTGGGGAGTTATCTTAGCATGCTAATTATAAGGAGGGATGAGTGGAATCGAACCTGGGATCAGATCTAGCACGATTGGTTCGTGCGTGGCGCTCACTGATTGACGAACGCTTAAAACCGCTCGAGTTGACGCAGACGCATTGGGTAACGTTGCATAACATCAATATGTTACCGCCAGAACAGTCGCAGATTCAGCTCGCGAAAGCGATTGGTATCGAACAGCCTTCACTGGTGAGAACCTTAGACCAGCTCGAAGAGAAAAGATTGATCACGCGTCAGACATGCGCCAGCGATCGTCGCGCTAAGCGTATTAAACTGACTGAAGAGGCCTCGCCTATCATCAACGCCATGGAGTCAGTCATTGATTCGACGCGTAAAGAGATCTTAAGCGGCATGTCACATTCAGACATAGAACTGCTGTCAGGCATGTTGGCGCGTTTGGAAAAAAACATCGCGACACTGCAGAGTAAATCATAATAACATTCGAATTCCTGCCGTCACAAAGGCGGCATTGCGGTTTTTTTGTTGCATACAGCGTACAGATTACGGGTAAGGCCACGTTTTTTACCCGCAAAAAAAGCCGGAAGTTTTTGCTCCCGGCTTTTTATATTCAGCAATATTCCCTCGCGAGATTATTCGCTTGGCGACACCGTTACCGTGCTGCCGCTGTTAGCTAAGGTGACGCGCTGTCCCTTGCTAAACTTAGTGGTTCCGACTTTTTGCACCACTTGAATGGTGCTGCCATCGTCACGACGAATCTGCAATTCCACACCGTTCGAACGGTTCAGCGTACTTTGCACGCCCTGACCAGCGACGCCACCCAGAACCGCACCACCTGCAGTCGCTAAGCTGCGACCGGTACCGCCACCGACGGTATTACCGAGGAAGCCACCCAACACTGCGCCACCCAATGCACCGATGATATTGCTGTCATCGCCACCTTGAATCTGGACTGCACGAGTGGAAATGATGGTGCCGTAGCTAACTTGCTGGATCTGTTTGGCTTGAGAAGCAGAGTACACATCACCTGATGCGGTGTTATCGCTGACACAACCAGCAAGAGTTACACCCGCAAGGGCGACGGCTAGAAAACGCTTAATCATAAATTGCTCCTGTTTAAAGTCACGTCATCGCAGCGTCATATCATAACAACAGCAATAGCGTAGATATCGCATTACACAGTTCAACATCCTGTCGAGGGTGTCGAGACTTCTCGTCACATTCTGATGTGAAGAATACATCAAGCCTGTTCAACTAATAATAAACGGTGGTTTAGGATTTAGACAGCTTTGTCTGAGATCGACCCTGACCGTCTCCTACTTGCAAGCTTAGTCCGTTTTCAGAAGTCGTTGGTTCCCAAAACGGCATCAGATTAACAAAAAACAAATACACCAATCACATAGCGCAATAAAATCAGTGTTACACATAGCGCTAACAGATGAATTCTGGTTTATTTGAACCTATAGCCTAAATGGCCATTTTCCCCTGGAGGGTATGAGAATGTTATCAATGAAGTCGGGACGCTATATCGGCGTGATGTCAGGAACCAGCCTTGATGGCGTTGACGTCGTGCTGGCCGCTATTGACGAACGCATGGTGGCACAACAGGCCAGCTACTCTCATCCGATCCCTCTTGAATTGAAAAACGCCATTTTGGGGATGTGTCAGGGGCAACAAGTGACGCTGGCGCAGGTCGGTGATCTTGATACCCGGCTGGGCATATTATTTGGTGAAGCGGTACTGGGTTTGCTGAAAAAGGCGGGCATCACTGCTGATGAGGTTACGGCGGTGGGGTGCCACGGGCAAACGGTGTGGCATCAGCCTAAAGGCGACGCCACATTTTCCATGCAACTGGGTGATAACAACCGTATCGCCGCGCTGACCGGTATCACCACCGTGGGCGATTTCCGCCGTCGGGATATGGCCTATGGTGGGCAGGGCGCACCGCTGGTTCCCGCTTTCCATCAGGCGTTATTAGCCGACCCTACAGAGCGCCGGATGATCCTCAATATTGGTGGCATTGCTAACTTGTCGCTGCTGTTACCCGGCCAGCCGATTCGCGGTTACGATACCGGTCCGGGCAACATGCTGATGGACGCGTGGATTTGGCGTCATCGCGCCAAACCATACGATAAAAACGCGGAGTGGGCGCATACGGGGCGCGTGAACCTGACGCTGTTGCAGCAAATGTTGTCGGATCCTTACTTTGCTGAACCGGCACCAAAAAGCACCGGCCGTGAGCATTTCAATATCGCATGGCTCGAAAAACAGCTCACTCGCATGCATGAGTTGGCACCTGAAGATGTGCAGGCGACGTTAGCCGAACTGACTACCGTCAGTATCGCGGAACAAGTACAACTCGCCGGAGGCTGTGACCGCCTGATGGTTTGCGGCGGCGGTGCACGAAATCCGCTGGTGATGGCGCGTTTATCAGCCATGTTGCCGGGAACCGAAGTCTCGACCACCGACAGCTTTGGCGTCAGCGGTGACGATATGGAGGCGCTGGCGTTCGCCTGGCTGGCATTTCGCACCTTGTCCGGTAAATCGGGCAATTTGCCGTCCGTCACCGGGGCGTCGCAGGAAACGGTACTCGGCGCTATTTATCCGGTGCCCGTCAACGGACTCCGCTGAGGTTCTCGGGTTTATCCCAATGTTTTCTACCGTAAAGCATGGTACTAAACGGGGTAAACCCAGACTCATGAGGAGTAACAGGATGAAAAAAGCGATGTTCGCTTTGGCAAGTTTAACGCTGGCCGGTTGTAGTCAGTTTCATCATCAACCGGAATCGACCACGCAAACCTTGCACTATGAGTGTGGGACGACACCGTTGACAGTCACGCTGGATAAACCGGCGCAGCAGGTCAACTTCTTGCTCGATGGTAATCAGTTAACCCTTAAGCAGGTTGAAGCCGCGTCAGGCACGAAATACAGCGACGGGCACTACACCTTCTGGTCGAAAGGCCCGCAGGCCTTTGTCCAACGCGGTGATGACGTCATTCTTAACGATTGCGTACAAAAATAATCCTCGTTTACCTTCCTCTCTGACGTGTCGGATGATTGAGATCCCGACGCGTCAGGCGCAGAATACCTCTCCCATACTTTCTCGCGTGCAGAACTTCATATGACTGATAACAATGAATTTGATGTTGCCGACTCCCGACGTGAATATACCCGCGGGGGTTTGCGTCGCGCTGATTTGCCGTCTGAACCTCTTCCTCTGTTTGAACAATGGCTGAAACAGGCCTGTGACGCGAAACTCGCTGATCCTACGGCGATGGTCGTCGCGACAGTGGACGAAACAGGTCAGCCTTTTCAGCGCATTGTTTTGCTCAAGCATTACGACGAAAAAGGGCTGGTGTTTTACACCAATCTGGGCAGCCGTAAAGCGCAGCAACTGGCAAATAATGCCCGCATCAGCCTGTTATTCCCTTGGCATATGCTGGACAGGCAAGTGGCGGTGCTCGGTACGGCCGAGCGTTTATCTACCTTTGAAGTGGTGAAGTATTTTGCCAGTCGTCCGAAGGATAGCCAAATCGGTGCGTGGGTTTCCCAGCAATCGACACGCATCTCTGCTCGTGGCGTATTGGAAAGCAAATTCCTCGAACTGAAACAAAAGTTCAGTCAGGGGGAAGTGCCGTTACCGAGTTTTTGGGGCGGTTTCCGCGTTAACGTCGCGTCGATGGAGTTCTGGCAAGGCGGGGAACATCGTTTGCACGATCGTTTTATCTACCAGCGCGAACTTCAGCCGACAGATTCACTCAATTCGGCCGGTCAAACTGAGTGGAAAATAGACCGCCTCGCCCCTTAACCGCGAAAAAAAATGCTAAATCCTAGCGCTCGCGTCGCGGGCGCTTTATTCTATGCCATTCCCTGTAAAGGCGAGAGAACGGGCACATGCGCAGCATGATGTCAGGCGTGATGTTGCATACAATGTGATGCACAAATAACGATGCAAAATAATGGAGTTTTTGATGGCAAGCAGCAACTTGATTAAACAACTGCAAGAGCGGGGCCTCATTGCCCAGGTGACGGACGAACAAGCGTTAGCAGAGCGACTGGCGCAAGGGCCAATTGCACTCTATTGCGGGTTTGATCCTACCGCAGACAGCTTGCATTTGGGTCATCTGGTGCCTTTGCTTTGCCTGAAGCGCTTCCAGTTGAACGGTCACAAACCCGTTGCGCTGGTGGGCGGTGCGACCGGTTTGATCGGTGACCCGAGTTTCAAAGCGGCTGAGCGTAAGCTCAATACCAATGAAACCGTCAACGAGTGGGTTGGAAAAATCCGCCAACAAGTGTCGCCATTCCTCGACTTCAACTGTGGCGAGAACAGCGCGATCACTGCCAATAACTACGACTGGTTTGGCGGCATGAACGTGCTGACCTTCCTGCGTGACATCGGTAAGCACTTCTCTGTTAACCAGATGATCAACAAAGAAGCGGTGAAACAGCGTCTGAATCGCGATGACAGCGGCATCTCCTTCACCGAGTTCTCTTACAAC
>Ga0105858_1000493_pt1 | contig 16217 bp, 13 predicted proteins | sample OrgsoiDNA_201062_FD_89683 | JGI IMG/M metagenome (GOLD analysis project Ga0105858, IMG submission 89683) | Permafrost soil microbial communities from the Arctic, to analyse light accelerated degradation of dissolved organic matter (DOM) -... | ecosystem: Environmental > Terrestrial > Soil >...
GTGCTCAACCAATACGTCAATACTTCCCACGGACCAGTCAGTACAAAGTCAGTACCCTGCCCCTGCAAGCCGACACCTGCGCCATGCAGGAATTGGGTTGCACCCGGAGCCACATATCCTCCTAAATACATCACGACAATACTGAACAGCAAGGTTGAAATAATGGAGCGGATGACGTTTCCGTTACTGGCCATTACGGTCATGGTTGTCATATAGATGATTGACATCAGAACGCCGATTGGGAAAATCATGATCCCCGGTAAAATCAGTGCGCAAAGCATGGTCAACGGAATGGTGATAACGGTGACGGTGATGGTCGCTGGGTCGCCCAGTGCCAGGGCACAGTCCATACCGATGTTCAGTTCGGCATCTTTACCCATCTGCTTTTGCATAATCTCTTTGGCACTTTTCCCAATGGGAGACAGTCCTTCCATTAGGACACCCACCACTTTAGGCAGGAGCACCATTACCGCAGCCACCCCCATTGCCATCGGGACAATAGTAGTTACAGGCTGTTTCGTCAGCAGCCCAAGCAGACAACCTACAATGACACCGATGATAGCGGGTTCACCAAACACACCCAGACGTTTCTGTACGCTCTCCAAATCAACGTCGAGCTTGTTCAGGCCGGGGATCAGGTCGATAATTTTATTGACCAGCAGCGCAAAAGGTAATGTCCAGCCTATATGGATCATGGTGGTACAGGTAGTCCCTTCCAGGCCATAATATTTCTGCCAACGGGGAGCAATTAAATCGCCAATAAACAGAGCGATCACGCTAAGTGCGACTGCCACGCCAAAACCGATAAAGAAACTGTCAAACACGAAATAGGCCAGCGCGCCGGGAACCAGGAAGTGCATATAATTCCAAATATCAACGTTCAGCGTTTTGGTTAATTTAAGACGAACAAGTAGCAAGTTAAGAATAATACCCACTGGAACAACTAAAGCGGCAAAGGGTGCAACCCATGCGGCCGCGCCCACCGCAGGCCATCCAATATCCGCCACAGTGAATCCGCTTCCAAGTTTGGAATAGTAGGCAATGGCCGGTTGCAGGGATGTACTCAACAGATTAACAACCAAACCTAAACCAATAAAACCGATACCCACGGTGATACCAGACTTAATGGCAGCACCGACTTTCATGCGGAAAACCAAACCTAAAATGAAGATGACAAGTGGTAGGATTGCTGTTGCCCCCATGCTTGTTATCGTTAGCATTATGTTTTTTAACATGTCCATCTTGTCATCCCCTGTGTTTTCTTATTAGTTTTTAGCCAGCTCGGTTAACAAATCCCCTAGTTTTTTTCGTAACACACCTTCATTAATCCCGGTGATAAACCCGGCCACACTCATATGAGGTTTTCCGATATCACCTTTGTAGTTATTCGTGGTTAAAATCACATCGGCATTCTGTAATTCAGAAGGAAGTTCTGACATGCTGCATTTATTTATTTTGAACTGAGTAATGCCATATTCTGTACACACGGATTTCACTTCATCAGCAGCGATAGTTGACGTTGCGACACCGCTCCCGCAGGCTACGAGGATATTAATCATCATTATGCTCCTGAACTCTTATTGCATGACTGTGGAAATAAAAAGTGCCTGCGCTTTCTCGGAAGGAAGCTCAAGTAAATTGTGATAAAAGTCTTCCATTTGGAGATTACTAAACAGGGCCTTCAGCAGTTGCAACTGATTGGCCGGATCGGTAACGACCAAATTGATAATAAGTTTGACCCACAATTTATCGTCGCCATCAGCCTGATCAACCTGAACCGGTTCAGGTAAGCGAATAATATAAATCGACGGGCTATTGGCCTGGTTGCTGTCGCAATGTGGGATCGCCACAGAATACCCATCAAGCAAAATACCGGTTGGATACATGGCTTCGCGTTCGCGCAGTGCTGCCAGATAGGTCTCTTTCACTGTCCCTTCTGAATACAGCTTTTCATGGATGTGCTGCAGCACCTCATCGTAATTTTTGAATGCTGCGCCATCTGCAACATTAATCGTTACTGTACTCACCTTTACACCTCGCCTTTTCGCTCATTAGAGCAAATCAAATACATCACATGAGCAGTTATAGCATGCCAATTTTCCCCGCAAACAGAAAACATGCAAAAGTTATAAGCTGATCACAAAATAATTGCATAGGTGCACGAAAATAATTGCTCATATGAGCAATATCGAATAATTGATCTTTTAGATCAATTAAGTCAACCGCAGAGGAAAAGTAAAAATTTTATTATAAATCAGTGAGATGAGAGATTTTATGAGGTTTTTTCAGATGCGGACTGACCTATCTCAGAGAGTTTGGCCAAGCTCTGATGTAAGTCATGATGGTTTACTGAATGACTGATGGCAGTGCTTAATGCATGCCTGCGAGGAAGGTGATCAAGGGCGCGGGCTGCGCCCCTGTTGCTGATGTTCCGGGACCTATATCAATCAGGAATTGACAAGTTTCACTGCAGTATCGAAGTCAGTGATTAACACATCCAGAAGGCCCGACTTCAGAGAAGCTACGATGCCTTCATACTTCTGTTCTCCTCCCGCCACACCAATCACGGTTTTCGTGTTACGCAATTGTTCGGTTGAAATACCAAACCCAAGACGGCTCATCGGACTATCAAGGATCTCGCCTTTACTGTTAACGAGAGTAATGCAGACATCCGCAGCGATATCTTTCTCAAACAGATTTTTTCGCCACGACTCGGGAAAAATATCACACAAACTGGATGAGCCCGTTTTCCAGGCTCCAATACCGGTGATGACGACATCCAACTGAGAATAATATTGTTGGGTATCCACGACAGCCGGATCGCTGGCCAGTTTTTGGGCCAGGCTTTCATCATCCACCCACATAGGAACATACATAGGATGTGCCTTCCCCTGAGAGATAGTCGACAGTTTGTGGATAAGGTCGATCGGGCCCTGGCTAAATTCAATGCCCGGATGAACGCCAGATAGCTGCACAACATCTAATGCAGGCAAGCTGGTGAGTTGACTCACTGTGCTGGATAAAACGCGTCCCCACGCAATGCCAACCTTCATTCCCTCGGCAAGATTCTTGTTGAGATAATTGGCAGTGATACCGCCCAGCTTCTCATTCAGTTCTTCCTGATTGGACCAGGATTCTGATACAGAAAGCACGATTGCCTTCTGCAAACCGTACTTTTCGCAGAGATTAAGTGCGATCTCTTCATCAAGCAGTTGCTGCTTTGGAAAGAGAAACTTCACATACTCTTGCTTTATTGCCTCATCGATAAGACGCGCCGCTTTAAATCTCGAAATCTCGAGTTCTTCAGCGATCTCAGTTTTGGTCTTCATCTCAACAAAGTAACGTCGGACGACGAGAGAATAGATATAGCGGGGATCGTAACCAGACCAGCGGCTGTTTTTTATACGTTTAGGCATAGAGCATTCCATCTTCATCCAAAGACAATATCAGCTAAGTTAAACTGCTACCCCTGCAATTTACTCATAAGAGTACACTTTTACCTGCTCTTTTGACATGTGCAAATGAGTCTTATCTTTTGGCGGTGTGATAGCTGACACAGCTGATGATAATGGGTGAAGAGATCAGAATTTTTAGCCAGTGGCATGGGGTGCATCTATGACATGATCCCATTCATTAAAAATCGATAACAATCTTTTTGTTAGCAACTTCCGCTTTTGGCACGAAGCGGAAGTTGCTGATGTGAATAGTCCGCTATGAGCGAGGAGCGGATGTTTTGCCAACGTCATCAGCACCAAAATAAGCGATGGGACATTAAAGTTTTCGCGCAATGCGATATAACATGGAAAAAGGGCAACCCCATTGCAGAGGAAAATATGGTGCTTTCACATGAATTAATCCTAATTTACACCACTTACTTTGTCGCAACTGCCAGCCCTGGGCCAAGTAATATGGCCATTATGGGTACTGCAATGAAAAAGGGCCGCAGCGCAGCATTGGCGCTGGCAGGTGGCGTGATTGGTGGTTCTATGCTGTGGGCACTGCTGGCTGCCTGCGGCGTGTTAACTGTGCTGGCTACTTTTGCACAGTTACTGATCGTTTTAAAAATCGGCGGTGGTTTGTATTTGTTATGGCTGGCATTTAAATCGGGTAAATCTGCGCTTTGCCGCGCTGACGCGATAGAATTTATGGCTAGCGATAAGAGAGTGGCGAATGGCAAACTGTTCCGTCAGGGTATGCTGATGCACGTTGGCAATCCCAAAGCCATCCTTACCTGGGTGGCTATCATGTCCGTTGCGCTCAAACCAGACTTGGCTGCCTCTACATTACCTATGATCATCTGCGGCTGTGCAGGTATCTGCGTAGTAGTGTTCTGCGGCTATGCGCTGTTGTTTTCTACTGCAGTAATGAGCGCATTTTATCGTCGTATACGACGCGGGCTTGATGCGCTATTAGCATGTTGCTTCGCAATTGCGGGTTTAAAGCTGGTATTTAGCCGTAGTTGAAAATGATGACTTGTTCCTTCTTAATTACCACGTCATGTGTTCGTAATATCCGCTTCTGGCACAGAGCAGACTGCCCTTGTAGATATGATCATCGTAACGATCATCAAATGCGCGAGACCGCTCAAATCAGCTTTATATCACCAGCTTCGATTGGTGGTCTTAACAGGCAGCGGATTCAGGTTTAGCTTATTTATTAGCAATTTACTGGCAAAGGTGATGCCAGTCAGAGGAGCCAAATTAGAGAAGCCCGCTTAGGAAACTAAGCGGGCTTTTTGCGTTCTAGCCGTTCACCGCTTTCTTCGCGTCCAGCGCTTTATGGATAGCCGCTTCGAGTTCGTTGATTTCGAATTTGGCGACATAACCGTCGGCGCCGACTCGGCGCACGTGGTCTTCGTTAGCACTGCCGGACAGTGATGAATGGATGATCACCGGGATATTCTTCAGGAATTCGTCGCGTTTGATGTTGAGCGTCAGCGTGAAGCCGTCCATCTCCGGCATTTCCAAATCGGTTAACACAAAGGCGATTTTATCGGAAATCGGCCGCCCTTCTGCTTTGGCCTGTTCGGCGATTTTTTTGATGTTATTCCAGGCTTCGAGGCCAGTGATATGCATCTCGCTCGGCACTTTCATACTGTCCAGGCCCTGTTGCAGCATCAAGCGCGCCACTTTGGAGTCTTCCGCCACGATGGCAACCGACCCCGGCTTTAACGAGAAAGCACGGGTCTTTTCACTGTCGATTTTGGTGTTACGGGCTGGCGGCACAATGTCATACAAAATCTGCTCAACGTCGAGCACCAGCGCTAGCCGCTTACTCGACTTGTCATCATCCAGACGGGCAATGCTGGTAATGTTACGGCTCTTCACGCCCGACTCAGCGGCTAACACCTGGCTCCATTCCAGACGCACAATGTCATCCACCGACTCCACCGCAAACGCCTGCGTGCTGCGCGCATACTCGGTCACCAGCAGAATATTCAAGCCGGTTTTGGGCTCACACCCGACGACTGCGGGAAGGTCAATCACCGGAATAATTTCGCCACGAATGTTCGCCATGCCCAGTATCGGCGAGGCCATGCCAGCGGCTTTGGTCAGCGGCGGCATCGCCACAATTTCGCGTAATTTAAAGACATTGATGCCGTAAAGCTCGGATTGCCCATCATCTGGCGACGTGCCTAGTTGGAATAGCAGCAGTTCAAAGCGGTTTGATGAAGTGAGATTGGTCCTCTCGTCGATATCTTTTTGAAAATTATCCATGCCTTCCCCAAAACGAAAACGGTGTGATATGCGCCGCCGATGAGGTGCATCGGCGCAGGCTTTCTGTAGTTATCGACCATCGACGGGAAATGCTTAGGTTTGGGTATCAGAAAAAAGATCGTCAAGTGATTGGCTAGAAAAAAACGAAACATCCAGATAAAGTTAGGGACAAATTTTAATATGTTAATATTCACAGGACCCCAAAATGGACGTGAAATATAAGGTCACTACCGCGCTATTATTATCGTTAAGCCTCTCTAGTGCCTATGGTTCAGAATGTTCCCCTGACCAAATCAAGAAAAATAAAATCAATAACTTTATTATTTTGGACCAATCGCCGCTGGTTAAAACCCCTAAACATATTGATATGATAACGGACAGTACTGATGATTATATTCACAGTAAAAACGCCGTCGATTTCAACGCCTGTGGCGAATTGATCTCCAGCACGTCCAGTCTGGTAAAAAAAACCGCTGGCAAAAATAGCACCATCATATCGACACAAGAATCAACGATGCGCAAAACCGATTATGGTTTGAATGCCCTTTATACCTTTAATCTCTCCGCCACAGACACAACAACGCAAAAAAACAGTGTGCTTTTTGATGTGAAAGGGGAATCGCTCTACACGCAGAATAAGCAAGGGGTTTTGGACAAATCCCATGACCGTGCCACCACCTCACTGCCCTCTGGTCAGAAGGTTGTCAGTGTTGCCAATACGACTTATACGCTTAACTCCGATAATGTCCTTACGCACATGAGCAGGAAAAGTACGCTTGCCAATGACAGTATGGATATGGCGTATAAATATGATGCGTCAAACCGGCTGATTGAAAAGAAATCCGAAAAAGATCTTTATGAATATACCTACGATGCGCAGGGCCGGGAATTGAGCATGACGCAGACAACCACTTACTTTACCGTTGAGAAAACTGTCATCACTTGTAAAGAATGGAATGAATTTGGACAGTGCACACTGTCCAACCAGCATATTACTGAGACATCAAAAAATAAAAAAACGGGCGATGAAATAATAACCACGCATGATGCCATATCGAAAATGTCCTACACCTATTAAATTAATCATCTCCTACTTTCTATTTCCGGCCCCTCTTGCCGGTATTAAAAAGCCCACTGGCGTGGGCTTTTTTTGACCAGATGCCGGTCATTCACATCATGACTGGGTATCGTTATCCTCGACGGCCAGTGACACCAAACCGATACCCAGTTTGCGCGGGAGGAATCCCCCGCTGGTGCCTTCGACCGGTTCGGTCGGTGACGGCGGGGTGATAACGATACTCTGCGCATTGTTAGGGTTGGTGAACGACAGGCTCAGGGTTTCGTCCTTGTCAGTGAAGGTGACGAACTGTTCTTCGTCTCCCACTTTCACCGAAATAGGTTTGCCAATGTTATTGCCGTAGGCGCGCGCGCGCAGCACAACGTTGAAACTGACAGGCAGCGGATCGACATAATCGATTTTCACTGCAGGAGCCAGATTGGCATCCGACCAGCGCCCCCAGTTTTCCACGTCAGACATCCCGGTGACGGCCTGCACCTGTTGCGGCAAACCGGGCAGCATAAAGACTATCGCCTGCGACTGATATTTGGTGGCGGAGTCATCAATGTTGAGCACTTTTACCGTGTCCTGATATACCGCCTGGCTACCTGGCGACTCTTTAGTGAAATCGACATTCCCCTTGTAGACTGGGCCACTCGCCTGCACGATGTGCGGTTTTGATCCTAAATTCCCCGCGGCCACGCACAGACCGGTATTGAGCGACAATTCAGGTGCCCACACGCGGCCCATCTCATAGCATTTGTCCACCCAGACAAAGTTGTCGCTGGAGGTGAGCGTTGCCAGTTGTTTTTTTAGCGGCGTTGACAGATAGACGTCAAACATCGGTTCGATTTTATTAAGCGATACCTTGAGAATAAATGGCGCTTTGATGCTCATGCCCGAGAAGGTAAAGGTGTTGGCTTTGTTATCGACGGTGTATTTATTGATGCTGTTTGGGAAGCCCCACTGTTTGATCACCGCCGGTTTCCAGCCATTGATCTTTTCATCGATATTCATAAATTGCGTGGCTAACGACGTGCTCGACATACCGCTACGGCCAAGGCCGATAAAGTTGTCGCCGCCCATGATGTCCAGCACCGTTGCGCCATTATCAAGGGTGCTGCGTTTGGTGTTGTTCAGCTCCGCCTGCGGGTTGCGGCCATCCATCACGAAGAACAGATCTTTGCGGTTTTTCTTGGTCAACATGCTGTACGCGGTGTTGTTCATCGCCAGATGGTCAGACGTCACCACAACGATGGTGTTGTCGTAGTAACCGGAGGCTTTGATTTTATCGATAAACGCCGCCACCAGTTGTTGGCTACAAGCCACCGCGCTCAATGAGCGATTCTCTTTATTGTTAACCAAATACTCTTTCTTGCTACAGCCCTGCGAGATAAAGCCGTCGGGATGATGAGTATCCACGGTCAGCGCAAACAGCGAGAACGGCTGGCCGGCTTGGCTCAGTTCGACAAATTTTTTGTAGGCTTCATCAAGCAAAGTGTCGTCATACCAGCCCCAGTCATTTTTATAAGCCGGGTCGCTGACGGTGGAGCGCAGTTCGTTATAGCCGTAGAGATGATCGAAACCGTGAGAAGTGAGGAAGGTTCCCTTTCCGGCGAACGCCAGCTCAGCCCCTTGATAGAAATAGTTCTGGTAGCCTGCGCCCTTGAGCACGTCACCCAGACAGATATTTTCAGGATAGAAGGTCGACAATGCGCTGGAGGCGTTGCCATCAAAAGGCGCGAACAGGGGAATGCCGCACAATGATGCCACCATCCCTGCGATGGTATAACCGGTGCCTGGCACCTGTCGCGTGGCGGTAAAATCAATGCTCGCGTCTTTGTGACGTGACAGTTCGGTGGTCAGGCCGGGGAAGGTCTGCTCATCAAAATAGGTTCTCTCCAGACTTTCGCCAAAGATATACACCAGATTGGGCTTCTTACCTTTAATGACTTTCTGCGGCACTTTGTAATAGGTATCAAAGTCAGCGGTATCGCCGCTAATTTGTGTTTTGACCAGACGCGAGATGTTCTGAAATGCCTGGGTGGATCCCACTGAAAATACCGCCAACATCACGGCACAGACGCTGTAGACCCAGCTACTTTTTTGCGCCCGTCGTTTTCTCAGGCACCAAACCAGCAGCGAGACAATCACGACCAGCGCCACCACCAGACCAGCAAAGGGCAGAATGTACTTGGTCAGCCCAGCCCCTTTCAGGCTGCTGGTGACAGTGTAAAGCACCGCGTCAGTAATGCCGTCGCCCGTAAAGTAGTTACTGCCAATCAACACCAGATTGAGAACAACGTAGAGACATAAGAAAAACAGCAGCAGGGAAAACCAAATTCGGCCCGCAGAAGCGCGGCGTACATAGAGCAAAATGGACGAAACGAAGAGTAAAAATGAAACCAAATCTGTGACCATTTGCTGCGCCCTGAGACAAATAAAGGTGATAAATGGGGATCATGCCTGCAACGCGCAGGGCCGAAAAAAACGGGGATGCGCTATATAGCGTAATAAAATCAACAGGGTCAATGTCTGTTTACTGCTTAAGGTCAAGTAAGCAGCGGATCAGGGATGATTTTGCCGGGAATGTGATCCCTATCGTACTCACACCACAAATATTTAACCCTATTGTAATTTTATAGAAACATGTGCAGCAAACAAGTGAAACCGAGTAAAGACGCGCATTCCCGCACACTTTCAGCTAATTCTCAACGTCGCTACGTTGGCGAGCAGCGAACCCGGCGATATGTCGCAAGGACGTGCACCAACGTGTGTGATGCGTTACTTTATGGCCGAGTGCCATAACGAGATGTTAAAAGGGAATTCCATTGATGAGAAAAAGTGCTTTTTTGGCCATCGGCGTATTAGTGGTGATGTTATCGGGATGTGCCAGCGATTACGTGATCAGCACCAAAGCCGGCGATGCCATCATCAGCCACGGTGAACCGGACAAAGACCGCGACACCGGCATGACCAGCTACACCGATCTGAACGGCGATTATCACTTGATGAATACCAATGACATTGCCGACATTAGAAAGAAATAACGGAAGAAATAGCCTTATTGCAGCAGTGCTTCTGCACAGGCTTCATCGGTAACCAAGCCATTGATCCACTTGCCATTGAGTGCGGCGCGCACCGCAAGGTGTTTTTCAGCACCACCAGCAAGGGCAATAACCGGTTTATTATCGTGCGGTTGCGGGCCAACGCTGGTTAACCGCGCATTCAGTTCGCTATCAATGCGCTGACCGTCCGACCCCATAAAATGCCCGAGCACTTCAGCCACCGCATTTTTCTTCATCAAACGTTCCACGTCTTCGGCGCTGATGAAGCCATCATTTTGCAGGGGGCAGCCCGGCCCGAGGGTGCCAATGCCAATAAACGTCACGTCCGCCTGACCGGCTTTTTCACTGACCGTACGGTAAATGCGGTGGCTGCACCACATGGCGCGATCGTCTTCACTATCGGCAAACAGCGGTGCGGGAAGTATGAAATAGCGACCCTGAGTTTTTTGCGCCATCAGTAACGGCACGTCATAGCGGGTACAAGAACCATCTGAGGCAATCGCGCCGATAAGCGAGACGCTGCTGTGTTGCGGGCGATCAACGGCTGCCAGTTCGTCAATGGCCGCTTTCAAACTGCGCCCCGATCCGACACCTATGATCATCGGTTTTTCCTGACGAATGTACTGCGTCATCACTTCCGCCCCTGCCACAGCGATGGCATGGCTGATGCCTGAACTGGTCATGCCCTGCCCCGGTACCACCTGACACACGCCCAGCCCATAACGCTTTTTCAATTGTGAGGCTAATTCCATACAGCGCCCAATCGAATGCGAAATATGCACGCTGACCAAACCGTTATCGATGGCACTGGCGACTAACCGTTGTGCTACCTGACGCGACACCCCCAGCGCATCGGCGATCTCATTTTGCGTCTGCCCTGCCACGTAATACATCCATGCCGCGCGTGCTGCCTGATCCATTTTTTTATCATTCTTACTCATGGGCACCCCTGAATGGCTGAACTTCAATGGCGCCATTTTATCGTCATTCCCACCAAGGGGTGACAGCAAAATATTTTCACATTGCGATTTTGTGAGCCAAAGCCCAATTGATGGGCAAATGTTCCATTAAGCTATTTTCAATCGAGCAAAAGCCCATACCAAGAGCTTAAGCCCACGTCTTACCTTAATGGAGCATTCTATGAACAAAACACAGGATTCAACGCCATTCGTCTGGTTGCACATCGGCAGTGGCTCTTTCCATCGTGCGCATCAGGCGTGGTATCTGCACCGCTTGCTGCAACAAGGCCACGACGAGTGGTCAATCGCGCTCGGCAATATTCGCGAGGATGGCGTGCCGGTGCTGAATGCGTTACAGGCGCAAGGGGGGAAATATGTGCTGGAAACCGTTACGCCGCAGGGCGAGCGCGCCTATGAAACCATCACCTCCCTGCAAAAAATCATTCCATGGGATAACGAACTGGCCGGGCTCGTGGCACAAGGTGCCGACCCACAAACCAAAGTGATCTCCTTTACCGTGACCGAAGGCGGCTATTACCTCGACAACCAGTTCAATATCGACCAAAGCAATGCCGACGTGCAGGCCGATCTCAACGGCGGCTGCCGCACGATTTATGGCGCTATCAGCCATATTCTGGCACAGCGTATGGCTTCGAATGGCGGCGCGGTGACGCTGCTCAATTGCGATAATCTGCGCCACAACGGTGAACGTTTCCACGGTGGGTTGATGCAGTTTTTGGCGTTGCGCCAACAGCAAAAGGTGATCGATTGGGTGAAGAAAAACACCCGCTGCCCCAACACGATGGTCGATCGCATTACACCGCGTCCGTCGCCCGAGGTCGCGCTGCGCGTGGAACAGGCCACCGGCTTTAAAGACCGCGCGCCGGTGATGGGCGAGGCCTTTATTCAATGGGTGATCGAAGATGATTTTATTGCCGGTCGCCCAGAACTTGAGCGCGTTGGCGTAGAAATGGTGGTCTCGGTGCTGCCTTACGAAGAAGCGAAAATCCGCATTCTGAACGCCAGCCATAGTTGCATCGCATGGGCCGGTACCTTGCTCGGTCAATCGTTTATTGATGAAAGTACCCGCACTCAGACAATTTGCCAGATGGCGTACAACTACGTGAGCGAAGACGTGATCCCCTCGTTAAGCCCGAGTCCGCTGGATCTTAATGCCTACCGCGACGTGGTGCTTGAACGCTTTAGCAACCCCCATATTCAGGATACCAATCAGCGCGTTGCCGCCGACGGTTTCTCCAAAATCCCCGGCTTCATCACCCCCACGCTGCAAGAGTGTTATCAACGCGGCCAGGTACCCCGCGCAACTGCCCTGCTGCCCGCGCTGTTTTTTGTCTATATGCAGCAATGGCATTTAGGCCTTCTGCCTTATGAATATCAAGACGGCATCCTTGATGCCGCCGCGGTTCATGCACTGTTTGACAGTGCCGATCCGATTGCCCGTTTTGCCGGTGACAGCAAACTGTTCGCCGCATTGGCGAGCAGCGAACAATTCATCGACCTGATGCGCCAGTCAGTGGCGCAGGTCACTCTCTGGCTGACTGACGCCACGCGCGCCTAGAGGAGTTCCTATGTATCTCGGACTGGATTTAGGGACCTCAGAACTGAAAGCCGTGGTCATTGATGATCAAGGCACATTACTCGCAAGCACCGGTGAATCGCTGGAAGTCAGCCGACCGCAACCGCACTGGTCGGAGCAAAATCCAGAGGAGTGGTGGCAAGCTACGCAGCGCGCCGTGGCGCGTTTGCGCCAAAAGCTCCCGCAGCAATGGCGTGAAATTCGCGCCATTGGGCTGTCAGGCCAGATGCACGGTGCGGTATTACTCAGCCGTGAAGGTCGGGTATTGCGACCGGCCATTTTATGGAATGACACCCGTAGCGCTGCGCAATGTGTGCAACTCACGCAGAGCGCACCGCAATTGCATCAGGTGGCGGGAAATCTGGCCATGCCCGGTTTTACCGCGCCCAAACTATTGTGGGTCGCCCGCCATGAACCGGCGATTTTTGAGCAAACCGCCACCGTATTACTGCCCAAAGACTATTTGCGCTGGATGATGAGTGGAGAAAAGGTCTCGGATATGTCTGACGCCGCGGGCACCTTGTGGCTCGACGTGGCAAAACGCGACTGGTCAGATTCTCTGTTAGCCGCCTGCGGCCTGACCCGTGACCATATGCCCCGGCTGGCGGAAGGCAGCGATATCTGTGCAACGCTGAAAAATGATATCGCCCGCGCATGGGGATTGGGTGAGGACGTGGTGATCGCCGCTGGCGGAGGGGATAACGCGGCCAGCGCGGTCGGAATTGGTGCGGTAGAAACCGGAGATGCCTTTATTTCGCTCGGCACCTCGGGCGTGCTGTTTGCGGTGAACGACCGTTTTCGCCCCAATCCGCAGTCGGCCCTGCACGCCTTCTGCCACGCTTTACCGAATCGCTGGCATCAAATGAGCGTGATGCTGACGGCCGCCAGTGCGCTGCGCTGGTATTGCCATTTGGTCGGCAGTAATGAAACCACGCTGCTGGCGGAAATCGCCCAACTGAGCCCGGCGCAACAACGGCAGGCCCCGCTATTTCTGCCCTATCTTTCTGGTGAGCGCACCCCACATAACGATCCTCATGCCACCGGTGCGTTTCACGGCATGACCCACAGCAGCGACCGCGCCATGCTCGGTTATGCCGTGCTGGAAGGCGTGGCCTTTGGTATGGCTGACGGGCTGGCGGTGATGCAGCAGGCGGGAACGCACCTACAGCAATGTTCACTGGTCGGCGGTGGTGCACGTAGCGATCGCTGGGCGCAGCTTATCTGCGACGCGCTGGACTTACCGATTATCACCCACGAGGGAGGCGAAGCCGGTGGTGCGCTGGGCGCGGCGCGGCTCGGTTGGCTAGCCGATGGCGGAGACTTCGCGACGGTTTGCCGTAAACCGGCCATCGCCCGCCGCTTTCAACCCGATGTTGCGATGCGAGACATGTTGGGCGAGCGCCTGAAAACCTATCGTGAGCTCTATCAACAACAACGCGCTTTGCATTGCGTTTAACTACAACAAAAACGAGGGCGAGTCATTCGCCCCATTCTGTCCCTACTCACCATCCGCTGCGTTTACTACGCACAGGAGTTCGATATGCAAACACAACGCACCCATTGGTTCGGCTTACCGATGAACCTGCTTTGGGGATACATCGCCATTGCTATTTTCATGAGCGGCGACGGTTTTGAAATGGCTTTCCTGTCAAAACATATTATTGATATGGGCTTCACCCCTGCCGAATCGGCGGTGGTATTCACCGTTTACGGTCTGGCGGCGGCGCTGGCGGCATGGAGTTCGGGCGTGGTGGCAGAAATCATCACCCCGCAAAAAGCCATGCGTATCGGCTTTATCCTGTGGGTGGTGATGCATGTGTTGTTTATGCTGTTTGGCCTCGGCATGAAAAACTATCCGCTGATGCTGCTGTTTTACGGTATCCGCGGGCTAGCTTATCCGCTGTTTATCTACTCATTTGTGATGTTAGTGGTGCAGACCGTACCCAAGCAAAATCTGTCCTCTGCCATGGGGTGGTTTTGGGCGATGTACTCGATTGGCATCGGCTGTATCGGCAGTTATTTACCCAGTTTTACCATCCCGTTGATGGGCGAAACCGGCACATTATGGTTTGCCATTGCCTGGGTGGTGGTCGGCGGCATCATGGCGATGACCTTACTGCGTAAAGTGGGCAAACCGAGCAGCAAGGTCAATCTCAGTCCTAAAGAGAAACTCGGTGAACTGAGCCGCGCCGTGACCATTTTATTCACCAACCGCAATATTTTACTCTCTTGCGTGATCCGCATTATTAACACCCTTTCCCTGTTTGGGTTTGCGGTGATCATGCCGATGCTGTTTGTCGGCCGACTGGGCTTTACCATGTCAGAGTGGCTACAAATATGGGCGGTGTTCTTCTTCGTCACCATTTTCACCAACATCATGTGGGGCATTTTGGGGGAGAAAATTGGCTGGCTGCGTCAGGTGCGCTGGTTTGGTTGCATCGGCTGCGCCATCTCCAGCCTGACGTTCTACTATCTGCCAGTCTATGCCGGACATAACTTCTGGGTGGCGCTGGTTCCCGCCATCATGTTAGGGATCACCGTGGCAGCCTTTGTGCCGATGACCGCCGTTTTCCCCGTGCTTGAACCTAAGCATAAAGGAGCCGCGATATCGATTTACAACCTCTCAGCGGGTTTAAGTAACTTTGCCGCACCGGCCATTGCCTCTATCGTACTGCCCTTCTTCGATATTGTCGGCGTGGTGTGGGTCTACACCGCCCTGTATTTGGTTGCCGCCGTATTAACCCTGATGGTCAAGGTTGAACAGCCGGGGCATCCCGCAAAAGCCAGACAAAGTCTGGTGATTGAACCGGCGAGATAAGGGGGGAAGGCTTTCGCTTTACCCGACAGGAGGTGGCATTTTGAATGTCGCCTCCTGTCGAGCCGTACATTTTATTTGATCATATTGGCTCTTACCGCTTTCATTATCACCTGCACGCGATTAGTGGCACCCAGCTTTACCATACAATTATTAATATGAAATATCGCAGTTCTTTCGGTAATTGACAGTATTCGACTTATTTCCCAACTGGTTTTCCCTTCCGCAAGCCAATGCAGACACTCTAACTCTCTTGGGGTGAGTATCGGCGTTATGATTGCCCCTGTTTTTTCTTTATTAAAATCAATCAATGATGCGCTATTCAGCTTTTGCAAATAAACCGACATCATGCCGATGATATTAATTGACTCTTTCTGCGAAATAAAAACATCCTCTTTACGGGCAATACTTAACACCCCAATATATTTTTCATCCAATGGCAGAGATATAGAATAACCATAGCGAATGCCGTGATTTTTCGCACAATTAAGAAAGCGATCATCCACGGACAGTGTCACACTACTCCATATATTAGGCGACTGGTATTGACGAGCTTTTTTTATCACGGGATCAATATTATGAAAACCATATTCAATATACTGCTGTCGCCAATGTTGATTGAATCCTTCCAATATAAAAAGCTCATCGAATCCAACGCTCGGAATAATAGCATAAGCGTAACCATCGAATTTTATTGAATAAACCCACCGCTCCAGACTTAACTTCACCTTATCATTAATGATATAACTTAGGTCGGTAAATTTCGTGCAGCCTATCGTTGCATTATTCATATAATAACCGTCCAAAAGGTGCAGTGGTTAATTTAATTATAGGAACAGTTGGCACCCTGTCAATTAATCTAATTCAGCCTTTTCTTACTGTCATAACTATCAGGTTTCACCACTATTTACATATATTTATTGCAACGCGCTGATAGTATTAAATAAAAGAAAAGTACCTTCATTTGCGCAAAACCCATTCCCCGCCAAACTGATTGACGTAAC
>Ga0105858_1000494_pt1 | contig 16156 bp, 15 predicted proteins | sample OrgsoiDNA_201062_FD_89683 | JGI IMG/M metagenome (GOLD analysis project Ga0105858, IMG submission 89683) | Permafrost soil microbial communities from the Arctic, to analyse light accelerated degradation of dissolved organic matter (DOM) -... | ecosystem: Environmental > Terrestrial > Soil >...
GAGACCGAGATATGAAAGCGATCCCCAACATTCATCTTGAATCGAGTGCCCCATTCCGGGCGCCCAGGTTTTCCGTCTCGCGTGCAATAGTGCTGACACTCGGTGTCGGCTGGCTTGCGGTAACAACGCTGCCCTTTTTGTTCGTCGTGGTAACCAGCCTCAAATCCCAGGCGGACACGTATTCCGGGTCCGCCTGGTCGCTCCCGTCGGCCCTGGACCTGAGCAACTATCAAGCGGTCCTGGAAGGCGGCTTCTGGGTTTATCTGCGCAATAGCCTTTTCGTGGTGGGCTTGTCGACCACACTGATTCTGTTCACCGGCTCAATGGCCGCCTACGTATTCGCGCGCATGAGCTCGCGGCTCAATAGATCGATTTTCTCGATTGTGGTCGCCGGAATGATCGTGCCGCTGCACGTCACCCTGGTACCGGTCTATCTAATGACGCGCACCGCGGGACTGTACGACACACCCTTTGCTCTGATCGGTCCTTATGTAGCGTCAAGCCTTCCAGTTTCGATCTTCATTCTCACCGAGTTCATGCGCCAGATTCCGCGTGAGCTGGAAGAAGCCGCCCTGCTCGACGGCTGCGGACCGTTTGCCATTTTCTGGCGCATCTTCGTCCCGCTGTCCGGACCGGGGCTCGCCACGGTCGCCATCTACAACGCGATCGCGTTGTGGAATGAGTTCATTTTTGCCTATGTACTCACCTCGACGCCGGCCAATCGCACGCTGCCACTCGCAGTGTGGGACTTCCAGGGTCAATACGCATCGAACATTCCTGCAACCCTGGCAGTTGTCACGCTGACGTCCCTGCCGTTGATCGTGGCCTACGCGTTCGGCCAGGAACGCATCATAAAAGGAATGATGGTCGGCTCCGTGAAGGGATGAAATGCGGGGTTGAAATGCGCGGTGAAATATTTTCCATCTGCCCACCGATGGGCACGTGTTCATTCGTTCGAGGCAACATCATATGACTTCAGCATCCCACCAGAAGCTGCGCGTCGCGGTCGTCGGCTGCGGCTATATCAGCGATATTTATTTGACCAACCTCCCAAAGTTCGCCGGCGTCGAAGTCTGCGCAGTTGCGGATCTTGATATGGAACGGGCACGGGCTTCGGCACTCCGTCACGGGGTGACGCGTGTCCTTCCCGCCGACGCGGTCTACGCCGACTCAGGCATTGACCTGATCCTCAATCTCACGCATCCGGCCGGGCATGCAGAGGTCGCGCGGCGCGCGCTACAGTCGGGCAAGCACGTCTACAACGAGAAGCCGCTTACCCTCGATCTCGATGAAGCGCGCGGGTTGATCGATGCGGCACGAACTGCCGGCCTTCAAATCTGCTGCGCGCCGGACACGGTACTGGGCGCTGGAATCCAGACCTGCCGCAAATTGATCGATAGCGGCGCTATTGGCGAGCCGATCGCCGCAACGGCGTTCATGACCAACCATGGCCATGAAGGCTGGCACCCTGACCCGGCGTTCTATTACCAGCCAGGCGCCGGCCCAATGTTCGATATGGGACCGTATTACCTGAGCGCGCTTGTCAATCTGATCGGGCCCATTGATGCCGTATCGGGATTCGCTCGCGCGAGTTTTGCCAAACGAGTCATCGGGAGCAAGCCCAAACGCGGTCAGCAAATTGAAGTGAATACGCCTACGCACGTAGCCGGTCAGATGCAGTTCGCCAACGGTGCAATTGGAACTATTGTGACGAGCTTCGATATCTGGGGCGCGAAGCTTCCGTTCATCGAGATCCATGGAACGGAGGGAAGCCTGAGTGTGCCCGACCCCAATACGTTCGGTGGTCCGGTAAGCCTGAAGGTTCGCGACGGTGACTGGGCTGAAGTCCCGCTCTCACATCCCTATAGCGACAACACGCGAGGACTTGGCATTGCGGAACTCGCACAGGCGCTCCAGACAGGCGAGCGGCCGCGCACGGATGGCGAGATCGGCTACCACGTGCTGGAGGTCATGCACGGCTTTCTTGCCGCGGCGACTCGACGTGAGACGGTATCGATCCACAGCACCTTCCCACGGCCCGCCCCCATGTCGGAGCAGCCCCTGACGATGGCAAACGAGAGATTCACACATGCCTGAAAAGAACCTGACACCGCGCCGCTCAGCATTGTTGGTCTGGGGAGGGTGGGACGGCCACGAGCCGCGCCTCACGACCGAGCGCTTCGCGAACCTGCTTGAGCAGCAAGGATTCGCGGTAGAAATTCACGACGACCTTGACGTGTACCTCGACCGTGACCGTCTCGCTGAACACAGTCTGATCGTCAACTGCTTCACCATGGGTCAACTGGACAAGACGCATACGCAAAACCTGCTCGCAGCGGTTCGTGGCGGTGTCGGTTTCGGAGGCTGGCACGGTGGTGCCGGCGACGCGTTCCGCGCCAATACCGACTACCAGTTCATGGTTGGAGGCCAATGGGTCGCGCATCCTGGCAACATCGTTGACTACACGGTGCAGATCACTGCGCCCGACGACCCGGTTGTTTCCGGACTCGCCGATTTCTCGATGCACTCAGAGCAGTACTTCATGCATTTCGATCCGAGCAATGAGGTACTTGCGACCACCCGCTTTGACGGGCCGTATGTACAAGAACACGAGCCGCAAGTCAGGGGCGTCGTCATGCCGGTCGCATGGAAACGCCGATGGGGCAAAGGAAGGGTTTTCTATTCGTCGCTTGGTCACGTCAACGCCGATTTCGACGTCCCGGAAGCCCGCGAACTGACGTTGCGTGGACTACTTTGGGCAGCGCGCTGAGCGGTTCAAGCTAGTGTCCGGTTTCGTTGGTGGCAGGTCCATGTGCACGCAGCATGCTGGTAACAACGGAGCGGGCGATACCAGCATGCTTATGGGACGGCCGACACCGCTGCGAAACGGAGCTTAATCAGCGCTGGCTACTCACGACGTCCGCAACTCACGTACTCCCTTACCTATACGCCGCCGCAGCAACGTTCGCAAAGTGTGGCCGTCCGCATACCCGACCTGCTCAGCAATGCGATCAACGGTGAGCTTGGTCGTCTTAAGCAGATGGATAGCGCGCTCGATACGCAGATCCTGAATGTATTCGATGGGCGTTTTACCGAGCACCGCGTTCAGACGTCGAGTCAACGTCCGCGTGGTGGTCGCCAATGCATCGGCGACGACGTCGAGCGAGATTGCGGCGTCCAGATGTTCACGCACCCAACGGTCGAAGCGCTCGACGAGCGGGTCCGAATGGGAAAGGTGATCGGAGATCGCATAGGCGGACTGCGACAACCGCGTATCGAATACGAGGTACTTCGCCACAAGCGCCGCAAGCTCAGGACTGTTGTTGCGGATCAACCAGAGTGCAAGGTCGAGGTGGCTCAAGGCCGCCCCTGCGGTTAGCGCGCCGCCGCTGGGAACAACAATCCGGTGCGCATCCAGGCGCACGTGCGGGTAGCGTTGCCGGAACAGCGGTGAGAGCCACCAGGTAGTCGTGGCTTCGCCACCGTCGAGCAAGCCGCTTTCAGCCAGCACGAACGTACCCGTACAAGCGGCTGCAACGCGGGCGCCGCCACTTCGCCACGAGCGCAAAGCACCTAGCGCATCGACCACATCTTCCCGGCCGAGCGCAGGCACTAACGCGTCGCCCGTCATGCGGTTGATCGCCGGCAAGATGACCCAATCCGGCGCTGGGGCGCCGCTCATATCGCGGACGGGCACTTGCATCCCGAGCTCGGTATGCACCTGGGGCCGCATTCCGACCACGGTGATGTCGAAGCCCGGTGTGGCGATCCCCGTCGCGCGCCCAAGGCTGTTAGCCATCGTCAAACTATCGAGCACGGTGGTGAGACCTGTGTCGAACACACCCTCAAGCGCGAGGACAAAAATTCGCATGGCCGGATTGATACCAAAATTGTCGATTGAGACAGTATTCGCCAACGCACTCTGTTTGTACAGTGTGGCTCACCGCGTGAACCCCTCACGCAGACACTGGAGAACAAATATGATCACGCACGCCTTTTTTGTCCGACTCGAGGCTAAACCGGGAAAGGAGCAGGCCTTAGCAGACTTCCTTACCGCTGGCCTCGAGATGACCAATCGGGAAGCGACCACACCGATCTGGTTCGCCCTCAAATTGTCGCCGACGACTTTCGGCGTCTTCGACGCCTTTAGGAGTGAAGAGGATCGCCAGGCACACTTGGGCGGCAGCATGGCCAACGCATTGATGGCGCGCGCCGACGAGATGCTGGCAAGCCCCCCGTCGATCGAGCAGATCGACGTTCTGGCCATGAAGAATCAGCTGGCCTGACCCGTTCGCGCCTCGGCAGCGCACAAAGCCAGCCGCGCAAGACGGTGGTGCAACCGTGGCCTCCACCAGCGTCTGGCATCCCGATTCAATCGCATTCATGTAGATGGAGTAACTCGTGTCGATTCATTTAAAACTAGGTGTTTTGTTCGCCGCCGTTGCGTTTTCGAGCGTGTCTTTTGCGCAAACGCCTGACGTCAAACCGGAACGAATTCGTGGCGATATCGTATCGTTCAAGGGCGAAGTGCTGACCGTGCACCGGAACAGCGGCGACACCGTGTCGGTCGATGTCAAGCCGGACGTCGGGGTGTCGGCTCTCAAGTCCGCCAAGCTGACCGACGCCAAGGTAGGTTCGTATGTGGGGACACCAGCGGTCACGGGCAGCGATGGAAAATTGACAGCCACGTCGATGATCGTTTTTCCTGAGGCGGCACGCGGCACGGCCGAAGGGCATTTCGCTTATGACTTCGGTCCCCAAAGCACGATGACGAATGCAAACGTGGTGTCGGTTGTCACCGGCACTAGCGGCCGTGAACTGAATCTGTCGTACAAGGGCGGCAGCAGCACGGTGACAGTGCCGGAAAACGTGCCCGTTGTGACGCCGGTTCCGGCGAGCAGAACGGATCTGACCGCTGGGAAAAAGGTGTTCCTCGTGGTGACACTGGGTACAAGCGGCGTTTATGACGCGCACGTGCTGTTCGTCGAAAAGGACGGCGTGGCGCCGCAGTTCTAACGCATGAGGTCGGTCCACTGTGACCGATCATGGCGGGGATCTGCCTCATTCACAGCGAGCGCGGCGTGTTGGGGATCGTGGATGACTACGGCAGCAACTACCAGCGGTTTCACGCCGTCGACATTGCGATCCTCTTTTTTATAGACTTTCATTTAATAATCCTAATCTATTTTTTTGTTCTTCCTGTTCAAGGATTCACGATACGTTTTCCCACGATACGATTTGCCGCAGCGCAAGCCGCGCTGCGCTTTGCCTGGAAAACCCGAAAAAACCTAGGACACAAAACCCGTTGGCTTGATCTCTGGATGAGTCGGATCGGCGTGTTCAAGCGCGGCAAGCGACATGATGCGCTCCTCGGAGGCGTCATCGAAACTGATCTCTCCCGCTAGACGGCCCGCCCGCATGACGAGAATGCGGTCCGATATTGTCAGCACCTCGGGCAAGTCACTCGATATCACCAGAATGGCAAGGCCATCACGGGCTAGCTCGCGCATGAGCGCATAGATCTCGGCCTTCGTTCCGACATCCACGCCGCGCGTCGGCTCATCAACGATCAGCACGCGCGGCTTCGAGGCAAGCCATTTCGCAAGAACCACCTTCTGCTGGTTGCCGCCACTCAGCAGGCCGACCAGTTGCTCGACCGTCGGCGTCTTGATCTGGAACCGCTCGACATAACCTTCGATCATTCGGGATTCCTCCCCCGGCCTGATGAAACCCGCGCTCGAAATCCGGCCAAGACCCAGGGCCGCGAGGGACAGGTTGCTGCCCACCGCCATCCCGAGTATGAGACCCTGGTCCTTGCGGTCTTCGGGTACCAGTCCGATCCCCAGTTGCATGGCGTCGCGCGGCTTCGCGACCTTGACGGGCTTACCCTCCATCTCGATGGTTCCCGCTGTCGGCGGCGGTGCCCCGAAGATACCCAACGCGACCTCTGAGCGGCCGGCGCCTACAAGCCCCGCCAGACCAACGATCTCGCCGCGTCGCAACGCGAAGGAGACGTCCTGGTAGCGTTTACCATCGCTCAGGCCCTGCACCGATAGAACAATCGGTTGATTCGCATTGTCGGGCCGGATGCGCCGCACTTCGGCTAGATCGCGACCTACCATCAGGCGCACCACCTCCTCAGGCGAAGTGTCGGCGAGCCGGGTAGTGCGGACATGCTTGCCGTCGCGCAGTACGGTAACGGTGTCGCAGTTGTCGAACACCTCCCGCATGCGATGGGAGATGTAGAGGATCGTTACACCGCGAGCCCGCAGGTCATGAACCACCTTGAACAGCGTCAGGGAGTCGGTCTCCGACAGACTGGATGTGGGCTCGTCCAGGATGAGCAGGCGCGGTTCGTGTATCAGCGCTTTACAGATCTCAATCAGTTGCTGCTGCGCGATCGTCAACTCGCCGAGACGCGTATCAGGATCAAGTGCGATGCCCAACCGCTCCATGGCTGCTCTGGCCTGTGCAAGCAGAGCGCCGCGGTCGACCAGCACGCGCGCCATACGAGGCTCCGCGCCGAGAAAAATGTTCTCGGCAATGGTCATGTTCGGCGCAAGCATCAGCTCCTGGAAAACGATTGCAATGCCCTGACGGACTGCATCCTTGGTGCTGGAGAGATGCAGTTCCTGGCCGTCGAAAATCAGTCGCCCGGACGTCGGAGGGTGGGCGCCTGCAATGATCTGCATCAAGGTCGACTTGCCGGCGCCGTTCTCACCCATGACCGCATGCACGGTCCCCGCCTCCACCGTAAAGGACACGTCCTGCAATGCCTTGACGCCCGGATAGCTCTTTGAAATATGGTCAACGCTCAACAGCACGGTCATGGCGGCACTCACTAGCGCTAAAAGAGGCGGGACACGGCCGGCGCGCAGCAGCCGTCCCGCGCAGTTGAGTCGTAGTTGACACGCAGTCGACTACTTGCCAGCCGTAAACTTGTCGACGTTCGACGAATCAACAATGTCCACGCCTGTGTCTGTGACTGGCGGCACCTTTTCGCCCTTGGTCAGTTTGTCCAGTTGCTCGACCGAGTCCGAGCCCATGCTTGTCGGCCGCTGACCCACCAGCGTGGTCGCATAACCTTCCTTCAAGAGCTTGATCTGCGACGGCAAGGTGTCGAACGACACGATCACGAACTTACCGGCCTTGAGATCCGCAGCCTTATTTTTCAGCGCTCGCGTATAGGCTTCCGGTGCGAACATCGGCCAGCCGCCGGCGAAGAAAATGCCGTCAATATTCGGGTTCTTGGCGAGGATGTCCTGGATCAACTGCACAGCCGTACTGGAATCGTCATTGCAAGGGAAGGGAGAACCGGATACCTCCTTGAAGCTGCCGCCGAGCTTCGACTTGAAGCCCTTGATGCGGTCGTTGAGGTTCGCCGCCGACAACCCTCCGGTGATGACCGCATAGTTCCCGCCATTCGGGAGCGCCTTAGCGAACGCCTCGCCTGCAGACACACCGCCCGCCTCATTGTTGGTGCCGATAAAAGCGACTCGTTTGGACTTTGGTGCGTCGGAGTCGAAGGTAACGACCGGGATGTTCTTGGCCATTGCCGCGCTGATCACACTGCTGATCGAATCAGGATTGTTCGGTGCGATCGCGATCCCCGCGACCTTCCGGGTGATCAGGTCGCGCACGATCCGAGCCTGTTCAGCGTCGTCGAGCTGGGCAGGTCCGGTGAAGAGGCATTCGGCACCGATCTTGGCCGCCTCTTCCTTGCAGCCTTTTTCGGCATCGGCGTAGAACGGTACGCCGAGCGCTTTCGGTACCACGGCGAACACTTTTTTATCGGCGGCCTGGGTCTGTCCTGCGATCCCAAGCCCTAAAACAGCGGCGGCTACGGCTCCGAGCAATATGCGTGTCATTGTTTCCTCCAAAGGGTTGTTATGGGTAAAGCACTCACCGGCGTCGCCAGACGCCCTTTCTGAGCTGATCAATAAAGACAGCAAAGACGATCACAGAACCGACGAAAACCCCTTGCCAGTAGGCGTCGGTTCCAAGCAGGATGAGGCCGTTGCGGAGCACTTCAAGGATCACGGTGCCGACGAAGACGCCGATCACAGTGCCCTCACCGCCGCTGAGCGCGGTGCCTCCGATGACGGCCGCCGCGATGACGCTGAGCTCCTTGCCCAGGCCCTGGTTGGAAATCGCGGAGGACAGGTAGCTGACCTCAATAATGCCGGCGAGGCCGGCTAGCACGGAAGACATGACATAGACGCTGATCTTCAGCCGATCGACATCGAGGCCGGTCAGCATGGCGGCCCGCTCGTTGCCGCCGACCGCGTACAACTGGCGGCCATAGACACTGCGCTTGAGCACGACGCCGGCAATGATCGCCAAGATCACGAAGATCACGAACGGAGTGGGCAAGCCCAGGATGTCGCCCCCGCCAAGCGCGAAGAACGCATCGCCGTCCGGCCGGAATCCGTCAATGGCCTTGCCGCGGGTAATGACCAGGGCGAGCGCGCGCGCGATACTCATGGTTGCGAGCGTCGGCACGAAGGGCAGCATGCGCAGCTTGGTCACGCAAAAGCCGTTGAACAGGCCCACTGACGCCGCGATCAGGAGCGTGAGTACGCACGCCGGAACGACACCCATACCCGCTTGCATCATGGCGGCCGAGGCGACTGCAGACAGGCCCCAGACGCTACCGACCGACAGGTCGATACCACCGGTGATCATGACCGCAGCCTGGCCCAGGACGACGATCCCGACGAACGAGAGGTTGCGCGTGTCGTTGAGAATATTGTCGATGCTCGCGAAGTTGGGCGCGAAGATCGACAGTGCCAGGACCATGATCAGGAGCGCACCGATGATGCCCGTCTCCCGTGTTCGCAGGAGACGAGCGCCCAGGCCAGCCCTGCGCTTCACGCTTGTTATTGCCTCAGTGGGCTTGTTCATCTCGGATGCCTCGTGTGCCAATGTCGCCAGGAGATCCACTCGCGGGATTCTCCGTGGCCCTTGCATTACGCTCCTTGGCGGGGCGTCTAGATACTAGAACTTCTCCTTGCCGTAGAGCGACTTCGCATTGGCCTGATCGATGCGTTGGGTGGGCACCAGAATATTGCGGGGAACCTCCGTCGCACAGTCGATCAGGATTTTCTTGGCGAGTTCGAGTGCCTGGGCGGCGCCGGTCGGATACGTGAACGTTGCGGCCCATTGGCCGTCCGCGACCGCACGGATACCGCCGGACGGTCCCGGCAGGCCATCCGTTCCAATGATTTTCACCTGGTCCGCCTTCCCGGCCTGCTTGGCCGCGATGTACGCGCCTGCTGCAGCAAGATCATTGCTGGTATAGACAAGCTTGATGTCCGGGTGGGCTTGCAGCATGGCAGAGAAGACGGTCACGGCCTGGTCTTCCATCCAGTCGACTGGCTGCACGGCCACGAGCTTGATCTTGGGATTGCTGGCGATACCCGCCTTGAATCCTTCAAGCCGTTCGATGGCGGGCGACGAGCTCGGCAAACCTTCGAGAATAGCCGCCTCGCCTCCGTCTGGCAGCAGCGTCTTGGCGGCCCACTCGCCCGCTTCCTTGGCAATCGCCCGGTTGTCGCCGCCCACGAAGGCCGTGTAGTTATCTCCACTCGTCTTGCGATCAAGTTCGATCACCGGAACGCCCGCCTTATAAGCGGCCGATACGGAAGGTGTGAGCGGCGCGGCCTCGAAGGGTGAAATCATCAGCAGGTCGACGTGTTGGGTCATGAAATTTTCGACCTGCGAAACCTGCGTGTTCACGGTCGCCTGTCCGTCGGCAATGACGAGCTTGAACTTCGGGTAATTCTTCACGAGCCGTTCGAGCTCGTGGTTGACGTGCTCGCGGTAGGGCTCCTTGAAGTTCGCCTGGCTGAAGCCGATGACGTAATCGTTGTTCGGCCCGCATTCCTTGGCAAGCGGTTTGCCGGCAGCCCACGCACCCGACGCGAGAGCGGCGCTGGCAACTAGCAAAGTGGTTTGCAGAACTACTTTCATGTTTTCGTCCCCTTATAAATTAGACATGCGCCTGACCAGCGCCGACTCCCACAAGCGGCTTCACCGCGCCGAGACCCCACGCCCGACGACGTAGGTTTGCAGTGCCGCGGCGACCACGATGATCGCGCCCGTCGCAAGCAGTTGCATGGCGGCACTGACGTCGTTGAGCTGCAGGATATTGGCGAGCGCCCCCAGCATGACAGCGCCTGCGATCGTGCCGATCATGGAGCCCGCTCCTCCGAACAGGTCCGTGCCGCCGATCACGACAGCCGCAATTGCGGTGAGTTCATATCCCGCGCCGTCATTGGGGCTGCCGAACGAGAACTGCCCTGCGTGAACAATGCCGGCGATCGCCGCGACGAAGCCTGTTAGTGCGTAGACCGAAATCTTGATCGCGCTAACCGGGATACCTGAAAGTCGCGCCGCCTTCTCGTTTCCGCCGACGGCCACTACGTAGCGTCCATAACGCGTGTTATTGAGCAGGAAGGCTGCCACCACCGCGAGGACGAGGAACACCAGGGTCGCGACCGGGAAGACGCCGCCGATCCGTTCGCCGAGAATCCCGAAGGCCGGCGGTGCATTTCCAGGCCCTGTGCCGTAGTTGATGTTGATGAAGGAATTGTTGGAGGCGATCAATGACAGGCCGCGTGCCACCTGGAGTCCTGCGAGTGTGACAATGAAAGCCTGAATACGGAACTTGGTAGAGATCGCACCCTGGATGGCGCCGAATATCACACCCGTTGCCACGACCAGCGACAAGGTGCTCCACAGGCCCCAACCCTCATTGACTAGCAGCGTTGCGGTCAGTACGGAGCAGAGTCCGAGCACGGCCCCGACCGACAGATCGATACCGGCCGCAATGATCACGAAGGTCATGCCAAGCGAGAGGATGCCGGTTTCGGAAATCGACCGGATGATATTGGCGACGTTGTCCGGCGCGAGGAACAGGATGTGTCCATGCCGGCGCGGGGAAAACATGATGCCGGCGCTCACCACCAGAACAAGCCCGAGCAGGCTCTGAAAGCGCACCAGATATGTAAGCAAGCTATTGCGCGGCCGAACCGCTGCCGTGGCTGTGGATGTCGGGGTTGTACTCATGCTGCCAGGCCCTCACCTTCGCTGATCCGCCGGACAGCGTCCTCACTGGCGCCCGGGCCAAATTCGTGAATCGTACGGCCAGCGCGCATGACAATAATCCGGTCGCACAATCCAATGAGCTCGGGCAGTTCGGAGGACGCCACCAACACGCCGAGCCCCGTGTCTGCAAGACCGCGCAAGCGCCGATAGATTTCGGCCTTGGCGCCAACGTCAACCCCGCGCGTCGGCTCGTCGAGCAGCAGCAAGCCTGGATCGCTCATGAGTTCCTTGGCGAAGACGACCTTCTGCTGGTTGCCGCCCGACAGGTTGACGACCTTAGCTTCGGGACGCCGCGGACGCACGTCGTAGTCTTCGAGGGCGCGCTTCACCTGGCGCCTCTCAAGTGATCGAGAAACGAGACCAAAGGGCGTGACACGCTTGAGCGTCGACATCACCGCGTTCTGTGCAACCGTGTGATTGAGGATAAGCCCCGTGCCGCGCCGGTCGTCCGTTACATAGGCGATTCCCGCACGCCGCGCCGCGCGAATAGTGCCGAGTGCCGCCGGTCTGCCGTGCATTTCGATCAGGCCGCGCCAACGTCCGTTCGCGCCGAAGCCATGCAGCGCCGAAAGCAGTTCCGTACGGCCGACTCCCATCAACCCTGCAAGACCCACGATCTCACCTTCATGCACCGTCAGTGAGACGTCCCGGGGGGCCTGCCAGCCGGCGCGCGGGATGTCCGGATCGAATGCTGCATGATCAAGCCGCAGGACAGGCGCTCCAACCTTCTCAGCCCGCGCCGGAAACAAATCGGAAAACGGGCGCCCGACAAGAAGCTGGACGAGCGTCGCTTGGGGTACATCAGGCGACGTCGTTCCGACCACGGCGCCATCGCGCATCACCGTCACGCGATCCGCGATGCGCGTCACTTCCTCGAGCCGGTGAGAGATATAGATAATGCCGACGCCGCGCCCCGCAAGCTCTTTCACCACAGTAAAGAGATGGTCTGCCTCGACGGCTGACAAGGCCGCGGTCGGCTCGTCCATGATCAGGATGCGTGCCTTGGCAGACAAGGCTTTAGCAATGGCGACAAGCTGGCGCTCGCCCATCCGCAAACTGGCGACCGGAAGACTTGCATCAAGCGACACGCCTGCGCGCGCCAGCAGTTCCTGTGCTTTGCGGCGCATGGCGGCGCCCGCGAGGACGCCCTTGTTGGTGATCTCGTTGCCGAGAAACAGGTTGGCCGCGATATCGAGGCCCGGAACGAGGTCGAGTTCCTGCGGGATCATCACGATCCCCGCGGTATGGGCGTCGCGGGGGGTAGCAAAACGCACGGGGTTACCGTCAAGCGTAATGACGCCTTCGTCAGGCACGACCGCCCCCGAAAGCACCCCCATCAAGGTCGATTTCCCCGCGCCGTTCTCGCCGAGCAGCACGTGCACCTCGCCGGCCTCGAGATCAAAATCCACGCCCCTCAGCGCATGCACGCCGCCGAAACGTTTCTGGATTCCTCGCAATTCAAGGAGGCGCGCGGTCATAACGCGCCAGACCAGGTATGCCGAATGAACACGACCATCTCTTCTCCTGTCTCGACGGATTTCTCTTCTTTTGTTCTAGTTCGGATCAAAGCTTATTCAAAGGCAAGCGCTTGCGCAAGCGCTTGCCTTTCGTTGTTTACCCTCATATTCTGGAATATCGCGGCACAGGTAAGCTCGTGGCGCGCCATTCAGAGAACGCTTAATATCGGGCCGCGAATCGTAGTTTCGCGGCGATTCCGTATTCACAGACAAGGGAGGACAAGATGGCAACCATTGCTGATGTCGCACGGCTCGCGGGGGTCGCGACGTCAACCGTCTCCCACGTTCTCAATGGCACGCGGTTCGTCAGCGCAGAAACAACCCAGGCGGTTCGCGAGGCGGTTCGCGCGCTGGGTTACGCGCCCAACACCGTGGCGCGAGCCTTGGCACGCTCGACCACCAACACGATTGGTCTCGCCATATCGTCGACGAAAAACCGGTACTTTTCCGATGTGATCAACGCCATCGAGGAAGAGTGCTCGAAGCTGGGAATGATGGTGCTTCTTGCGAATACCCGGGACGATCCAGACTGTGAATTCGAAATGGTCGCGGCCCTTCACCAAAGACGTGTCGATGGGATCATCATCGCGCCCTCTTGCGGTCTCAACAACAGCGCGCTGAATTACCTGCGTGAGCAGCGTATTCCCTCGGTGATGGTTGACCGTCTTCCCGATGTCGCCCTCGACGGTGTCGGTGTGGAGAACCGGCAGGCGGTTGCGACGATGGTGGCCCACATGGTCGGCCATGGACACAAGCGGATCGGCTTCCTGGCAGGCCAGTCCAATTTCACGACTGCGCTGGAGCGCGCAGACGGCTTTCGCGACGGTCTACGCGGTCATGGGTTTCCAGTGGACGAGGCACGCATTTCCATCGGTCACACCGACCTGGCGACGGCCAAAGATGCCGCTACGCGCCTCCTCACCGCGACCGAACCTGTCACAGCCCTCATAGGAGGCAACAACCTGACGACAATCGGCATCATGCTGGCAGCGCAGGATTGCGGCATGCGGGTGCCCGCCGATCTCGCGGTAGCGGGTTTCGACGATTTCGATTGGGCCGATGCATTCGAACCGCGCCTCACCGCCATGGTTCAGCCCTGCCACGAAATTGGCCGGATGGCAGCGACACTGCTCAAGCGAAGAATTGATTTCGCAACGGAAAAAACCGCGACCATCCGGCTGGCTCCAACCTTCGCGATAAGAAATTCCTGCGGTTGTAAATAGGGGGGAAAGCCCCGACCACCCCAACGTTGACACGTCCGCTCCCTGGAATTCGCCAGGCGCTCGAACTTTAGCGACGGCGTTTTCCCGGCTATTCAGTTGCCCCATCGCGGCGATTCCCTCCTCTCTCGTCAATATCAACAGGATGCCTAATTACAAACCATAAAGGATGGCTCTCAAAGAGAAGCTCTCTCCCGCGTTGACCACCTTTTCCGCGGAAACCCTGAAGGCTGGAAAGAGAATGTCCGAGATGCTGCTTGCGCAGCTGGAAGGCGTACCTATAGGTGAGCTTCAGGAGGTATGGTCTCCCGAGCTCATTCCGCGTTCTTCTGATGGTTCGCCGCGGTTGTCCACTTTCAAGAAGGGCCACGCCGTGGCGAGAAGATAGAATTTTTGAACTTGCCAAGCGGCAAGTTCAGCAGGTCCTCCGCTTACGCCGCTACCAGGTCCTTGCGATAAAACGGATAGTCCGTATAACCGACCTCTGTGCCGCCAAAGAAGCTGGGACGGTCATACGGATTCAAGGACAACTGGCCGCGCAGGCGTTCGGGCAGATCCGGATTGGCGATAAAGTCGCGGCCGAACGCGACCAGATCGGCGTCGCCCGCCTGCAAGATGGCTTCGGCCGTGTCGCCCTTGAAACCGCCAGCAGCGATGATGATGCCCTTGTAGTGCTTGCGAATCAGTTGCGCAGCAACGGGGTTCTGATCCTTGCTGTCGTCATCAACATTGCCAAGCACACGCGGCTCGATCAGGTGCACGTAGGCCAGATTCAGTTTGGCCAGTTCCTGTGCCACATAAGTGAAGAGACCTTCCGGATTGCTGTCGGACATATCACCCCAGGTGCCGCTCGGGCCGACGCGCACAGCCACGCGTTCGCTGCCCCAGACCGAGATGACCGCTTGAGTCGCTTCGATCAGGAAGCGCGTACGGTTTTCGAACGAGCCGCCGTAGATGTCGGTGCGCTTGTTGCTGCCGTCCTGCAGGAACTGGTCGAACAGGTAACCGTTGGCGGCGTGCAGTTCAACGCCGTCGAAGCCAGCCTGCTTGCCGCGAATGGCGGCAGTACGGAAGCTCTCGACCAGATCAGCGATCTCGGGGATAGTCAGTGCGCGGCTCGGTGTGTTCGGGACCCAGCCCGCTTCGGTGTAGGCAACGCCGCCATGCGGCACGGCGGAAGGCGCTACCGGCTGGGCGCCGCCCGGCTGCAACTGGCTGTTGGACTGGCGGCCGGCGTGATAAAGCTGCAGGAAAATGCGGCCGCCTTTGGCGTGCACTGCTTCCGTCACGCGCTTCCAGCCGGCAATCTGACTGTCGTCATACAGGCCGGGCGCACCCAGGTAGCCGTTGCCGTTTGGCGCAGCAATAGTGGCTTCGCCGATCAGGAAGCCGCCTTCGGAGGCGCGTTGCGCGTAGTACTCGGCCATCAACGGACCGGGCTTGGCGCCTTCTTCGGCGCGCATGCGGGTGAGCGGCGCCAGCACCACGCGATGGGAAAATTCGTAGGGACCGACTTTGACTGCGGAATGAAGTTTGGACATGATTTCCTCAAGATTCAGTGGCTGGTGAATGGCGATCAACAGCGGGTTTTCGACCTTGAGGAGAGTGTATGGACGGAACGGAAAAAGAAAAATAGGCTAAGGTTCCGAATATATCGGACACATATGTCTCTAATCGATCCCAGGATCCGGCGATGGATAGCCTCAGTGGTATTTCGATATTTGTGCAGGTGGCGGAGACCCGCAGTTTTACCGAGGCGGGACGCTTGCTCGGCGTGTCGTCGTCGGCGATCGGCAAAAGTATTGCGCGTATCGAGGACCGCCTGGGCGTGCGACTCTTTCACCGCAGCACGCGTAGCATCACGTTGACGGCTGAAGGTGCGTTGTTCCTGGAACGGTGCCGCCGCATCCTGGGTGAGCTCGAAGCGGCGGAAGCCGAACTGTCCGGCGCTGTCGGCAGCCCTCGCGGAAGGTTGCGAATCAGCACGCCGCAACTGTCCGGGCTGATCATGCCTGCGCTGGACGGCTTCATGACGCAATACCCGGAAATCGAAATCGACGTCGATTTCTCCGATCGCATGGTGGATATCATCGAAGAAGGCTTCGATGCAGTCATTCGCACGGGCGAGCAGCTTGACTCAAGGCTGGTCTCGCGGCGCCTGGGTTCCTGCGGACAGCTACTGGTCGCCTCGCCCGGCTATCTCAAGCAACAGGGCGTTCCTGCGCATCCTTCCGAACTCGTCCGGCACGCCTGTTTGCTGCATAAGTTCCCCGTCACCGGCAAGCTGGAACGCTGGCCATTCCGGCTCGC
>Ga0105858_1000495_pt1 | contig 16149 bp, 11 predicted proteins | sample OrgsoiDNA_201062_FD_89683 | JGI IMG/M metagenome (GOLD analysis project Ga0105858, IMG submission 89683) | Permafrost soil microbial communities from the Arctic, to analyse light accelerated degradation of dissolved organic matter (DOM) -... | ecosystem: Environmental > Terrestrial > Soil >...
GTCCCTCCGCCGCCCAGCCATCCGACGCAGTTCATCAGCCCCGCCATAGTGCCGCGCGCTTCGGGCGGGATTACGTCAAATGGCGACGCAAAAATATTGGCGTCGTACATACCCTTGAAAAAGCCCCAGCCTGCCAGCGCCACCACCAGCCACGTCACCGAGTGCGTGATTCCGCAGAGGGCCACAAAAGGTGCGCCCGCGAAGACACCGATCGCCTGCACCATCAGGCGGCCCTTGCTGGTTCGCTTGACCAACGTGTCCGCCAGCCAACCGCCCGCGGCCGCGCCCGCCATGCTCGAAAGTTGAGCGTACAGCGTGGCGCTCAGGCCCGCCATCGCCAGGCTCATGCCGAAACGCTCGTACAGAAACGTGGGCATCCAGGAAAGCAGCACCACGGCGACGAAGTTCGCGCACACGAACGCGGCCATCAGCATCAGCGCCGATGGCGTGCGCAGGATCAGCCCGATAGCCTGGGCCGCCGGAAGTCTGGTTTCCGGTTTGGTAGCGCGCTCAAGCCCTTCTGCTGCGCCGCGGCGCGGTTCCAGAAGATAGCGGTGCAGCACCAAACCAAGCAGAATGCCCAAGCCGCCGAACACGATGAACGACCATCGCCATCCGTAGCGCTGGCCGATCAACCCGGCGAAAAAGCCGCCGCCGATGGTCCCCACATACACGCTGGTCACCAGAAAGCCCAACGCCCGGGAGCGCGTCTGCCGTCCGTGATAATCGCTGATCAGCGAAACGGTCGCGGGGTAATACAAGGTCTCGCCGCAGCCCTCGGCCGCGCGAAAAAGAAGCAGGTGACGAAAATTGCGTGAGAGCGCCGTTGCCATGCAGATGGCGCTCCAGGCGTATAGGCCTCCCATGATCGCGGTCTTGCGCCGGATGCGATCCACAATCGCTCCCGCCAGCGGAGCGCCCAAACCGTAGAGCCACGCAAAGGCCGAGCCCAACATGCCCAGCTCGACAGTGGTCAGCTTCATTTCGTTCTTGAGCAAAGGGAAGACGGAAAAGACCGCCTGCCGGTCGGCGTAATTGAAGAAGCAGATGCCCCACAGCATGGCGACCGCCAGCCAGGGATAGCGTCGTCCCGGTGCGCTCATTTTCTAACCCTACATCATGTGGCAAACTTGTTGGAGCCTATAATGCAGACCGATGAACAGATTGCGAAATTCCGCTCCCATTTTCCGATTCTCCGGGAAAAGACTTATCTCTATAACTGCTCGCAAGGCGCGCTGTCCGACGCCGTCGAAGACGGCATGCGGGAATATGCCGGCATCTGGCGGACCTCGACCGACCCCTGGGGCGAATGGATTCAGGCCTACGAAGCGCTGCGCGGCGAGTTCGCGAGCTTCATCAACGCGCAGCCGGATGAGATCGCCATTGTGAACAGCGCCTCGGCGGGGATCAATCCCATCGCCAACGCGCTGCGCTTCGAGGCCCGCGACAAAGTGGTGATGGGCGAGTACGAATTCCCCACCATGGGCCATATCTGGCTGGCTCAGGAGCCGCGCGGCGCCCGCATTCAGTTTCTCCAGGGCGTTGATGAATCGCTTCCCATCGAGAGCTACCAACGCGCCATCGACGATCGCACCTGCGTTGTGCCGCTGACGCACGTTTCGTTCGTCAACGGATTCAGGTCCGACGTGGCGGCCATCACGCGGATTGCCCACGCCAGCGGAGCGCTGGTTTTCCTGGACGGCTACCAGGATTGCGGCACCCGCCCGCTCGATGTGAAAGCGCTCGCTGTGGATTTCTTCGTGACCGGCACGCTGAAATACCTGCTGGGGCCGCCCGGGCTCGCCTTCCTTTATGTGCGGCGGGAACTGATCGAATCGCTCACTCCAACCCTCACCAGTTGGATGTCTCAACGGGATGTCTTCGCGTTCGACACACAACATCTGGACCCCGCCGCCGCGGCTCGGCGCTTTGAGAACGGCACGCCCGCCATCCCCAATATCTACATGGCGTCTTCGGCGCTGAAGCTGCTGAGAAGCGCGGGAATGGACAATGTGGCCGCGCAGATCGAGCGTTTGACGCGGGCGTTTCTCCACGGCGTTCGAGATCTCGGCATTGCGGCCAAGACTCCTGCATCGAGCATCGGCCCATTGGTAGTGCTGCGCGCGAAGCACGTGAATGACGCTCAGGCGATGGTCGCCCGTCTGGCGGCGCGAGGGATCGTGGTTTCCGCGCGCCGCGACGGCGTACGTTTCGCATTCCATATTTACAATACGCTCGATGACGTTCAGACCGCCTTATCGGCGCTTGAAGACAACCGGGAGTCTATGGTGCAAGCTTGAACAGCGAGCACTTGAACAGCGTCGAACAGGGCGAGCAACTCTCCCGCCAGCTCAGCTCCGGTCAACTCTCCATGATCGCCATCGGCGGGGCCATCGGCACCGGCCTGTTCCTTGGCAGTTCGCTGGCCGTGCGCATCGCCGGACCCGGCGTCATCGTCAGCTACCTGATCGGCGCGGTTATCGCTCTGCTCTTCATGGGCGCGCTGTCGGAGATGGCCGTGGCCCACCCCACCGCCGGATCGTTCGGAGTCTACGCCGAGCTTTATCTGCACCCCTGGGCCGGCTTCACGGTGCGCTATACCTATTGGGCGGCGCAATGCATCGCCATCGGCGGCGAGGCCACGGCCATCGCGATCTACTGCCAATGGTGGTTTCCGGGCACCGCAAAATGGATGTGGGTTCTGGGCTTCGCCGCGGCGCTGCTCTACATCAATGCGCGCAGCGTGGGCAACTTCGGGAGCTTTGAGTATTGGTTCGCCATGATCAAGGTGGTGGCTATCGTGCTGTTCATCGGCTTCGGCCTGGCGCTGCTGATTGGCGCCGGACCGCGCCCCGCCATCGGCTTCTCCAACCTCACCAGTAACGGCGGCTTTCTCGCTACCGGCTGGCGCGGCGTCTGGATGGCGATGGTCTTCGTGATCTTCAGCTACATGGGAACCGAAGTGGTGGCGGTCGCTGCCGGTGAGGCCAAAGATCCCGCCACCGCCGTGCCGCGAGCCATGCGCACCATGGTGGGCCGGCTGATTCTGTTTTATCTGGGCGCCATCTTCATTTTGATCTGCATCGTTCCCTGGAACCGGATTCAGCCCGGATCGGATGTCACGGCCAGCCCTTTCGTCAAAGTCTTCCAGTTGACCGGCATTCCGGCGGCGGCCCACATCGTGAACTTCGTAGTGATCACCGCCGCCGCGTCCAGCATGAACTGCAACCTTTATCTGGTGAGCCGCATGATGTTCTCGCTGGCGCGCGGCGGTTACGCTCCGGCTGCATTTGGCCGGATCGGGCGGCACGGAACTCCGCTGCCCGCGCTGCTGGTCTCGGCCGCCGGCCTGGCGCTGGCCCTGCTGATTGCGGTCGTCTACCCGGATAGCGCCTTCGTCTATTTGTTCGGCATCTCCTTATTCGGCGGGCTCTTTGCGTGGCTGATGATTTTCGTCACGCATCTGTTCTTCCGGCCGAAATGGGAAGCCTCGGGCGGCCCTCGCCTGCCGATGCGCCTCGTCGGCTATCCTTATACATCGCTGCTCGGAGCCGTGGCGATCGCCGCGATTCTGGCGACCACGTGGTGGGTACCGGGCATGCGGATCGCGCTGATCGCGGGTCTGCCATGGTTGGGGATACTGAGCGTCGCCTATTTATTGGTGAGAAAGGAGCATCGCAATGGAAGATAATATCCTGACGCGGTTCGCCCAGGCTCTGGCCGCCGGTGCAATCCGCGTCATCGATCTGAGCCAGCCTCTCGAAGCCGGCGCCGCCATTATTCAGTTGCCGCCCGAGTTCGGCAAGACGTGGCCTTTTCGCCTCGAAGAGATTTCGCGGTACGACAGCCGCGGCCCCGCCTGGTATTGGAACAATTTTTCCTGCGGCGAGCATACCGGCACGCATTTCGACGCTCCCATCCACTGGGTGACCGGCAAGGATTATCCGCAAAACGCGACCGACACCATTCCAGTGGCAAAGTTCTTTGCGCCGGCCTGCGTCATCGACGTTTCGAGCGAGGCTGCAGCCGACCCGGATTTCCTTTTAACGCCGCAACACGTGCAGGCGTGGGAAGAACGGCACGGCCGCATCGAGGCGGGCTCTTGGGTGCTGATGCGAACCGGCTGGTCTAAGCGGCGCGACGCTACGCAGTTCCTGAACATGAAGGAAGACGGCTCGCACGTACCCGGTCCCCATCCCGATCTGATTCCCTTCCTCGCGAAGGAGCGCGACGTAATCGGCTGGGGATCGGAGGGCGTCGGCACGGATGCGGGGCAGGCCTTCCGATTCGATCCGCCCTTCCCATGCCACAGCATCATGCACGGCAGCAACAAGTTCGGCCTGGCAAGTCTGGCGAACCTGGATCGGCTGCCGCCGAAAGGGGCGATCCTGGTCACGCCGCCGCTCAAGATCGTAAATGGGTCGGGGAGCCCGTGCCGTGTGCTGGCACTGGTGGTGGCTGGATAGGGCTGGCCGCTCGTGATAGGCTTGTGTGCTATGACTCCTGAACAAGCAACGTTTCTCCTGAACGATGTTTATCTCCCCCAGATCCGGAATGAGTACACCACCACGCGCCGCGTGATCCAGGCCGTTCCGGCGGATCGGGGCGCCTGGAAACCGGATCCCAAGTCGATGGGCGCTCTTGAGCTCGCATGGCATATCGCCTCCGCCGAAGCTTTCTTCATGAACGGAATCGCGCGAAGAAAGTTCGAATCGGACGGCGGTTCCATTCCGGAGTCGATCAAGACGCCAGCCGATGTCCTCAAGTGGTACGACGAAAACTTCGCCACGGCACTTGAGCAATTGGCCGCGGTGAAGGGTGAAGATCTGGTGACCCCGATCGACTTCTTTGGCATGTTCAATCTTTCCGGAATCGAGTATGCAGGACTGATGTGCAGCCATTCGATCCATCACCGCGGCCAACTTTCAAGCTACCTGCGGCCCATGGGCGCGAAGGTGCCGCAGATCTACGGCCCCAGCGGAGACGTGCCGATGACGGCGCCTGCCACAGCCTGACAGATGGCGGAACGTTCCTTCAAGAAGGAAGTCCGGAAGCTCCGCCTGGGCGACGGCGAGGAATTTCACGGTGAAGGAATTCTCGCCGTCACCAAGGCGCTATTGCAGTCCGGGGTTTCGTATGTGGCCGGGTACCAGGGCGCGCCGATTTCGCATTTGATGGACGTGCTGACCGACTCGAACGACATCTTGCAGGAACTGGGCGTCCACTTCGAGCACAGCGCGTCTGAAGCCACGGCCGCGGCTACGCTGGCGGCTTCGGTCCACTATCCGCTGCGCGGCGCGGTCACCTTCAAGTCCACGGTCGGCACCAATGTGGCGTCGGACGCGCTGGCCAACCTGGCCTCTGGCGGCGTACTGGGTGGGGCGCTGATTATCGTCGGCGAAGACTATGGCGAAGGCTCCAGCATCATGCAGGAACGCTCGCACGCCTTCGCCATGAAGTCGCAGATGTGGCTGCTCGATCCGCGGCCCAACCTGCCTTCCATCGTGCGCGCAGTAGAACAGGGGTTCGCTCTCTCGGAAGCCACCAGCACTCCCGTGATGCTGGAGTTGCGCATCCGGGCCTGCCACGTGCATGGCCGGTTCACGGCACGGAACAATGTGCGTCCGACGTTCACCTTGAAGGACGCCATGGAGAATCCGGTACGCGACGTCAGCCGGATCGTGCTGCCCCCCGCGAGCTATCTGCATGAACGGGAGAAAATTGAGAAGCGTTGGCCCGCGGCGCAGCGGTTCATTCAGCAGCAGCGCCTGAATGAGTGGTTCGCCGCGGACGCACAGGATTTCGGAATCATTCTGCAGGGCGGGATGTATAACACCACGGTGCGCGCCCTGGAACTTCTCGGATTGTCCGACGTCTTCGGCGACACACGAGTCCCGCTTTACGTTCTGAATGTCACCTACCCGCTGGTGGATGAAGAGGTGCGGCGGTTCTGTGCCGGGAAGCGCGCGGTTCTTTTGATCGAGGAGGGCCAGCCCGATTTTCTGGAGCAGAACCTGCACAGCATTCTGCGCAAAGCCAGTATGACAACCAGGGTACATGGCAAAGACTTGCTGGCGATGGCCGGCGAATATACCGCGGCGGTGGTGACGCAGGCCATTCTGAAATTAGTCGAGCTCTACGCGCCGCGGCTGATCGATCGGGATCGTCTGCCGCCAGTGGTGCGGCCAGCCCCAGCCAAGCCACGCGAGGTGGAAGCGGCCGAGAGCCAGGTCCATCCGAGGCCACCTTCATTCTGCACTGGGTGCCCGGAGCGGCCCATCTTTACAGCCATGAAACTGGTGGAGCGCGAGCTGGGCCGCCACCACGTCAGTTGCGACATCGGCTGCCATCTGTTCTCCATTCTGCCGCCGTTCAACATCGGCGCCACCACCATGGGATACGGTCTTGGATGGGCCGGCGCGGCGGCCTTCAACACTCCGGGAACCGCCAGGCGCACCATCAGCATCATGGGCGATGGCGGCTTCTGGCACAACGGTCTCACCAGCGGCGTGGGCAACGCGGTGTTCAACCAGAGCGACAGCGTGCTGGTGGTGGTGGACAACAGTTACACCGCCGCCACAGGGGGCCAGGACATCCTGTCCTCGGCGGCCGCCAATCCCATTCGCACCACCCGGCTTTCGATTGCAAATGCCGTGCGCGGCGTCGGCGTGAAATGGGTTCGCACCATGGCGCGCACCTACGATGTGGCCGCCATGCGCGATGTTTTGAGGGAGGCGCTGACCACCACTCAGAAGGGACCGAAGGTCATCGTGGCCCAGAGCGAGTGTATGCTGAACCGCCAGCGCCGCGTGGAACCGCTGTTGAGAAAGCAGCGCGGCGAGGGCAAGCGTGTGGTGCGCGAGAGGTTCGGAGTGGACGCCGACACCTGCACCGGCGACCATTCGTGCATTCGCCTTTCCGGCTGCCCATCGCTGACCATCGCGCCCAATCCCGACCCTCTGCGCCAGGACCCGGTGGCGGCCGTGATCGACAGTTGCGTGGGGTGCGGGCTGTGCGGAGAGGTGGCTCATGCGGCGGTGCTGTGCCCATCGTTCTACCGCGCGGAAGTGATCTCCAATCCCAGGGCGTGGGAACGGGTGGCCAGCCGCCTTCGGAGCGCTGTCATCGGGTTCCTGCAACGATGAACACGCAGCCCAAAGCGATCACGGTCGCGATTCTGGCGATGGGTGGAGAGGGCGGCGGCGTCCTGGCCGATTGGATCGTCGATATGGCCGAACGGTCCGGCTACTACGCCCAGACCACTTCGGTGCCCGGCGTCGCGCAGCGCACCGGCTCCACTATTTACTATCTGGAGATGCTGGACGGAGCGGCGGTGAAGGCGGCAGGCAGAGAGCCGGTGCTGGCGCTGATGCCGGTTCCGGGGGAAGTCGACATCGTGATTGCGTCTGAGCTGATGGAAGCCGGACGGGCCATTCAGCGCGGGTTGGTTGCAGGCGGCCGGACCACGTTGATCGCCGCCACGCACCGCGTCTATTCGATGACGGAGAAGACCGCGATGGGCGACGGGCGCATGGATGCCACGGCGCTGATCGAGGGCGGCGGCGCCGCGGCGCGCAGGTTCGTGTGCCATGATTTCGCACGTATCGCGCGTGAGACAGGCAGCGTCATCAGCGCGGCGTTGTTCGGCGCGCTGGCCGCGACGGGAGCGCTGCCCTTTGCGCGGAACAGCTTCGAGGATGCCATACGGAATGGCGGGGTTGGCGTGGAACCGAGCCTGGCGGCGTTTGCGGCAGGATGGACCGCGGCAGGACAACCCGCAGGCGGGCTTGGTGGGGCAGGCATTCAGCCTGCCGTTCTGCCTGGCAGTCGCATCGAGCGCGAGTTTCCGCCAGCCAGCCACGAGATCCTGCTTGCCGGCATCAAGCGCCTCGCCGACTATCAAGATGAACGCTACGCAGCCGAGTATCTCGACCGCCTGCAAACGATACGGGACGCGGACCGGGAGCACGGCAACGGCGAGTTTGCTCTGCTGCGCGAAACCGGCCGCCATCTGGCGCTCTGGATGTCCTACGAGGATGCCATCCGTGTCGCCGACCTGAAGACTCGCCGGGCACGCTTCGCGCGGGTGCGCCTGGAAGCGCGGGCCGGCGACGCCGAGTTGCTGCGGATCCACGAGTTTTTGCATCCCCGCCTGGCCGAGATCGCCGATATCCTTCCCGCGGCGCTCGGCCGCCGGCTGCTCGACAGCGGTTTGGCCAGACGCATTGTCGAGCGGTTCACGCGCACGGGCAAGGTAGTCCAAACCACTTCGATCGTGGGCTTTCTGCAACTCTACGTGTTGGCGGGCCTGCGGCCTTGGCGGCGGAAATCGCTGCGCTATCAAAGAGAGCGTCACCAGATCGACCAGTGGCTGGCGCTGTTGGTCACCCTGGCCGGCGAGGACTATTGGCTGGCCCGCGAAATGGCGGAGTTTCCGCGCTTGTTAAAAGGCTATGGCGATACGCATGCGCACGGCAGCCGCAACTTCGGGGCGATCATGAATGCGCTGCCTGAACTGCGCCGCAGTAATGATGCAGGGGGGCGGCTGAAGAAGTTGCGCGAGGCCGCACTGGCCGATGACGACGGCAGTAAGCTCGCCGAAGTTCTGCAAGAATGAATCGAATGACTTTCATCGACAAAGCGTTCCCGGCGCTTCTTGCGGGCGGTCTTTCTCTGCTAACCGCCGCGGCAGCGGTTCTGCCCGTAATTCCGGGCGATTCGAAGCGCGGCGCGAAAATCTTCGAAAGCGAGCGCTGCATCAAGTGTCATGCCGTGAACGGCCGCGGCGGAAAAATCGGAATCGATCTGGGGCGGATGGTGAGCCGAAGCTACACCCCTGCGCACCTGGCAAGCGCCATGTGGAACCACGCGCCCGTGATGTGGGGCGCCATGGAAGCAGCCAAGATCGAACCACCCAAGCTCACACCGTCGAGCGCCGCCGATCTTTTCGCGTTCTTCTATTCCGCACGTTTCTTCGACAAGCCCGGCGAAGTACTGAGCGGCGAGGAGATGTTCGAGACCAAGCAGTGCGGCACTTGCCACGGCATCACCGAGTCGCGTGCCGAGGGAGCCCCGCCAGTGACCCAATGGGAATCGCTGGCCGACCCGATTCTTCTGGCTCAGCAAATGTGGAACCACAGTTTCCGCATGCGCCAGGCGTTTGCCCGCCGCAAGATCGAATGGCAGGCGCTAACGGCGGAGCAGTTGGACGATATTCTGGCTTACCTCCGTTCCCGGCCGCAAACCAGCCAGATAGCCGCGCGTTTTTCCAACACGTCGGGCGAAGGCGGAGAGCGGGTTTTCGAATCCAAGGGCTGCTCCAAATGCCACGTCGGCAACCTGGCTCTGGAGAACCGCCTCAAGGACATGACCCTGACCGATATTGCGGTGGACATGTGGAACCATGCGCCCCGCATGATGGAGCAGCCGCCCACACTCTCTCCGGTGGAGATGCGCGAACTGCTCAGCTATCTCTGGATGCGGCAGTTTGTCTACCCCGGTGGCAGCGTGGCGCAGGGCAAGCAGGTATTCATGCAGAGGCATTGCTCCGATTGCCACGCGGGCGGAACCAATGGCGCGCCGCAACTGCCGGGCCAGGCGCACAGCTACTCCGAGGTCACGATTATTTCGGCCTTGTGGCGCCACGGCCCGCAGATGCTTCGCCGCATGCAGCAGGCCGGCATAAGCTGGCCGCGCTTCGGCAAGCCGCAGGAATTGTCAGACCTGATCGCGTACCTCAATTCGGTTCAGTAGCTCACTGCTGCTATGAGGCGAATCACCATATCCCTGAGCGATGAACTGCACGAGCAACTCCGGCATGACGCCTTTCGGGCCAAGACCAGCATGGCGGGGCTCATTCGCGCGAAGCTGCAGGGTTTCGTCGACAGGCCCCGGAGGCGCGGGGCTTCGAAGGACCCCATTCTGAAGGTGGCCGGCGTCTGCCGGGGACCCGTCCTGTCCGGCGAAATCGACGACTCGTTGTATGGCCGCTGAGCGGCTCTTCGTCGACACCTGGGGCTGGCTGGTCCTTGCGAATGACCGTGACCCGGCATTTTGCGCCAGTGGGAATGGGTTTCGTTCGGCTTTCCTGACGCGGATTGCCCCGCCTCATCCGATCCAGTCAGCCCCCGCCCTTAAGGGCGATAGAAAATAGCCCACGGCGTAAGCCGTTGGAATGGATGCGCAGTTGGATAAAGCCCCGTTCGGCGCGGAAGAATTGGGCCAGTCCACGGCCAGGCTCCATCCCCGTCCGAGGACACGTTTCCTAATGGGACTCCTCCACGCCGCGTTCAATCTGCCGTTCGTAATCGGCGCTATCGAAGTGGCCCCGCGACTCGGCTATGAGTCCATCGTCTCCAATCTTCCATACCTCGAAGCCGCTGATGCGAACCCGCTGCCCGGTCCCGCCCGGCCCGGTGTTGGTGCCGATGAGTGTCCAGTGGTATACAGCACCGCCGCCCTGAACCAGGAGGTCGTCCATGCGCACCTGCAAATCTGGAAACGCGGTCATGAATGCCTGAGCAGCCTCGGTGATCGCACTCTGCCCCACAGCCGGGGCACCCTCATTAATGCTGAGCCAGCCGTCCGCTGAGTAACAGGCAGACACGCTCGCCGGGTTCTGGCTACACCACGCTGCCGTATATCGCACGGCTAAATCTCGCAACTTGGCAGGTTCAGTGATCATTGGTCTCTCTCCTGATTACGACCCGGATTTGCACACTTCGCTCCCTGCACTTTTCATTCTCCGGCCTGCCCCAGACCAAGCGATGTCCTGGTCCTCGCGACTCTGAGCGCTGACGACATCGTCCTCTTGCCAGATTACCAGCCCCGCTCGTAAGGGCGTTAGAAAATAGCCCGCGGCGTAAGCCGTTGGGAACCGATGCACGGTGACAAAGCCCGTTGGGGCGTAAGAATTAGGCCCGTGCACCTTCCGTCCCGGTACCGGCACTGCTGGCTGGTCGAGTGTCGTTGCACAGATTGCGGCGGGACTTCTACGCGTCGGCGACTTCGCGACCAACCGCCGATTCCCTACTGAGCGGCTTCGGTACGGACCAGTCTAATCCCCTTGCAGAAGCGCCGGCTATCTGGACAAGGGAATTTTCCTTCCTCGAAGAGGCCGGTTGAAACTAGCTGGTCGATCACCTCATTGACCGCTTGCTTCGTGTCGTGTTTGTCTGTGCAATTCTGACGCAACCAGAAATCCAAAGAATGCGGTTTCGGATGAAGGGACAGCGCACAGTTAGTTTGTCCTTGAATGATGCAGTCTCTTCCTGCATGATTCAAGTGTTCGATCAACCTATCTATCGTGAATGTTGCCCCTGCCCCGCCGAAAGGAAGTCTAATTGTTCTGTTCAGACTGTTCTGTTCACGTTTGGGTCCAGAAGAAGCATTAGGTGATGGAGGCTTCCGCAACACTAGAGGCTTTCGCGTTTTCAATGCTTTCCCGAACATCATCAGAAACCGATCAAGCTCGCGCTCTGACGGAACTGTCGCCGGATCGATGGCCTGCCAGGATGACAGGGTGCCGCTCATGAACGAGGCTAACGTAGTCAAGTCATCATACGTTGAGGGCTTCGACTTCGGCTGCCACCCAATCCTCACTGTCATCAAGTAGTGGTTCATGGCACGGAAATTATGCTGGTCGATCATCGGGATTTCGCTCGGCCGTAGTAGGTGGAGGAGAAAACTCACGGTGACGTACCTGCCCTTTCCACCGGTCGCAGTACGTAGCCGCAGAAAGATCTCTGAGGCTGATCCGGTCAGGTCCGACGAAATTATAGACCATTTCCGTTGTAGCTCAGCAATCAGCGCCTCATGGCTAGGAGGGATCGTAGACTTTTTCTTTATAAGGTGCCCAAACTTCCAACAAATGGCGTCCCGAATGTCGCTGTCAATCACCCTCTGGGGCGTTCCGAACGTGCGCCTCACCTGTTCATAGACGCCGGACGGGTACTTGCGTTCGTTGAAATTGGCGACGTAATCCTCGAAGCGCGGTCGAATGAGTTCGACTACGCGAGGTGCCTCTTCAGCACTCAGGCCAGAACCCGGCTTATTTGGTGGCATGATCCGCGTTCAAATTAAACCGTGGTTGGCGAGGCGCTGTCAAGCAGTCAGGATTAGAGCCCAACGGGTTCAAGGGGCGGTTTTCTTGGCGTTCCTTGCGCCTTTTGCGAGCGATTCATCCAGTCGCTCCCGGTTTTCGATGACGGCCGATTCCAAAAACCTAAACCATTTCCTTTCCGTCACTTGACCCAACCCTACTTCGGACCAGACCCCTTCCCCGTGCTATATCTCAATCAGAAGGACTCGCCCCCATGCCGGAACCCAAACACCCGTTTCCCCAGAACAACTCGCCGCCATTCGCGTCTCAAGCGCTCGCCTCCTGGCCGTCCAAAGGCTCCAGGCCCTGCCAGCAAGAAATACCAGACGAACCCATTTTCAAATGCCTACCATAACAAATAAAACCACTTGCACCCCTTTGGCACGAACCCATTTCTCTCCGGCCTCGCACCGCCCAATTGGCTTCGTTACCCAAGCCTGCTTTCTTGGCCCGTACCCGCCGCCCTCTGGTTCGAATTGGGTTCGTTCGGCTTCCCTGATCTTGTATTGGACAATTCCGCTTGGCCGCCTCAACCGTCCCCGTGATAGCCTGAGTAACTTATGAAGCTCGCTGCCGCAATTCTGTTGCTGCCGCTGGGTGTCGCGCAGGCTCAACCGCCGACTCCCGAATCGGTGCTGGGCCACAAGCCGGGCGACGATTTCTTCCTCGCCAATTATGACGAATCGCTGGGCTATTTCCAAAAGCTTGCTAAGGCTACCGACAAGCTGAAGCTGGTACACGTCGGGAAGACTACCCAGGGCCGCGACTGGTATATCGCCATCGTTTCCTCGTCCAGGAATCTCGCGGCGCTGGACACATATAAGGATACGGCGCGGCGTCTGGCGCTGGTGAAGGGGCTGTCCGATGCCCAGGCGCGCGAGTTGGCGCACAACGGGAAGGTGTTCGTCCACATCGATGGCGGCCTGCACTCGACCGAAGTCGCGGCCGCGCAGCACACCATTCAACTGGCCTACAATCTGGTGTCCGGCACGGACGCGGAAACCACCGCCATTCTGGACAACGTGATCCTGCTGCTGTGGTTCTCCATCAATCCCGATGGCCAGAACATGGTGGTCAACTGGTACCGCGGCAACCTGGGGACGCCGTACGAGGTCAGCAACATGCCGGGCCTCTATCAGGAATACATCGGGCACGACAACAACCGCGACGGGTACATGAACAACATGATCGAGTCGCAGGTCATCACGCATGCGGCGCTCGATTACTACCCGCAAGTTTTCTACAATCACCACCAGGCAGCGCCGTTTCCGGCCCGCATCTGGATTCCGCCGTTCGGCGACCCCGTCTCTTTGAATCCGCACCCGCTGATGTACCGCTGGGTGAATGTGTTCGGCACCGCGATGGCGGCCTGGCTGGATGAGCACGACATGCCCGGCGCCATGCACCGCGGCCGCTTTGACGATTGGTACCGGGGCTTCGTGGACCATGTGAACAACTTCCGCAACACGGTTTCCTTCCTGTCGGAGACGGCCCTGTACCGGTTCGCGACGCCGCACTTTTATACCACCGACGAGTTCCCGCGCGAGAGGCAGGACCTGCGAACGGAGGTCTTCTATTCGAGCCCGTGGCGGGGCGGCTGGTGGCGGCTGGGCGATGCCGTGCGGTACATGCTGGGATCGTCGATGGCCGTGCTGGACACGGCCGCCAAGAACCGTGAGGAGCTGCAGTATGACCGCTACCGCGCCGGCCGCGACGTGATTGCGCGGTTTACGAAAGACCCTCCTTACGCGTATATCATTCCTCGCCAGCAGCGCGACCCGGCGGCCGCGGCCACGCTGGCGGAGAAGCTGATAGTCGACGGAATTGAAATGCATCAGTCAACGCGCGACCTGGCGGCCGAGGGCGCGGCGTTTAAAGAAGGGGACTGGGTGGTGCTGATGGACCAGCCGTTCGCCGCGCTGGTGAAGGAGTTGTTTGACGTGCAGAAGTATCCGGAACTTCCGCATCCGCCGCCTCTCGCGGCTCCGGCTCCAGTGCCCGCGGTGGCGGCGCAAGTGCCGTACGACGTGACCGGGTGGACGCTGCCGATTCAGATGGGCGTTGAAGTTGTCGCCGTGCAACAGCCGGTTGGCGACTCCACGCGGCGCCAGTTGCGCAAGATCGAACACGTGGATGGGGTTCAGGGCAAGGTCGAAGGCCAAGGGCCGGTCTACGTTTTCTCGCACAACACCAACGCTGCGCTGCTCGCGGTCAACGACATTCTCGCCGGCGGTGGAACCGTGAGTTTTGCGAAATCCGAATCGACTATCTACGCCACCGGCGCCGCCGAAGTTTTGAAAAAGAACGGCGTGAACGCCACTTCTATCAAGGAAGCGCCGGACGCCTGGCCCGTGAAGAAGCCGCGGATTGCGTTGTACGAGCCGTGGATGGGCGTGATCGACGAGGGCTGGACACGATGGATCCTGGAGCAATACCGCTTCCCGTTCACGCGCGTGCACAACCCGGACATCCAGTCCGGCCATCTGCGCGAGCGGTACGACACCGTTGTGATCGCGGAAATGACGACACGTCAGATCATGGACGGCATGGCGCCCGGCAGCGTGCCGGGCCAGTATGCCGGCGGCATCGGCGAAACCGGAGCCCAGGCGCTGCGCGATTTTGTCACCGAGGGCGGGACGCTGGTCACCCTCGGCAACGCAACGCTTTTCGCGGTGGACGCCTTCAGTCTGGCGGTGACCAATGTGGTGGCGGGGCTGAGGCAGGATCAGTTCTTCTGCTCCGGCTCGCTGCTGCGGACGGAGATCAAGGAACCTAACCATCCGGTGGTGGCGGGGCTGCCGGCAACTCCGGCCGTGATGTTCGAGCGCAATCCCGTGTTCGACACCAAACCGGCGTTCCGCGGAAAAGTGCTGGCCGCGTACATTAAGGACCGCAATCCGCTGGTGAGCGGCTACCTGTTGGGCGCCGAGCTGATTCAGGGCAAGGCGGCGGCGCTTGACGCCAACTACGGCAGCGGCCACGTGATCATGCTCGGCTTCCGGCCCCAGTGGCGCGGCCAAACGCACGGCACTTACAAATTCTTCTTCAATGCGCTCTACTACAACCCGGCCATGGCTCAGGCAGCGCCCGCGCGGGAGGTTGGCGGGAATCCGCAGCAGGCGGCATGGAAGCGCGAGGCGGAAGCGGTGAAGACGGAACTGGTTAAGCTGCTGGACCAGAACCGGGCGTACTTCACGGCGCGCGGGCCGGCTGCCGCCGAACCAGGGAGAGCGCTCGACGCCGCGCTCGACGCGTTCCAGCGCGACCGGCTTCCGCAACTCGATGATTTGCGGGCGCAGGTGGAAGATGCGGCCACGGCGCGGAGATACGCCGCGTATTCGGCGCAACTGAAAAAATTCGCGGTGGATCTGCGTACCAAGGACTTCAGCGCCTCCAAGCTGGACGATCTGTTGGAACAATACAAGCTCACGGTGGTGCCATGAAGTTTCCCGTTATGTTACTGCTGGCGGCGGCGGCATCGGCGCAGATTCCGACGCCGGAATCGGTGCTGGGCCATAAGCCGGGCGACGATTTCTATCTGGCCACTTATGAAGACGCGCTGGGGTATTTCCGGAAGTTGGCGGCGGCCTCCAATCGCATCAAACTGGCGAAGGTGGGCAAGACCACCGAAGGCCGCGACTGGTGGATCGCCTTCATCTCAAGCCCGGAGAACCTGGCGCAGCTCGAGCATTACAAAGACGTCTCGCGACGGCTGGCCCTGGCTCGCGGCATCGGCGAAGATCAGGCGCGTGGGATGGCGCGCGAAACGAAGCCAATCATCCACATCGATGGCGGCTTGCACGCGAGCGAGGTCGCCAACCATCAGCACACCATTCAACTGGGCCACGATCTGGTGGCGGGCGAGATCGCGGAGATCCAGAACATCCGCCAAAACCTGATTGTGGAGTTGTGGTTTTCCATCAACCCGGACGGCCAGACCATCGTGGCCAATTGGTACCGACAGAATGTGGGGACGCCTTATGAAGTGGCTCCCCTGCCCGTGCTCTACCAGGAGTACGTGGGCCACGACAACAACCGCGACGGGTACA